>Ga0066709_100001828_pt1 | contig 14700 bp, 11 predicted proteins | sample GraSoiAngelo_158_FD_79665 | JGI IMG/M metagenome (GOLD analysis project Ga0066709, IMG submission 79665) | Grasslands soil microbial communities from the Angelo Coastal Reserve, California, USA - 14_1009_16_30cm | ecosystem: Environmental > Terrestrial > Soil > Grasslands | place: USA...
TGATCGGCGCCCAGCGCGAGGGTCGTGGCCCGCTCCGGGGTCGCGCCCGCGGCTGCGCCGGAGGTCTGGTCGATGAACTTCAACATCGAAGCAATCCCTTGCTCGATCTGGTCGCGGCAATCCAGGTACACCTCGTACGAACCGCCGATGGGATCGGAAATGTCCTTTTCGAAAACGTCCAGGGTTTCATCAAATTCTCGCAGCAGAAAGATTTTCTCAGCGGCCTGGGGATAAAGCAGATTGACGGCATCGACGTGGCCGTGAGTCATGCCGAAAATGTAATCGGCCTGATTGACCAGTTCGGCGGTGAGCATCCGGCTGCGTTGTTGCGAAATGTCGATGCCCAGTTCAGCCAACGCCTGCACCGCGTGGGCGCTGGGCGGCTGGCCTTCGATCGCTCCCACCCCCGCTGAGAGCACCCGGAAATCGCCCCGACCCTTGACGGCGTGCCGAAAAATCCCCTCGGCCATGGGGCTGCGACAGACATTCCCGGTGCAGACAAAAAGAATGGTTTTCATGCGCGCGACAGGCTCCTCAACTTGGGGCGTGTGGGGAAAATGTCAACGGCGAAATCAGCGCGGCTGGCCCCGTTCGACAATGGCAATACTCTTGAGTAAATCCAGCGCCCGCGCCAGGACCGGATCGCGCACGACCTGTTCAGCCCCATCCTCTTCCCCCTTCGCCCGCGTTGCCGTTTCCGCCTCCTCCGGACTCAATCCTTCGCGCTGCATTCGGACAAGCTCGGCCTCGTTAAGCCGTCGCCGCGATATTCGGTTTGTCGAACCCGCCCCCGCGACGTCGTTCGTTGTTCGCGGGCGTGCCGTCGGGTGGGCGACGGCCTTGTAGGCGTCGGCAAAGTAGGTCTTTTCATCTTCTCCAGGCACCGCGACCTCAATGTCCGGCGTGACGCCAGAGGCAGACAATACTTTGCCTTTGCCCACTTTGACTTCCCCCGTGGCGATGCGCAGTCGCTGTCCGGTTGACAAGTCGAATTCCTTGAAACTATGCGCCTGGCCCGCCGTTCGTGAGCCGATCAGCACCGCCGCGTCGGTCTCGCGCAAGGCCGCCGCCACCGCCTCGGCCGCGCCCGCCGTTTGGCGATTTACCAGGACCGCGACCGGAACCGGGATGGCGTCAGGCTTCGCGGTCGAATGAATCGCGCCGTCCGCCCAATCCAGAATCGGTTGTTCCCGGGTCAGGAACCGATCGACCAGGCTCGCGGCCGTGGAATAATCCTGGCCGTCGGCGAAACGCAGATCCAGGACCACGCCTTTGAGCCTGTTGGTGCTGTCCAGCCGGTTGAACGCCAGTTTGATCTGGTCCGCCAGGCCGGGTGCCACGCCAACCACGCGCAGGTAGCCATACGACTGGTCATAGACAGTCGCCTGGCTCAGCAGCGGGCCTCCCAGCCCGGCCGCCGCCGCCGTGTTGGTCACGAGAAGCACCCGCGGATAGAAATGGTCCAACAGGCCCTGCACCGCAGCGCGATTCAATTCCTCATCGCTCGCTTCGGGCAGGTTCGCGCGCAGCAAGCGAAACAATTCCTGGAAATGCGGCAGGTCGTTGGTCTCCGCCGCATGGCAGCTCGGGGGCCGGTTTGCCACAAAGGGCGCCACTCCCAAAGCCGCCAACAAAATGATTCGCCGAAGTATTGTCATAAATTTCAACCCACCGCCATGGCACGCATTGTGAAGCCTTGTTGTCCGGCCCGTGAGCGCAGCGTTTCACCGCAATATCCCGCTGAAAATCGGCGCCTTCAAACCCAATTTTTCATCGCGCGGGAAAACGCGACTGTTCCAAGGAAATGGATTCGCGCCGGACCGGTTCCAAATTGCGTTACGGCTGCTCGAAAGTAAAGCAGGGAGGCGAGCAGGCGCGAAAATCTTGTCGGATTTCCAGCGGCAGCGCCGATAGACTCATAAAGATGACGACCGATTGGGAATTGCTCCGGCGATACACGCAACACGGCTCAGAGGAAGCTTTTGCGGTTCTGGTTGCATACCGGAACACTGAGCGATCTCCCTCCAGACGGATGGATCGTTGCCGAGAAAGCTCCCGTGGACAAGGATTACGATACTCTCGCCGTGTTCGGGAATGGCTTTTCGACGAGCACCCGACCCTAGCGCCCGTCGCTACAGGGCCCTGCCCGCGATGTCGCGTCGAAAATGCGCGCCGTCAAATTGGATTTTTTCGACCGCCGCATACGCCGCACTGCGCGCGGTGGGCAGGTCTTCCGCCCACGCAGTGACGCCCAGCACGCGACCGCCATTGGTGACAATCTGGTCGCCGGACTTTGCGGTGCCCGCGTGGAACACTTTGATGTTCGGCAGCCCGGCCACTTGATCGAGTCCGGAAATGGATTTGCCTTTCGCGTAGCTTCCGGGATAACCGCCAGAGGCCATGACCACACAGACCGACGCCATCGCGCTCCACCGCAACTCCAACTTGTCAAGCGTGCCGTTGACGCTGGCCTGGAGCATCTCGACCAGATCGCTTTCCAGGCGCGTCAGAAAAACCTGAGCTTCCGGGTCGCCAAACCGCGCGTTGAACTCCAAAACTTTCGGTCCGTCTTTCGTCAACATCACGCCCGGGTACAGGATGCCGTGGAAATCAATCCCCTCCGCCACGCAGCCGCGCAACCACGGGCCGAGGATTTGTTCGCCGGCCTTGGTCAATTCTCCGCAGTCCAAAAACGGCGGCGGCGAACAGGTCCCCATCCCGCCGGTGTTCAATCCCAGGTCCCCGTCCAGCGCCCGCTTGTGGTCCTGCGCGGCCGGGAACAATTTTGCCGTTTTGCCGTCGCAGAGGGCATGGAGCGAAATTTCCACGCCGTCGAGCAGCTCCTGAATGACGATTCTCTTGCCGGCGGCGCCGAAGGACTTTCTCACCAGGACATCGTTGATGGCGGCGTTTGCTTCGGCCTTGGTCCGGCAAATCAGGACCCCTTTGCCCAGCGCCAGACCGTCGGCTTTCACCGCGCAATGCCAGCCCAGCGATGCGGCAATGTCTTTGGCCGAGTTCGGATGGTTGGTCACCCACGCTCGCGCGGTGGGAATGCCATGCCGGTCCATGAAGATTTGCGAAAACGCCTTTGAAGCCTCGAACTGCGCCGCCTTGCGGTTCGGACCCCAGATGCGAAGCCCGCTTTCCTGGAACAGATCCACGATGCCCAGCGCCAGCGGGTTGTCCGGCCCGACGACCGTCAGGTGCGGTTGATTCTCCCGGCCGAACGCCAGCAACGCCGGCAAATCCTCCGTTGCGATGTTCACGCATTCGACCGGCGCCTGGTTGCTCGTGAGCCGTTCGTCCGCGATGCCGGCGTTGCCCGGCGCGCACCACATCCGGGTCACCCGCGCCGACCGCGCCAGTTTCCACACCAGCGCATGCTCGCGCCCGCCTGAGCCGATGACCAGAATTTTCATCGCGGCGGGATTGTTCCGTTCATTAGAGTCAGCAGCGAGCCTTGTATGTCATCAAAGGTTATGGTCAGCGTTAGGTTGCTCATAATTCAGATCGCTTTGTTTGTCGGAACAGCTTGGCTTGTCCCTGCGCGACTGCGACTGAGTTGGCTCTGGTATTTTCTGTACACACTCGCATCCGCAGTTCTTTGGATTGCCTACAGCCTGGCGGTTTTGTTCTTCGACAAAAACTCCGGGAATGATGTTTCCGGCAATCGGATATTTGTTGCTCGGAACGCTGGCTGTTTGTAACAGGCTCGGTTGTTTTCGCGACTCGGCGGAGACGGAGCCGAAAGGGTGGAAGGTGACAGCACACCAGCGGTGTGATTTTGCGAGTGAAAGTCACCCAAGCTTTAGGGCTCCGAAAGAAAAACTGCGCCGGTCCAGACTCAGCCTTTTTACGGGCTTTTTGTCCGAACCAGCGCAGTTCGCATCTCAATACGGCTTATCGCTTCAGTAAGCCGTCGGTTTCCAGCGAAGTGACCAGGTCTTTCTCCGCCAGCACCCAGTCCTCGAGGGTCAGCGGGTGGCCTGGCAATTTGTCTCGAAAGAGTTCCAATGCGTGTTGTCGCACCATTCCCTTCGTGACGCCGGGCGTGAAGGGCTTCGGCTGTTCGACGGCTTCGCGCGGTCTGGTTTTCATCGCACTTGCTTTCCGGTGCCTAAAAAATACCTCGTTGTGCGTCACTTTCAACCGGGCGAATCAAAAAGTTATTCACCGCCTTGGGCGGCCGCGACAAACAGGAACGAAGCGGCGATTTCCGCGGTCGGGCAAACGGTCCCCGTCCGCAGCATGTCGGCCCGCTGAGGCCGAGTGCAATAACTCAGTGCTTTTGTGCCTGGCCATCCGCTGTGAACCGGGACGGTTCGCGGTCCGGCGGGGAGGTGTCGAAATGGGCCACACGTTCCCCTCGGCCGGAACGGCGGTTTCGGTGTACTTTCGCGTATCGTGCGCCGGCAGGTAAATGGTGAAGGTCGTTCCCTGCCCGACTTTGGTCTGCAGGTAAATGGCGCCTTTGCCCTCCTTGACGAACCGGTGCACGATGGCCAGGCCGAGGCCGGTGCCCTTATTTCCTGATTTGGTGGTGAAAAAGGGCTGGAAGATTTTCGGCAGTACCTCGGGCGGAATGCCCGGACCATTATCCTGGACCGACAGGGCCAACAGCGGCGCGACATTGTGCAGTCCTTCGCGATTGACAAAGCAGCTTTCCGGACCATCGGAGAACTGCGACAAGTCGAGGGGCTGCGTCAGGCGCAGACCGTAGATTTCCACCCGATGGGGTTCCGGGGTGCATTGCAGCGCGTTGATCGTGAGGTTGAGCAGAATCTGGATGAGGTCAGTGCCGTTGATCTCCGCAACGACGTCCTCGCTGAGCGAACGGATGATCAGCTCGTTCTTTTGGGCGCTGGGGTGGACCTTGAGCAGTTCACCCAGGTCCGAGAGTATCTGCCGGGTGCCGATGGGCGCCCTTTCGGTCGATCGCTTGCGCAGGAAACTGAGATAGCGCTGCGAGATTTCGATGCAATTGTTGACCTGTCGGGTAATGCGGCTCAGCCGGTCCTTGACCAGTTCGAGGCCGCCGCCTTCGAGGCTGGTGGCACTGCTGATATGCTGGTTGATGATCTCGATGAAGCCCGAGATGATGGTCAGCGGCCCGTTGATGTCATGAATGACGCTGGCATAAATCTCGCCCTTGGTGCGGATGACCTCCTCCTGCACCTTCTGGTTGTGCAACTCCTCCTGGAGTTCGCGCAGCTTGTGATTGTTCGAGCGGATTTCCTCCGAAAGCGTATGCCGCTCCATCGCGTTGGCGATGGCGGCGCGCATGGTGGAGATGTCAAACGGCTTGGTTAGATAATCGCAGGCCCCAAGCCGCAGCGCTTGCCGCGCCGTTTCAATCGTCTCATAAGCCGTCAGCATGATGACTTCAATCGTCTGATCAATCTCCTTGAGTTTGCCCAATAATTCGACTCCGGACATCCCCGACATGCGGATGTCGAGAACTGCCGCATCGACCGAATGTTGTCGCACCAGTTCAACGGCCCTGTTGCCGTTGTCTGCCAACAGGATGTTGTAATCGTCTTTGAAGACGATGCGGAGAGATTGGCGCGGCCCCTCTTCGTCGTCCACAATCAGCAGCGTCCGTTTGCGCGGACTGCTGGGCAGTGGAGGCGCTAAGGGCCTAGAAGGTGTATCCAAGGGAAACAGTGAGGGCATGGCTGATGAACTCATAGCGACCATCGGCGGATTCAACGGCTCCGGTAAACGGGTTGGTGTTGGAAGGACTGCCAGAAACCGTCCGTGTCGGGCCAAAGGCCAGTTGATAGGCTGCGTCCCAACGCAACCGTTTATACGTCTTGCCCAGCCCAACGCTGAAAATGTGGCGATCCGAGTCGGGGTCAACCGGGTTGACACTCCAATCGGGAACCGTGTGCTCGATGTAGATATAACCGGCGCTCACGCGATAATTGTCCCCAAAATAGTACGTCGCGCCGAATTCGTAGAAAAAGCTCGATCGCCAGTTAAACGGGAGTTGCAAAGGCGGACTTTGCTTCACTACGACCGTGTTCAAGCTGTCCCAATCGGTCCAATCCACATTGACTTCGAAATTCCAATTGGTCATTGGACGAAAGGAAACACCCCCGATGATGTTTCGCGGGAAATGAAGCTCGGCGCTGGCTGATTGAGAACCCGTGTAGGTGTTGCGAGTATCGCCGTCATAATTCAAGGTCGTCGGGCTCCGGTACGATGCGCCGAAGGAAACTTTCGGATGCGCACGCCATAGAATTCCGACGTTAAAACCAACAGCCGTATCGTCGCCCTTGAACCTGAACTCGTCACCGGGCAAACCGATCCCTCGTTTTAATTCGGCCTGCGAATAATTGATCGTCGGGCCGGCGGCGACGGAAAGCGAGGGCAATGCCTCCCACGCAACCACCGGATTTCCGGTCAGGTAAAGAATCCGCCCCTCTTTTGCCAGGGTGCGAAACCCGGAGTTGTCCGGCCATTCCAAACCGAGACCGTATGGGGTATAAATTCCGAGACCGAGCGACAGCGGAAGATTTTGGAAGGAATAGGTATAGTACAATCGCGGTATTGCCTGGATTTCGTCTTTCGTGTCCACTTCGCTTCCCGCCGGCGACGTGTAGTGCGAATTCAAATAGATCGTGTAAAGGCTGAAATTGGCGTTCTGTCCGTGCAATTGGGTGATCCCGGCCGGATTATAGTAAATCGCTGAGGGGTTGTCCGCGGTGGCCGCAAACGCGTTTCCCCGGGCTGTTGCAAACGGGTCCTGGTCGGCAATGCGAATCCCCAGACCGAAGACTTGCGCGGGACCAAGAAGAGGCAGAAGGAGAAGGACCGGGTGCCTAAGTCTCATCCTATTGGTTCCCTTTCTGCATCGGGATTGTTTTCTGTCGGCATATTCACAGCAGCGAACGTTTTTCTCAGGAAAGCCGTAAAGTTACAAGAACGAATTCATCGCAGCGGGCCCGCGGCAACGCTGATTCAAGCAAATCAAACAGATGGCGCCGTGGCACAAAAGGCGCCATCCCACGAACCAAAGCCAGAAACCCGTGCCAGCGACGGGAATTCTGCCGCTCAATCCTGTGCCATCGGCAGAGAAATGCGCACCATTCCTGATTTGTCTGCGTCCCGGGGTGCGATTTCAATTCTCCCGTGGTGCGTCTCAACAATCTTGCGCGTCACCGCGAGGCCCAGGCCCAAACCAACGTTCCGGGTCGAGAAAAAGGGCTCTGCCGCCCGCTGAGCAGCCTCCTCCGTAAAACCCGGCCCGACATCACGCACTTCAATGCGCACCCAACGCCCACTGGCGTCAGTGTCTAAACCGGTGCGCACATGAACGGGCGCGTTGGGCGGATTGGCCTGCAACGCATTGAGCATGACCTCCGCCAGCGCCTGTTTGAGGCCGGCGCGGTCGCCCGCCACCGTCGCCGTCTGACCGCCGCTGTCGTAAACCAGGTTGGCGGGTTTCGGGGCGACAAATTTTTGCGCGTCGTGAAACGCGTCTTCGACCAGCTTGGCCACCGGAACAGGTTCGCTCCGCACCAGGTTGTCTCGCGCCAGAAAGAGCATCTGGTTGGACAGACGGGAAATGCGTTGGACGGCATCGGCCAGGGCGGTGCCGAGCGAGGCACGAAACTCGGGGTCATCGTATTTTTTTGCCAGCAATTGTTGGTGGGTGGAAAGCGGCACCAGGGAATTGCCGATCTCGTGGGCCAAATGCTCCGCCATGGTGTTGACCAGACGCAGATTGGAAGCCTCGATCTCCAGTTGGTGCGAGCGCTCGCTTTGCGTGAAATCCTCGATCAGAACCAGGACCGCGTTGGCCGTGATCGAATTCTTGCGCTTGAAGGGCGTGATCACCACGCGAAAGATGGTGCCCTTCCCGGTCCCGACACGATACTTGAACGGCGGCACCGCCTCGCCCGACTGGAGCGATTCAAACACTCTGCTTCCGATCGACTGAGGCAGGTCGCTGAATTCCAGGGCCGCGCCGCCCCGTTCGGGTCGATCAAAATAATCCCGCGCGGTCTGATTGGCATGAAGGATGTTCAATTCGCGTCCCACCACCAGGCAGCCGCTCCCGGACTGATTCAGGATGTCGGCCATCATCTCGTGGTTGGCGACGAGCTGGTCGTAAAGCCAACTGTTCTTGATGGCCAGCCCCAGTTCCTCCAACAAGTGGAAAATAAGGGCCAGCTCTTCATGGGCGAACGGTTCACCGGTCAGGCGCCCGTCAAACACCGCCACGCCCACCAGCGATTCGCGATCCAAAATTGGAATGGCCACCTGCGCCCCCATCAATTCGAATTCCTTCTGAATCTCGCGATCGTTCCGCGCCGCTTCGCTGTTGCTTTGCAGAATCCGGCCTTTGCGGTGTACGTAGCCCCCGATGCCCGCCTCCAACGACAGCTCAAAATGCTCGAGCAATCCGGCCGGCAACCCCAGCGCGCAAACCGAGCGCAGCCGCCGATCCTCGAGGTTGCCCCGGACGACACTGAACACGGCGAGCGGTTTGCGCAAAAAAATCGCCGCGCGATTCACTCCGATAATTTCGCGCAACAAGAGGAGGAATTGCTTTAACAAGGCCTCGGAGCAGAGGCTGTGCGTCAACACCCCCGAAAAATCGCGCAGGACCTGCAGGGTCCGCACCTGACCGCGAACCGGCTCCAGCGTGCGAGGCTCGGTCGTCGGGGCCGGCTCCGTGAAAGACTCAGCGGCGGTCCCCTCGTCCCGGCCGAGCCGCTCCAGCAAGGCGTTGAATAACTGCGCGCGGACCGGTTTTGCCAAGACATGCTTGACACCCAACAGATACGCCTCTTCCTCCCACTCCCATTGGGTCGCGGCGGCATAGACGATGATGGGGCAGCGCGGCATGGCGCGACGCAACTGCTCGATGGCGCGGATGGGCCGAATGTTGGTCAGGTCGGCGTCGAGCACGCAGCCGTCAATCGTCCCCTGGCGAAGCAGGGCCTCGGCCTCCCACACTTCCGACTGCGCCACGATCCGGTACCTTTCCGGGTCGAGGACAGCCCGGATGGCAGCCGGCAAGCCCGATTCTTTGGCAAGCACCAGCAGCGTCTTCATGAGTGACTCAATGCCACGGCCGGCGCATGCCGGTTGATCTGGCGGCTTGGCAGATCCACCTGAACAGTGGTGCCCTTTCTCTCTTCACTGGCAATATTCAGATTGCCACCGTGCAGATGGACAATCTGGCGGCAGATGGCCAAACCCAAGCCAAAACCACGAGTTTCATCCCCGCGGTCTTTCGTGGTGAAGTAGGGCTTCAAAATCCGTTTCAAATGCTCTCGCTTGATTCCTTCGCCCTCATCCATGATTTTGATCCGCAGCCAGTCGCGATGCGCTTCGGTCCGGGCCAGCCTCTGCAGTTCGACGCGGATGGTCGATTGGGGTGGCGAAGCGTCGATCGCGTTGGACAGCAAATTAGCCACCAACCGCTGAATCAATACCGAGTCCATTTCCACGATAACATCCCCCGGCGCACTGACGACCAGGTCCATTTCCTTTCGTTTCAACGCCGGCTCGGCCGTCGCCACGGCCTTCTGGATAACCTGATCCAGTCGGCCTGGTTCCAGGCGCGGTGTATGGTTCTGGGAGAAAAAGAGCGCCTCCCGGATGTAGGATTGCATTGTGCTGACGTTGCGCAACGTCACGGGCAGCAGTTCCTCACTTTTGCTCGGGTCCAGCAGATTGTCTCGGAGCAATTGCAACAGCGTGGAGACCGGCGTCAACAGATTATTCAGGTCGTGGGCCATTCCGCGGGACATGCGCCCGATCAGCTCCAGTTCTTCGGCCACCAAAACCTGCTTTTTGAGGCGAATCTGATTGATGATCAGGCTCAGGTTTTTGACCAGGAGACTCAACAGGTGCAAATCGTGTGGCGTGTACGGCTCGTCGCTGGTCTTTTCGCCCATCAACAATATTCCAAATGGGTCATCGCCGGCGAGAAACGGAAGACAGAACCGGGGGTTGAACTGCCTCAGTTGCTGCCGGGCGGCGCGCTCTTGTGATGTTTCTCCACGCAGCGCGGAGCCCGGGTCGAAGGTCAGATATCCCAACTTGCTGTTCCGAAAATATTCGAAGATCGGCGAATCCAGGTGGATGTCGGGGAACTGCATGGGCGGGCCTTCCGGAAAAGACCGAAAGAGGGAAAAGACCCGCGACGCTTCTTCCAGAAGTATGATTTGATAACTTCGCACCTTGATGGTCTTGACCAACAGATCGTTGAAATCCTCCAGCAACAAGTTCACATCCGCATACCAGGGAATCGACTGAATAAACCCTTGAATCTTGTCGTGGTATTCAAAACGGTCACCCAATATTCGCCGTTCCAGGGCGTCGCCGCCCACGCCGAAGAGCCGGGGAAACAAGTTGGAAGCAATGGCCGCGCTGACGAGCAGCACTCCCAGGCAACCGTAAAACGCAAACGGCTTGAATTGTTCCGGAGAAAAGGTCTTGAGAACCAGAAGCAACGACAGGCCGATCAGGAGGAAAAACACCAGCCGCACGAACCGCGCCGCCAACCTTCCCAACGTCACGTGAACGTCGAGCAACTGATGCTGCAAGACACTATAACCGACAATGATTCCGTAGATGATGGCCGCCCCGCTTCCAAACGGGTATATCGGCGCGTTTGTCCCCGGATAATGATAAATGCCCAGAATAGGAAGAATATCGTTGTTGCCAAAGAAAATCAGAATGCCGCAAGCCCAGAGCAGCGACCTGACCCGCGCTCGCTGCAACGGAGGCAAGGCGCGTTGCTTGCGAACAAGCAACACCATGGTGGCCATCGTCAAAAAAATGTAAGCGGCCGCGAAAATCCAAAACCCGAGTCCCGCCTGCGAGTAGTACGCATAGCCGGTGTGATGCACGCCAGCGACAAAAAAGCCGGTGCAGTTGCTGAGGGCCAGGACACCCTGGAGTCCATAAAGGACAAAAAGCGGTTTGAGCGGAGGGCTTCTCGTGATTAAAAGGCACAGGTGGAAAAGACTGATGGGCAAAAATATCACCCCGAATTGAAGGAAGCGCGCCCAAAACAGGGCCGTCGCCCGATATTGTTCCCCTTCGGGAATGCTGAACAGCATGAATACGCCAAAATTCCAGACCGTGATGGACACCCCCCAGAGCAGGTAAACCCTGTTCAAAACGGACCGGTGGTCCCGGCTGAACACAAACACAGTGAGGCCGAAATTGATGAGTGCGGCTGAGAGGGGAATTAATTCGGAAAACTTCATTAGGGCGAGCGATATTCCTTGAGAATCAAACAGGAGTTTTTCCCGCCAAATCCAGAGTTAATGTTCATGGCGACACGCACCGGATAAGCACGGGATTCGCCGGGAACGTAATCCAGATCGCACCCTTCCGCGGGCTCCTTGAAATTCAAGGTCAGAGGAATTTCCTTATGGGTCAACGTTAAGACGCACACCACGGTTTCGAGCGCGCCGGCGGCGGCCAACAGGTGGCCGCTGACGGGCTTGGTCGAACTTACCGCCAGCCGCCTGGCATGTTCACCAAAGAGGCGTTTGATTGCCCGTGTCTCGACCAGGTCATTGGCCTCCGTGGCGGTGCCGTGAGCATTGATGTAGTCAACTTCCGAAACGTGCAATCGGGCGCGCCTTAAAGCCTTTTCCATCGCGCGGTATAGTCCGACGCCGTCCGGATGTGGCGAGACTGAGTGATACGCCTCGCAACTGCGGCCATGACCGGCGACTTCCGCATAAATTCTCGCCCCTCTGGCAAGCGCGTGAGAGAGCTCCTCCAACACCACAAAGGCAGCGCCCTCTCCCAGGAGAAAACCGTCGCGATGACGATCAAACGGTCGCATCGCCTCTTGTGGAGTTTCGTTCCGGGCGGTGACAACTCTCGTCAAACAAAATGCGCCCCAGAGCGGCGCCAGCAGCGGCGCTTCAACTCCCCCGGAAACCATCACGTCAACTTCGTCCTGTTGAATCATGCTCGCCGCATAACCGATCGCGTCGCTGCCCGACGCGCTGCTCGAACTGTAACTGATGGCATGCCCTTTAATTCCCAATTCCAAGGCAATCTCGCCACTGCCGCCGCCGCAATAGGCGTTGATCAGCGTGAACGGGCTCATGGACCGATAGCCTCGAGTCAGATAGGCTGTCTGGCCGTTGAACGAGCTCTCCATTCCGCTGACCGATGTGCCCTCAACCACCCCGACTCGATCGGCGTCCATTTTGTGAAAATCAATTGCTGCGTCCCTCACGGCCTGGACTGAAGCAGCGATTCCATACTGGATGGAGCGCTCGAAACGCCTGGATTTTTTCGCGTCCATGTACGGTTCATGATTAAAGTCCTTGATTTCACAGGCGATCTTGTTCGGCACTTTGCTCGTGTCAAAACGAGTGATTGGTCCCGCCGCGCTGATGCCACCGCGGATGGTCCGCCAAAACTCGCGCAGGTTGCAGCCGTTGGGCGCCATCACCCCCAGGCCGGTGATGACCACGCGGCGATGGTAACGCTCGATACTCATTTTGCCCGTGGAAATTTGTAAGGAAGCAGCGCCGGCGTGGTGCGCTGATAAATCCGGTATGCATCGCCAAACTTTTCCACGAGCGCCGCCTCTTCCAGTTGCAACCGCATAACAAGAGCAGGAACAAAGAGAAGACTAACGACGAGCAACGCACCTGGCGCGTCCAAAATCAATCCGACCGAAGCCAGTTCCAGAATCATCGACAAGTAGGTCGGATGCCGCACCCAGCGAAACGGTCCCGTTTGCACGAACTGATGGTTTTCACGAATCTCAACGTGCAGGCTCCAGAATTTTCCCAGCGCCGAGATCGCCTTTCGGCGGACTACGAAAGATGCGAGAGCGCAAATCCAACCCGCGCCGAACGTCCACCCGTTCAGCGTTCGGCGCCGCACCCAGAACTCAATGGTCCCGCCCACCACCATCAGCGTCCCGGCCAGAATGAACAGACGCAATGTCACCCGTTCCCGGATTGGACCGGGAACCGTATCGCGCTTCGTTCCCAACTCAATGACTCGGACCAGATAAATCAAAGCCACCGAGATTACGGGCAAGAAAACGTCAGCCGTTTTCATGAGCTTCTGCTTAGCTAATGACCGGAACAGGCGCAGGGCAGCCACAATCCTTGGAGCCTCGCCGCCCCGTAAACCACCAGCAATGGTGGTGACTCTAGTCATTTCAACTCAAATATCAATTGAATTCGGCGGCCGGCACGCTGGATTTGAACGGGCCTGGTCCGCCCCGTCCCGGCGCCTCGTCAGGCGAAAACTTTCATCGGAACGAGCCGGCAGGGCCGTGCCTCATTTTCTCGAATCCAGCCGGCGGATTGTCCGGTCGTCCGCAGATTTCCTGACCCGGTGGAAGAAAGTTGGACCGCTGCCAGTTCTCGCGACAAGAAAATAGGCGATCGCGTATCTTCTTGTCGCGAGATTTCAGCTTGCGGGATTCTCCCTTCGGGGTTCCCTCGGTTCGCATTTACTTCCCTCTGCGTCATGTCTTAGCATGCCGACGACTTGACATGATCCGCCGAAAGACCATTCTGATCATCAGCGACATCCATTACGCGTGTGACGCAGAGAAGCTGCGTCGCGGGCACGAGACGCGCATCATTCCCAATCCCGTCCTTCGACGCGCCGTCAAGGCTTATCGCCAATACATTTGGCTGCGCGATCCCTTCGCTCACAACCACCTGCTCGACGACTTCCTGGCCCGCGCAGACTCCCCCGACGTCGTCGTCGCCAACGGCGATTACTCTTGCGACACCGAGTTCATCGGTGTGTCCGACGACGCCGCCTTCGAGAGCGCGCGCCAATGTCTGCACAAACTCCGCCGCCGCTTTGGCCCGAGACTGCAAAGCGTCATAGGCGATCATGAACTGGGGAAGGTGAGTCTGTTTGGCGGCCGAGGAGGTTGCCGTCTCACCAGTTGGCGCCGCGCGACAACCGAGCTGGCCCTGCAGCCGTTCTGGAAAATCGAACTCGGCAAGTATGTCCTAATGGGCGTCACGTCTTCTCTCCTCGCCTTCCCGGTCTTTGAACCCGAGGCTTTGCCTGAGGAACGGTCCGACTGGCACGCCCTGCGTGACGCGCACTTGACCGAAGTTCGTCGCGCCTTCGCAGCCCTGGCGCCGGACCAGCGCGCGCTTTTATTCTGCCACGATCCAACAGCACTGCCTTTTCTTTGGAAGGAAAAAACCGTGCGCGACAAGTTGCCGCAGCTCGACCAAACCGTCATTGGACATCTGCATTCCAATTTCTATTTCCGGAAGAGCCAGGTGCTGGCGGGGATGCCTCCGATTCGGTTCCTGGGTAATTCGATCCGGCGCATGAGCCGCGCATTGAATGAGGCCGGCTGTTGGCGCGAGTTCAAGGTGCGCCTCTGCCCGTCCATGGCGGGCATCGAGTTGCTGAAAGACGGAGGTTACTGCGAAATGCAGATCGACGAGGCCGCGCAGCGCGCGTGCGAATTCCACGTCCGCCCACTGCGCCGAACTAATCAGGCGGCACCCGCGCATTGCGCGGAGTTGAAATAAATTATCTCGGCGCGGCGTGCCGGGGCCTCGGCAGCCAATAGCGCTTCCGAATTTGCCCGAATCCCTTTGGTTGCGCCCGGGTCGGTCTGAGGGAAAATGGCGGGAGTGGCGGGGCTCGAACCCGTAACCTCTGCCGTGACAGGGCAGCGCTCTAACCAATTGAGCTACACCCCCA
>Ga0066709_100001830_pt1 | contig 14698 bp, 5 predicted proteins | sample GraSoiAngelo_158_FD_79665 | JGI IMG/M metagenome (GOLD analysis project Ga0066709, IMG submission 79665) | Grasslands soil microbial communities from the Angelo Coastal Reserve, California, USA - 14_1009_16_30cm | ecosystem: Environmental > Terrestrial > Soil > Grasslands | place: USA...
ATGTCTTACGCCGCGGTTACCCAGCCATTGAGCGGAATCGGCGTCCAGGCCTGGCTCCCATCCGCGGCGTTGAAGGCCCGCAACCAGCTCAAGCCGCCGGTCGTGCTCATGGTCGTCACGAAGACGCGACCACCGGCGATCAGCGGATACGAGATGGTGTTGTCGGCGCCGACGTCGACGACCCACTTCTGGACGAGCGGCGGGGCCAGGGCATCGCCGGACTGGGCGCCCGTGTGGGCGGGATTCTGCTGGAGAGAGACCGCCTCGTCGGCCAGCGACGTCCCACGCGCTGCGCTCCGGGCGGCGGCGAACGCCGGCTGGCCGTCAGGAAGTAGTGCTGTTAGTGCCAGCAACAGCATGCCGAGTCGTGCGAGCTTAGCAGCCACGTTCGGCGGTGAGAAGCGTCGGCGAGTAGAGGCCGCCAAACGGCCCCGCGCCGGCGTGGATGGTTGCGCTGGAGGCGACGTTCGTTTTCCATTGCAGCCCGATGCTGTAGCTGGCCCCGGGCGTGGTCGTGATGACGGTCTGGACGAGGGCGGCGTTGGGCGAGAAACCCGCGCCCATCCCGCCGCTCTCCTTCCATGCGACTCGACTGCCGTTTACCGTGATCGCCAGGTCCTGGTTACTGCCGGCCGTCTCCGTCCAGAGGTCGGCATTCCCGGTTAGGATCAGGGGGCAACCGTTGCCCGTCAGTGTCAGCCTTAGCCGAGCGCCGTCGATGTCTGTCCACGAGCTACCGTCGCTACCGCCCAGGCCGTACTGCTGCGTGGTCCGGGCCGTGCTCGTCGCCTGGGGCAGCAGCCGGACGGTTAGCCGGGTCGGCGAATAGGGTGCGGCCGAGCCCGCGCCCGCCGCGATGCTCGCGCCGTTGGACCCCCGGTTGGCCTTCCATTTGAGCGCGACCGTGTACGTCGTGCCGGCCTTCATCGCGTACGCGGCCTCCACCGCGGCCGCATTCGGCGAGAAGGTCCCGGCCGAGCCACCACTTTCTTTCCACCCGACGATTTCCGACGGGTATGCGCTCGGGTCAGCTCCGGCGACCGCGATCCCAAGGTCCTGGTTGGCGCCGGCCACGGTCGTCCACAGGTCCGCGTTCCCGGTGATCAGCGCCATGGAGTCGCTGGTGGGCGTGACCGTCGTGGTCAGGCGCGCTGCGTCGATGTCAGCCCAGGTGGTTCCGTCGCTTGGGCTCAGATACTGTCGAATGCTCACGGCGGAGGTCAGGGCATTGCCCGATGCCGGGACGACTTCCACGGTGAGCCGGGTGGGCGAGTATTTTCCGTTCACCGGCCCGGCGCCCGCGTAGATCGTCGCGGTGCCCGCCTTGTTCGTCTTCCACTTCAGGGTGACGGTGTAGGTAGTCCCTGCCTTCATCGCGATCACGCCGTGGACGTAGGCGGCGTTGGGCGAGTAGGTCGATGACCCACCGCTCTCCTTCCAGGCCACGATGCCATCCGGGTACACACTCGGGTCGGCGCCGCTTACCCAGATCCCCAGGTCCTGGTTATAGCCCGTTGTCGTGGTCCACAGATCCGCATTCGCACTCAGCAACGCCATGGAGTCGGCCACCGGGGTTACGGTGAGGGTCGGGACCGAGGCGTCCACCGGCCACCACGTTCCGCCATCACTGCCGGTCAGCGACGGTTGGCTGGTGCTCTCGCGGGTGTAGAGACGAGTGACGGGTGTGACGCTTGGACTTGGTGTCGGCGTCGCGGTGGGTGCGGGCGTCGGGGTCGGTGTCGGCGTCGGGGTTGGTGTTGGTGTGGGCGTCGGCGTGGGTATGGGTCGCGGCAGCGACCATGCCCCGCGGCCGTGGCTCCAGGCGATGATGGTCCCGCCGTCGGCCGTCGCACTCACGCCGTCGACCCGAACGTTCGGCAACCCGGTGCCGAGCGGCACCCACACGCCGGCAGCCGCGGTGCCGCCGCACGTCGTGCAGGCCATTGCCCCGCCGTCTGTTCCGATGTAGTTGGTGCTCGACGAGGCGGCGTCCAGCAGAAGGCTGTCGACGACGGTGTTCACCACACCGGTGCCCGCCGTCCCGGTGATGTCGGTCCACACTGTGCCCCCGGGGTCGCCGGCCGAAATCGTGTGCCAGACCCGCCCGCTGCCGAGGACGCCGAGCGTCGCCCATGCTTCCCGAGCATTCGACGGGTTGATGGCCAGCGCGGTGATCCGGGGATGGCCCGTGTCGCGAGAGGCCGAATAAACCGGAAGATTGCCGGTGATATCGCTCCAGGCGGGGCTGGTTGCCGCCGCATTAGTCGTCATGAAGATCTTGCCGCCGTCACTTCCGGTCAGCAGCACGCCGGCGGTCGCCCCCCTGCCGATCGCCATGGTATTGACCCAGTCCCCCAACGGGTCCACGGTTGTGCCGGTGGTCAGGTCGCCGCTGATCGGGCTCCATCCTTCGGCACCCGCGGGAAGGCCGCCGTTGGTGCTGCGATAAATCCGGTTCGTCGCCGCGTAGAGGCGCGCCGCGTTCGCCGGGTCGACGACAAATGGCGCGATAAACCCGACGGGATCGCCGCAGGCCGGGTCGCTGGTCGCCGCGCATGGCGCGGCCGGCGTGGCCGTAGCGGTGCTCGTGTCCACCTGATAGATGGAGAGCCGGGTATTTTCGGCGTACATGACCGATGAGCCTGGCACCAGGCCGACCCAGCCGCCGTCGCCACCCAGCTCGGTTTGCCAGGCCGGGGTCGCCGGGCCGCCGGGCCAGATCGCAGGAGTCCCGGTATCTTGTGTGCCACCGGCGATGTGGCCGAGATCGGGAGACGCGCCTGCGTAGAACTGCGTGATCGCGAGCCTGCCGCTCAGGTTGGTCCAGTCGGCCGCCGTCCCGCTGCCGCCGAGATCGGCAGTCCGATACACACCCCCATCATTCGCCGCGTACAAGCTGTCGGCGCCCGTGAAGACGAAGCCATGGAAGTCCGGCCAGATCGGGCCGCCGCTATAGGGTCGGGCCACGTCGACAAAACTGGCGCCGCCATCTCGTGTGGCGAGCACCGTGACGCCGCCGAAGACTGCGTGGCTGGAGTTCGTGGGATCGACCGCAACCGCCGTGTCATACCAGCCCTGGTACTCGGCGCCGTCAGGCTCCTTGAAGTAATCGATGAGTCCGCTGGCGGCGCCGGGCTGAATAGTCACCCAGGACGCTCCTCCATCCACGGTCTTTGCCACCGCCGCGAGCTGGCCGAGCGAATAAGCGGGCGGGCCTGGCGTGGGGCACGCGGCCAAACTGGCGTAGGCGAAACCACTCGCTCCGACGCCCAGCGCGATGCGCGAGAGCGCCGGCAGCGACGGAAATGGTGTCAGCTGCCAACTGGCGGCCCCGTCGGTCGAGATCGCGACGCTGCCGGTCTCGTCCTTGCACCAGTCGGCCGCTCCCGCCCAGAACTTCCCCGGGGTCGTCGGGTCCTGCATGATCGACTGCACGCCGCCCGTTAACTGCGTGCCCTTCGTCCAGGTGATGCCGGCATCCCTCGATTGGTAGAGACCCCCGGTCGTGGCGGCCAGTAGATGGGCCCCGTTGGAGCGGTCGACGACCAGGCCACCGATGGCCCGGCCGGCAAAGGTGGTCTGCCCGAGCAGCACCCAGGTGCTGCCTCCGTCGCTGCTCTTCAAGACGCCTTGACCGGCCTGGCAGTCGCCACAGTGGTTGGCTTCACCCGTCCCCGCATAAATGACCCTGGAATCGTTCGGATCGATGGCGAGGGCGCCGATCGCGAGCACCAGCTGGCTGTCGGTCAACGGGGTCCAGTTGGTGCCGCCATCGGTGGATTTCCAGACGCCGCCGCCCGCCGCCCCGGCGTAGACCGTCGCACTATTGGTCGGGTCGACGGCAAGAGCGCTGACCCGTCCGCTCGCGACCGGGTCGCCCCGGTCGACGATTGGTTGCGGCCCGAGCGCGGTCCAGCTCCCACCCAGCGGTGGCGCCGACGATCTGCCGGTGCCCACTGCCTCGACGGGGCCCACGTTGGCCACGCGTGCCTTTGGTTGATGGTGATGGACTCGGCGATCGACCGGTCCATGCGGCCGGTTGCTCGCCTGGGCCGGCACGCCGGGGATAACGGCAACCACGATTGCCGCGAGCACCATCGAGATCAGCCGGCCAGGTATTGCCCGGCTGTCGACTCGGCTCCTTCCGCCCAGCGATGCCTCCCTAAAGCGTGATTAGCAGAAGATCGGTATCCCTATTCATAACGAGGATAGCGGACGGATGCGTGCGGGCAGCTACTGGCAGCTAAGCACGGCGGTCAGTCGCGTCGGCGAGTGCGGCGACTGTCCGGCGCCGGCGTGGGCAGCCCGCGCCGAGCTCTTGTTCGTCTTCCACACCAGCGTGGCGGTATAGCTGCTACCGCCGGGCATGGCGAACACCGTTTCGATCGCCGCGGCGTTCGGTGAGAAGGTGCCGGCAAAACCGCCGCTTTCCTTCCAGCCGATCAGGTTCGAGGGATACGTCACGGCATCCGCTGGTGTGATGGTGATGCCAAGATCCTGGTTGATCCCGGCGACCGACGTCCACAGGTCCGCGTTCCCGGTCAATATGACCAGGCAGTTGTCGGAACGGTTCACACTGATGGTCAACGCGGTGCCATCGATCGCGCTCCAGCTGCTGCCGTCGCTGCTCTGCAAGCCGTACTGGCTGGTACTGCTGGCGTCTATGACCTGGCCGGCGGGGAGGAACCGCAGGCTGAGCGTCGTCGGTGAGTGCGACGGTCCCGGTCCGGCGCCGGCGAAGACCACGTTCCGGGGCGTCGTTTTGTTGCCACGAAAGGCGAGCGCCACGGCGTGCGGGCCTGCATTGAGCGGCACGGTCGCCAGCACGAAGGCAGCGTTCGGCGAGTACGTGCCGGCAAAGCCGCCGCTTTCCTTCCACGCCACCAGCGTGTTGTCGACGAAGATCCCAAGGTCCTGGTTGTAGCCGCCCACCGAGGTCCAGAGGTCGGCATTCCCGCTCACGACCGCCGTTCCCGCCGTCGGGGCCGTGTAGTCGAAGGCCAGCGCACTCGGATCGATCGCCGCCCACCCCGTGCCGCCAGGGTAGGCGTACTGCGCCGCGCTGGCCACTCCCTTGCTGTTGCCAGATGGGACGAGCTGGACGCTGAGGCGCGTTGGCGAGTACGCGCCATTGCCGGCTCCGGCAAAGATGACCGCTGTCCCTTCTGCCTTATTCGCCTTCCATCTAAGCCGGACGTCGTAGCTCGTCCCAGCCTTCAGCGGGATCGCCGTCTGGGCAAAGGCCGCATTGGGTGAGTAGGTTCCGCCGAAGCCACCACTTTCCTTCCAGACCTGCGGCTGACCGATCGTCGTGGGATAGATGCCGCCAGTCACGGCGATCCCTAGGTCCTGGTTGATGCCGGCGTTGGCCGTCCAGAGATCGGCATTCGCGCTCATGATCGCTGTCGCGTCGGTGCCGGGCTTGAGAGTGAGCACCAGGTTGGTTGGATCAACGTCCGTCCACGTGGCACCATCATTGGCCGTCAGCTCGTACTGCTGGGTCGTTACCACCGTGTAGGGGAAGGCATCGCTCGGCGTCACCGCGTTGGACTTCACCGATTCCGGTCCCGGCCCGACCGACGTGAAGGCGGTGACCGCGAAGGTGTAGGCCGTGCCGTTGCTGAGGCCGCTGACGATGCCGGTCACCGGCGGCGGATTGCCGCTGACCACGGTTGTCGTCGACTGTGCGACCGAGCCGATGTAGGGCATGATCGTGTAGCTCGTGATGTGATGCCCGCCGTCCAGTCGCGGCGCGGTCCACGAGACGGACGCCGAGGCACCACCTGGCACCGCCCTTACGCTGGTGGGCGCTTCAAACGGGGTTGCCGGTGTGGCAGCCGTGCCGATCACGGTCAGATACGGGGCCTGCTGGCCGGTGGCGTTGTAGAGCGCCATCCAGCTGTCGGCGGCGCTGAGCGTTCCGCCCTGTCCATCCTCCGACATGACGCCGGTGAACTGGATCGACGAGAGGTGCTGGCCGGCGGCCCAGGTGTTGAGCTGCGCCCACTCGTTCGCATTGACCGTGTAGTAAATCTCCGGCAAGGCGCACGCCAGTGGCGCTCCCCAGGAAACGAAATAGACGTCGGCGGGCGTCCAACCCGGCTTGTTGGGCACCACGTAATCGCCGTAGTTCACCATCTGGTACGGTGTCGTCGCACCGCATTTCGCGCCGGCCACTGGGCCTGCCGCCGCCTGATAGGCATCAAGCCAGGGCCGGGTGGTCAGGGCGTCGTACCAGTCGCCGCCACTCGACTGCTCGATGTCCGAGGCGGCCCACACCGTCAGCGGTGCCAGGCCGGTCGGACCGGTGGCTACCTGCTTGACGACCTTCGTGAACCAGCCGGAGCCCGCCGAGTACATCTGGCCGGGCGTCAGATGGTAGGTTGGCGGGTCGGCGCCGGTCACGCTGTTGCTGCTGCCCAACCCTAGGATGGTCGGCGTCGTCCGCGTCGGATTGGCGCTTTCGAATCCGTTGATCCAGGCCTGCGCCATCGGCACGAGCTGATCATCCGGAGTGCAGACGAAAGTGTTAAAGAGCTGGGTGCCGTAAACCAGCGTGTTCGGGTTGTAGCAGGGCGCCCCGAAATCCAGGATGACGAGCCCAGACGGCGTGCTGCTCGATGCGTAGGTGCCGACGCCAAAGTTGTACAGGGGGCATCCGGTGGTCGCGCCGGGACCGCACTGGGCAAGGTACGCGCCATACACGTAATAAGAGGTTGTCGCAGGCGGCGGCGTGGGAGCTGTCGCGTCGGGCTCGGTCACCCCTTTGACCCCGCCCGGCGGCAAAGTCGTCCCGATCGGAGCACAGCCGATCGCGGTGATGCCGGTATTGACGCCGACGGCATGGTCGCCCCCGGCGGCATCCCGTACACAGGCCTGGTCGGCGGAGACGGAAGTGATCGTCAGGCGGCCGGCGCCGGGCAAATCGGCCCGACGTTTCTTCTGGTCGTGGATCAGGTAGACGGCGCCGTCGGCGGCATGACGGGCATCGGTGCCGGCGACGATGCTCGACGTGGGCCCGGTGACCCAACAGCTGGTCGGACTCAGCTCGGCTGAGCTGAGGGGCAGGTCGATGCAGAGCGCGGGCCCGGTTGGCGCGACAAGCGACCCCGGCGTCGCCGCCCGAGCGGGAAGGCTGGCCGATGGGAAGGCAGCCGCCGCGATACACAGGGCCACAAGCCATTTCGATTTCGTTCCCCCATTGTGGGGGAGGGTCAGGGTGAGGGGTTTCACTAGCAGCCGTAGAGCTCGGCGGTGATACGGGTCGGGGAGAAGGGCGCGGTCGAGCCGGCAGCCCCGTAGATGGTGGCCGACGGGGCGGCGATGTTGGTTTTCCAGGCCAGGGTGATCGTGGCTTGCGCCGCGGCCGGCAGCGCCACCGCGGCCTGGGCGAAGGCGGCGTTCGGTGAGAAGGTGCCGGCAAAGCCGCCACTCTCCTTCCAGCTGACCACCGCCCCGTTGACGGCGATCCCCAGGTCCTGATTGACGCCGGCGGCGCTTGTGAAGAGGTCGCCATTCGCGCTCAGGATGGCAAGGCAGCTCGCGGTCGGATTGATGGTCAGGCTCAGGTTGGTCGCATCGACGGTCGTCCAGCTAACCCCGTTACTGCCCGCCAGGCTGTACTGCCGGGTGCTTTGCCGGTCGACGATCGCCGAGCTTCCGGGGAAGAATCGAAGGGTCAGCCGGGTCGGCGAGTATGGGCCGCTGCCCGCCGCAGCCATGATGGTCGCGCCGCTGGCCGGCTTGTTTGCCTTCCACTGCAACCGCACGCCGTAGGTGACGCCGGCCGTCATCGGAACGGCGGTTTGCACGAAGGCCGCGTTGGGAGAGAAGGTTCCGGCAAAGCCGCCGCTCTCTTTCCAGCCGGCGATGGCGCCGTTGACGCTGATCCCCAGGTCCTGGTTGTACCCCACCGAGGTCGTCCAGAGGTCGCCGTTGGCGCTCAGCACCGCCGTGCCGCTGCTCGCCGGGGTATAGCTGAAGGTCAGGTTGGTGGGATCCATGTCACGCCAGGTGCGGCCATCGCTGCCGGTCAGGCTGTACTGCTGGTTCGCGACGGCCGTCACGAGCTGGCCGGCCGAGTCCGGCAGCAGAGTCGCGGTCAGGCGCGTCGGCGAGTACGGTGCCGTCGAGCCGGCTCCCGCGAAGATGCTGGCGCCGCCGGCCGGCTTGTTGGCCTTCCACTGCAGCGTGATCCGGTACGTCGTTCCGGCGGTCATCGGATACACCGTCTGCACGAATGCCGCGTTCGGAGAAAAGGTGCCGGCGAAGCCTCCACTCTCTTTCCAGGCCACGATGGCGCCGTTGACGTTGATGCCGAGGTCCTGGTTGATGCCGGCGGTCGCCGTCCAGAGGTCCGCGTTACCGGTGACGATGGCGTGCGCGTTGACACCCGGTGTGATGGTAAGGACGAGATTGGTCGCGTCGATGTCCGTCCAGGTGGCGCCATTGCTGTTGGCCAGATGGTACTGGGCGCTGCTGACGCCGGTATAGGGATATGCCGCGCTTGGCACTACTGCGTTCGAGAGCGCGGACGGCGGACTGGTGCCGGCGTTGTTTGTGGCCGTGACCCTGAAGCTGTAGCTGGTGCCATTGGATAGGCCCGGCATAGTAACCGTGGTGGAAGCCGGCGCGTAGGTGACCGGGGTTCCTGCGGTGGCGCCGCCATTGGTGTAGGGCGTCACCGTGTAGCTATTGATGCCGAAACTGTTCGGGGCGGACGGAGTCCAGGCAACCGTGGCCGTGCCGTCGCCTGGGGTGGCAGTCACGTTGGTCGGTGCCGCCGGCGGCGGCAGTGGACCGTTGACGAAGATCTCGACGTACATGATGACGCCGTTCCAGGGGCCGCCGCTGCCATCGGACCAGGGGCCGGTAGCAGCCCAGGCACCCACCCCGACCTGGTTGTAGTTGCCCAGGATGTTCGCCCGATGGCCCGGACTGTTCATCAAGGCCGTGTTGACACTGGTAACGCTGGCGTCCTGCGGCGCATAGGTATTCCAGGCAATGTTCTCGCCGGCTGAGCTCCACTGCACTCCGTAGCTCTGCAGGATCGGCCAGACGTACTGGTTGCAGGGCGGGATCTGATGCGAGAAGTACTGCCGCTCGATCATGTCTTCCGCCCGTCCGTTGTAGGTCTGGCCGTTGCCGCACACCTGGTGTGGCGCGCTGCGGGCGATGTTGAACATCGTCGGGTTCGCGACCAGTGGGCCGAGGCCGTTCTGGGCACGGTCCTGGTTGATCAGTCCGAACAGCTGCTGCTCTGCGGCATTCGGATCGAATGCTGTCGCATGAGCGGTGATGGGGCCGGCCGGCAGCTGCAGGCCCAGCAGGCTGGCCAACAGCACCGCAATGCTGCTCTGAACGGCACGGCGCCGGATGTCCCCCCACATGTTCCAACTCGATTGTTGCCAGCCACCCGCCGTGTGTCCTCAAACGGGGGTAACAGCTGGCTGCGAATCCGGTGAAAAAACAGCCCCGCGAGATCGATTAACAGCCGGCCAGCTGGGCCGTGATCTCACTCTCCGAGAAGACCGGAGCGCCGCCGGCTCCGGCAAAAATCGTGGCGCCCGACACCTGGTTGGTCTTCCACACCAGGGTCAGGGTGTAGGTGATGTTCGCTTGAAGGGGAATCACAGCCTGGACGAAGGCGGCGTTCGGTGAGAACGTTCCGGCGTTGCCACCGGACTCTTTCCAGGCCTCGGGCTGCAAGGGCGTCGTTGTGTAGCTCCCGCCGGTCACCGCGATGCCGAGGTCCTGGTTGAAGCCCGCGTTCGCCGTCCAGAGATCGGCGTTTCCACTGACCAGCGCCAGGCAATTATTCGCTGGCGTCGTCGTCAGCGACAACCACGGCGGAGAGACGGGTGGATTCGGATTGGCCAGCGTCCGCCAGGTGCTGCCGTCGCTGTTGAACAGCTGGAATTGGGAGGTGACCGCGCTGTCCGCAACGGTGGTGCCGCTGGGAACGAACACAGCCGTGAGGCTGGTGGGAGAGTACGCGCCGGCGATGGGGCCCGCGCCGGCGTAGATCGATCCGCCGTCCGCTCGATTGGCCTTCCACTGCAGCTTGATCAGGTAGGTCGTTGTGGCCGTTACTGGCAAGACCTTCTGCACGAAGGCCGCATTCGGCGAGAGCGTCCCGGCAAAGCCGCCACTCTCCTTCCAGGCGACGATCGACCCGTTGACGCTGATCCCGAGATCCTGGTTGAAACCCGCGTTGGCCGTCCACAGATCCGCATTCGCGCTGAGGATCAGGGATCCGTTTTGGGTCGCCGTGTAGCTCATCGTGAGTGGCGTGGCCGTGCCCGCGGACGCCACGGGGTCGACCCAGCTGTTCCCGTTGCTTCCGGTCAGCCGGTACTGTGCGGTGCTGACCTGGGATTGCACGGTCATGGCCGGCGCCGGCGGCATCAGTTCGACTGTCAGGCGCGTGGGTGAATAGACGCCGTTGATCGGGCCGGCTCCGGCGAAAATGGTCGCCCCGTTGTTATTGGTCGGCTTGTTCGTCTTCCACTGCAGCCGGATAGTGTACGGCGTGCCCGCGGTCATGCTGAATTTGGTCTGAACCAACGCCGCATTCGGCGAGAAGGTGCCGGCGAATCCCCCGCTCTCCTTCCAGGCGACCGGCTGGCAGCCTCCGGTGCAAGGCAGCGCGCTCGTGTTCACCACGCTGATCCCGAGGTCCTGGTTGTAGCCTGGGGTCGCGGTCCACAGGTCGGCATTGCCGGACAGCACCGCATCGAAATTCGCCGCCGGCTTGAGGTTGATCGACAGCACGCCACGATCCATGTCGTCCCAGGTCTGGCCGTCGCTGTTGGGCAGCGCGTACTGCGCGCGGCTGGTCACGCTGAAGAGATAGCCAACCTGGACAACCGTCTGGCACTGAGCCTGGCTTCCGATGCTGTCGCTCACCGTGACGGTCATCGTGTACTGACCGGCGCTGCTGTACGGGTGCTCGGCCGTAACGCTGGCCACGCTGCCCTGGCTGGTGACGACCCCAGGCGTCGGCGGCGTGGCATCGCCCCAGCCCACCGATGCCGAGTAATCGGTGGTCAGGCCACTGCGAAGACTGAAGGTCGCCACGGTGCTGTTGCTCAACATCCCGCCGGGCGTTGCCGCTTCCGGGGAGCAGCGCAGGCCTGACGCTACGAACGGGTCATCGCGCGCGCGGCCAAACCAGGCAAACACCGGCACGATGTTTGTGTTCGGCGAGTTCCCCACCGAGGTATCCGGGCCGAGCATCGCGTAACCGGTGATGAGCCAGGTATCACCTCGGCCCGAGTCGCTGCGCGCCGCGAAATAGTCGCCCCAGACCGGCCTGTTCGGTCCGTTCGTGCCGGCCAGGACGCTGTTGAATGTCCAGTTCGGAGCATTGACATCATCATGGATACCGGTGAGAACCGACGGATAGAAGGATCCACCGGCCTGGGTCATGGTCAGACCGAGGTTGCCGGCAGCGTTGGCGGCGACGCTCACGTAGACCGCAGCGCTGGTCGGCGAGTAGAACGACGGCTGGTCGACGAGCGTCATTCCCGTGGTGGGATTGACCGTCACGCCCTGTACGTAGGGATACGGATTCGAGCCGGGCGCACCGGGCGGCGTGCCGCCCTGCTTCACATCCCAGAGAAAGCTCACCAGCCCCTGGCTCAGCCATCCCGTGCGAACCCGAGAATCATCTCGACCGCAGGCGTTGTGACCACCTGGATCGGTGCATACGCCGTCACTCGCCATGTAAGGGAAGGCCGAATGGGCGACGTTAATGGCTGAGGTGGGAGCGGCCGCATTTTCGGGCCAGGTGAAAATCCTCAGGTGCAGCGGATCGGATGACGATGCCGTCCCCGGATCGGCGGCGAAGTACATCGCCGATGTGGCCTGGGTCACCGGCGTAAACGAGTCGAGGCAGAAGCTCGATGAACAGGCTGCGCTATAGCTGTCGCCGGTCAGGACCTGCCCCTGGGGCAGTGTGGCCAGCGTGCTCAGCGATACCCGCACCACAACCGATCCCAGTTGCGTGCAGTCCGCGGGATTCCCGCAGTCGGGGTCGCTCGCCGTGCCCTGGAAAACGTTCGCGGTGATGTAGAGGTAGTTCGAGCTCAGGGCCAGCTGTGGGTAGTCGAGCCAGGCATATGGGGCGCTGGTGGTGAAACCTAATTCATTCGCCTGCACATCCCAGAACCTCCATGAACCGCCGCTGACCCCCGCCTGTCCGTTGGCGACCGCCAGACGAATGGCGTTCAGCCCCGGGTGCGGGTCCCCCGCGTGCTCGGGCACGTAGAGCAGGCTCCAGATGCTGATGTTGCGAGACGGGTCGTAGATAGTCGCTTGATCGCAACAGAAGCCCCGATAGGAGGCGGGAAAATCGCTGAACGGGTTCGTAAAGGTAAAGCTGTTCCCGGCATCCGTCGAGACCGCGGCGTACCAGTTGCCGGTATACAGAACGACGTTGCCGTTGTTTGAAACACTCGGCTCATCGACGTCGCCGGTCTGCCCGCCGACGCTGGCCTGGCTCAGGTTCGTGTCTCGAAAGAACTCCCAGGCAGTCGGCGGGGGCTGTGTGCCCGGCGAGCTCGCCGGGCTTGTCTGCACCAGGTGGGGACTGGCCGGGGCCGCTGAGGGTGAGCCGGCGATCGAGCGTGTGGATGTCCAGGGCGGATGCCGGTTGATCCGCTGCAGGCTGGCCGCGAGCTCGTGCCGCTTTGACGCGGAAATCGGTGCCGGGCTCTTTGTTCGAGCCGGGAAGTGGACCGACTGTGTCGGGCCCAACCTGGCCGCGTGCCCCGGCGCGGCCGCGGTCGCGGTCGCCGGCGGAGCAAGCGCCAACAGCAGCGCGGCGCTGATTCCGAAAACTGCGAAATGCCCGCCCTTGCGCCTGATGTCGGTCAACAATACCGTACTCTCGCCGGCTGTCAATGTGGACCAGGGCGCCAACCTTCATGATTTGGACGGACGACAAGCTGACATTGAGATCGCCTTGACAGATCCTCGGGCGGCTGTCATGCTCCGGGCCGTTTGACGCCAGCCGCACTTCGCCTCGTCGTCGGCGCCGCACTCGCCCTCACGCCACTGGCCGCATTACCCGCGCCGGCTACCGCCGGCCATCGACCAGCCGCGGTCGCCTCGCATAAGCCAGACCTGACGAAGCAAGCCATCACCGCCGGCCGCTGGGCCCGGGTCGCGTCGGAGCCTCTCACGACGCCGGCCATGCCCTCAGCTCCGCGGACCGGCCCGCGCATCGGCAGCGGCTCGTTCATCAACGATGGTGGTTTCGAGAACGAGACCCCAACGCCGGCGTGGAGCCAGGCCTCATCTGGCGGCCGCCAGCTCGTCGATACCGCTCACCCGCACGCCGGCGCCTACTCGGCCGACTTCTGCCAGGCCACCAACAGCTGCACCGACCTCGTCTACCAGGGATTCTTCGTACCGGCGAAGGTGATCAGCGCCACTCTGAGCTTCTGGTTCCAGGTCCAGACCACCGACTCGGTCGCCCCGCCCTCGCCCTGCCACGACTTTGTCGCTGCTGGACTCGTGGATTCCTCTTTCGCCGGCACGCCGCAGTCAGGCAGGAAATTCTGCGAGGACTGGGGTCCCGTCAACGGCTACACATCCTTCAGTCTTGACGTCAGCCCCTTTCTCCAGGCCCACCAGCTCCAGTTCGTGTACGTGGAGGGCGCCGGGGCGACGGATGCCGTCGGTCCCAGCCGCTTCTTCCTCGACGATTTCGCGCTGACCATCACCTACGCGACGCCGCCCGGTCAGCCACAGGGCATCTTGGCCGAGCCGGCCCGCAACGGCGTCACTCTGAAGTGGCAACCCCCGGTCGACACCGGCGGAGCGCCGATCACCGCCTACCAGGTCAGCGGGTTCAAGAACGGAGCGCCGATTGTGGGTGCCACTTTCAACTCAGCCACGACTACCGAAGTCATGACCAATCTCCAGTACGACGGCGCCTATACGTTTCAGGTCGCCGCCCAGAACGCCGCCGGGACGAGCCCGTTATCCGCGCTGTCGAACGCCGTCGTGCCGAGCCTGGCCTATCCGGCGGTCGCCGTCAGCGACCGGCAGTACAACCTGGCGAACAACAACGGCTCGACCTGGGTCGACATGGATTCCGCCTACCTCGTCGTCGCCGTCACCCCGCTCGTCGACTCGCAGGCGCTGATCAGCGCGAACGCCGATCTGTGGACCGCGAACGCCGGCATCAATCAGGACATCGGCGTGGCGATCAGCGGTGGCGCATATCCCACCGCCGCCGGCCAGCCGGAAGCCTGGAAAGAGAGCGGCGGATTCGCCGGCACCTTCTCGCCGAATGCGGCCTACGTCCAGACCGCCCGGCCGTTGCAGGCGGGGACGCCCTACACGATCAAGATTCAGTGGAAAACCAACAAATCCGCACCCGGTGCGACGATTTTCGCCGGAGCCGGCCCCATCGGTCCCGACTTCTCGCCCACCCGGCTGAGCGTCCAGCTGGTCCCGAGCGCGGGCGGCGCCGCGACAACCAGCGCAAGCTCCAGCCAGTTCCAGCTGACCGGCAGTAATGGCAGCAGCTGGTCAGACCTGGGCCCTTCGGCGGATCCTGCCGTGACGGTCACGCCGCCATCGAACGGATCGCTGCTGGTCAGCGCGAATGCTGACCTGTGGACGGCGCAGGCCGGCTTCAATCAGGACCTCGGCATTACGGTCGCCGGGGGTACTGGGGTCGGCA
>Ga0066709_100001831_pt1 | contig 14695 bp, 10 predicted proteins | sample GraSoiAngelo_158_FD_79665 | JGI IMG/M metagenome (GOLD analysis project Ga0066709, IMG submission 79665) | Grasslands soil microbial communities from the Angelo Coastal Reserve, California, USA - 14_1009_16_30cm | ecosystem: Environmental > Terrestrial > Soil > Grasslands | place: USA...
ACCAGACATCCTGCGCCGAGCAACTGTAGGAAAGAGCCGAAAGCCTTTTCTCTAAGAAACAACAACACCGAACCAACAAAAAGAATGCTCGCTGGCATCAGCGCGACCAGTGCTTTAGACAACATGGCATTCATAACGCGGCTAGATGACGAGCTTGTCGCGCGGCACGGTGACATCATAACAACGCCACCCGTTGGGGGTCTCGGGTTGGCGCGCGGTTCTTGGGCGTCAAAGCGGAAAAAAGCTTGACCCTGGAACCGATTCCAAGGTTCATACTAGTCGGGAATGAATGGAGCGAACGAGCGCCTCGATTGCTTCACTCGAACAGCGATTCAATTTCCCACTGTATTTGAGTCGATACTCTACGTGCTTGTAAGCATGTCCAGCAAACGCTCAGTCTGCTCCACGTCTTCGCTGCTGTCGCTCAGGAATTCTACTCCGTAGCGATAACCAGTGCGATTCCGTACGATCCCGGTGTGTCTGATCGGTAAGCCCGAATAGGGCGGAGTGAATTCTATGTCAACGGTATCGCCAGGTATTAGTTCTACTCCAGCCGTCAGCGCCATTCCGCCTTCGCTCAGTTCGTTTCCACGGCCATCATAGAGAGTAGTCTTCTCAGGGCGATGGACAATCACCCGAATCGGCACGTCCACCTTATGTCGTTGCCAGCGGCGAGTCTGCCGGTAGGACTTCTTGGTAGCTTCATCTTCATCCGCATCGCTCTGCTCGTTGTTCACAAAAGCCGAATCGATCTCTGCTTGCTTAATCTCTGGAACGCACTCTTGTGCAGTAAGTAATTCTTTCCACGGACAGCGATCACTCTCGAATTTACACACGGCAATTGTGTACGGGTGCGATTCTGGAGCGCCTCTCCATGCAATTCTGAACCGGGCGGTGTTCCCTTCGTAGGAAATTCGAATAACTGTGCAGTGCACGATTCGTTGTCGGAGATGTAGAAGCGCCCCGCAGCTGCTTAAATCAGTAGCAATAGCCGCCTGCTCGAATGGACGACCGTGTGAATCTGCTCCTGAGACGTTCACAGGAAGAGTTAACTTGGCCCGTGGCTCTCTCCTGCGCTCCGGCATGGCCTGTGCGCTTACCATCCTGGCACCAGCTCAGACATCCGCTCTGAGAGCCAGAATTGCAAACGCTCAAGCTTTGCGGGAGCGTCCACAAAGCGCATGCCTGCTCGCCCATTTGTGTTCCAGCAGATCTCACCAGAGACATGGGCTGGTTCAGAAAACTCGGGTAAGTCAATTCGAAGGCTGACTCGCTCACCAACGCTGAGCAGCGTCAATGCGCTAACCGCCATTCCAGTGTCACTGATATTGACCGAGTTGGTCCAGAACTCGGGCGAGCTCTGTGGCTTAACCAGAGTGCGGACCTCGATCGCGTGGCGGTAACCCCGCCGTCGTTCTCGGAACATCATTGGATAAGCTGCACGCAGCGTTCGCAGCACCGAGGATGCGACCAAGGGGTACTCCAGCACAAAATTGGCATGTGAACGGAATGCCACAGTAGCTTGTTTCTCGGTTTCTACGATTGCGTACGAAATTGCATGACGATGCGAAGTCAGCTCTCGTAATTTTTCCAAAAGCTGCAGTCCCTGCTCTCCGAATTCAAGGTCGATGACAACTGCCTCGAATTTCGCGCGGCAGAGTCGCCTGGTCGCGGACTGAGTATCGCAACACGTCTCTACCTGAATACCAAGTTGCTGCAGTTGCTGGCAAAGGAATTGGATGGTTTGAATATTCCGGCTCACCAGCAATGCTCGAACCGCGATTAACTCTTTTGTCATCTAGTCTCCCCGCCCTTAAGCAATTCAACAACGTCGGCATCTCGGATAACGCGCATTGTTCCCAGAAACATAGGTTCAAATTATTCCCTGACCAAGGGGGAATCAGCATCTTTCGTGCCAAGGAAACACCCACCATCCAAAGGACTTCTCAGCACGACGAATCCACCGATTAGATTCGAATCTAACTATTGGACGGACTAGATCAGCTCTCCCAATCATTCTGCTGCTAGTTCTACGACCACGAGGGGCGAATCTGGGTGTTGATTTTCCAGGAAAAATGGATCAATACGCAGCTGGCCCTCCAACTAGGGCACGGTGCTCTTTAGGCCGGCATTACGACTAGTTGTGGCTTGCTCAAGAGTTTGCTTGCTTCCTCGCAAGGCAATGGCGGAGAAAAGAAGTAACCCTGCGCCATTTCGCAGCCGAGTCCCCGCAGTTCCTCGATTTGATCTCTTTGTTCCGTACCTTCCGCCACAACTTTTAGGCCCAGACTATGAGCGAGCATTATAATTAACCGCACAATTTCGTAGCTGTCGCGATTACTAGTCATGTCGGAAATGAACGATCGATCGATCTTCAACGCATCGATCGGAAATTTCGGAAGACGGCTCAAGGACGAGTATCCGGTTCCAAAGTCGTCGATACTGAGGTGAACGCCCAGGGCCTTGAACTGCGCCAACATGGAGAGAGCACGCACAGGTTCTTCCATCGCAATCGTTTCCATGATCTCAAAGTGAATGGAGGCAGGCGAAATCCCCGTCTCGCTCAAAGTCGCCTGAATCTCCATTACTAGATCTGGCTGGGCAAACTGTTTGGGAGCGATATTTAGACTCATCATCAGTGGCGGGTCGCAAGCGAACTCTGCCTGCCACGACCGGAGTTGGGTGCAAGCCTGTGTGTAGAGTTCTCGATTAATCGTAAGAATGAGGCCGGTTTCATCAGCGATCGGAATGAATTCTGACGGCGCAATCATTCCCTGAGGACCTCTCCATCGACTTAAGGCCTCGAATCCAGAGATCCTGCCGCTGTCCAACGACACTATTGGTTGATAGTAGACGAGCAACTCCCCTTGTTCTAAGGCCCGGCGCAGATCGGTTTCTAGTTTTAGACGGCGGACAGCGCACGAGTGCATTGCTGAATCGAATACCTCGCAACGTGCTTTCCCGGCCGCCTTTGCGCGGTACATGGCGATCTCTGCATCGCGCAGCACGTCTTCCGCTCGCTCATAAGAACTGCTATTCAAGACGGCACCGACACTGACGGCTACAACGATCTCTTGTCCGCTTACAACAAACGGAACAGAGAGTCTGGCCTGGATTCGCTGCCCAACGCGTATCGCGTCGCTTGGATTGGCAACATCATCCAGCAGCACCGTAAATTCATCTCCGGCGAATCTCGCGACGCCTTCATCATCGGCTACTCGATCTATTACTCCGCCTATCGCGGAGCGCGCGATGCTATCACTTTCCCGAAATCCTGCGGAGAGGCGCCTCGCAAGCTGTATCAATAACTCATCGCCCGCGGAGTGCCCAAGGCTGTCATTTACGATCTTGAACTCGTCCACATCGATGAACAGTACCGCGAATTTGTAGTCCCCATGCCGGCGTGCGCGAATGAGCGCACGCTCAATTCTGTCAAGGAACAGGGCCCGATTAGGAAGATTTGTCAAACCATCATGAAGGGCACTGTGCTCCAGCCTGTTCTCGGCTTGCCTTCGGCCAGTGATGTCCCGATTGACGATTACGAGTTTTTCAATTTCTCCCCGTGTATTTCGAACAGGGCTAGCCGTAGATTCGAGAAATCGCCACGACCCATCCTTATGACGCATTCGATACTCAAGGAGTTCTCCTCGTCCAGTACGCCGCGCCTTTTCAGCAGCCAGCAATACTCTTTCTCGATCTGCAGGATGGACCTGGTTTATTGCGGCGCTGCTGATCAGCTCCTCAACGGAATACCCGAGAACTTTTTGGTAGGCGGGGCTGTTATAGATTCTTTGACCCGTCGCACCCACCACCGCAATCATATCTGCGGCGTTTTCCGTAATGAGCCGAAACAATTCGTGATGCTCCGAGAGCTGGCGGCGAATTCGTTGAAGCTGCAAATGCTGATAAACCGTATAGATATCGAACAGCAAAACGAGAGCAGCCAAGCCGCGAACACCCTCGGTAAGATCAAACCAATAAAGGGACTTTTCGCCGCCGCGATTAGGACCAAACGTAAGAAAGACGATTCCAGCAGTCAATGCCAACGTTACGGTTATGGCAAAAATCCATAGAGTCCATTCCCGCCACTCTATTTGACGATCTCTGATCTGCACACGCGCTCCCAGGTGTGATCTTTTGTCTTTTATCGCAAGAGGTCCGCAAATTCCTGGGGGAAGGAATTGTGACACACGCGGTATTTACCGCCTTCACCGCCGTCTGCAGTTCGATGGCATCACCACTCAGAAGCGCCATCCGAACGTGAAGTCCAAGAAGGCAGCCGAATGCCTATCAGCTGTCTGCCGAGCAGTCAGGGCGGCGTCGGCCGGATCGGTGATGGTCGTGTGGAATTCATAGATGCCAAGCGTTTGCCGGTAGAAGAAGTGCTTCCGAGAAGCCGGGGACGGCAGCCATAGTTGAAATTCCGGCCCCTGCAGTGCATTCGAATGGTCTGTTCCAGGCAGCAGATAGAGCGCCTGCCAGCGCATGCTCAGCCCATCCCCGAAATGATCTCCTCCCAATCCAAACGTTGGGCGCCATGCTTTCTTGGTGTAATTTGTGGTCGAAGTCTCGCTCCACTGCGCCCCGCCGCCGAAGTAGAAACCATGACGGTAGCGGTAAAACACTCTGCCTTGAAGATAGCGCTCGTGTCCCTTCTTGTTATTAACGGTATTGTCATTTGTCTTTCTTGCATTCATATATCGTGCTTCGACATCCGATAACAGGTGCGAGGAATTTAATAGGAGTCCAGTTCCGCCACTTAAGGCGAGCGGCTGGTAGCCATTCCCTACAAACGAAGGCCCACTAAACACGATTGGATGTGGCGTCCAAGACGTACTGACTGATGTTTCTGCTGGCGTGAGATTCTGAGCGAGCGCAACCACACGTGTCAACACCAGACTTAGCATTAAGAGTCGTTTCATTTTTGTCATCCCTTCTTCGTATGGGGGAGGGTGGACGATGCGTTGCTTCAGATCAATGTTTGCAAATCAATCAGCAATGCAACGTCCGAGCGGAATATTGCACGACTCTCACCACAGTGGATCTCCGCAGAAACACATGCTTTTCGTTACTTGCAGCGTCCACTGATTGGAATTCTGTCCACCAGCGAGACATCGCGAGTCTCTAACGAGGTCTGAATGGGCTCAGATGGAGCCCTCCGCCATTGGTTTGCAACGCAGGAAAGGTTCACATTCTGATTCAGCGCATGGCGACGGAATTGCAATCACAGAATGGTATGCCGCTCTCGATTGCAGAAAGACGACCTGTTTCTCATGTGCTCACACGATTTCTCTTGAAGCGATCGCCCCCGTCGATGAGGGCAAGATGATAGAGGCGAGGACGGAAATGTCGGAGCGAGGTTCAGGCACGGTCGTCGGTGAAACTCCGGAGATAAGAAACATCTACCGGATCATTCACATGGCTGCCAGGACAAATCATCCGGTACTTATCGTCGGAGAACCTGGTACGGGCAAAGAAGTCATCGCCCGAGCGATCCACTCGACAAGCTCTCAGAGCCGTATGCCTTTCAGGGTCCGCAATTGCATGACGCTCCGAGCGATTGATCTTGAACGAGAGCTGACAGTCCGGGCCCACAACATTGATGGTCTTGGTGGTGTTGGTTGTGGAACCCTTTTTCTCGACCAGATCATTGATCTGAGTCTCGAGCTGCAAGGAACATTATTGCGTGCCCTGCAGCGAAACGAATCCGTCGAAACCGAAAGGTGTCTTCGCAGCGAAATGCGAATTATTGCCGCGAGCACTCGCGACCTTCAGCATTCTGTTTCAAAAGGCGCCTTTCGACGTGACCTTTACTTCAGGCTGAATGCACTCAGCTTGCGAGTACCGCCACTGAGGGAGCGCCGCCGAGACATCCCGCTTCTTACCAAGCACTTTCTCAATGAGTCGTCAGGCGCTTCTGGTCGCCAGTATCGACTCAGCGATAGTGCATTACAGGCGATCCTGACTCATGACTGGCCTGGCAATGTTCGGGAACTCGAGAATTGCCTGGAACGCGCATGCTGCAATGCATGTGGCCCTGTCATCATGTTCGCAGACTTGCCAATTGAATTGCGCGATGCAAGTGAAAAAACAGACGCCTGTTTGAGAGTAATGCCACTCAGCGAACTCGAAAGGCGAAGCATTGAAGACACTCTGAAGCTAGTGGCTGGTGATAAGAACGCTGCGGCGCGACTACTGGGAATTGGGAAAACAACTCTCTACAGAAAATTACGAGAGTATGGGGACAAGAGATGAAAATCCGTGACTCCGGCATTTTTTTTAGTTCCACACCCACACCCGCACCCCTTGATTCCGCTCCCGCGCAAGCCGGGAGTAATGTGAATACGGATTCGCCAAGACTAAATCGCCAACTCACGGCGCCGCCAATTGGAGGAGAAGACTCCCGCCGGATCGAGTACCTGCAGGAGCAAATGAAATTGAACTCTCGGCGCGATCTCCAACTCTGGATTATCGTCCTTGGAGTCATGGTGGTTCTCGCCGTCGGGCTTGCAGGAATTCTGACCCCCAGCTTGGCGTGGAAAACGATGAGCTTCCACTTGGATTTCAAATATCTGCCTCAGCTCTTCTGGGGAATGATCGTCTTGGTCGCCTTGTTCAGCATCTACGCGACGGAGCAGAAGAGAGAGGTGAATGCGACGAGAACAGCTTTGATCCAAGAGCTCATCATTAGCGAACACCTTCAGGCGTTCTCATTCCTCGATCCAGTGACGCAGCTACTTAATTCCTGCGCCATTGATGGTACTGTACAACGCGAGATCGCTCGCGCGAATCGTACCGGCTGCGCCCTCACCTTCGCAGCAATAAGTCTCGACAACTCTTCCCCAATATTGGAAACGGAACAGCAGGAGCAGCTTCTCTTTCACGCCGCGCGTCTGCTTAAAAACACATTACGCGGCTCTGACGCGGTGTTTCGAAATGGTCCGGTCGACTTTCTGGTTCTAATGCCGGATACAAATGAGCAGCAGGCTGAATCGGCTCTCACTCGGCTGAAGGCGATCGTAGAACACTGGAATGCTGATACCGACACCGGTTTAGAACTCAGTTTCTCATTTGGAATTTCGCCGCATGTTGCAGGCGGAAATAGCGCGGACGCCATCGAACGGGCGCGCAGATGCATGTTTCTCAGCTCAAACAAAATAAACCTCGTGTTTTAGCCACACGCGAACGGGCAATATTGTGATGCGATGGAGATGCAGAGCCATTAGCGGCGTCATTTTAGCTGTGACGCTCGGACCAATTGCTCCTACATCTGCGCAGCAGATTCGTGAATCTGTGGCCTTGCGCGCCCATCTAGCGCCGACGGTTCGAGTGAGTGAAGAATCGCTCGCGCTGAGCTTTCAGCTGAGCGGGATGAGCTGTGGAGAGATATCGTTGCCATTAGACATTGCCTGGAATGTCGATCAATTCACTACCCAATTTCAAATCATCGCATCCTTTTCAGATTCAACTGCTGCTCTGAAGGACTCTCGTGGGAGGTCGATTGCCGCTTCGGCGATCGAAGCCCGCTTCGGCGGCTCCCCTTGGAAGGTGTTCCCCGAAACAAGGGCTCATGTCGCGAGTTCCGGTTTGCTGCTTGCAACTATTCACATATCAGAGGTCGGGAGGCAGGCTCATAAGCACATTGACCTCCAGTTTCGACTTTGTGGACAGCAGAATGAACTCGCGGTGGGTAACTACCGCGGCAGAATCGATCTGAGAACCATTATCCGCTAGACAGACCCCAGCCGGAGTTCGTTAAGCCTCCTCACGAGAGTCATCGGATCGGTGTGACTAACGTTACCAACGTTATGAGAGAAGGCTAAAGTTATTGAGCAGATCTTTGGCGTCAGACTATAGTCCAAAAAGCGAAAGATCGCACGCAAAGGCATTCGTGGACACTCCACCTTCCCTAATTGAGTCTGCGAAACTAGCATGTTGTTCGGAACAAACGGGTGCAAAGCTCTGGGCAAGAACGCCAGCGCACCGCTCATCATGGAAAATGGGAAATCCGAGTGAAAAAGATCCACGTTCTTCTGATTGATGATCAGCAAGACCTTCTGAGTGCCGTGCAGGAACTACTTGAGTCCAATGGCATGGAAGTCTCAGCCGGCAGGAGCTGCGCTGATGCTGAACGACTCTGGAAGACATCACGACCCGACCTGGCGATTCTTGACTACATGCTCCCGGACGGGAATGCGATAGGCCTAATCCAAAAATTCAAGGACTCCGATCCGAGTGTTCCTATTATTGTCTTGACTGGCCATGGGACCATCGAGCGTGCCGTGGAGGCGGTGAAGACCGGTGCGGAAAATCTATTACCTAAGCCGGCCAATGCAAGTGCGCTGCTGGGCGTCATCGAAAGAAGCCTGGAGAACAGTCGCAACCGTCAGAATCGGATTTTTGAGGACTCGAAGAAAAAACGTACAGCGCTGGACCCGTTTCTTGGCGTGAGCCGAGCTATTCAGCAACTCAGAGAAGTCGCTGAAAAGGTCGCGAAAGCAGATAGCCCGGTGCTCATCCAGGGTGAAACCGGCAGCGGCAAAGGGGTTTTGGCTCACTGGATTCATTCCCATGGCACGAGATCGCAGTCATCTTACGTGGATCTGAACTGCGCCGGACTACCACGTGATCTCTTGGAAACCGAACTTTTTGGTCATGATAAAGGGGCATTCACAGGAGCAGTCCAAGCAAAAATCGGGCTGTTCGATGCAGCGCACAAGGGCACTCTATTTCTTGACGAGATCGGCGATATCGACATCACCGTGCAACCCAAAATGCTCAAGGTTTTGGAAGAGAAGCGGTTTCGGCGCTTGGGAGACGTGAAAGATCGCCTGGTGGACGTTCGCCTGATTGCCGCGACACATCGAGATCTTGCCGGAATGGTTCGAAAGGGGACATTTCGAGACGACCTCTACTTCCGAATCAGCACGTTGCCAGTTGCCCTGCCTCCCCTGCGCGAGCGTAGGGAAGACATACCACTCCTAGCCAGAAATTTGCTCAACCAGCTTTCGATGGACATGGGCAAAAAAGTCGAAATCACCGAATCCGCACTTGAAAAGCTCCGCGATTATTCGTGGCCGGGAAATATTCGAGAATTGCGAAATGTGCTGGAACGCGCGGTGCTCCTAGGGAACTCTTCTGTGCTGGACGAGTCCAATGTCAGGTTTGATCCATTGAACGTTCCGGGCACCTTCGCCGCATCTGGAGTGCGAACCCTGGAAGAGCTTGAGCGGGAACACATTCAGACGGTGCTTTCGCTAGAGAACGGCCGGGTTGAGGCCGCTGCAAAGCGGCTTGGAATCCCCCGAAGTTCGCTCTACCTAAAGCTCAAACAGTACGGAATCGAGCGCGAGGCGGCTGCTGCTGCGTCCGGGTAAGTCTCTCTACTCAATTCTGATCCTCGGTCTCTCTTCGTATGTTGGGCCTAACATTCAAGTTTCGGCTCGCTGTTATTACGAGAACTGGATGGCAACGTTGCGCCAAAGCCCACCGGCGATTTCAGAGTGACCTTCTTGAAAATGCCGGGTATTCTCCTCGGCTATCGAGCGCGCGACGGGCTATCGCGGATAGGGCTGGTAAAGAGAAAGGTTTCTGGATATAAAATCGGGGCTTCTGAAACGCCTCCGGTCTAGCCGTCTGCTCCGTATATCCGGACATATACACCACTCGAATTCCTGGGCGCATTTCAACCAGCTTCTCTGCGAGTTCCAGACCACCTAAACCGGGCATCACCAAATCGGTCATCAGCATATCAATTTCATCATTGTGGGTGGTTGAAATCCGTAATGCCTCGGCAGCATTGGCAGCTAATAAGACTCGGTAACCTTTCGTCTCCAGAAATTCGCAAGTTGCCGTGCGTAGCGCGGCTTCATCCTCAACCAGCAGAATAGTCTCTTCGCCAACAGCGTCGGATTCTTCTGTGACCGGAGCTTCCTCTGTGGCTTCCATTCCCGGCTGCGCATATGGCAGATACACCTTAAACGTGGTACCAATTCCGGGCTCACTGTAAACCCAGATGTACCCTCCGCTCTGCTTGACGATTCCGTAAACGGTGGACAGTCCTAGTCCGGTCCCTTTCCCGGGCTCCTTCGTTGTGAAAAACGGCTCGAATATTTGTGATTGCGTCTTCGCGTCCATGCCTGTCCCTGTATCCGTTACGGCCAACATGACATAATCGCCAGGTTTCGCTCCCGTTCCATGGACCTGAAAATATTGGGCGCCTAATTTGACATTAGATGTCTCAATAGTAAGAGTTCCTCCGTTGGGCATGGCATCCCGTGCGTTCACGACAAGATTCATGATGACCTGCTCGATTTGTGTCTTGTCGGAATAGACAAGGCACTCCCGATCTCGGGTTTGAACCACTACTTCTATGTCCTTTCCAAGCAGTCCGGGAAGCAAACTAGAGAATTCCGGGACAACTGCATTGAGGTCAATAACCCTGAGGTCCTGAATCTGTTTGCGTCCGAAAGCAAGTAGCTGTCTTGTGAGTAAGCTGGCCTTATCAATAGCTCTTGAGATATGCGCGATGTAGCGATCTACCCGTTCCCGATCCCCGAGATGCTCCCGGATGAGTTCGGCATGACTGCTGATCACCATCAACAGATTGTTGAAGTCGTGTGCTACCCCACCGGCGAGCCTCCCGATGGCCTCCATCTTTTGAGCATAGCGAAACTGCTGTTCGAGTTTGCGATTTTCGGTGACATCATTCGCCAGAACGAGGCTTGCCTTCACCGCGCGAAAAGTTATTGGCTGTGAGCTGACTTCGACCTCGATAATCGTTCCGTCTTTCTTTTTGTGCTTCCATGACTCCTGATAATGTTCCACGGAACCAAAGGTTCCATCCTTCATCCGTTGCAAGAATCGAGGGACGTCTTCTGGAGGCCGGATATCTTTCACCGTCATCGACAGGAATTCGCTGACCGAGTAGCCATAATGATGGACGGCAGCTTCGTTCACGGCGAGAAAGCGAAGAGTCTCGATATCGAACACCCACATTGGATGTGGGTTGGAATGAAACAGCATGCGGTACTGATTTTCGGATTCCCGTAGCTCCTTTTCAGCCCAGTCCCGCTCAAGTCGTAATTGCTGTTCGGCTAAAGCCCCTTGAACTGCGAGAGGGAGGCGATCAAGATTCCCTTTCAGTACATAATCGTCGGCGCCAGCCTTGATGCACTCGATTGCAAGCTCGTCGCCAAGCGAGCCGGTCACAAGAATGAATGGCGTGAGTATTCCTGCGGAGCGCAACCATCGAACGGTTTCAAGTCCATTCCAGTCGGGGAGGCGATAGTCCCCAAGAATGAGATCGTAGGACTGCTTTTCGAGGAACTGTTTGAACTCTTTAGAATTTCGCGCTATTACCGGCGTGAAATGGAATCCAGCTTTCGTTAACTTGCGAACCGAGAGATCCGCATCCTCTGGATTGTCCTCCAGAAGCAGGATACGAAGCGCACGGTTGTCTTTCGATCTCTTCATCCTTCTGCCCCTAACCGTTTCTTACCGGCGCCGCCTCGTTTAGAACCAACCAGTAAAGGCCGAGCTGTCTTACAGCCTCGATGAACTTTTCGAAATCTACTGGCTTACGAACGTAGCTGTTTGCTCCGAGTCCGTAGCCATTAAGTAAATCCCGGTCTTCATTGGAAGAAGTCAAAATGACTACAGGGAGTAGTCGGGTAAGGTCATTAGCCCTAATTCGCCGGAGAACTTCGAGCCCATCGATCTTGGGCAGTTTCAAGTCCAGAAGGATGACCTGAGGCATTATCGTCAGGTCACGACCCGCATGAGTTCCGGTCCCCAAACAGGTAGTCCAGGGCAAGGACCCCGTCGTGCGCGACCACGACTTCGTTCCTTATATTGTTTTTCTTCAGCGCTCGTAGGGTGAGTCCTTCATCGTCAGGATTGTCCTCAACCAACAAGATGACTTTGTCTTTGGTCACGAATGTATCCCTCCCCGAATTCATCAGTGCGTTTGTTTGAATGCCGGTTCCGATGAAAGCACCGCCGCCGAACGATTTCTTTCAGCAACTGTGTCGAGAGAAAAGTAGAATGTTGCACCTTGTCCCACCATGCTCTCCGCCCAAACACGGCCGCCGTGCCGGCGTATGATACGTTGCACAGTGGCAAGTCCGATCCCGGTCCCGGGAAACTCATTCCCGTCGTGCAGCCGTTGGAAAGGTCCAAACAGTTTGTCCGCGTACCGCATGTCGAATCCAGCGCCATTGTCCCGCACAAAATACACCTTCTGGGTTTCATGACTTCGAAGGCCCAGCTCGATTCGGCAATCAGTTCGTTTGGACGTGAACTTCCAAGCATTCCCGAGCAGATTCGACAGCGCGATTCGGAGCAGCCCGCGATCTGCCTCGACGACAAGGTTTGGCACGATCGCGAACGTCGCGGGACGGCTGGGGGCTGAGCCGTGAAGTTGCGAAGCAATCTCTTGAGCCAGCGAACTTAAATCCACACTCTCGCGAGTGAGCTCGGCACGAGCGGTACGAGCGAGCATCAATAGGTCATCGATGAGTTGTCCCATTCGAATCGTGGCAGCACGGACACGCTCAAGATGAGACCTCCCTTCGGGATTCAGTCGGTCATGACAATCTTCAAGTAGGGCTAAACTAAACCCGTCCATCGCCCGGAGGGGCGCCCTCAAATCATGTGAAACCGAGTAGCTAAAACTTTCTAGTTCCTCGTTAAGCGCGCTAAGTTCTGCGTTGCGATATTCCATTTTCTTGTTGAGATCCAGAATCGCGTCCTCTGCTCGCTTGCGCTCCGTGACATCGCGGACAACCTCTCCGAATCCCCTCAGTCGGCCGGTCTCTTCACGCAGCGCAGTAATTATGACGTCGGCCCAAAAGCGGGTACCGTCCTTCCGTAAACGCCAACCCTCATCTTCGACCTGACCACTCTTTGTGGCCTCCTCCAATTGGGAGGACGGTTTTCTGTTCTCGACATCCTCAGGAAGGTAAAAGCGAGAGAAATGTTGACCGATGATTTCCTCCGCCCGATATCCCTCAATTCGTTCCGCCCCCTCGTTCCAGCTCACGACGCGGCCTTCTGGGTCCAGCATGAAAATGCCGTAGTCCTTCACACTCGAAACCATCAAACGGAACCGTTCCTCACTATGTCGCAGGGCCACTTCGGCCAGCTTGCGCTCGGTAACGTCCGTATTGATTTCGAGCCACCCAACTGGCTTTTGTTGTCCATCTTTTAAGGTCGTCCAACGGCTTGCGACCGTCACTTTCGTACCATCCCTCTTTGTGTGAACCAATTCACCCTGCCAACCGCCTTTTTGGCGATGCCCTGAGATTTCATCAAACGAGAGCGGGAACTCTGTACGCAGCAATTGGTGAGGCGACTTGCCGATAGCGTCTTCTTTGGCCCAGCCGTACAGGCGCTCAGCACCTTTATTCCAATACGTAATCCGTTCATTAGAATCGCCGACCCAGATTGCGTCATTGGCGGCGTTCAGTAACTCCGCCTGCGCTTTGACGACCTCTTGTGCTGATTTCCGCTCGCTGATGTCACGGATGGCGCTCGAGACGAGCACGCCCTCCTCGGTTTGCAACGGGCTCAGACTGATTTCCATGGGAAACTCGTGACCGTCTTTATGTAGCCCATAAAGTTCCAGTCCAGCTCCCATCGGTCGTACTCGCGGATCAGTGAAGAAACTCGTTCTGTGGCCTAGGTGCTTGCCACGGAATCGTTCCGGAATCAATATCTCGATTTTTTGCTCTAACAGTTCATCTCTCCGGTACCCGAACACCTTCTCAACTTGGGCATTGACTAACACAATGTCCCCCGTTTGATTCACTACGACCATGGCGTCGGGCGCGGCTTCAAGTAAGCCGCGGAATTTTGCTTCGGCGCGTTTGCGGTCCGTAATGTCTCGGATAGCGCTCGAAACGAGCACTCCGTCTTCGGTTTGTAGCGGGCTCAAGCTGATTTCCACGGGGAATTCGTGGCCATCCTTGTGCAAACCGTAAAGCTCCAGGCCGGCACCCATCGGTCGTACCCTGGGATCGGTAAAGAACCCTGTTCTATGCCCGGGGTGGTTGCCCCGAAAGCGTTCGGGGACGAGTATCTCGATTTCGCCTCCGAGCAATTCTTCTCTCTGATAGCCGAAAACTTTCTCGACCTGCGCGTTAACTAGTACGATCTTCCCTTCTCGATTCACGACAACCATGGCGTCTGGCGCGGCTTCAAAGAGGCCACGAAACATCTGATCCGCGCGTTTCCGATCTCCGATGTCCTGAAGGATGCCGGTGAAATATGTCTTCCCATTCATTTCCCAGGTGGAAAGAGAGACGCTGAGTGGAACTTCCGCTCCGTCCTTTCGAATTCCGGCCAATTCGACACTCTTCCCGATCACATTCGCTTTCCCGGTTGACAGGAATCTGGCAAACCCTTCGCGATGTGCCATGCGAAATCTTTCCGGCATCAGCATAGTGAGGGGCTGCCCTAAGGCTTCGGAACTGGCATAGCCAAAGATTCGCTCGGCAGCAGGATTGAAGTAGATAATTTGGCTGTGGGAGTCCGCCGAAATGATCGCGTTAGGAGTAGTCTCCGTAATCGCCCTGATTTGCTCCTCGCTGGCTCGCAACTCAGCTGCGGCCTGCTCCGACGTCTTCGCTGCTTGCACCATAGCGAGTATCCGCTTAGCCGTGGACGGAAGCGCTATGGCCGTCATAACCGACAC
>Ga0066709_100001834_pt1 | contig 14689 bp, 24 predicted proteins | sample GraSoiAngelo_158_FD_79665 | JGI IMG/M metagenome (GOLD analysis project Ga0066709, IMG submission 79665) | Grasslands soil microbial communities from the Angelo Coastal Reserve, California, USA - 14_1009_16_30cm | ecosystem: Environmental > Terrestrial > Soil > Grasslands | place: USA...
TCCAAATAATTGGAGCTGCAAATGGGCTTCTTTTTCAAATTGGGGCTTGTTTTGGGCTTATTCTTTTGGGAATACTCTTATTCCTTTCGTCATGTATATAGGCGTTGTGTTACCAAGACGGAGAGGTGGGCGAATCGGAAAACCGATATGGGAGACTGACTACGTTAGTGTTAGTGATCAGAATGGCAAGAGGTCAACTAATTAACCTGAAGGAATTGATTGCGCTCAAGGCCCCATCCGAGACCCTAGACGATTTCATGTACCATTTCACAAACTTTGCCCTTTCCAAAACTCGTGTTCCCATTGATGATCCACGCTTCCAGGCGCTACTCAAACATACTGAACAATCTCCGCAGGTCAAGAGGCTATTCGAGAAATGATGTGGGAGGTATGGAGATGAATCGGGTTAGTCGGAGATTGCATGGCTGGCGTAAACGGTCGGGCATATGGGTAAAGTATGAGCCTGTCAAGTGTCACTGGGTGATCAAGAATTGACTTGTCCTTTTTGCGGAATCCCGGACGAAAGAATCGGAGAACGTCATTACGAGAGACACCAAGTCGAATACTTGAAACGGATTGCTAAAGCCCTCGAAGAATTGGCTCAACTAGTCGGTCGGAAGGTAGAGGGGCCATGAGTAACAAGCTAGGCTTCAAATTCGTATGCCCCAAATGCAAGAACATAGTCTTTCTCGGACAAGTCGATTTTGACATGGAAGATTGGCTAGAATGTTCTTGCGGTCATAGTGATGAAGCATGGTGTTTCCCTCATACCATAATCGGAATACCAGTATTCACAATGGGAGGCCATTACAACAACGATCCACTGACCGAACTAACCGAGGAAGAGGTGATGAAAGAATTCTTCTGGCTGTTGAATCCCGATTTCATGGTACATGGTTGCCACCCTTACGCTATAGGCTCTCTCGAACACTGTATAGCGGTTTTCAACAAAGCCGAACCGGAAGATTTACCGAAAGGTTCCTCAACAACATTGATGTAAAATGTACCAAGAACAGGAATCTCTTGCTTATTGTTCCGGCCAGTGTCAAGCTTCCCGGTATCCCCCTGCTACCTGTCGTTGCCCCTGTCAGGGCCGGAATCATGGAATCTTACGCTATCGGAATCCAGTGATCAACGTGACGGGACAGAAGACGCATGACCAAGAATTCGCTAAGTGGATGGAAAGGTTCGAGGAATCTAAACAGATCGCGCCTTTACCATTGTTGCCTCATGTTCAGCAGAAAGCCGCTATTGACCCGGGGCCATCCCGTCCCCTTTCTCGGGCCTCGGGACATTCCTTTACGCGGAAGATAGCTAGGTCGCTGAAACATTCGATTGTCGGCTATTCCCAGAACGAGCTTAACGAAGGCGTACTGAAAGGATTACGCTACCAATTCATGCGCGACCGTGTAGACTCCATTATCGAACAGGCTTTCACCATTTTCTTTTCGCGGAATAGTGACGCTAACCGTCCCGAGCTTTACGAATTGTACGAGAACGGAGATATTGACAGGGCATTAGAGTTTTTCAAAGTACGCTGGGTTGTGGGACGGCCCAAAACGAGACGCTAACGGGTTTTCTCGGCTTTTCTGACGTGTCCTGGCAAGTGTAAGCGTCGATATGAGCCTTTTCCATGACTCAAATGCTCACTTTGCGTATGCACAGTTTTCTCATAGTCATGGGCTCTCGCGTGGAGTCTCCGCAAACGCTTGTGCGGCCTCACGAGCCTGGATGTCCTCAAGGCTGGATAGATAGATGGGAGGAGCAACTTAACACTTACGGATAGATAGATTGTGGTTTCTTAATGCCCAAGTGTCGGAGTTGGTTTCTGCGAGCCTTCGGCATACGGGACATTTCTGCCATTGTCTATCGTAGATCGGGCAGATACCGCCTGTGGTGACGTTTTTTGAGTGGTATTTCCAGAGGAGTTTGATTGTGAGAAATCTGATTGGGTTCATGGTTTTGCTTCTGGTTCATGGGGGACAACCTTCTTCGTAAGGTCTTGAAAATCTTGTTCGATTGTCTGGCCACACTTCCCTTGAATGATCGGTATGTCGTTCTCATCAAGAATCTCCCAAGTAGCATCGTTGTAATGTCTAATCTTCATCCATTGAGAAGCCATTCCCATTCCCAGGAACCATCGTCGCTCATTCAGAATCTTTAGCTCAACCTCTCTCATCTTGTTACCTTCTGGTTACTGGACAAGGGGAGAAGGGGAGCATAGGCCGGGTCAAGTTATCCTCATGTTCATGTGGGCATTGGGAATGAAAGCTCAAGCTCGTTAGGCTCTCATCGGACGGTGTACCCAACACTGTCAAGCAGTGGAGGCCCTCTACGCGTGTTACCCTTTTCTTGGCCACTTTACTCTCCCGCTTCTCCTTTCCTCTCCGGTTCTTAGGCAAATATCGTATCTGTCCGCATCGTGAACATTTTTGTTGGAATGTCCATTTGGTTAACTTCCAATCGTGAGCAAGACATCTTCTTCCTGTCATGGTTTCTCCGAGGGTTCAGCATCGATAATCTTTGTCTTAGCATGTTCTTCGCAGAAGTCGGTTCGGATAGAATCTGGCCAGACGTTGAGGACACAGTCGCAATCTTTTCGCATAACCTCGGGTTGATCACGGTCTGTCAAACCAGCTTAGCCTTCTCCAACGCAATCATTATTTTTTGGTAATCACGCCTCATTTCCTCAACCCTTATGGTCAAGAACTTCAGACTATCAGCTAATGCGCGAATATCAGTCTGATGGTTCATAGTAATTTCTTGTAATTCTCGACCATTCTCTAGGGCTTGTCTTCCGGCTAAACTTGTCATTTCTTCTCCGCAGAGTGTTCGGTACGCTTGACTGAGGGGTTATTCCTCTTGTAAATGTCACGATATTTCCTCTGTGTCCAGCCAACCACCTGCTCACTCTCCGAGTCAATGATCTGGCATTGGCCATCGCCGTCAGACTGGTGTTTCCGGTTCTCCCTGATCTCCGAGCCACAGTTTTCACAGATGTTCATTTTCTCTCCATCCTATCCATCCTTCTTTCGAATAGCCAGATGATGATCAGCCATGTCACCAGGAAAGGCGCTAGTGTAATTGCTAACCAGGGCAATTGTATCATTTTCTGCTCCTATGGTTAAGGAACTCGTCCATGTTGTCCATGACCGCATGTATCCACTGGATCATTTCTGCGCTTCCCGGACTCTGCATTGAATAGTGTAGCCAGTCGCGCCATGTAGCGATCAGCACGTCAAGTGTCATCCGTTTTCCGGCCGCGGCTAGAGCATAGGCGACAAGAGCATCCTGTAACGCTCTAGGTTTCTGCTCGACTTCGACAGTTGCGGCTTCGCCTGACTCCACTATCTTTTCACAGCTTTAGGCTGGTGCTCAAACCATTCCGGGATGATTACTGCCCGGATAAGCTGTTGTAGGCCTATTCCCCGGTTTTTCGCCATCCTCCTCAGTCTCCGTTCCCAATGGGGTTCTAGGGCTTGCATGAACTTTGTCATGTTCTCATCCATGTTTCCACAGGTATCCAGGCTATCCAACTAATTAATATACTTGTTCATGTTCATTATCGTATCTTGTGGGATACTTCCCGGTTTTCGTCGGGTTCCTCTTCCTTTTCCTAGGCGCGTTCACAGCCTCCGCGTTATCAGTCGGATACGGCACATGGCTTTTCTGGACAGGATTCCTAGGCATCTTCTCTCTACTAGTCTATTGGAAGGCGAAAGACCGACCGAGCTCTAGTTCCGGCGAAGCCTGGAAGCCTAGTCAGATGACTGTAGAGGAGGTGTTTCGCAAGAATGTGGAAGATTAGCATCATACGATGGATGCCTGTGATTGTCACAGTCGCCAGCCTAGCAGTCGGAGCCGTTGTTCCTTCGTCTGTCTCCTGTATGAACCGTTGCCAGCTCTAAGTCGGCAACACATCATATGTCGGTGCGACTGCGACGTATGTGAATACGCAAGTGTCCAGCGTGTTTAGGATTGGAGAGATCGCGTCTACCTGGATAATGTTCGCGATTCCGCGACAGGTGAACGCGGTCATATCTCCGATGGTTATTAGTTCTATCTGTTCCTTGTAGCCGTCCAGATTTGTATAGGTGAACGGGGTGCCTCCGGCGGTCAAGGGGCCTCGGACTGGTTGCGGGTTGAACCCTGGATTATCCGCGATAATCCATGTTCTATCGAAGGGAGTTACGGATAGGAGAATTGTCGGGCTTGTTCTTGCTTTTCCTACAGAGTTTCCCACGATTGTAAGATTCCGGTAGTTCTGACTGGCGATTTCAATATCTGTCTTGGTCGTCTGGTTCGACTGCCTGTCCAGCATGACGTTTCCACTGATGCTTACCGAATACCAACAGCAACGGCTTCCCGCTAAGTCGATGTGGGATTCGAGGCCGGGAACGGAGCCACAACAGAGTCCCTGCCCACTCTCGCCTATCGAGTTGTGTCCGATGACGAGTGGGCCGAATGTGGATGGTACCAGTGCGGTGCTTACGATTATTCCATGTGATGTTGAATTGTAGATAGTGTTATCGACAATTCTGACATCTATCGCGCTGACTGTCTGAACCCCGTACTCGTTGTGGAAAAGAGTATTGCCTGATGCAGAGTTGTGTATCGCATTGTTGATCGTGCCTCCTCCAACTCTGATCCCTGCTCCACCGCGAATATAGGAAATCGTGTTGTCGTGGATTCTCTGACTCATCCCGCTTGCTTCTACCCCCTGCATGGTTGAAAGACTACTATTGTTGAACTGGTTCAAGTCACCCGTTATCGTGTTAGACAGGACTTCGCATCCGCTTGAGAATCGTGTGAGAAATATGCCTACCGTGGTGATGTTGAAGAATTGGCTGGCTCTGATGAGACATAGAGCCCCCCATATTACGATTGGAATATGGCATCCGGTTCCAGCCAGGTTAGTGCAAGTTATGATGGCTTGAAACTTGCGTGCCGCATCGTCTATTCTGGGCCCGTCAAACCTGAAGCTGTTCGCGCTCACGTTGAACGCGGGAGTCGTGAAAGTGTTCTGTGGCAAGATGATAGCAGTGGATGGTCCTGTAACCGTCAATGGCACCTTTACCTGGATTTTCTGAGTCTCATTATAGTTCCCAGGGGTCAAAGCGTTACTGCAACCCTGAGAGCAGATGGCAGATCCCAGAATGTCATCATTGACTAGTTGAGTGAAGTTTGACTCTGTAAAGAATGGTACCCCATTTCCTCCCGTGATGAAAGCCTGGTAGATACTGGGCCCGCCTATTTTGATGATGAAGCTGGCGGGTAGAGGAATCGTTACGGCAAGCGTTCCACCGCCCCCGCCGAGTGCGACGAATGGTAGAATACTAAGAATCGCCAATACGACTAGGAAGATACTGTTTGGCTTCCGGTACTGGCTCAGATGATTCTTGCTCCTAAAAGAACGCCTAGTATCAGCATGAACAGTGACCATGCGATGAAGCCGTCTCGTCTAACCCTGCCCAAGTAGGGAATGTCCAGCATTGGGATGGGTCGTTTCGCGCCGACTATCAGTTCTGTCCCTACGCCCTTGATCTCGACAACATGTAGCTTGTGGCCGCTTTCAATATGCTGGGGATAGAAGGCTTCATCAATAAACTGGTCACATCCTGGACAACGGATCGTGGTAGTCTTAGCAGAACTCATCTTAGCATCCATTCCACGGAACAAACCCTATCCCCTGCGCTCGATACAAGTCTGCATCCTGACTTGTTGGCTGATGACCGAATAACATTCCGGAGATGGGGACGGCGATGAAAACAGTTGAATCCCAAGCTAGATTACAGTCAGAGAAAACTTCGAAGAACGTAGTTGGAAATGCTTGTCTTGCGTCGATTTGTGCTAGATAACCTCCTTGATATGGAGCGATGTTGAAGACTCTACCTGCAACTATTGCTGTCGATGGTGTTAGAACACTCCATAATCCTAAAACGAGGACGACCATCGGAGAAATCGCCCAGTATCTCTTCTTCAGTTTCATGTTTTCCTATCTCCTCAGTTTCTTAAAGCCTTTGCTGATTGGTTCTTCGCGTCCAAGCGTCTGCATCAAGTGTGCCCCGGTGAAGTACATCAAGATCACATTCCACCAGAGAAGATTGACTACTAGAACTGTCGGTAGCCAACTGTTCAAGACTCCAATCGTACAGCAGGTCGAATCGTCCACGATACTGACTAGTGGCGATAGCCATAGTGGAAACATGAAGATGCTGGATAATACGGCAAAGAACTGTCTTAGTTCTTCGCCTTCCCAGCCCCAGACGATGCCGAACAGGAACAGGACGGCGAGGAAGATGTTTACGGGCAGGAAAGCCGTCTAGTCCACCCATTTTCCGAGGATCAGGACTAGAATATAGCAGAGTCCACCGACTAGGCTTGTGCCTGCGGTCATGTAAGGTATTGGATTTGGGCTTTTGAGAAGCCCGTCTGCAATCGCTGACATGAAGCCGAGAAGGATACATGCGATCATGTATGGTCGAAAGTTCAATCTTCAGCCCTCACCATTGCCACATCATTGTAGAGGGGGAAGAAGGTTGAGGCTGGCGGCCCAGGTGGGATACCTATCCATCTTACCCGGCTCTGCACGTTACCATCTCCCTTCTCGTCAGTCGTCAGCTCTAGCCGTATCGCTTTCAAGGGTTTTCTCCAGTCGTGAGGATAACGTTTCGAATAGATGATCCAGTCAGGATTCAATCTGACACGGTTGTAAATATTTTTGGCTCGGACAGTATCATAGTGCCATGCGAGAAGGCGTTTCTTGGCTTGGTATCCGAAATATCCCATTTGTCTCACCGCCTTCGTCGGCGCGGTCGCGTCCATGAACTGTTCAGCCTGGTCAGTCATCACATAGACCGATCTTAGCCCCAACTGCATCAGTTCTCCCGGAACATAGTCAGTATGGGGAAAATTGAGAATATGCTCTACCTGTCCTGTGAACGGATTCGTCGAACAGTTCGCATAGACTTCAATGCCTCTCCGATATGCCTTCCAGGCTTCTATCGCCATCGACATCGACTTTCCACTCCGATTCGGGCCGACGTGCTGGAAGATCCCCCAGTCCTGAAAGCTCATGGTGGACAGGCTCTTGAGTGTAATGCACAGTTCGCGTTGAGTCCGAAATAATAGCTGTACCATACGCTGATTATTCCGAGGATGACGATGAGCAGTATTGCGAAGCCGAACATTCCCCAGCGGAATTTATCCGGTTTCTTGTTCAGACCATTGAAAGCTTCAATACTCTTGTTCTCGAATGCGGAATGGATAAGGGTGGGATCAATGATTTCTCCCTGCTGTTTCAACGGTAAGGGACGCGCATCATCATAGCGGTAGACCCAGTTGGGTGCGCCATAGACGCGGGCTGTCTGGTCAGGACCTCCCGTGAACCAGTCTTTTCCCTTGTAAGTATACATAGGTATCGAATGCGACTTGACCAGTTTCATCTTTAGCGGTACTCTTAACGCGTTGCCGTCTGCCGCGATCTCTGTCCGCATAAACCATCGTGTGCCAAGCAATCGCCAGAACACGATTTTTGCTCCTCCCTGGCTTCCGATAATCTTGGAGAGAATAATCAGCCCTCCGAGTAGACCGTACAGTGTGGTTTCGTCTATCACAACCATTACTGAAGCATCTCCATAATTCTAAGCCATACGTTCAGCACGCCGGACATGGCCCGGGGCAGGTGGAACCTTGAATCCTCGTTCACGAGCTTCCGAGAATGCTATGGCTACCGACTGGCGTTTCGGCACACCCTCCCTCTGCAACTGGGAGATTTTCCTGCTGACGAACTTCTGAGCCTGCTCTGTCATCTTAGCCATATTATTAACCCTTCTCTGCACGCTTGATATGGCCCGGTAACGGTTGCATTCTGCTCACCGACTTCCGCTCGTTCTCAAGCATCTTGATCTCGCTATTCGTCCTCTGCTTCTTCTCGACGGTTCCCCCATGTTTTATCTGGAAAGCATAGCGGTGGGCGACCTGTCCAAGCCTCCGGTCTAGACGGTGGAGAACATCCTGTTTCTCGGATGAGCTGATTGTTGCAGGAATCGAGTCCGGCTTCTTCGGCAACTATCGCATCCTCTCCGCGCGTCGTACATGACCGGGTATTTTCGACATGGCAACCGCGAAGCTGGTCTTATGCTCCAAACGTTTCTGTTCCTCTTCCAACTCTCTATATTTGTCTGGGGCGCGCACTTTCAAATCGTCAAAGTTCTGGTTGATACGATCACTAGTCTCTCGATGTGTCATTTTGCAACAATCCTGAACGTTTGTTTCTCGATGTATGAAAGTAGCTCAGGATGCTCCTCTAACAAGTGGCGCATGGCTTCACGATAATCCTCAGTCGTGAAATCGCAATAGAGGCATTTTTTCATCCTGCGGCTCCCTGTTTCTGCTGTTTCAACTGCGCATCCCTCGCCTCCAACGTTTTCGTCCAGCTTGTCAATGCCTCAATGACCTCTTCACGGCTTGTTCCGTGTCCGAGCTTGCTTGTGACGCTGACCTTTGCCCGCATATAGTTGACCACGACCTGGCCGATGTAGGGGATTGGACGATCCAGCGATTTGGGTGTTCCGATACCATGCTCTGCAAGCCTCATCAAGTCCACGACGACGCGGATTTCCTCGTTGGGAAGATTTGTACGCTCAATAATCGCGTAAACATCCTTGTTCTGTAGACCGATCAATCCCCCAAACACGGCTGGAAGAGTTGAGGATTGGTCGTCGAACGCGCTGTAGATACTGTGATCGTCTGCGGGTATTGTCTGTTCCATCTGTTTAACCTTCTCGTTTTCTGTCATGTTTTAGTCTCTTCCGCATTTGGAAAGCGCATAATATAAGCGTGAAACTGAGGTATCCTGCAACCGGGTCTGAAGCAAGATACACCATGCCAAAACATTGAGATAGAACCAGGCCGAGTGAACAGATGATTGTAAAGATTGTGAGTGTTTCCACATTTCTTAGACGCCTGTGCTTGAGCCTCGGAAGATACGGATAGCCTCGAAGATCACATAGCTCTGGAGCCCAAAGAATACTAATCCAAAGAAGGGTATTCCTTTCACGGTCAGATTGGGCGAGAAGGCGATTCCCAGCACAATGTCTGCAAAGGTGACGGTTACGATGAGAAAGTAGACTACGAGAACTGGCATGTTGACTATGGCCCATCCGACGTAGGCTGTGGCTGTCGCAACATCCTTGGTGCCTGCACAGACGAAGTCGAGAGGGTTACAGTGTATCTGTCCGGGGAGGGGTGCGAGTGTCGGCTGGGGAATCGTCTGGAATGCTCCGAAGCTGGGGCCGCTTCCTGTCGAGAAGCCGAATGCTCCAAGTAGCATGATGAAAATCACGTCGAAGAAGATGACGTTTTCTGCCTTGCTCAAATCCCCACATATCCCCTGACTGTCTTGGCTGAGAGTGCGGCGACGACGAAGAAGACTAAGAGTAGAACGTAGATCGAGAGTAGATTGAATGATGTGAAGATGACGACCCAGCCGACGAAGAACAGGATGGCCAGTTCGCCTATTCCCATTCGTCCAATGTTTGCCGAGGGCAGTATTTCGCTGAACGCTAACACGACTGTTGTGATTGAGATGATTGTGAGAATAATCACCCAGAACAGTGCGGAGCCTGTCTGACAGGCTGTTGTGACGTTGGTGCAGAAGCTGTTAGTTACCTCTGTCAGGATACAGTCGAGTCCTGCACATCCTGAGAGTCCTGGCGTGGTTGGAGGCTGTGAGGTGACCACGTTTCCGACTATCCAAGCCCATAATCCCATCTTGAACGATGACGAATAGACTACTGCCTGGGTGATCGTTGCAGGTGGTGGACAGGCGCATCCTCCACCCTGCGTCTGGAACACGTTCAACGGAGTGTTCGTATCGTTCAGGTCGAGAGGGGCAAAGACTCCCGAGATCGAGACGGCGGCCCATTGACCGTTAGCGATTGGAATCTGATAGTTGCCATTGGCTATCCTGCCTTTTCCAGGATTCCCGATAACATTCCAGCCGCTAGCCAAGTATCCGGGACACTGTGCTGTAAAAGGCGACTGTCCGAGTGGACAGGTTGGGACAGTGTAGATGGCTTCGACAATGCCCTGACCATTATTATAGTTTTTCGCCACGTTGGTTGTGACGTTGATGAGGAACCCGTTAAGGTTCGACTGGAACTCGTAGAACAACGTGATAGACTGGTTAAAATTGACAGTATGGGTCGAGTTAGTGTTTGCGAGTGTGACGGCTGGGGTTCCACAGTTACCATAGCACTGTGTGACTGTCACTGTCTGTCCTGATGTTCCGGTGGCGCTGAATGTTGCTCCTGTGAATATTCCCGCGCCGCATCCACCGTTAGCCTGTCCCGTTGAACTGACCACGGCATTTGTTGCGGGTGAAGCGGTCAGGAAGTCGAGGCACAGGTCCCATACTCCTGTCGCAACGATGGATCCACAGCTTGTTCCTGCATTGTTGCTACAGACCTGGTTGATGAGGCCGAAGCTGGTCGCTCCAGTATTCGTAAATTGGACAGCGATAAACTGGTTCTGTGTGACGGTTACAGGGCTGGCAAGGGCGACAGTGGTAAGGGTCTGAGTCGAAAGACCGCTTAGACCTTCAACGTCTCGTACAGTGAACGATTGTCCATCAGTCACCTGTTGGCAGTTGTAAGTCTGTCCAGAATAGCCACAGGCAACAGTCGTGGACGCTGGCGTTGTCCCGGCGGGGAAAGTGGCGATTTCTACCTGGTTGGGTACTGAGCTTCCCGTGAACAGTGTTACACTTGTCAATGTGCCTGTCAATGGCGACTGTATCCCGCTTCCAGTTCCACATTTTACCCCTGCTGTCCCGTCCTGGGTACATTTGACACAGTTTCCGAACGTGTTACAGGTTAAGGCTCCTGCCTGTGTGGATGTGTAGCCGACGTATGTTGCGGCGTGGGCTAGCTGTGGGATAAATCCAAGAAGAGTAAGAACCAGAACAAGTAGAGTGCTAACAAGCCGATAATGACGTTTCTTTCCAATTCGCATCCACTATATTCCCCTACTCTCATCCCTGAAATGTTTCGCGGCCCAGAACAGTCCGATAAAGACGAAGGCGAGAGGATAGACGGTTAGAACGGAGGATACTCCGGGCGATCCGGTAATATTGACGTTCGGCGTAAACCCTGTATGGGCTATGGTTATGCCTGTTGTCACATTTGCCACTTGTCTCACCAATGATGCAATGACGAAGAGGACTAGTCCGATGATCATTATCTGTCCGAGGATGCTTGAGTCTCTTCCGACAACAAGCCATACCGGGGTCAGGCTGAAGATGTGGCTGTAGGGGCGTACAGGGATTACGTCCTGAAATACTATGTCAAAAATTCCAGCGCCTACCGTAGCCGTTACGAGGACGGCTATCAGTAGGAGCCGGACATGGGAACTTTGGAGCCGCGCAGAGGTTCTCCTCCGCGCTGTTTTAGATACCTCGGGATTCTTCCGAGAAGTGTTTGGCCAAGAAGATCAACCCGATGAAGATGAAGAACAACGGGTATAGTTGCAGTATCGGAACTAGACCCGGTGTCTGCGTCACATTCGGGTTGGGCGTAAAGCCTGTGTGGGCGATGGTTAGTCCAGTAGTCAAGTTGGCTACCGGGGCGACGAGGGCGGCGATGAGGAAGATGGCTAGTACTGAGACAATGACCATGCCGAAAATAGAGGCATTGGTGAAGGCGCGCAGATACTTGCCGAGCAGTGTTGAGAGGTCTGGAAGCGGTAGGTTGGGCGATCCACTATTCCGTAGCTGGCGAATCTGGGCGAACCCAGGGCTTCGATAGGGGCCTAACATGTTAGTCCATATGTCCCTCGTGTGGACATATAAGCTTTGTGGTAAATCGCCCAAAATATTCTCGGAACCGCGAAAAAAACGCGGAATAGGGCAGTTTAACGCTTCTGCGTGGCTAGTTTCTGGTATCTTGCTCTGAGAGCGACGAGAGCGACTTCGATCTCTTTGATAGCGGTCAACGGATCTTCACGCCATACGCTACTGTTCTTGAGAATGTCCTGGTTGGCATCATCTACTCCCGTCTTGACGGGTCGAGTAATGACTAGGCCGTTCTCGATTTCCCAAAGCTCAAACTTGAACTGCATACTTCAATAGCTGTTATCGGCATGTATTAACTATTTGTGTCGAGGCCGTCGCGCGGGCCATGTTTGTCACGGCACAGGGGGTCACGTCCAACAACGATCATTCTCTCTCTCCCCAGACGGCTTTCTCGCCTAGACGCATGATGCATCTGATGTTAATGTGAATGTGTAGTCTCCGGGAGGCATGGTCAGAGTCTGGTTGGCAGTATAGACAACCAATATTCCAATCGTCATTCCAGGCTGTAAGGTGAAGGGCGAATAGATACTGGGCTGTTGGGGAACATTTCCCGGGTTCACTGTCAACGTCACATTTTCTAGACAGTTCCCCGTGTTCTGGATTGTGACTGTGACATTTGCCGGATCGCCTACGGTGACATTTCCAAACTCGATAGTTGAAGGTGTCACTAGTAAACCTGCTCTGTTGCCTTTGAGGATTCGAACATGGCCCGGATTGTTCACAGATATGATGGGTAATGCGGCGACGATGCCGATGAGCATGAACATGAGTACGACGACCAATGCTGTAGATTTGCCAATCATGGTTTCCCTCGTCTAGCTCTCTTATCCTATAAAAGCCTGTTTAAGACAGCATTTTCCCAATCTTCCATTCTGGCCCCGCGTACAGGTTGAGCATCGTACACCGCAGACAGAGCAGATTTTCATCCTCTCAATCTTTCTCGCAGTCTCCAGTCTGCGACGTGTCTCAAAGAGCATTATCCTGTCACCATCACATCATCAGCCGAATAGTCAACGCCCTCAATAGGATTTGCCAGCTTATGCTCTTTCAACATATGGCGTGTGAATGCTTCAGGTAGTCCAAGATTCTGAATGATCAGAGACGATTCCTCGACGGTGAAGCCGTCGCTGAGACAGCGTAGCTTCTTAATCGGCAAAACGAAACTCCTTGCCAGGATTGTTTCCCTCCCATATCAGCGCATCCACGATTAATCGGACATATTCTTTTTCTGTGATTGTTCCGAACCCGAAAGGCTTCATCATGTAGAAAATAGAATCGGCCAGTGCAGAGCTTCGATGGTTCAAACCGACCTTGTGACAGTTGTCCAAGACCTTGTTAAGAACAAAGAGTTTCTCACGACGTGTCGAAGTCGGCATCGAACATGCACACGCACACGGTCACATATTAGCTTTTACTAGTAGGGCCTGTCTCCCAACGATACTTTGCCCAGTACCTGGAGCATCCAGTCGTAGAACTTGATAGCGTCTAGTCTCTCGTTTTCTGAGTATTCTTCAATCTTCGACCATTCTCCTGCCTTGTACCACTCGGGAATGATCGCCCCGTTGGGTTTGTCGGCTCTGTCGATCCATCTTTGATAGCCTTTGAAGCCGTCGTTGAGAATCACCGCGATCTCTTTCAAGTCTAGATGTTTGACTATGTATTGCCATCTGACAAGATGAGCTTGGACTCCGAATATTTCGCATCTTGCCTGGATAAGTTTGAGGTCAAAGATTAGGTTCTTGCCCATGATGGGTGGGCCATGCTCGTGTTCCCACAGCCAAGCGATTATCTCTATGAGTAGATGTCTTTCTGATGAGCGACGATTGACGAGTTTCCCGTTTAGATTGGCGTGGAATACGGAGCTATCGATGGATAGTCCATCAGATTCTATGTCAAAATAGTCTGGTCGTTGCATCTTCATGCGCTTCTACGCAAGTGATCATCGCCTTTGCAGGCTCTGTAACGGACATACCTGCGGCACAAAAGTCGCTAGGTACCCACTTCCATGCCTCTTTCGGAGTGCTTATGGTGGATCGTCCATCCAAATAATTGGTACGGGTCACTGTTGTCACTCGCCGTCGCATGGAAATCGTCTCAGAAGAATGTAGCACACTGACATTTAACTTTAGCTGAACCAGGCACTTCTCATTCGGAGTCCAGCATCGAGAGCATCGCCGCCATGCCAGAAAGTGATTGTAGATGAAAAGTGCCCTTGTGCTACGAAAACAGTCGCTACAGTGACCCTTCCTCTTGGCCCAGAATAAATGCGTCATTGTCTTAGTGTACCATTCCGAAACATTTTAGCTTTTATAACACCTCGATCCCGTTGGCCTCTTTACCTCATTTGAGCGTTTCAACAGTGGTAAGACGGAACAGATGGTCTGATGAGAGAGACAGTAGTAGGATGACTAGTAAGCAGGGGAGCCACATAACTCTGCGCGAGTGTCATGTCCCTCCCGCCGATGCTACAGTCTGCGTCATTCGACTCGGCTGACTAAGCCATCATAGTCGAATCTCTGATCTCCGAAAGAGTCCCTCCGAAGATACGTCCCTCCGAAGAACCCTGCCTCAAATGACCAGCAAATAGCATGATGATTCTACGTCTAATATAAACGTTAGTAGTGGGAACTGAACCCGAAACGGGCTAAAACAGACACACACGGGCTGAAAACAGGCTCAAAAGCATTATCGTGACATGGAAAGTGAGTCTGACCTACTCAAAAATGAGTAGAACTACTCAATAATGGGTAGAACTACTCAAAAGTGAGTAGGCGAGAGGACATTCGCCCATCACTACTTACTCAATAATGAGTAGAGTCTCCAATATATTGGAGA
>Ga0066709_100001835_pt1 | contig 14689 bp, 10 predicted proteins | sample GraSoiAngelo_158_FD_79665 | JGI IMG/M metagenome (GOLD analysis project Ga0066709, IMG submission 79665) | Grasslands soil microbial communities from the Angelo Coastal Reserve, California, USA - 14_1009_16_30cm | ecosystem: Environmental > Terrestrial > Soil > Grasslands | place: USA...
CTCGAGGCTCGTGTGCCGCTGCTCGACCATCCGCTGGTCGAGTTCGCCTGCCGTCTCCCGGCCCGCCTCCGCCTCCGATCCGGGCAGACGAAGCACCTCCTGAAATGCGCCCTGCGGGGGCGGGTGCCTGCCGAGGTCTTGACGCGGCCCAAGCACGGATTTGGCGTGCCGTTGGAGGTCTGGTTGACGCAACGCCTCCCCGGGTTCTTCCAGGATCATCTCGGAGACGGCCGCCGGCTTGCCAGTGTCGGGGTCAGGCCCGCATCGGTTCGGAGGCTCATCGAAGCGTTGGCGCGGTGGCATCGGCCCGAGCACTGTTACCGGCTCTGGGCACTGGTAGTACTGGACCGGGCGCTTGGCCGGCTTGGTGAGATCGGCGCCGCATGATCATGACACGTCCCGGAATTCTCCTCATCGGCGACTCGCTGAACGTCGGCGGAACCGAGGGCCAGTTCGTCGAGATCGCCTGCGGGCTGGATCGATCCAGATGGGATGTTCACCTGACGTGTAACCGCGCCGTCGGGCCGCTTGGAACCAGGATCGCGGCGACCGGGCTGCGCGTCTGGAGCTGCGGGTCGGGGTCGTTCAAGTCCCCGCGCTTTGCCCTGGCCCTCTGGGGGCTCGCCCGCTATCTTCGTACTCACCGGATCCGGCTCGTTCACGCCTTCGATTTCTACAGCGACATCCTTGGCGTCATCGCCGCGCGCCTGGCGGGCGTTCCGACGGTCATCGCCAGTCAGCGCGAGCTCGGCGATCTGCGGACGCCACTGGAGCGTCGCTTCTATCGCCTGGCCATGCGTCTGGCCGACTACGTCGTGGTCAACGCCCAGGTAGTCGCCGAACGGCTCACGCGCGCGCGCGCCGTCGTCCCCCGGCGGATCGTGGTGATTCCGAACGGCGTGGACACGGTCCGATTCTCGCCCGCGCCGAGCCTACCCCGACGCCTGGCCGGGCATGTGACCGTGGGCACACTGGCGAACCTGCGTCCGGAAAAGGGACTCGAGCATCTCGTGCGGGCGATGGCGCTCGTTCGCGATCACAGCGCCGGGGAGCAGCTCGCGATCTGGGGCGATGGGCCGCTTCGCGCCGACGTCGAGCGGCTGATCGGTGAGGTCGGCCTGAGCGCGAGCGCCCGGCTCCGTGGCGCGACCATCGAGCCGGAGGCGGCGCTCAGGACGATGGACATCTTCGTGCTGCCCTCCCTCAGCGAGGCGTGCTCGAACGTGCTCCTGGAAGCGATGGCGAGCGGACTTCCCGTGGTGACGACGCGGGTGGGCGGCAACCCCGCATTGGTCGACGACGAGGTGACCGGGTTGCTGGTGCCGCCCGGCGACCCGGCCGCGCTGGCCAAGGCGATCATCCGGCTCGTGGAAGACCCGGTACTGGCCGAGCGCCTGGGCGCCGGCGCGCGCGAGGTGGCCTGCTCGCACTTCGGTCTCGACCGGATGCTGTCCCGAGTCCAGGCGCTCTACGACCGGGCGCTCGCGTAAAGCCCATGTGTGGCATCGCCGGTAAATTCACCCTCGATGATCGGCCGATCGACGCCGGCCTGATCACGCGAATGGCCGAGCGCCTGTCGCACCGCGGGCCGGACGACGCTGGGTATCACGTGTCCGGGCCGATCGGCCTGGCGAGCCGGCGCCTGTCGATCATCGATCTCGCCACCGGACGGCAGCCCATCTCCAATGAAGACGGCACGGTATGGGTTGTCCTGAACGGCGAGATCTACAACTTCGTCGAATTGCGCGCCACGCTCGAGCGTCGGGGGCACTGCTTTCGGACACGGACCGACACCGAGGTGATCGTGCACCTCTATGAAGACGAGGGCCCCGGGCTCCTCGAACACCTGCGCGGGATGTTCGCCTTCGCCCTCTGGGATGTCCGCCGGCGGCAGCTCTTGCTGGCCCGCGATCGGTTGGGGGAGAAGCCACTTTTCTACGCTCATCGCCCCGGACGCGCGCTCCTCTTCGCTTCGGAGCTGAAATCGCTGCTGGTGGATCCGGACCTCCGGCCGAGCATCAACCTGAGCGCCGTGGATCAATATCTGAGCCTCCTCTACATTCCGGCGCCGGCCTCGATCTTCAGCGAGGTCAAGAAGCTACCCGCCGGTCACTATCTGATCTGCAGCGAGCGGGGTCTCACGATCCACGAATACTGGGACGTGCCCCTCACGCCCGAGGGCGAGGAAGACCGGCTCGACGAGGAGGCGCTTCACGCCCAGCTGCGCGAGGCCGTCCGCATCCAGCTCCGGAGTGACGTGCCCCTGGGGGCCTTCCTGAGCGGCGGGATCGACTCGACGACGGTCGTGGCCACCATGGCCGAGAACCTGGGACCCGAGATCATGACCTGCTCCGTGGGGTTCCCGGAGAAGGGCCACAACGAGCTCGCCTATGCGCAGACCGTGGCCACGTGCCTCGGCAGCCGTCATCGCTCGCGCGTCGTCGGTCCACCCTCTCGGGAGCTGATCGAACGGCTGTCCTGGCACTTCGACGAGCCGTTCGGCGACTCGTCCGCGGTGCCGACGTGGGAGGTGTCAAGCTTGGCGAGGGAGCGCGTGAAGGTCGCGCTGTCCGGCGACGGCGGCGACGAGCTGTTTGGCGGCTACCGTCGTCATGCGATGGAGAAGTGGGAGCACGCCCTCCGGCGCTGCGGGCAGGTCGCGTCTCGAGCGTTGTCCCAGGTCGCCGCGGCGCTGCCCGGCCGGTTCAGGGGGCGCAACGCGCTCACGCGCCTGGGCGGCCCGCCCGATCAAGCCTGCGCGGTGAAGTTCCAGTTCGGCAGCGATGCCCCGCAGTTGAAGGCGCGGATCTACGCGGCGGGATTCCGGGAGCAGATCGCCACGACCGATCCGCTCGCCCCGTTCAAACAGGCGTACGTACGCGCCGGGCAGGTCGACCCCCTCAACCGCATTCTCTACGTGGACCTCAAGATGTACCTCGCCGACGACATCCTCGTGAAGGTTGATCGGATGAGCATGGCCCATGGGCTCGAGGTACGGGCGCCGTTCCTGGACCACCGCCTCGTGGAGATGGTCGCGCGTCTGCCGGGCCGAACCAAAGTTCCGGGACCGGCCACGAAGCCACTGCTTCGCGCCGCCCTCGACGGCCGGGTCCCGCGCACCGCCTGGGATCGGCCGAAGCACGGGTTCACGGCGCCGATAGGCCAATGGCTGCGCGACGGGCTTCGGGACTGCGTCGAGGAGCGGCTCTTCTCGCGATCGAGCCTGGGACGCGATCTGTTCGACGGGAAGAGCCTGCGCCAGCTCTGGGAGGATCACCTCACCGGCCGCGGAGATCACTCCCACGAGATCTGGATGCTGCTCATGCTCGAGACGTGGTACGGGCTGCACGCGCGCGACCGGGCGGCGGCATGAAACTCCGCATCGCCTTCATCGCGCCGACTCTGGGGATCCTGGGAGGCCAGGGCGTCCAGGCCGCCACGCTGGCCGGCGCGTTGCGAAAGGACGGCTGGGCGCTGGACTTCATTCCGATCAACCCAAGCTTTCCCAGGGGGCTCCGGTGGCTCCGCCGAGTCCCCTATGCGCGGACACTGCTGAACGAGGCGCTCTACCTCATGCGACTCTCTGCTCTGCGCCGGGCCGACGTCGTGCACGTGTTCTCGGCGTCGTACTGGTCGTTCCTCCTCGCCCCGGCGCCCGCCATCCTGGTCGCGCGCTGCCTGGGCAAACGGATCGTGCTGAACTATCGGAGCGGCGAGGCCGACGACCATCTGGCGCGCTGGGGCGTGCTCGTGCACCCGCTATTGCGCGTCGTCGACGAAATCGTGGTTCCGTCCGAGTACCTCAGGACGATCTTCACGCGGCATGGCTATCGGGCCCGCGTGATCCCCAATGTCGTCGACCTCTCGCGCTTCCGCTATCGTGAGCGCGGCGCTCCCGAGCCCCGACTGGTCTCGACCCGGAATCTGGAGCCTTACTACCGGGTAGACAACACGCTCGAAGCCTTCGCGCTTCTCAGGGCCCGGTACCCCGAGGCGACACTGACGCTCGCGGGATTCGGCAGCGGTGAACGACAGCTACGCGGTCTCGCTGCCTCCCTCGGCATGGGCGGGATCAGGTTCGTGGGGCGGGTCGAGCCGACGGCAATGCCCGGCGTGCTCGACACGGCCGACATCTTCGTCAATTCCTCTGTCGTGGACAACCAGCCCGTTTCCGTCCTGGAAGCGTTCGCCTCCGGACTTCCGGTGGTGTCCACCGGCACCGGCGACATCGCCGCGATGGTCCGCGACGGAGAGACCGGCCTTATCGTCCCTCCGGACGATCCGACGGCAATCGTCAAGGCTGTGATCAGCCTGCTCGACGATCCGGAGCGCGCGGCGCGCATCGGCCGTCAGGCGGCGACCGAGGTCGAAAAATACACGTGGGCGCGCGTCAAGGCGCTCTGGGCGAGCGTGTACTGGGGGCTCGCCGCATGAAGCTGCGCCGGCTGCTGAACATGACGGTCTCCGAGGTCGCTTGCCGCGGGCGGCAGGAGACGGCGAAATGGTGGGATCGGCTCGAGATGACCGGGAGGACGGCCAGCGCGCCCGACGCGATCGCCGGGAAGTCGCTCGAGCACTGCTGCCGCGCCGCTCCCGCCCGGTTCTTCGAGGGCGTCGTGGACGAGGCTACACCGCGCCACATCGGTCAGCGCATGCGCGAGAGCTACGACGAGACCGTGGCGGTGGCCGACGCGGCTTGTCAGCTTCGCTTCGATCTTCTGGGCCACCGGGGCCTGACGTTCGGCGACCCGGTCGACTGGCACCTGGACCCGATCGCCGGGCGCCGCGCGCCGTGTGTGCACTGGAGCCGGCTCAACCCGCTCGACCCGGCGAGCGTGGGGGACAGCAAGGTCATCTGGGAGCTGAACCGCCACCAGTGGCTCGTTCGTCTCGGAGCGGCGTACCGGTTGACGGGAGACGAACGATACGCTGAGACCTTCGCCGCGAATGTCCGGGCGTGGATGCGGGCCAACCCGCCCGGAGTGGGGATCAACTGGACGAGCAGCCTGGAAGCCGCCCTCCGACTCATCTCCTGGTGCTGGGCCCTGTTCCTCTTCCGGGGATCGAACGCGCTGTCGGAGGAACTTTTCGTCGAGATGCTCGGAAGCGTTCAGGTCCACGCGTCCCGCGTGGAGAAGTATCTCTCGTATTACTTCGCACCGAACACCCACCTCACCGGTGAGGCGCTCGGCCTGTTCTACGCCGGGACCGTGTTCCCCGAGCTACGCCCGGCTCGGCGCTGGCGCGCCTTGGGCGCGCGGATCTTGATCGAGCAGCTCGAACGGCAGGTGCTGCCAGACGGCGTCTACTTCGAGCAGTCGACCTGTTATCAGCGGTACACGGTCGAGACCTATCTCCATTTCATGATCCTGGCAGACCGCAACGGAGTGGCGATCCCCCCCACGGTGAGAGAGCGCGTCCAGCGGCTGGTCGACGTGCTCGTCGCGCTCCGCAATCCGGACGGATCGATCCCATCGATCGGGGATGCCGACGGTGGATGGCTTCTTCCGCTCGCGACCCGGGCGCCGGATGATTTCCGAGGGATGTTCTCGACCGCCGCGGCCCTGTTCGGCCGCCAGGACTACGCGTGGGCAGCCCGGGGCCTGGCGCCGGAGACCGTGTGGTTGCTCGGAGCCGATGGTGTGAAGGCGTTCGATGGCCTGCGTCCCGCGCCGCCGGGCGCGCCCGCCTCCCGCCTTTTCGCTGACGGCGGCATCGTCGTGATGCGGAGCGGATGGGACGAGGGCGCTCACCAGCTCATCTTCGACGTGGGTCCTCTGGGCTGTCCGTTCAGCGCGGGGCACGGCCACGCCGATCTCCTCAGTATCCAGTGCTCCGTCTTCGGACAACCCTGTCTCGTCGATGCGGGAACCTATGGCTACGCCGCCGAGCCGAGATGGCGCGATTTCTTCCGTGGCACGACGGCCCACAGCACCGTCGTGGTGGACGGCCTCGGGCAGACGGTCCCCGCCGGGCCGTTCCAGTGGGACGCGCGCCCCCGAGCGCGGCTGCACCGCTGGCAATCCACCGAGGCCTTCGACTGCGCCGAGGCCTCTCACGATGCTTACAGCCGTCTCGCCGATCCCGTCGTCCATCGGCGTCGCGTGGTCTTCGTCAAGCCAGGTTACTGGGCGGTCGTCGACCTCCTCGACGGGCGAGCCGAACACGCCGTCGAGCTCCGCTTCCAGTTCGCGCCGATCGAGGTGACGGTGGGTCCGGACCTGTGGGCTCGCGCTCGCGTGTCCGAAGGCCGCGGGCTTCTCATCAAACCGTTCGCCGCCGTGTCGCTCAAAGGCGAGGTTCACGAGGGGGACCTCGCCCCGATCCAGGGCTGGATCTCTCCGGTGTACGGCCGGCGGGGGCCGGCGCCGGCGTTGATCTACTCGACCGTGGCGCGCCTGCCGCTGTGCATCATGACGCTTCTCCTGCCCACGGAGCGCCTGTTCGCGGCCCCCCCGGCCGTCATACCGCTTCTGGGCGCCGCCACCGCTCTCCTTGGAATCGTTCCCTTCGAGGGGGCCGAGTGAGGGCCGGCATCCTCGGGCATGACCCGGCCAGCCCTCGCAACGCTAACTGAGCTCGCCATCCGGAACGGCTTCGAGGCACCAAGGATGCGAACGGGGATCATCGGTGGACGGCTCGGATACCGGTTGCTTGGCTGGCTGGGCGAGCGGACGCGGCACAAGGATTGGTGCAGCGGCGCCAACTACCGAGACTGCAGCAAGCTCGAAGCCTTGTTCGGCCCTGGAATCTGGAGCCGGCTCCGCGGCAAGGTCGTCATCGACTTGGGATGTGGAATCGGCGCCGAGGCGATCGAGGCCGCGCAGCACGGGGCGAAGACGGTCATCGGCATCGACATCCGACCGAAGGTCCTGGAGGCCGCCCGCGCGGCCGCGGCCGCCGCGGGCGTCTCGGATCGCTGCGTCTTTTCGACCCACACGGACGAACGAGCTGACGTCATCCTGTCGATCGACGCGCTAGAGCACTATGACGACCCCGAACAAGCCCTGGTCATGATGCGGCGACTCGTCGCCGACGATGGACTGGTCTTGATCGCGTTCGGACCACCCTGGTTCCATCCGCTCGGTGGCCATCTGTTCTCGGTGTTCCCCTGGGCCCATCTCATCTTCACGGAGGCCGCGCTCATCCGGTGGCGGTCGGATTTCAAATCCGACGGAGCCACCCGGTTCTCCGAGGTCGAGGGCGGGCTCAACGGGATGACGGTGAGCCGCGCCCACCGGCTGATCGAGAAGAGCGTATTCACGATCGAAAGCTTCGAGCCGGTGCCGATCAAGCGCGTGCGGCGGATCGCGCGCTGGCTGCCCCGGGAATTCTTCACGTCGATTGTTCGCTGCGCGTTGATCCCGGCCGGAGCACGCCAGGCCGGCCGGGAGTTCGTCGGGTCGGCCGCACCGGGGCGGCGCGTGATCACCGCGGGCTCGATGCGTAACCGCTGAGGATTCACCTATGTGTGGCATCGTCGGCATTGTCAACCTGGACCCCCGCGAGAGCGTGGACGAAGCGCTGCTCAAGCGCATGCGGGATGTGCTCCGTCATCGGGGGCCCGACGGCGAGGGCCTGTGGACGGAAGGACCGGTGGGGCTCGGCCACCGGCGCCTCGCCATCGTCGACGTCGCGGGCGGTCAGCAGCCCATGCCCAACGAGGACGAGTCGTGCTGGATCGTCTACAACGGCGAGATCTACAACCACGCCGCCCTCCGTCCCGGCCTCGAGGCGCGTGGCCACCGGTACCGCACCCGAAGCGACACCGAGACGATCGTCCACCTCTACGAGGAGGAGCAGGAGCTCTGCGTCGAGCGTCTCCGGGGCATGTTCGCCTTTGCTCTGTGGGACCGCGCCCGCGAGCGACTGCTCCTCGCCCGCGATCGGCTGGGCATCAAGCCCCTCTACTACGCCGTCACTCCGCGAGAGCTACTCTTCGCGTCGGAGATCAAGGCGATCCTGGCGGCCGAGAGCATCCGCCCCAGGCTCAACGAGACCATCCTGCCGGAGTTTCTGGCCACGCGTTTCGTCGCCGGCGAGGAGACCTTCTTCCGGGGAGTGCGGAAGCTCCTCCCGGGCAGGACGCTCACGTGGTCGGCCAGCGACGGAGTCCGGACGCGCCGCTACTGGAAGCTGACCGTTGGGGAGGATGACTCCGGAGCCGGGCTCGAGGCCCGCGCCGGCGAGTTGCGCGCCCGCCTGGAGGCGGCGGTGCAGAGCCACCTGATGAGCGACGTGCCGCTCGGTCTGTTCCTTTCCGGTGGCCTCGACTCCAGCGGACTGGCCGCGCTCATGGCGCCGATGGTGAAGACGCCGATCCGCACCTTTGCCGTGGGGTTCGCCGAGCGCGAGGCCAACGAGCTCGCCTACGCCCGGCTCGCGGCACGCGCGGTGGGGGCCGAGCACCGCGAGGTGGTCGTGTCGCCCGGCGAGTTCTTCCAGGCGCTGCCCCGGATGATCTGGCACGAGGACGAGCCGATCGCCTGGCACTCGAGCGTCCCGCTGTACTTCGTCTCCCGTCTCGCGCGCGAGCACGTCAAGGTCGTGCTCACCGGTGAAGGGGCCGACGAGCTCTTCCTCGGCTACAACCGCTACCGAGTGACGGCCTGGAACGACCGTCTCGGGGCCGTCTACGGCGCTGTCGTGCCTCGGGCGATCCGCGAGAAAATGAGCGTGCTCACGGGCCGGTTGCCCCGATCGGTGCGACGCTACGCCGGGCGGTCTTTCCTCGCGGTGCCTCCGGGGCCGCGAGCGCTCTTCTTCGACAACTTCGCCACGTTCACGGAGTGCCAGCAGCAGGAGCTGCTGGCCACTCCGGGACTCCTCGCCACTCGAGACCCGCACGGCGAAGGCCTTCGCGCCTACGAGGAGGCCGCCGGGGGCGCTCTCGATCGGATGAGCCAGGCCGAGCTCCAGACGGGCCTGGTCGAGCTCTTGATGAAGCAGGACCAGATGAGCATGGCGGCTTCGCTCGAGAGCCGGGTGCCCTTCCTGGATCACGAGTTCGTGGAGCACGCCGCTGGCATCCCGGCGCAATTCAAGCTGCGCGGGTGGCGGACGAAGGCGGTCCTACGCGAGGCGCTCTCCGGCCGGGTGCCTCGACCGATCCTCACGCGGAGCAAGATGGGCTTCCCGGTCCCTGTCGGAAGGTGGCTCCGCGGGACCTTCTGGCCGCTCGTCGAGGAGTTCGTGCTCGGCCCGCGGGCTCTCGCACGCGGTCTGTTCCAGCCCGAGCCGCTCCGGCGGCTGGCGCACGAGCACAGACAGGGCGCCTGGCGTCACGGCGACCGGCTCTGGCTTCTCATCAACCTAGAGATCTGGCAGCGGATCTTCATCGACGGCGAGGATCCAGCCGACATCGGGAGCAGGGCATGAGGCAGATGCGGATCCTCTGGCTGAAGGTGGGCGGCCTGTGGCCGCCGCATACCGGCGGGCGCCTGCGGACCTTGCACATCATCTCGGAGTTGGCGAAGACCCACCGCGTGACGGTGATGACCACACACGGTCCCGCCGACGATCCGGATGGGCTCTCCGCCCGGCTCGAGCACTGCGAGCGCGTCACGTCGTTCTGCCATGCGGCGCCCAAGCACACGAGCGCGGGCTTCGTCCGGGCGCTGGCCGGGTCGTGGCTCTCGCCGCTGCCGGTCGACCTCTGGAAATGGCAGGTCCCGGCCCTCCGCGAGGCCGCCGAGAGGATGGTTTCGGCCGGGCAGGTCGATCTGTGCGTGGGCGACTTCCTGTACACGACGCCGAACGTTCCGTTCGGGGGCCCGGTGCCGGTGGTCTTCTTCGACCACAACGTCGAGCACGTCATCTGGAAACGCCTGAGCCAGGTCGAGAGGCGTCCCTGGAGACGCGCGCTGCTCGAGATGGAGTGGCGCAAAGTTCGGCGGGCCGAGGCCCGGGCGTGCGCGCGCGCGCGCCTCACGATCGCGGTGTCGGAGATCGACCGCGCGCTGCTCGCCCAGCTCGCGCCCGGCGCCGCCATCTGCTCGATTCCGACAGGCGTGGACACGGCCCTCTTCGCCCCGAACGGCTCGCGGTCAGGGTCCGCGTCGCTCGTCTTCGTCGGGTCAATGGATTGGTACCCCAACGAGGACGGGATCCTGCACTTCATCGAGGCCACCCTCCCCGGCATCCGGCGGCGCGTCCCGGCGGCGTCGTTGACTGTGGTCGGCCGCGATCCGTCGCCCAGGCTGCGCAGCGCGGCGGCGGACGCCGGCGTACGGGTGACCGGTACTGTCGAGGACGTCCGACCATACCTGTCCGAGGCCGATGTGGTCGTCGTGCCGCTGCGAGTTGGTGGGGGCACGCGCCTCAAGATCTTCGAAGCGCTGGCCATGGGCAAGCCGGTGGTCGCGACGGGGGTCGGGGCCGAAGGCCTTCCGCTCGTGTCCGGGACGCATTACCTCCGACGCGATGAGCCCGACGAGTTCGCGTCCGCCGTCGCGTCGCTCCTCGAGGATCCCGATCGGCGCCGGGCGCTGGGCGGAGCCGGCCGCCGACTGGTCGAGGAGAAGTTCGCCTGGCCGCAGGTGGCTCGCGAGTTCGCGGCTCGGCTCGAGGCGGCCGTTGCCGCAGGAGGGGCGTCATGACGCTCACGGGGAGCGACGGACTCTTCGCGGTGATCACCCTGGGCTCGCTCACCCTGCTGGCGTACGCCTACGGCGGGTACCCCATCGTGCTGTGGCTCCTCAGCAAGGTCACGCGCGCCCGCCCCGGTCGAGCCGGAGAGCCGACCCAGTGGCCGAGTGTCAGCGTCATCGTCTCGGCCTATAACGAGGAGCAGGTCATCGCCGATCGCGTGCGAAACCTCCTCGAGCTCGACTACCCGACCGAGCACCTCGAGGTCGTGATCGGATCCGACGGATCCACGGACCGCACGGCGACGATCGTCCATGGCTGCGGAGGCGAGGCGACGCGCTTCGTCGATTTCGCCGAGCGCCGGGGGAAAGCCAGCGTCGTGAACGACCTCGTGGCGCAGGCCCGGGGCGACGTCGTGGTCCTCACGGACGCGAACACCTTCTTCGATCCCGGCGCCGTGCGCGCGCTGGTCACGGCGCTGTGGCGCCATCCAACGGCCTGCGCGGTCGTCGGGTATCTCGATCTACGCTCGTCCTCGGCCGGCGGCAATCTCGACGGCACGTACTGGCGCTACGAGACATGGCTCAAGTCCCTCGAGTCGCACTTCGGCGCCGTGCTCGGGGCCAACGGGGCCATCTACGCCTTCCACCGTGCGCGGTATCGGCCGCTGCCGGCCTGTACCGTCTCCGTGGATGACTTTCTCATCCCGATGTTCATGCGCCTGCACGGCGGCGGCGAGATCTTCTTCGTGCCCGCGGCTCGCGCGTACGAGACCTCGCCGACGCAGGTGCGCCACGAGTTTCGTCGGCGCGTGCGCATCGGGGCCGGCGATCTTCAGGCGCTGCTGTGGACATGGCGGCTGCTGCTGCCCGGCAAGGGCATGGTGGCGTTCTCGTACTTCTCGCACAAAGTGCTGAGGTGGCTCGGGCCGTGGCTCATGCTGGCCGGTTTCGCCGCCAACCTCTTTCTGCTCGGACGCCCCGTCTTCAGGTGGCTCTTTCTCGGTCAACTGGCGTTCTACGGTCTCGGCGCCCTCGCCCCAGTCGTCCGGACCGCGGCATCCGCAGCCCGGTATTTCGTCACCCTCAATGCGGGCCTGGGCCTGGGCTTCGTGCGTCTCGTCCTTGGCCTGCAGCGCCCGTTCTGGAGCACGGAGCCGAGGAGCGACGGGCCGATTCAGGCGAAGACATCGACCGGGCTCTCGGAGTCTCCGTCTGCCCCGGCCGCGCCCGGCTCCGCCACCGCAGCGCGGCGGAACGCTGCGTAGCCGAATGGGAGATACGCGATGAACACGACGGACTTGCTCACAGCGTCGCGGACGAGCTCGCGGGCGGGGAGCGCGCGCGGTGATGGAGCGGCGCTCGCCTTGTCCAAACCCCTCGTGTCGGTGGTCGTCCCTGCATTCAACGAGGCGGCCATCGTGGAGAAGAACCTGGCCGCCCTCTGCCAGTACATGGCATCGCTCGAGGACGAGTACCGCTGGGAGATCGTCGTCGTCAACGACGGAAGCAGTGACGGCACCGGCCGACTCGTCGAGGCCTTTGCCGGGACTCGGAGCAACATCACGGTCCTGCACCACCATGTGAATTTCGGGCTCGGCCAGGCGCTCAAATTCGCGTTCAAGCACTGCCGGGGAGAGTACATCGTCACGATGGATCTGGACCTGAGCTACTCGACTGACCACATCCGCCGACTGCTGACGAGGATCAGGGAGACGAGGGCCAAGGTCGTGGTGGCATCCCCCTACATGAAGGGCGGTGACATCTCGAATGTCCCCTGGCTGCGACGGACGCTGAGCGTTTGGGCCAACCGGTTTCTGTCGGCGACGGCCAAGGGCACGCTGTCGACGCTGACGGGCATGGTCCGGGTCTATGACGCCCGATTCCTGAAGACCCTCGACCTGCGGGCCATGGGCATGGAGATCAACCCGGAGGTGATCTACAAGGCCATGATGCTGCGCGGCCGGATCGAGGAGATTCCTGCGCACCTGGATTGGCGGCTGCAAAACGCCGCCGGCCCGAAGCGCAAATCGAGCATGCGGGTCCTCCGGCACACCATGTCCACGCTCTTCTCCGGCTTCCTCTTCAAGCCGTTCATGTTCTTCATCATTCCCGGCCTCGGGCTGCTCCTCTTTTCCCTCTACGTCAATGCCTGGATGCTCGCCCACTTCTTCGCCGCCTACCAGAGGTTTCCCGAGTACGCGTGGTTCTTCGACCGGGCCTCGGCGGCGGTGGCCACTGCCTATCATCAGGCGCCCCACACCTTCTTCGTGGGTCTCATGAGCCTGACGCTCGCGATCCAGTTCATCAGCCTGGGGATCTTGGCACTGCAGAGCAAGCGCTATTTCGAGGAGATCTTTCACCTCGGTACGACCATATACAAAACGAACCGTGACGACGGGAGAACCAGACCATGACGAATGCCACGCTGTCGGAGACTACACGGCTCGCGCTGCCCTCGGACCAGGAGGCCTCGGGCCGAACGCTCGGAGACGAGGAGATCGCGCTGGCCGCCGAAGCGATCCGAAGCGGCACCCTGACCAGCACGAAGGGCACGTTCGTGAAGCGGCTCGAACGGCGATTCGCCGAGCTCCTGGGCGTCAGGCATGCCTGGGCGTGCGCCTCGGGGACAGCGGCCGTCCACACGGCCGTCGCCGCGCTCGATCCGGAGCCCGGCGACGAGATCATCACCTCGCCGATCACGGACATGGGGGCGCTGGCGCCAATCCTCTACCAGGGCGCCATCCCCGTCTTTGCCGACGTCGATCCTCATACCCTCAACGTCACGGCCGCGACCATCGAGGCTCGCCTGAGCCCGCGCACGCGGGCGATCATGGTGACGCATCTGTTCGGGAATCCCTGCGACATGGACGCGATCCTGGCGCTCGCGCACGCGCGCGACATCGCCGTCATCGAGGACTGCGCGCAGGCGTTCGGGGCGCGGTACGACGGCCGCCCGGTGGGCACGCTCGGCGCCGTGGCGTCCTTCAGCCTGCAGCAGGGCAAGCACGTGACGACCGGCGAGGGCGGCCTGGTGGCGACGAACGACGACGCCCTCGCGCGCCGCATGGTGCTCTTCATCAACAAAGCGTGGGGTTACGGCGACCCGCAGCCGGACCACTACTTCCTGGCCCTGAACTACCGGATGAGCGAGTTGCACGGGGCGGTGGCCGTCGCCCAGCTGCCCAAGCTCGACGCAGTGGTGCAGAGCCGGATCACCACCGCGGCTCGCCTCACCGAGCGGCTACGCGGGCTTCGCGGCATCGTCACGCCGCGGATGAGCCCGCGGAGCGTCCACACCTACTGGAAGTATTGCCTTCAGGTCGACGGCGGTTGCGTGGCGGGCGGGGCGGTCGAGCTGGGCCGGCGGCTGAAGGAGCGAGGCATCGCCTCCTCGCCGCGCTACATCCAGAAGCCGGCGTTCATGTGCGAGGTTTTCCAGAAACAGCGCACGTTCGGCACCAGCCGCTACCCCTTCACCCTGGCGCGGCCGGAGGCGGTCGACTACGACCGCGCACGCTTCCCCGGGACCTTCGCCGGGCTCGAGGAGGTCCTGGTGCTGCCGTGGACCGAGCGCTACACCGACGAGCACGTTGACTACATCGCCGACTCCGTCCGTGAGGCGGTAGGACGGCTGACGAGGTGAGAGCCCTGATGGATCAAAAGGTCCGATTCGGCCTGGTGGGGGCGGGAGCCATCGCCCAGTCGTATGCCCAGGCGTTCCAGAACTGTGAGAGCGGCCGGGTTGTGGGCGTCGCCGACGTCCGCGAGGACGCGGCCCGAGCGCTGGCGGAAGGCCTCGGATGCCAGAGCTATGACTCGTATCAGACGATGGCCCGGAAGACGAAGCTCGACGCCGTCATCGTGTGCACGCCACCGGTGACCCACCCGGAGATCTGCGAGTATTTCCTGGGGCGTTTGACCCACGTCCTCTGCGAAAAGCCCTTCACCATCGACGTCAAGAGCGCACGCAGGCTGGTGGACATCGCCGCCAGGGTCGGCGTGAAGCTCACGATGGGGTCGAAGTTCCGGTATGTGGACGACGTGATCCGCGCCAAGAGCATCGTCATGTCGGGCATCCTCGGGGAGATCATCCTCTTCGA
>Ga0066709_100001836_pt1 | contig 14687 bp, 11 predicted proteins | sample GraSoiAngelo_158_FD_79665 | JGI IMG/M metagenome (GOLD analysis project Ga0066709, IMG submission 79665) | Grasslands soil microbial communities from the Angelo Coastal Reserve, California, USA - 14_1009_16_30cm | ecosystem: Environmental > Terrestrial > Soil > Grasslands | place: USA...
CAAAAACTCGGGATTGCCGCCAAGCAAGATATCCGTACCACGACCCGCCATGTTGGTCGCGATGGTCACGGCGTTGAACCTGCCCGCCTGGGCGATAATGGTGGCCTCTGCTTCATGGTTGACCGCGTTCAGAACATTGTGCTTGATGCCTTTTTTCTTAAGCATCCGCGAGAGCCGCTCGGACTTTGCCACCGATGTCGTGCCGACCAAGATCGGTTGACCCTTTTTGTTGCGTTCTTCGATCTCCTGAACAACCGCGTCATACTTTTCGTTGTCGCTGCGATAAACGACATCAGGGAGATCGTCCCTAACCATCGTGCGATGGGTCGGGATAACCGTAACGTCCAATTTATAGATCTTCTTAAATTCGGGAGCCTCGGTATCAGCGGTTCCGGTCATTCCCGCCAGTTTCTTGTACATCCGAAAATAGTTCTGGATCGTGATTGTCGCGAGCGTCTGGTTTTCCTCGCGAATATGCACGCGCTCCTTGGCTTCGACCGCTTGATGCAACCCGTCCGACCAGCGTCGTCCGGGCATTAGCCGGCCGGTGAATTCGTCGACGATAATCACTTCACCATCTTTCACGACATAATCGACGTCGCGCTTGAAAATCGCGTGGGCTTTAAGCGCCTGCTGCACGTGGTGCAGGGTATCGATCTGGCGCGGGTCGTAGAGATTGTGCACGCCGAGCAAACGCTCGACTTTTGCCACGCCGCCTTCGGTCAACGTCACCGAGCGACTCTTTTCATCCACGGTGTAATCACCCTTTGCCTCGATCGCTGCGCGATCCTCCTGCGACGGGTCGCCTTGAATGACAGCGCCTCTTTGCAGCTTGGGAATGACGCGGTCGATGTTGTAATACTTATCGGTCGATTCCTCCGCCGGGCCCGAAATGATCAGCGGCGTCCTCGCCTCATCGATGAGTATGTTGTCAACCTCGTCGACCACGGCGTAGTTTAGCTCGCGCTGTACATATTCCTCCAAGGAGAATTTCATATTGTCGCGGAGGTAATCGAAACCAAACTCGTTGTTGGTGCCATAGGTAATATCCGCAAGATAGGCTTCCTGGCGCGTGATCGGCCGCAAATTGAGATACCGATAGTCTTTCGTGAGATAACTCGGATCAAAGAGGTAACTTACCTCGTGAACGATCGACGCAGTGCTTAGACCCAACTTGTGGTAGATCGGTCCCATCCACTGCACATCTCGGCGTGCTAAATAATCATTGACGGTGATCAGATGGACACCGCGCCCGGTGAGCGCGTTCAAGTACAGTGCCAGCGTCGCCACAAGGGTTTTGCCTTCCCCCGTTTTCATTTCGGCTATCTTGCCCTCGTGCAGCACAGCCCCGCCGATCATTTGAACATCGAAATGGCGCAACCCGATCGTGCGCCTCGAAGCTTCACGCACGGCTGCGAACGCCTCCGGCAGTAGTTCTTCGAGAACTTCGGATTCCTTTTGGCGCAGCTCCTTATCCAACTCTTCGACGCTATTTTTCAGCTCTTCGCGCTGATCCGGCTCCACCGTCACGGCTTCGTTGCGCGCCTCTTCCAGGTCTTTATTCAGACCTGCAGTTGCTTCGGCTATGTGTTTCTTAAATTGATCGGTTTTCCCCTTGAGCTCAGCGTCGCTGAGCCGCTGATATTCGGGCTCCAATTCGCTAATTTTGCCAACGTACGGACGAATCCGCTTGATCTCGCGGTCGTTCTTCGTGCCGATGAGCCTCTTTATCCAATCCATAATGCGATGATTTTTCTCCCTGCTTTTAGAAATCGCGGAGACTTTTTTCAATCAAGTAGCCATTATAAAATACCTGATTCGGGAGGCAACTTAAAGCCGTTCTTCAGCAACGTGCAGAGGCCGGTCAACGTTCGATGCGCACCGCCGATTCGACCTTTTCGCCGAGAAAGCGCCGACCCACTTTAATAAAACGATCGGGCGCGTCTGTGACGAAGAAGCTGTGTCCCCCCTTTCCGGTCTGTCTGGCGATCGCCTTTGTTTTGAGTACAGATGCTACTTCTCTGGCCGTCTCCTCTGCGGAATCGACCAGGCGAACGTCGTTACCGATAAATTTTTTAATCGCTTTTTTTAGCAAAGGATAATGCGTGCAGCCGAGAATCAATGTGTCGATGCCACTTTGCTTGAGACTTCCGAGATAGGCTTTCACGGTCATCTCGACGACTTCGTTGTCCGTCCAGCCCTCTTCAACAAGCGGCACGAACAGCGGGCACGCCCTGCTATAGATTTCGATCGCCGGGTCCGCCGCTTTGAGCGCACGAGTATAAGCGCCGCTCTGAATCGTCGCCTCGGTGCCGATAACACCAACTTTTTTACTTCTTGTGCTCTTGATTGCGCCCCGTACCCCCGGCTCGATCACGCCGATCACTGGTAGCGACAATTTAACTTTCAATTGGTCGAGGGCGATGGCTGTCGATGTATTGCAGGCAACGACCACGAGCTTGACGTCCTTTTCGACGAGAAACCGGCAGTTTTCAAAAGAATAACTCAGCACCGTCTCCACGGATTTGGTACCGTAAGGCGCCCGCGCCGTATCGCCCAGGTACACCGTATTCTCCTTGGGTAAGGCTTCGATAATTTGGTGCAGGACCGTGAGACCGCCAATACCGGAATCAAACACGCCTATCGCGCTGTCGTTACCTGTCATGAGCAAGCTGTTGGACGGCCGGCGCCATTTGATTGCCAAGCTCCTTTTCACAGGCCGGCGCGAAACCAAACACCTGTTGCCAGACTTCGCGTGATTCCATGCAAAGATAGATTTTCACAGTCGGTGCCATCCGACGGATCCACTGAACCATCTTGCGATACATTTCAACTCGCAGAGGATGGAAATAACGTAACTTGCCATCCGGGCAAAGGACCTGCTCGCCGGTCACAAGCTGCGTTCGGGGAAAGCGCTCGCGCATGGTCCGTTTGAGACCGGGTGTGGTGCGCAGCACGCCCAGGCTGAGCCACGCCAGCCGGCGCCAATCGATGGCCGCAAAAATCTCCTCGATCATGGCTTGGTAATCGACTTCCCAACAGGAATACTCGATGATGGGATCGAAGTGAAAGCCTAAGCGATATCCCGCCTCTTGACAGCGGCGCGCGGCATCGAGCCTTTCGCCGAGTGATGCCGTGCCGTGCTCATCTCGATCGATTACGCTTTGAGGGTTCATCGACCAGGCGACCACTACTCGCTCCTTTGGGTCGAAATGAAGCAAGCTATCGACGCAATCGCTTTTCGTCTTTAGCTCCAATAGCACGTTAGGCTGTTCAGCAAAGTACGGGATCAGTTCGCCTACCATTCCCGTGCACGGTTCCAGCGCTAGGCTGTCCGTGATCTCGCCGGTGCCGATGCGGAAAAAGACGCCGCGGTGCTTCTTGAGTGTCCGATCGGCTTCGTCGATCAAATCACCGACGTTGCTGAACACTTTGAGCGCCGAATTGTCCGCTAGATAATCCTGCAAGTAGCAGTAGCTGCAATCCATCGGGCAGTTACTGGCGAAGTTGATGACGAAGTAGTTGCAGCAAATCTGCCCGTCGCTTCCGGGACATTTCTTAAAGAACTCCCCCTTATGCTTGGTCAAATAGAGTCTTCGTTTTGCCGCGCCGAAGCCGTCATTGAGTAGTGATCCGTTCCGGTTGGGCGTCGATACAGCCTCAACATACCTAAAAGGAACTTGCGGCAAGGTCCGGCGCAGATTATGAAAGATCGGGCTCGTCTCGGAGCCACGCTCGACAATCACTTCAGCTGGCGCGAACGGTTTCATCCAAGTGACCTGGCGTATTAGGATCGCTTCTGCGTCACCATCTGGCCGGAAAGAAGATCGAAGATTGCCGGGATAATACTATTTTCTTTCGCGTCCGTTAGTTTCGCGATAAGCCGCTTCAGTTCTTCATGATTTGTCGCACTGAACTCCACCCGAAGTCTTCCTTCTTCGAGACCCGGTGGTACGCTAAGGCGAATCTCAGGATGGAGCATCAGCGCCTGGATCTTGGCTCGGATCGCATCTTCGGTCTCCGCCAGCCGGGGAAATCTCGATCGCCTGAGCTGTTCTTTGATGCGCTTAAGCTTATCGGCCCGGCCAAGCCGTGGATCGGTTTTTATATCGATAATCGCCTTGCAACCGAGAACGTCACAAACTCTCGATCGGTCGCGCAAGGCAATTTCTTCGAGCCAATCCATTATGTCGCGCAGGTGGTTTTCACCCATCTGGAAAATTTGAGCGATCTCAGCCAGGGCGTCCCGGTCCGCTTGCTCCCAGCTAAGCCACCGCTCCAGCGTCTTCGGGTGAAAGCCCCGCCCTTTTGCGTAATCGCGAATCTCCATCTTCGACATCTACACTCTCCCGCTCGAACGCCGCTGCGATCGCGTCATAATCCTTGGCCTCTCGCTCCTTCCCGCGTTTACGCGCGCCTCGTGCGAGAATCGCAACTTTGGAGCGCATGACTTCCAGCGCCGCCGCTTGCCGCTTGCCGTGCAAGCCCGCGCGCAAGAGCTTCTGCAGCGCCAAAACTCGATAGCGGTCCATGCCCCACATGGAGCGTGACAACTGATCCGCGTGACCGCCGCGCTTCACCACCAGAGGTTCGGAGATCAACGCTACCGCATGCTCAACTGCAATACGCAACCAAAGCTCATAATCTTCGCACACCGGGAACGATTCATCGAAGCCACCGACCTGCTCGAACAACGTCTTCGTCATCATCACCGCCGACGGACTCACCAAGCAAAGATCGAGGCTACGGAAAAATATGTCGCCTGAAAATTTTTGGTGCTTTGCCTTCGGATTGACTCTGATGCCATTACGAATCCAAATCTCTTCGCTTTGGCAGATCTGAATTTCCGGATGTCGTTTCATGCAAGCGGTTTGAACTTCCAGCTTTTTGGGCCGCCAAAGGTCGTCGGAATCGAGAAAGGCGATAAAGCTGCCGAGCGCTCGGCTCACGCCGAAATTGCGCGCAGCAGCCACGCCTTTTCCGGCTTTAGCGAAGAGTCGTAGACGGGAACCTAACTTTGCCAATTCTTCCTGCGTCTCATCCGTCGAACCGTCGTCGACGACGATGAGCTCGAAGTTAGCGTAGCTCTGTGCCAAGACCGATTCGACCGCTTCGCCGACCAAGGGCCAACGGTTGAAGGTGGGAATGACGACGCTTACGATGGGCGACACGACGCTACTCGAGCGCTCGATATATTGTGACAAATGACAAGAGAGAATCGGCGCCGTTTGTCTTTCGCAGCATCAGACAAAAGCTTCTATCTTTCTAAAAAACTGCTCGACCATCATCTTGGCGACACCGTTTAGCATTCGCTGCCCAATGCTGGCAATGAGCCCGCCAATTCTGGCATCGGTGCTGTATTTGAGCACAGTCTTACCGTCTTGTTCTTCCAAGTCGATAGCGACGTCGCCCTGCATGAAACCAGGGCCGCCCGATCCTTCGCCGCTCAAGACATAATGGGATGGGGCCTGCTTGTCTTTGATCGAAACCTTCCCCTTATACGTGCCTTTCACCGAAGCGACGCCCACCTTCATAACCGCCTCGAATTGATCCGGTGCCACTTCGTTCATGCTTTCACAGCCGGGCATGCACTGAGACATGATTTTTGGATCGAGCAAAACCTGCCATACGCGGTCCCGTGGCGCGTTAAATGTATAGCTCCCTTCAATCTTCAAACGACGTCACCTCCCGCTAGAATCTGATCCGCCGCTAGTGGCCGCGTGCTTCTTCGATTGCCGAAAACCATAACGTTCATCTGTTAAAAAAACAACTCTGCCGGTCGATGTCGAATAACAGCGTCATCCGCGACATCCACGGAAGGGCATAGCGACTTGATTGAATCCCAAGACCACCTTGGTTAAACTTTGCGAAAGAAATCGCCAATCGGCCTCGCATACTTCTGTTGGGTGCAATTTTCGCCGGGTTTCCTCAGCCGCTATTTCCGCAGACCGGTCATCAGGGTGAAGTTTTTGCCAAAGCCTATGCACTCTATTCCAGCGGCAATCTCGCCCAGGCGAAAGAACTCTTTCAAAAAACCCTCGAACCAAAGTTTCGTCTCGCAGACTACAGCCTGTACTATCTCGCCGCGATCGCCTTGAGTGAGGCGAACGTAGACCAGGTCCGCCAGTTGGTGGCTCAGCTGCGACAGCGCTTTCCACAGAGCATTTGGTTGCCCAACGCCGCGCTTCTACGAGCAAAGACCGACATCGTCGAGAAGAATTATGCCAGCGCCGTCGACAGGCTGCGCCAACTCCGCTCGGACAAATCGCTGAAACGGGAAATCGCCGAAGAAGCCCTGTACCTGCAAGCGCAGGCTCTGGAAGCGCAAGGCGATCCCAGTCGTGCCCATTCCCTTTACAATGACTTGCGCAACACATCACCCAATTCGCGCTGGACCGCCCCCGCGAGAAAGGCCCAAGCCCGGTTGCGCGAAAAATTTCCGGACCTTTTTCCGTTTTACACGATTGATTCTCTGGCCGACGAAGCCGATCGCCTGACCCGCGAACGGCAAAGTAATGAAGCCGAGATTCTCTACAAGAAGCTGCTAAATAATGTCTCCGAGCCGGAGCTGCGGCTCCGTTATCTGACCAAACTAGCTGCGCTCCATCTTGCCACTCGTAGTCGAGACGAAGCGATTCTCGTGTTGGAACAGATCGCCCGCGATTTTCCGGATAGCACCGAAGCTCCCAAAGCGCTTTACCAAATCGGCCAAATTCTCTGGAATCGGCACGATAATATCCAGGCACTCGAACACTTCAAACTTCTAGCGGAAAAATATCCGACGAGTGCCGATGTCGACCGCGCGCGCTATGCTTCCGCTGACATCCACGAGTACTTCGGGCGAAAGGAAGAGGCGATCCAGCTTTACACTACCGTCCAAAAACAGTTTCCCAAGAGCGAAGTTCGCGACGATGCCGCCTGGCGACTCGCTTGGCTTTACTACCGCAGCGGCGAGTTACAGTCGGCATCGGCTAGTTTTCGTGAGTTAGTTGCGCAGAGCAAAGACGGTCCGTTTGCGACCGCTGCCTACTATTGGCAGGCGCGTATTGCCGAGCGATTGGGAGATGCGGAGACCGCCAAGCAGATTCACCGGCAAATTGTCAACGGCGGCGAGGAATCCTACTATCAGGCACTCGCCCTGCGCGGCCTCGAGCGGTTAGGAAGCCCGGTTGAAGACAATAAACCGACAAAACTGAACGCCGTAATTGACTCGGACCCACCAGTCGGCCCGGAGATGACCTTCCACCTTTCTCGAGCGCGGGAGCTCACCGCGCTATCGCTGCACCAACTCGCCGTTGTCGAGCTGGACGAGGTCAATCGATGGAGCAAGCCGAATGGCCGCGTACGCGCCCTCCTGATGCGCGAATATTTTAACAGCCGTGCTTACGGCCGCAGCCTCACCCTTGCCAATCAGTTGCCGATTTCTCAAGGCGAGCGCGACCTCTATCGTTATCCGCTCGCCTATTGGGAATTGATCCAACAGAAGGCACAAGAACGCGGGCTCGACCCTTATCTGGTTTTGGCTTTGATCCGCCAAGAAAGTCTCTTCGACACGCGTGCGAGGTCGCCGGCTGCGGCGCTCGGGTTGATGCAAATAATTCCCCCTACGGCAGCGCGAGTCGCCAAACAACTAGGACTCCCCACTCCTTCTCCGGAAACGCTCTTTCAACCAGAAGTCAATGTCGCGCTCGGCACTCAATATCTCAAAGATTTGCTGCAACGTTACTCTAACAACTGGTTCAAAGCTCTTGCCGCTTACAATGCCGGCGAGGCGGCAGTCGACCGCTGGGAGAAAGAAATCGCCACCGAGGACATCGAAGAATTTGTCGAGCGTATACCCTATGTCGAAACGCGGGGTTATGTTAAACTTGTGTTGCGTAATCATCGAATTTACAAACGGCTCTACGAACCGCAAAAATGAGGCGTGGCTCTCCCCCGCTGATCGGCATTACTGCCGATCTTTCAAGCAATTCCAGCAATCGAAGCCATGTTAAAAGCGAACCAACCTTGTTCCTTCCCCTGCGTTATGTCAGAGCCGTTGAACGAGCCGGCGCTGTTTCGCTGATTTTGCCGGCTATTCATTCGAGCCGTGGGCTGCGCCGTTACATGAATCTGCTCGACGGCCTCCTGATCAGCGGCGGCAACTTCGACATTCACCCCCGTTACTATGGAGAGAAGCCCATCAACCAGCTCGGCATTATCAAACCACAACGAACTGAATTTGAGCTCGAGCTCGCGACATCGGCGCTACGGCGCGATTTGCCGGTCCTGGGAATTTGCGGCGGCGCCCAAGCGATCAATGTCGTGTTAGGGGGCTCGCTGTATCAAGACATCGCGGCTCAGCTGCCGGGCGCCGTCGAACATCAACAGGGCGCCAGAAAGATGGTCGGCGGCCATCGGGTTCAAGTGCAAGATGGCACACAGCTCCACGAAATCGTTAGACGACAAAGTCTAGAGGTCAACACAACCCATCACCAGGCGATCAAGAAGCTCGGTCGAGGTCTGGTCGTCAATGCTGTCGCTGAGGACGGTGTCATTGAAGGAATAGAAAGCACCCAACATGGGTTCGTGCTTGGCCTGCAGTGGCACCCGGAAGTATTGGCGCCGCGACAGACGCACCAGCGGCGCATTTTTTCAGCCTTCGCCGCAGTCTGCCAAAAACGCAAGGGCAACTAATCGCCACGCGCGTAGCCGATGAGTGCCGAGCTTCTCAATCCCGCCAACTATCGAACCAGTTTGTTCGCCCTGCCGACGCTTCTGACAGCAAGTACCATGCTGGCGCTCGGGCTGATGGTTGTCGTTCGTGAACACTACTCGCGCGTCAGCATTGCCTTTTTGATTATGACCGCCGCGGCAGCTATCTGGCTGTCCGGTTATTCGTTGATGTACTGCGCCTCGACCGCACCGGTGGCGGCGGCCTGGAGCGTCATCGGACATATCGGGATAGTGTTCATTCCCGCATCGGTTTATCACTTCACTGTCGCCTCACTGCAGCTCTACAACCGCCACAAGCGCCGCGTCTGGTTGGTTTGGGAAGTTTCCGCCGTCTTTCTGATCACGACTTTCTCAGGTGAGGCCTTTCTTGCCGGGATTCGCCCCTACTGGTGGGGCTACTACCCGATCTACAACTGGATGGCTGCTCTCTTTGTTTGCTTCTTTTTCGGGCTCATGGCACTGAGCCTGTATCACTATTGGACTGCCGTTCGGTCCGCGGTTCCCGGCACCGGCAAGCTACGAAACCGAGGTTTGCTTGCAGCGTTTTGCATCGCTTATCTGGGATCAGTCGACTACGTGGCGGCGTTCGGTGTGCCCCTCTATCCGTTCGGCTATGCCCCAGTGCTCGGTTTCATCTTCCTTGTCGATCGCACGATTCGACGTTACCGCCTGGTTGACATCACGCCCGAATTCGCCGCCAGAGAGATTATCAACGCAATGGACGACGCCCTTTTGCTCCTGGACAACGACGGTTTCGTGCGCGTCGCCAATCGTAGCGCTTGCCGCATGTTTGGGCGCACGGAAACGGAGCTCGTAGGCACTCCGTGTTCCACCCTCGTGCGCGTGTTTGACGCCGATGGCGACGAGCTCGCCAGGCAAATTCTTAACGGCTCTTTGCGCGAGCAAGAATGCCTGACCGATGGCGGGGCAGGTGTGGTGAGCCTCTCATCATTCGTCATGCGCGATGCTGGTAAATTTCCTACCGCCACGGTGTGCATCATCCGCGATATCACCAAGGACAAAGCTGCGCAGCAGCAAATCAAGCGCCACACTGACCGACAAGCCGCTCTTTACGAGCTTAACATCGCGGCTACCTCGACACTCGAATTGCGTGCGGTACTGGGCGTTCTCTTGGAGCGACTTGCGGGCTTGGTTCCACGAACGGCCACGACCGTGATGTTGCTGGACACAGTCACGCATCAGCTGCGTCGAGTCGCTTGCCGCGGCATCGATGAAATCATATGGCAATCCGAACCCTCTGCGGCCAGCGGGTCGACGCATCCTGTTCTCCAATCGAAGGACGCCATTTCGATATCAGATATACAGCATGCCGACACTGGCCTCGACGGCGCATTTTTTGCCCGGCAAGGATTTCAATCCTATCTGGGTCTGCCGCTCGTCGCCAAAAATCAGGTGGTTGGAATACTCTCATTTTATGCGCAAGAGAAACGCCAGTTCAGCGACGAAGAAATCACTTTTCTTCGGAGTCTCGCGGGACATGCCGCCGCCGCCATCTATAATTCTCAGCTCTATGAACAAACTAGCCGGCAGGCCATCGCATTGGAAAAGGCCAACCGAGTCAGAGAGGACTTTTTAAGCGTCATGTCCCACGAACTGAGAACACCGCTGAACGTAATCACGGGCTACGCCAAACTCGTTCAGGAAGGCGTGATGGGCGAGATTAACGCGGAACAAAGTAAAGCCCTGGACAAAATCGGCCACCACGCCGATGAGCTGCTATTCATGGTCAACAGCATCATGAATGCGACCAAGATCGAGGTTGGGGCATTGTCCCTCGACTGCGAGGAATTCCCACTAGTGAAGCTATTCGATGAGATCAAACTGCTCTACGATTATCCGTTCGGAAAAGAAATTCGCGTCGAGTGGGACTATCGTGCCGATCTTCCTTTGTTGCACAGCGACCGCGATAAGCTCAAGCATATCCTGCAAAACCTCATCAACAATGCGCTTAAGTTTACCGACGAGGGCACGGTGACCGTGACGGCTCGCCAACTTCCCGGCAATACTCATGTCGAGCTCGCCGTCAGCGACACCGGCATCGGCATTCCTGCCAAAGAACTGCCTGTGATTTTTGACCGCTTTCGACAACTTGATAGCTCAAGAACTCGTGCTTACGGTGGTGTCGGCCTAGGTCTGCACATTGTGAAGACGTTTACCGAGCTTCTCGGCGGAACCGTAAGGGCGACCAGTAAACTCGGCCGTGGATCGACCTTCACAATCACTCTAACCTGCGTCTGTCGCGAGACTTAGGAGACGAATCCATCACTTCGCTCGTCGCTTTTTCGCCCTGACGTCTAGAGTTGGCCCGATTAACGTACCCGTGTGGCGCTTCTCTCCCTGGCCCTAGACGCATCTTAGTGTTGAAATCTCACCGCGCCTGGGGCAAACAAGAGAACAAATCTATTCGTCCAACGCGGAGGAAGTATCAGGTATGGCAAACCAAGCCGGCGGCGATGTGTTCAACCGAGAACAGGCGGAAAAACTGCTCTTCCCGGCTAGAGGATTAGCCGGCGGCGGACAGCTGGAAGTCCGCATGGAAGTCTCGCCGGACCATCCGGATCCGGACATCCGAGGTGTGGCGCGGCGAGTTAAGTTTTTCAATCTCGAGAGTTGGCACAAAGAGTGGACGGAGGCCGCGAAGAAAAACGAAGAGCTGGCCGCAGGCTTCGAACAGGAAAACCGCAAGCAAACCGCGCATGAGTTTTACCTACGCGCCGCCGACTTTTACCGCCGGGCCGTGGTGTACATGGCGGAGGACGATCCGCGCATGCTGCCGACTTTCAAAAAGCTCGAAGACAATTTTGATAAAGCGTGGAGTCAGGTTACTGCACCATTCGAACGCGTGGAAATTCCCTACGAAGGCCACAAACTGCCCGCCCTTTTCTGGGCCGGGCGCGGTAAACCAGGAACAAAACTGCCGGTCGTCTATAACTACGGCGGCGCCGATGGAATTCTCCTTCGCGGCGAAGACGGTGGTGCCGGCCAGTACGTACGCCGCGGCATGTCGTTTATCGACGTCGATGGTCCGGGACACGGCGGAACGCTGCGCTATCATAAGCTTTACGCGCCAGCCGACTCGGAGCGGGTTGCCAAAGCCGTGGTCGATTATCTCGTGACTCGTCCTGACGTCGACGCCGAGCGTATCGGGTTGCACGGGTCCAGCATGGGCGGCTACTCGGGGCCGCGCTGCGCGACAGCTGAAAAAAGAATCAAGGCCGTCGCGGTCTGGAGCGGCGCATACAATCTCGTCGATGATATTTTCGATTACTATCCGCCCATTCAGGAACGCTTGCGCTGGCTCATGGGCGCCAAAGATCTCAAAGATGCGCGCGAGAAGATCAAAGAGTTTACGCTTATCGGCAGAGCGAACGAAATCGACTGCCCTTTGCTCGTCGGTTATAGCATCGACGACCGCGTCATGGACCCACGCGGCGCTCTCAATCTCTACGACAATGCGGTGAACTCGCCCGAGCGCTCGATGCTCGACGGCGTCGGCCACGGCCAAAAGAGATTCGATCGCAGAACGTATATCGCTGACTGGTTTATGAAGCAGTTGAAAGCCGGATAGTCGCGTTAGCCATTACCTCGGAGGATCCTATGGCGATAGCAATAGCGGAATCGTTGGATCATTTCGTCGTTCCCGTCGACGACATTGTCGTTGCCGAAGAGTTTTACGTCCGAGTCTTTGGCGGCGTCATTACCAAACGCAACGGCTTGAACACCCGCATCGGCGGGAAGCGCATGGGGGTTTATCTGCAAAGTGACGAGCGCCCGCAGCCGACTCGCGCGCGCGGGTTGCCAACCTATTCGTTTACGACGACTGCACAGGGACTCGACGCAGTCACAAAAGACCTGAGTGAGTTAGGCGCTCGTTTTGACGGACCGGTCAACAATGCCTACTCGTTTGCCAATCAATCCCTATTCATGACTGATCCGACTGGCAATCACTACGCGATCTATACACCGAAGAATTCAAGCGCGCCTTCAAATGGCGCCAACGGGCGAATGACCGGCGTCGGCTACATCGAACTGGAAGCGCCGAGCATAAATGCCTCGGTGGATTTTTATGAGAAGGTCCTCGGCTTCGAAGTTCAAAGCCGAACCGAGGACAACCGTCAGGCCACGTTAAGAATGGCCAGCGGCCAGACTTTGATTTTGACCGAAGCGCCGTTTTCCTCCAAAGGTTTAGTCATGAGCCGCAAGGTTCCTGGGCCGCATATCGCATTCTATGTTCCCGCAACGAAATGGAGCGCTGCGCTCAAACGTCTCGATCAATTGGGCATTGCCAATGGCGACCGCGGCGCCGCCAAGGAGCGCCATGATGGGCAGGGCGGCACTTACATGGACGATCCCGCCGGATACGTCATTCAATTCATCACCGACGGCATGGAATAGAAGATTAGTTCACAGAAATGACCGACCAACAGAAACGCGCTCGCCTGCGTGAAATTCTTGCTGACAGCGAAGGCGCCATCGCGCCGGGCGTGACCGACGCGCTGTTCGCCCGCATGGTGCAAGACTGCGCCTATCCTGCGGCGCATCTTTCTGGAAACGCGATCCACAAAAACTTTTGCTTGCCGGATCGCAATCTCCTCACGATCACGCAAATCGCCCAACGCGTCGGACAGATCTCAGAAGCGAGCGACATTCCGCTCATCGTCGATAGCAGGACCATTTTTATCGCAGCCGCTGCGCTGGCGCGAACGGTAAAATCGTACGAGCGCGCAGGCGCGACAGCGCTTCGTTTCGAGGATAGCCTGGTGAACGAATACGGCGCGCCGGCGGAAGAGCTCGCCATCGCGCCGTTGCCTGTAGTCGTCGATCGAATCAAGGCCGCGGCCGACGCCCGGACCGACTCATCGCTTGTTCTAATTGCGCGCTGCGACTCCCGCCCCAACGAAGGTGTTGCTCAGGTCCTCGAACGGCGGGCGGCATACGCCGAGGCCGGCGCCGATGCGATCGGCGTACAGCTTACCGATGTCGATGACTTCCGTCACATTGGCGCCCACCCGCCTGCACCGTTGGTCAGCTTATGGCCCAAGGTGCAGATGAGCGCGTTCGAGTATTTCCAAATGGGGTTTCGTATCGCACTCATGCCTTCGAGCCTTCCCCTCGCTGCATTAGGCGGCGCCCGGGAGATGCTTCTCGAACTTAAACGAACAGGCAATGATCGCGAATATTTCGCCAAGCGAAACGGTTCCGCCGAAACGGAAGTCTGGTATACTATTCGAAAGTTGGTCTAACTGGAACACTGCATGCTAAAAGAACTCCCACTGTCGCAGGCCTACCGCGTTACACCGACAGGACTTTACTTGATCTCCACCGCTTACCAGGGCAAACGCAACGTCCAGTTCGCCTTCCGTGCCCTGGGTCTCTCTGACGAGCCTGCCCTGCTGGTCATCGGTATCCAGGACAAAAATTTCAGCCGCGAGATGATCCAGAAGAGCGGCGAGTTCGTGTTGAACGTTTGTTCGCAGAATCAGCTTCACGCCGTGGACAAAAGTCGCGATCTCACCGGCCGGACAACCGAGGACAAATTTGTTGCCCTGGGCTTGGACACATCGCCCGCCAAACATGTCCAAGCTCCGTTAGTGGCCGGTTGCCACGCCAATGTGGAATGCCGGGTTGTTCACGAGTTCGCGGTGGACGGACTGTTTCTCTTCGTCGGCCAGGCACTCGCCTCATACGTTGATGATCAGACGCCGCCCGTCGGAACGGCTCGCGGGAAAAACTTTTCGCCTGGACGGGCCGATTTAGCGCGATCTCTCGCCAGGAGGTATACCATGCTTCGCCGGTGGCAAATTTCCGTATGGATGCTTTTTATTTCGGCCGTGCTTTTTGTCTATCCGTCAAATGTTCCAGCCGCCACTGCTGATGAAACGCTGGCCAAGATCAATCGCCTCGCGCCGGCTGAACGACAAGCGGCGCTGGTGCGCGAAGCCAAGAACGAG
>Ga0066709_100001837_pt1 | contig 14686 bp, 7 predicted proteins | sample GraSoiAngelo_158_FD_79665 | JGI IMG/M metagenome (GOLD analysis project Ga0066709, IMG submission 79665) | Grasslands soil microbial communities from the Angelo Coastal Reserve, California, USA - 14_1009_16_30cm | ecosystem: Environmental > Terrestrial > Soil > Grasslands | place: USA...
CGGATTGCGCAAGATCGGGCGAACAAGATCGTGATCCTGACGGGAGCGGGCGGCGAGTTTATTCCTGACATCGATTTTTCATCTTTCGGCAACGTCGCCGATCCCGGCGTTTGGAGCCAGGTTCACGACGAAGGCGTTCAGCTTCTGGAAAACATAGCCAACATACGCGTTCCGATGATCGCGGCTATCGAGGGACGCGCTCATGTGCACTCCGAGTATGCGCTACTTGCCAGTGTGATCGTTGCGGCCGAGGGTGCGACCTTCCACGATATTCCGCACTTCACCGGAGGCATTGTGCCGGGCGATGGAATCTTTACCGCCTGGAGTTATCGCGCTGGAGCAGGCCGAGCGGAGGCGTTTCTGCTCAACCCGCAGCCGCTAACGGCGCGCACCGCATATGAATGGGGAGTCGTAGCAGAAGTTGTGCCAAATGGTCAGGCACTCGGGCGGGCACGCGAATTGGCCAAAATGTACTTGAAAGCTCCAGAAGTGACGCGCCGCAACACACGCGTACACTTTATTCAGCCCTTGAAAGAGCGTATTGTCCGGGAAGTTGGCTATGGACTGTCGCTCGAAGGTGCGTCGGCAGCCGATCTCGTCAAATCAATGCAGACGAAGAGTGAGCCTGTTGCCCAGAAAGGAAAAGTCGCATGAAGAGCGCCGAGACCTCTCCATCCGCCCATGTTCTCAAGAAGTCGCAGCCGGAAGAATTTGATCTGGTGATTCTCGGTGGCGGCACGGGCTCGACCGTCGCTGCGTGGACGTTTGCGGGCGAAGGCAAGCGCGTCGCAGTCGTCGACCGGAAATATATTGGGGGATCATGTCCGAACATTGCATGTCTACCAAGCAAGAACATCATTCACAGTGCAAAGGTCGCGTCGTATTTCCGCCGAAGCAAAGAGTTTGGCATTGCTCATGATGGCTTCACGATCGAGATGTCGGGCGTCCGAGACCGCAAGCGCAAGATGGTCGTCGGCCTGAATGAGATGTATATGGAGAATTACCGGAAGACGGGCGCCGAGTTCATTTTGGGGACCGGGCGGTTCGTTGCTCCGAGAACTGTGGAGGCCGCCCTCCTCGACGGGAGCACTCGTCAACTCCGTGGTACTAATGTGATCGTCAGCACCGGCACACGGGCCTCATTGGAAACAATTCCTGGTCTTGCTGAAACACAACCCCTCACGCATATCGAGGCGCTCGAATTGGATCAAGTTCCCGAACATCTGCTCGTCATCGGCGGTGGCTACGTCGGAGTAGAGCTTTCCCAGGCGATGCGCCGATTCGGCAGCAAAGTGACTGTGATTGATCGCAACGGACGGCTGATGTCCAAAGAAGACACGGATGTATGCGAGGCGCTTCGGGCCCTGCTTGTAGACGAGGATATCGGCGTTCATCTGAATGCACGTATCAAACGAGTGTCCGGAAAATCGGGGGATTCGGTGACCATAGTGTTCGAACAGAATGGAAACGAGAAGACTCTGACAGGCAGTCATTTGCTGGTGGCGACAGGACGCACTCCAAACACCGAGGGAATTGGATTGGAGTTAGCCGGCGTTGAACTGACCGACCGTGGATACATCAAGGTCAACGAGCGGATGCAGACGACAGCGCCGGGAGTGTGGGCGATCGGAGAAGTTGCTGGTAGCCCGCAATTCACGCACATCAGCGTCGACGACTTCCGCGTAGTCCACGCTAATTTATCAGGTGGCAACCGTGTGACCACGGGCAGGCAAGTCCCATATTGCCTGTTTACCGACCCCGAACTTGCTCGTATCGGTCTGAGTGAAACAGAAGCAAAGGTGAAGGGAATCCCATATCGACTATTCAAGGTCCCGATGGAAGCCAACCTGCGTGCCCGCACACTTTCCGAAACGCGCGGCTTTCTGAAGGCGCTCGTGGAGCCTGATAGCGATCGCATCCTCGGGTTCACGGCCTTCGGTGTCGGAGCGGGTGAAATCCTGGCCGCCGTCCAGATCGCGATGATCGCAGGGCTGCCCTACACAGCGCTGCGCGATGCGGTCCTGACTCACCCAACATTGGTCGAGGGACTAATACCTCTGTTCTCATCCGCTCCGTCGGTGCGCAACGTTGTCGAGACGAGGGGAGCCCAGATCTCCGCCGCATGAGGTGAACTGCAACAGCAAATGAGAAAAATAGGAACTCGTCTCCACGAAACCTACCCGTGGACAACAGAACTACGTCAGCTAACGGGAGCATGTAATCAACCTGCGGGCCGAGCTGCGCTGGGAGCGTAGAGGTGAAAAACCTGTTGGTATCGTTCGACCGGATAGCCGTTTGCCTTCCAGGCTGCCAATCCACCCTTGAGGAATTTGATGCGGAAGAACTGAAGCGCCAATGCTCGACGCAAAATTGTCCGGCTGGTCTTGTCGCTCGGACAGGTACAGTAAACAACCGTCTCTTTTTCCCTTGGAATCAATGACGGATTTTCAAGCACTTCACTTGGCGGGATCCTCCGCGCCCCAGGGATGATCTCCGGATACGCCAACAAGTCCAGGGGTTGGCGGACGTCAAAAAGAAGCACCTCGGCGTTTGAAGCCAACAACGAGTGCAACTCCTCCGCGGTGGTGCTGTGCCGCTCCATCTCGCGTTGGTTCCGTGTGCGTTTGATCCAGAGTGCGGCCAGCACACACAGTGTCACAACACAAAAAGCAGTCAGAGCCAGCAACATCCCTGGGTTCCTCCCCCCTCTCGTACAACCTGAATCCACGTCTGCTGCCAGTTGATTGAGAGTTGTACTGGACGCACCCGTGCTGACGTGAGAATACTTCCGACCGACTGTGGGAAGGTCTGCCAGCCATGCCTTGAGGGAGATTTGGTTCCGCTGGTGCGACCAACCGCAGAGTCCCATGGATTGCGCGTTTCATGTTCGCGGCAGGTGACAGAGCGAAACCGAACCTTGGTCCAACGCTGTAATTACCAGGTATAAACCGCGTCGATTCGCGGTGGGCCAGAGCGTCCGTCAATTACCTGTGTCTCTAAAACGATCTCCGTGTTTTTGCTGCTCCAATCCTTCGAGGCCTTTAGCGCAAACTCGTCCAGATGGTGGGGGTCTACCAGAAATTCTCCAGCCGCCACGGTGCCACCTCGCGCAATTCCCGCGGCTACCACGACAAAGCGATCGGTATTGGGATCGAGAAGCCTCGCGACGATAGCGTAATCCTTGTAGGTTCCCGTGTCTTGGTGGGAGCGGTCGATCACCCAATCCTGCTTTGTCGGATTATTTCGATCTTCAATCCAGAAGCGGGTCATTTCTTGATTGTTAGCGAAATGGAAACGCAATGGCGCCGTCAGGCGCAACGTCCAGCCATTATCGTAGGCACCAATGAAAACCGAGGGACTGCGTCGCAAATCGCTCAACGTGGTGGCCGTTTCCCCTTGTACGCGATAGCTTCTTCCGTACGTATGGAGGAGCCCGGCGATATCGACCAATGGATTGACATCGTCAATGATCACCGTGATCATGCGGTCGGAAAGAGTGGTTTGCCTCTGAGGATCGCTGGCGTCGCGTAATGTGATAGTCGAATATTGGCTCTGGTCTGCAATACAAAACAGGACGGGATCAGATGATTTCACGAACGGAGCCCAGAACTGTTCAATTGCAGAGGGGTGCATCGCCTGCCAGGCGAAAACGGTCCCAATGGCGGCAGCTAGAACTAGAAGGGCTGCTGTGATCTTAGCCCAGGGAAATTGGCGGGCCGCGATTCTAGAGGCAGGCTTAGGTTCTGATGCTTCGATCGGAAGCTCGTGCTTCTCTGGTTTCGCGTGGTCGCTCGCCTTGGCCTCATCTGGAAAGCAAAAGTGAGGGACGTAAGAGCCGGGGGGCAGTAGAACCCTGAGTTCATGTTCGTGTCCTGGCTCCTGGTAATATTGGGCAATCCGCTTACGAATTTCGCCCGCGGTCACACGAACGATCGGATCCTCGGTCGTATCGTAGTGCGGATCTTTCCCAAAGACCTCGACCCCTAGCGTGCGTTCTTTGAGATTGTCCGCCCGTCCTGCCAATGCCTCGGTGACAACGAATCTAAGGAAGACCGGAAATCGTTTGCTCTTGTGGAAATGGGGATTTTGGAGAAGTCTTTCGAGTTGCTGAGTGACCGCAAGCTTGTCTTCTTGACTCGAAGGTGTCCAGGTGTCCACCTGTTCGGACAACATTAGCTCCTGCTCCTTACGTCCGATCCATCTGATAGGTCAGGTACCCGTCGTACCCATATCCGCGCTGCGGAGCAAATCTGGCATAGCTAGAGGCTGCCAACTCCCCATCACCCGCCAGGTCTTTACATGTAAAGAATAAGGTTTACCCGGGCCATCGGCCCTTGATTTGTACCCGAATAATACCAGCTCTTTCAAGCAATAAGTGCTTTTATCAGCGTCAGTTTACCGTAAGGAGCTTTTCGGAATACAGACAGGCTCGCCTATAATCCGTCTCGTTCGAGCCCACGGGAAAATGTCCCCCAGTTTCAATGACATGGGTGCGCCTTTATTTCAGTTGTGCGGCTCCATCGGTTTGAAAGGTCCAGGAAAACATTTTGGAGGCTGGTTTTATGGCGCTTAAATCTCTGTCCCGGCTGACAGTGGTAGCGGTAACCGCGATGTTCACCTTATTATTACCCTGCACCCGGCTGCAGTCTCAGACTCGGGCATTCACGGCGTCGCTCAGTGGCACCGTTACCGACCCCTCTGGGAGCGTCTTGTCCGGCGCCAAGGTCACCTTAACGAACAGTGAGCAGGGGATTACTCGCACCTATACAACGGACGCAACCGGTGCCTACACGCTTTCCCTACTGCCACCGGCGACATACTCATTGCAGGTGGCGGCGCAAGGTTTCAAGACCTATAAGCAGGATCGGATCGAATTGGCCGCCGGCCAAACCGCCGACCAGCCGGTCACAATGACCGTTGGTTCCATCTCCGAACGAGTCGAGGTCACTGCGGAAACGCCGCTCGTCAATGCGGATAACGCCAACATCTCTTCGGATATCTCCGCCAGACAGGTGGTGGAGTTGCCGCTCAATCTGCGCAATGTCTATGGTCTTGCGTTTCTGAACTCCTCCGTGAACAATACCGCGGAGTTTCAAATCGTGGGCGGCAATGGAATTTCAGGCCAAGCTGACCAGGACATCTCCTTTTTTAACTTTGGCGGCACCTTCTTCAACACAGCGGCATACTTGGTCGATGGCGCGTGGGACACCGCGGCGGACTGGGGCGGTGTTATGTACGTTCCCTCGGTAGACGATACGCAGGAGTTCAAGATCCAGACCAATGCATTTACCGCTCAATATGGATGGAGCAGCGGTAACGTAATCAACGTTGTCACTAAATCCGGGACGAACCATTTTCACGGTGATGTCTTCGACTTCTTCCGTAACAGCGCACTCGATGGGAGAAATTATTTCAACAACACAGCTCAACCCCTTTTCCATCGCAACCAGTTCGGTGCTACTATCGGCGGTCCTATATGGAAGAACAAGACCTATTTCTTCGGATATTACGAAGGGCTGCGGAGCGCCTCGCCCACCACCACCCAAGGTACGGTACCAACTGGGGCCATGCTGGGCGGGGACTTCTCGGCACAGCTTGGAGGCCAGGTCGGAACCGATGCGCTGGGGAGGCCGATTCTTGCTGGACAAATCTACGATCCCTTTAGCACTCGCACCATCACTGCGGGGCAAGTCGATCCGATTACAGGACTGACCGCGACCAGCTCGGGTTACATCCGCGATCCCTACAGCGGCAACATTATTCCCCAAGCCCAATGGGATTCAGTTTCCCAAAACATCATTCAGGGGAACTTCTGGCCTGCGGCCAACCAGACCGGAGCATTCAATTGGGGCGCTTCAGCTGCGGCTGAATCTCATTCCGATGAATACTCGATACGTGTGGACCACAACCTCACCGACAATACGCGCTTAATTAGCCGCTGGTCGCGGAAGTATGAGAGCAAGGTGAACGTGCCCTCATATTTCGGCTCTTCAAACCCCGGCGGGCCGGGCGCAACCAACCCGAATAACCGTTACAACGCCAATGTTGGTCTAACACATGTGTTCAACCCCACGTTCACGATGAGCGCGAATTTTGGGGTGACGCGCTGGATCGAGGAATCACAATTGCAAAGCTTCGGATTCAAGGCGTCCAGCTTCGGATTGCCGAGCTTTATTGACGCGATTTCTCCGCAGTTTCCTCAAGTCGTCCCCGAAGGGGTGGTAAATCTCGGACCCCGTACGGGGCTGGATGACTATAGGGTTCCGCGCGTGATCTATACGCCTGCGGTTGATTTCACCAAGGTCGTATCCAGGCACATTTTGTCGTTTGGATTCATGGGCGTTTCAAATCAACTCAACGGTGGGCACTACTTCGTCACGACTCTGCCGTTCCCAACCTCCTTCACAGCGGGACCGGATCCACAGAACATTACCGCTGGTACCGGATCGGGATTTGCTTCCTTCTTGGCGGGAGCCGGCGGATTTGTAAATGGAGGAAACGGTCCGGGTACTGGTTTTAACAAGCTTCCTGCGATGAACAAGAAATTTCTGGGATGGTACTTACAGGACGACTGGAAAGTAAGCCGGAAGCTGACGTTAAATCTGGGATTACGGTATGAGATTCAGACTGCGCCTACCGAACGAGCCAATGCTCAGGAATACTTTGACTTCAAAGCGACCAATCCCATCAGTTCGGCTGTGGGTTTCAAAGTTCCGGGAGAGATCGTTTATAACACCAGCAGCAACCGCGGGCTGTATCAGACGCAATACAAGAATTTTGCTCCGCGCGTCGGACTCGCTTATCAGGTTATGCCCAAATTGGTTACACGGGCGGGATATGGGGTCTTTTTCGTGCCTGACTACTACAACCAGGGGCCGAACCTTGGATATTCGCAACCCACTCCGTGGGTGACCAGCCTCGATGGTGGGATCACCGTTGCCAACCGTTTGAGTAATCTATTTCCCAATGGCCAAGTTCCGATTTCAGGAAATTCTTTGGGAGGATTGACGGGGGTTGGTTTTGGATTGAACCCGATCGTAGGCCATGACCGCAAGTCAGCTTACGTAGAGCAGTGGATGGGTGGAGTCCAGTATTCGCTGACCAACAGCGATTTGCTCGACGTTACCTACCTTAGCAATCATGGCGTGCACGTTCTCGCCCAGTACTTTCAATGGGACCAGCTTCCTGACGCCGACCTCGCAATGGGAAATACCCTGTTCACCCAGGTCGCCAACCCGTTCTTCGGGGCTATCACTAACAGCGGTTGCGGACTTGATCAGGCGACGGTGCCGCAGTTCCAATTGTTGCTACCCTATCCTGAGTACTGCAACGTGACCGAGGCCAACGGCGTTCCCGTTGGAACTTCCAGCTACAACGCACTGCAGGTCACCTACACACATAGGTGGCACTCCGGGCTCAACGTGAACGTGTCGTACACCTATTCCAAATTCACAGACGACGTGCAAGGTGCATCGGGCTGGGCATTCCCGGGTAGTGGCAGCAATGTGCGCGATTTCCATAATCTTTCAGCCGAGCGATCTAGGGATGTCAGTGATATTCCCCACAGCCTAGTCGTGAACTACATCTACGAATTGCCGGTTGGCCGTGGGAAGAAGCTGGGAGGAGAATGGCACGGCCCAGTTAACCAGGTTCTCGGCGGATGGCAGCTATCTGGAATCGCGACTGCAAAGAGTGGATTCCCGCTTTCTATTAACCCAGTTTCGAACACCCTGGGTGCGTTTGGCGGAGCCAACCAGCGCCCTGACGTGATCGGCGATCCGAAGCCGGCGCATCAGACCATCATCAATTGGATCGATGGTGCCGCTTTCGCACAACCCGGAGCATTCAGTTTTGGAGACGCTCCTCGCACCTTTGCCGATCTGCGTTCGCCGCATTACGTCAACTGGGACATGGGGATTCAAAAATACTGGAACTTCGGCGAATCGAAGCGGATCCAGTTCCGCATGGAGATGTTCAATACCTTCAACCATCCGAATTTCTTCGCTCCCGACCTGAACCTGTCTGACTACAAACCCGTTGCCGGAGTAAACACAGGCAACTTTGGAAAGATAAGTCAGGCTTATCCCGCGCGCGATGTACAAGCGGCGCTGAAGTTCTACTTCTGAGCGTGCTCTAACAGACGCCTACATGATGCCACGCAGGCGCAGCGATGTTTTTAAGAACTCAAATGCTGCGCCTGAGTGGAAAGTCTTCTCAAAAAGCCACGTCCACATGGGATGGAACAATGATCGAGCGTAGCCGGTGGGTTCCAGTTGTGTCTGTCCTTATTCTGACCATGTGCGCCGGCCAGACAAAATGTTTTGCCACACCGGAGAAAACTCACGTCCCAGCGCTGCTCACCCTGAACACCTTTTCAAGCGGCAAAATTCTGTCCAACGGAATTGAGGTGTACAGCGGAAAAGCCATCGTGCAAGTCATGGCCTTGCGCAATGACGTCATCCGCGTCCGCATTACTCGCGATGGAGCGTTGCCAGAGGATGCGTCGTGGGCGGTGCTCTCTTCAGCTCGCCAGGAACGAGCAAGGGTAACCCCCGAGAGTACTGATGGATCCATCGGGTTTCGGACAAGTGCTCTGCGAGTTCGAATCGATCGCGCAAGCCTTCGTTTCTCTCTGACAGACCTGGACGGAAATGTTCTGCAAGAAGACGCACGCGGTTGGCCGGTAGAATTTCACGACAACTCCTTTCGCATTTACAAGCAAATGCCCACCGACGAACACTACTTTGGATTGGGCGACAAAGTTGGCCCTCTTGATCGACGGAACCAGGCATTCACGCTGTGGAACACCGACGCTTATAGTTTTCAGGAATCGACGGATCCGCTCTACAAGAGCATTCCGTTCTTCCTGACCATGCGTGCAGGGCGGACGCTGGGTGTGCTTTTCGACAATACTTGGTGCAGCAGCTTTGATTTTGGAAAACAGATCGACGGTGTCTATTCGTTTGGAGCAGAAGACGGGCCCATTGATTACTACGTCCTGTACGGCCCAGACCCAAAACGAGTTTTAGAGAGGTATACGTGGTTGACGGGCCCTCCCCCCTTGCCGCCACTGTGGACACTCGGTTACCAGCAATCACGCTACAGTTACGAAACCGAAGCGCAGTTGCGTGGAGTCGCAGAGAGATTGCGCGCCGACCGGATTCCGGCGGACGCGCTCTACCTGGACATCGACTATCAGAAAAGTAATCGGCCATTCACGGTAGATCCCGAGCGTTTCCCGCATTTCGTTCCGATGTTGGCGGATCTGAAGAAGGACAACTTTCACGTTGTCGGGATCACTGACCTCCACATCGCGGACCTGCCTAATGCTGGCTACGCTCCCTACGACACGGGCGCCGCTGGCGGGCACTTCGTAAAAAATCCTGACGGGTCGGATTTTGTGGGTAAAGTATGGCCCGGACCATCCGTGTTCCCAGACTTTACTCAGCAAAGTACGCGTCAGTGGTGGGGCACTCTTTACACGACATTTGTTTCCGACGGCCTTTCCGGTTTCTGGAACGACATGAATGAGCCATCGGTATTCAACACGCCCGACAAGACCATTCCTGATGACGTTCGGCACCGTATTGACGAATCCGGATTCCAGCGGAGGATCGCAAGTCATCGTGAAATCCACAATGTCTATGGCATGGAGAATTCCCGCGCTACCTATGAGGGTTTGCTCAAGATTTCTCCCGGCCTGCGCCCGTTCGTTTTGACGCGCGCCACATACGCGGGAGGGCAGCGTTACGCTGCGACCTGGACGGGCGACAACAGCAGCACATGGAACCATCTGCGCCTGACGACTCCAATGCTTGAGAACCTCGGCCTCAGCGGATTTGGAATGAGCGGCGCCGACGTGGGCGGCTTCATTGGCACACCTTCGCCTGAGCTCCTTACCAAGTGGACGGAGATAGCAACCTTCCAGCCGATCGATCGCAATCACAGCGAGAAGGGAACTGCCCCGCGTGAACCATGGGTACACGGTACCGAACAGGAAGACATTCGGCGTCGTTACATCGAGGAGCGCTACAGATTATTGCCTTATCTATACACAGCGGTGGAGGAGATGACGCGCTCAGGAGTGCCGGTTCTACGCCCCCTGTTCCTCGAATTTCCGGAGGCCACCGCCGACAAGCATCCTCTCGATCTGGACACCGGAAACGAATTCATGTTTGGCACTGACCTGCTGGTAGCGCCACCGCCTTATCCGGACAAGTTAGACGCGTACATGGTGAAATTTCCTCCACACGACTGGTACGATTATTGGACTGGGCGGCGTGTTGAAATGCAGACGGGGAATGCAGGGGAGACGAACGCCGACCCTTCAGGCGGCAAACCAGTTTCGGTGCGCCCTACGCTGGAGACATTGCCGGTTTACGTGCGCGAAGGCGCCATCATGCCAATGCAAGCACTGACCCAGAGTACAAATGAGATTCCCCAAGGGCCGCTGCTGCTGCGTGTATATCCTGGGCGCGATTGCTATGGTTCGCTGTACCAGGATGACGGAAAGACCACCGCTTATCAGCATGGCGAGTTTCTGCGGATGCACTTCACCTGCGAAACCGCCGCGGACCGGGTGAAAGTTCACATCGGTCAGCATGAAGGCAGTTATCATCCATGGTGGAGTGAGCTACGGGTTGAGGTTTACGGGCAGAACTCGAATGCTACCTATAAACTGTTAGGCAGCAAGGTTGATCCCGACACGGCAACTCTTGATACCGCACGTCACATGGTGAGCATCACGATCCCGGACGATGGCCGTGGCAGCGATCTGGAAGTTAGCGCGCAGCCATAGCCGAGACTCCCTAGGCGAATTCGCAGCGCGCAAACGATGACGGTCCATGTGAAGCGTGTTCTCAATGCGCTGCTAGCTTCAGTTCTGAGCATGTCATCAGTGGTTACGTGCCTTTCGGCGACGTCCTCAGCGCCCGTATTTCACGAGGCCTCGCCAAAAGGATTGGATTTCACTTTGCAGAATTCGCCAACGTCACTGAAATATTTGGTCGAAACGATGCCAGGTGGAGTAGCCCTGCTGGACTATAACAATGATGGCCTTCTCGACATCTTCCTTGTGAATGGCGGTCATATCACCAGCCCTGCCCGGCAGCCTGACAATTTTGATCGTCACAACCCCCGCTACTGGAACCGCCTATATCGGCAGAATCACGACGGCAGTTTTACCGATGTCACTAAACAAGCGGGACTGGCAGACGTCGGCGACGGAAACTACGGCATGGGTGTTGCGGTGGGCGATTACGATAATGACGGCTACCCCGACATTTACGTCACGAATTTTGGAAAGAATATCCTTTACCACAATAACGGGGACGGAACCTTTACGGACGTTACAGCGAAAGCCGGAGTTGCGGCAGGCGGCTGGTCGACTTCCGCAGGATTTCTTGACTATGACAACGATGGCAAGCTGGACCTATTCGTGACCCGCTATCTCGATTGGGACACGAAACACAGCAAACCATGCGGTACAGTGGTCCGCCAGTACTGTCCTCCGGGAGAATTTCCTGCCATCAGCAGTATTCTTTATCACAATCGGGGCGATGGCACTTTTGAAGATGTCAGTGTGAAATCCGGAATCGCGACCAAGCAAGGTCACGGCCTGGGCGTGGCCTTTGCCGATTACGATGGCGATGGACTCACTGACATTTTCGTCGCCAATGATGTCACCGACCAATTTCTGTTTCACAATAATGGCGATGGCACATTCACCGAACAGGGCCTGGACGCCGGCGTGGCTCTCACGGCAGATGGAAAAAAACTTTCGGGGATGGGAGTCGTGTTTCAGGACTATGACAACGACGGCCAACCTGACATCATCGTGACGGAACTTCCGCACCAGCTACAAACTGTCTTTCATAATGATGGTCACGGAATGTTCAGCGATCAGAGCCTGCAGACCGGATTTGGTGTGCTCTCGGGAACGACGTCCGGCTGGGGGGTGGGGCTCGAGGACTTCGACGATGATGGTTCGAAAGACGTATTCATCGCACAAAGCCATGTGATGGACAATGTCGAAAAGTTGGACCCTTCTTTACAATATCTTGAACCTCCGCTGCTCGCACTCAATCATAACGGGCGTTTCGAGCGGGCTGACGTCGGCAGCGCGATACCGGTCGCCGGACGCGGCGCCGCTTTCGGCGATCTCAATAACGATGGCTGGGTCGATGTGCTCACCACTGTTCTCGGCGGAAAGCCCCAGGTCTTCATGAATAACGGGGGAAAGCAGCACTGGGTCACCATTACTTTGCGCGGCACGCGCAGCAATCGCGATGGGTTCGGAGCGCGCGTGCAAGTAAATGGGCAGACCCGATTCGCCACCGCTACAGGAAGCTACCTGTCGTCGAATGATAAGCGACTTCACTTCGGTTTAGGTTCCACCGCGACCGCGAACATACAAGTAATTTGGCCGTCCGGAACTCCTCAGATGCTGAACAATGTTCGTAGTGATCAGTTCCTCGAAATTCGGGAGCCTGCAAGTAATGATTAACGCTGTGTTCGCGCTATTTGTATTGGCCCAAACAGCGGCCGCGACACCCGAACTCTCGCCGCAGGCGATGCAAGATCTGCAAGCGGGCACGGCCGCAGAGAAACGGCAGGATTTCGAGACCGCCATCTCCGAGTTCCGTGAAGTCATTCAGCTTGAGCCGAAGGCCGCAATCGGATTTGTGAAGCTCGGCAATGTGTACATCGAAAGCCGTCACTACGGCGAGGCGATTCCAGTATTAAAGAAAGCATTGGAACAAGATCCGGATCTCCCAGTCATACACCAATTGCTCGGCTACGCGCTCCTATCACAAGGCTATGCCGCAGAAGCGATCCCGCATTTGGACAAGGTCCATGAGTCGGGCGCTCTGGGCATCGCCCAAATGCAAACTGGACATCCATCAGAAGCAGTTTCCAATCTGCGAGCCGCGTTAGAAAAGATGCCGAACGATCCCGATCTGCTCTACTATCTGGGACAGGCAAGCGAAGCTCTCTCGCAACAATCGCTCGACGCGCTAACAGCAGCCACTCCGAATTCCCCTCGTGCGCATCAAGTTCGAGCTCACAGCTATTTTGTCTTGCATCAATTCGCCGAGGCCGAAAAGGAATATCAGCAAGCTTTGGCATTGCGTCCCGACCTTCCCGGTCTTCACCTTGAACTCGGAGAGGTCTATGCAGGCAGTTCGCTATGGTCGAAAGCCGCAGAGAATTTCCTAACCGAAACCAAGCTGCAGCCCGGCAACGCCGAAGCTGCCTACAGATTGGGCGATGCATGGATGCAGCAAGGCAAACTGCAGGACGCTCTGCAGGAACTCAAACGCGCCGACCTCCTGCGGCCCGATAACTCCGATACGTTGTACGCTCTTGGGAAAGCGGCTGCCCTCACTGGAGATTCTGCGGCTGCAGAGCACGCCTTGACGCGAGTGGTGGCTATCGAGAACGACAGCCCGCTCGCGGCCCAGGCGCACTACTCGCTCGCTGGTCTTTATCGCAAGCAAGGCAAAGCGCAGGAGGCAGAGCGCGAAATGCGGGCGTTCCATAAGTTAGAACGCCGCTAGCACAGAGAGTCCGACATATCGACAACCGTTTTGAAGCTCAATTGCCGCTGACAATCGCTGAGATTCCTCCCGATCGACGGGCAATACAGAAGTTGGCTGGGTTTTTGGGATTCGTTCCGAGAACGCCCTAGCAGCAATCGATGGATTGCTGGCGAGAAGCCGACTTGAACTAAGCCGCTTTGCGGCGGACGCATTCGCGTGTTGCTGAGCCGACGGTGGGGGTGATCTGAGTTAGTTTGTTGTCGCAGAGGAGGAACTCTCTGTGACCCATCTACGCCAGATCATGCTTGAGGAACTACGACGGCGCAACTACGCCGAGTCCACCATCCACGCTTACATTCACACGGTTGAGCATTTCAGTCGGCACTTCCATCGTTCACCCGATCAGCTTGGCCCCGAGCATATTCGCCAGTATCAGGCCGCGTTGTTCACGCGCTGGAAGCTGGCCCCGAATACCGTAACGCAGCGCTTGGCCGCTTTGCGCTTCTTCTATGTACAGGTGTTGAAGCGCGGCTGGAGCGTTGCCGAAACACCGTATCCGAAGAAGGTTTTGCACTTGCCGCAGGTGCTGAGCCAGGACGAAGTGGCGCACCTGATCGACGCGGCAGAGTTTCCCTTTCATCGCATTCTGCTGATGACTCTCTATGCCACGGGCGCACGTCGCACAGAAGTGGCGCACCTGAAGATCAGCGACATCGACAGCCAACGCATGGTCATTCATATCCGGGGAGGCAAGGGACGCAAGGATCGTGATGTCATGCTCAGTCCCAAGCTGCTCGAGGCGCTGCGCGTCTACTGGCGCGGGCTGAAACGCAAGCCCACCGATTGGCTGTTCCCCGGCAACCGATGGCATACGGCGAGTCATCCGGTCTCCACCAAGGTTCTCTGGAACGCCTGTCAGCAGGCCGCCGAACGCGCGGGTCTTGACCACAGGCGCATCCATCCCCACACTCTGCGCCACTGTTTTGCCACGCATCTGCTCGAAGCCGGTGCCGACCTGCGAACCATTCAGATGCTGCTCGGACATCGCGACCTGGAGGAAACCACGATCTATCTGCACCTCTCCCGGCGGCATCTCAGCGCCACCGGCAGTCCGCTGGATGTACTTCCCATCCGAGGAGAAGGAG
>Ga0066709_100001838_pt1 | contig 14686 bp, 11 predicted proteins | sample GraSoiAngelo_158_FD_79665 | JGI IMG/M metagenome (GOLD analysis project Ga0066709, IMG submission 79665) | Grasslands soil microbial communities from the Angelo Coastal Reserve, California, USA - 14_1009_16_30cm | ecosystem: Environmental > Terrestrial > Soil > Grasslands | place: USA...
ACCGCCACGGTCACGTTCGCGAATGGCTCGAGCCTGTCGCTGTTTGGCCAGACGTGGGACCAACTCTCCCCGGATGACATATCGCTCCAGGCGTAATCGGCCCAGACAACGTACCTGTTTGCTTGAGAGGTCCGGCCGCGAGGCCGGGCCTTTCTTTTCGATCTCTGAACGTCACAGGATGCGGTAACTGTCACGTCATACGGTACAGAAGTGGCGGGACCAGCGACGGTCAGAACTGCGGATGACAACGTCGCATCATCCAGGTTTGCGCGGTCCAGATTAGCGTGGTTTGCCCCTAACAAATCGCGCCGCGTAGCTCGGCGTGGCTCAGCTTCGCGGAAGACAAGTCAGCATCACTGAAGTCGGCCCAATCAAGAACAGCGCCTACCAGGTCGGGGTCGCGGAGATCGGCGTTGCAGAAATTCACTGCTCCGGGTAGCTGCTTGGGCCAGACACCCCACCACTCCTTCTCTTCCCTCAGCCAGCGTGCCATTCGCTGCCACATCCATTCCATAGACCCCACGCCACTCCGCCATAGCGGATTCATGCCATATTCTATCCGCGTCTTCTCCACCAACCTCCGATGGTCAGATCAAACGCCGGACACGGTCTACTTCAAGCGCGTCTACAAGGACGGTTCCACGCGGCCCATGCGCCTGCGGGTCAACGATTTCGTCGCGAAACACATCGAAGAAGACCGCGAGCGCGGACTGAGCGATCGAAAACCAACCGCTGACGCCAACGCGCTGATGCTTGGTGCTCCGCTAGGGCATCCGCGCCGAAAACGAAGCTCTCAATATCACCGAGAACGTCCCCAGTACTTTTATGGTGGCAGGGGGACAAAAGCGACAGCCGGCAGGTGGCTTCCAAATCTAATTGCGACAGCGGCCCGCCTATCCTTGGCAGCCTCAAAAATGCTGCTGATGTTACGAGCGCCGGCATCAGAACTGCCGATCTCGGCCGCATCGTCCGGGTCGCGCAGGCGTTCGTGTGCAAAAAAATGGCTGGCAGAATGCCGCCACGCTCACCTTCCGCGAAACTGGGGTAAGTTTATAATTACAATATGATTAGGAGTTATTACGGCGACAGCGCTCTGAGCGTAAGATTCTACGACGTCGTAACGAGCATCGACCCGAGCGTGAGAGGCGATGTGGATGTTAATTTCTATGCAGATTGTCTGCACTCACCGGGCCAGCACGTACTTGAAATCGGATGTGGAACTGGGCGGGTGGCAATCATACTCGCGGCACGAGGACATTTCGTAATCGGGATCGACAATTCCGAGCCAATGCTCGAACGTGCTCGCATGAAATGCAGAAAATTGTCGCCGAATGTATCGAAGAACGTTCAATTCCTGAAGTACGATATGTTGACACTCGATCTTCCAGTCCGATTTCATTTAATTATCGCCCCGTACTATACGTTCAATCACCTCAAAACACCGCGCCTCAGGGCTCAGTGTCTTGCGATCATAGCGAAGCACCTTTTGCCAGGGGCACGCGCAATAATCCATGCGGCGTCGCCGGATAGGTTGCGCGAAGCCCGAAATGCGCAAAGCAGTGTTTCACTTTAAGGAGCCCAGCGCGCGCCTAGAGGTGACCTGGCGCCCATCGAATATCGACGAGCGAGAGCGAAGACTCACCCAATTAGTCGCATATGAATTATTCGCGGCAGATGGTGCGCCTCTCTGTGCGTCCGTCGAGCGGCTGACGCTGTGGTGGTTCAGCGACTTCGAACTGGAAAGCTCAGCCCGAAACGCGGGGTTACAATGCGAGCGAACATTAACGGGCTTCGGTTCTGAGGGTGGAGATCAACGTATTTATATGCTCAGAAAGCCATCATAGCATTCCCGTTCACGAGTATGCGCGAAAGTTGGTGACGGCATGAAGTTCCACTGGGCCAGTCACCCGGGCGACGGACATGATTTTTCACGCTGATCGATCAGGGTCTTCCACGCGTGGCAGCAATGATCTGTGATGTTGTCAAAGAATTTGTTTGACAGCCAGTTCTGCCGCATGAACCGCCAGATGTTTTATTGGCTGTTGAGTGCGCGTGGCGGCAAGATGTTGTTTGGAAGCATGAGGCCCTTGGCGCTGTGCCACCCAACTTGATCGAGGGGGAGAATGGCGTGAGGCCCGGAGTGATTTTGATTGCGATCTCGGCGAGAGATAGAAGTGTTTCGCAGTGGCGATTCCGACGGCCTTTGTAATGGAATGGATCGGCCGCGCTGCAGAAGGGCACTATCTCGCCTGAATCGGCATGCTCGGCGACCTCAAGGCCCCAAGCGGTCGTCACGTCGCCAGTCTCGCGCTTCGGTTTTATCGAGTTAGCTTGAGCGACGAGCTCCTGCAGCGACGCGCCATGGGTCTGGACGATTCGAACTGGAAGTGCGAGTCTTCTGGGGTCCTGCTTTGCTCTTGCTTTAAGCGGCTCTGCGGACTGGGTCGAATACATGGGTGTCTAGCTGATGTTTAGTTTTAGCTTCTTGAAGCCGCGTTCCGGTTTGTTGAGTCGAACCGTCGAAGTTGGATGGCTCATTGATGCTGACAAAGCGGGGTTCATATGGGAAGAGCCGAAAAAACTCATGCGCGAGCCTCCTTCTACCCTTCACGCCAAATCGGTCCGGTACTGCCCTGCCGTGCTGGATCATGAGGCTCGCCTGTTCGAAGTAATCTCTCCGGTCGACGTGCGTTTGCGCGTAAGCCTTGGCTCCGAGAAAGAACCGCCACGATTGATCAATGCCGCCGGAGATAAAGCCACAATAAGGCCGAAGTATTTAGGCCAGATGGCAACTCTAATAGGACGAAAAGAGTGGCGGCAACCAGATCGGCCAATTTTGCAGATCACCACTCCTTACCTTTTCGTGGCAGATGAGACGGTCTATATGACCCAGCTTCCGCCATTTTGTCACTTTCGAAGCCCTGCCTTGCCCGGTGTGATGATCGGGGGGCGATTCCCAATTCATATCTGGCCCCGTCCGCTGATGTGGGCTTTTGAATGGTATGATCCAAAACAGGACCTGATCTTGCAGCGCGGCGAGCCGTGGTTTTATGTTCGTTTTGAAGCTCAAGACCCGTCGCGGTCAGTACGCCTAGTGGAAACCGAAATAACCCCTCAGCTTGCGGAATATGTCAAAGGATTGCACGCTGTTACAAACTATGTGAACCGAACGTTTTCGTTATTTTCGACAGCTCGCGCGCGTCGGCCGAAAAAGCTGGTAGTGCCTAAGCAACGATGAAGCGGTTCGCTGGGACGGCAGGTCCTCCTTGAGTTTCTAGACGTGACGATCCGGCTTTGTGTCTCCCGAATGCCGGCACCGGCAGAGCGATAGCCCACCGCCCTCCACCGAATGCCCCCCTTCTTGTGCACGTCCAGACCAGCACAGCGGCACAGTGGGGGGTGTAGTGCGGTCCAGGGCTCTTCAGGATAGTATGCTTCAGGGCCCGGGCTCAAAATCATCACCGTGGCCCGACCCAACCCCGGTGCGGAACTCGATCCATGGTAGGTCGGTCGGGGAAGTCCGAAAAGCCGAGCTTTAGCGGCACCAGCTCCAACGCTAGAGGGTGTAGACCTTCCAAACAAAAATGGGTCGCGACGATCACTGGACAGCATGTGGGAGCCGCGCTCAACACGCCTATTCGGGGGTTGAGAGGAACGTATGCTCCTCGTGGTCGGGCGGCTAAGCGTCTGATGGCTTATTTTTGAAATTCTTTCGAAATACCTGTACACATCCTGATCGTGGTGAGGGAGCCTGTGGACCAAAAGCCAGCGAAAGTAGCACCTGCAACCAAACCGGACGTGGTGGCGGCGGCGCTGAGGGACTGTCTCCGCACGTCCTGGATGGTCGTGTTGTTCTCGGGCGCTGTGAACGTGCTGACCCTTGCCGGCCCTCTATACATGTTGCAGGTCTATGACCGGGTGCTCGGAAGCCGCAGCGTGCCTACGCTCGTGGCGCTGACCCTTGTCCTCTTCGGCGCCTATGCCTTCTTTGGAGCGTTCGACCTAATTCGTTCCCGGATCCTCGTGCGTGCGGTCGTCCTGCTCGACCGGCACCTTAGTACTAACGTGCACGGCGCGGTGGTTCGCATCGCGGTGCTAAGCGGAGATGCGAGCGAAGCGCACCAGCCGATGCGCGACCTCGATCAGATCCGTGGCTTTCTCCTCAGCCCTGGTCCGATAGCGATCATCGATCTGCCGTGGATGCCGGCGTTTCTCGCCATCTGTTATCTCATCCATCCTTGGCTTGGCCTCCTGTCGCTCGCCGGAGCGTTACTCCTGTTGAGCCTAACCATCCTGAACGAACGCGCCAGCCGTGCACCGGCGCGCGCCGTTGCCCAGGGTGTGGGAACGCGGTTGACCATGCTGGAGGCCGGTCGGCGCAATAGCGAGACAGTTGTCGCCATGGGCATGGCGGCGGAACTGGCGAAAGGATGGAAGGACGTTAACGACCGGTACCTAGCAGCGGTCGTGCGCTCTACCGAAGTCGTCAGCTCCTACAGCAGCATCTCGAAGGTTTTGCGGCTTCTGTTACAGTCGGCCATCCTTGGGCTCGGCGCCTATCTAGTGATCAAGCAGGAACTAACGCCCGGTAGCATGATCGCCGCCTCGATCATGATGACCCGCGCGCTGGCTCCAATCGAGACAGCGATTGCCAATTGGCGCAGCTTCATCGCCGCAAGGGAAAGCATCCACCGACTTTCACGAGTGCTGGCGAGGGTCCGATCGGATCGAAGGACAACGAAGCTGCCGAAGCCGGTGCGGAGCTTGGATGTAGAGCAGATCGTAGTAGCGCCGCCGGGTGCACGGACGCCGATCCTCACCAAGGTGCGGTTCCGGCTCACCGCCGGCGCGGTGCTTGGCATAATAGGACCGAGCGGGTCGGGCAAGAGCTCCCTAGCGCGCACGCTGATTGGGGTCTGGCCCGCGGCGAGAGGCCACGTGCGCCTCGACGGCGCTGCCCTTGACCAATGGGACCCCGAATTTCTTGGGCGCCATGTCGGCTACGTGGCGCAGAACGTAGAGTTGTTTGATGGAACAATCGCGGAAAACATCGCCCGGATGAGCGTCGAGCCCGATGCAGCGGCCATACTCGAGGCGGCGCGGGCGGCAGGCGCTCACGACCTAATCCTGCGGCTTTCATCCGGCTATGGGACTAAGATCGGAGATGCAGGTGCGGTTCTGTCAGGGGGGCAACGCCAGAGGATCGCGCTGGCGCGCGCGCTTTACAGCAACCCCTTCCTCGTTGTGCTCGACGAACCAAACTCTAATCTCGACCGTGAGGGGGAGAAAGCGCTGCAACAGGCAATCCGTGACCTGAAGGCTCGCGGCGCCATCGTTGTGCTGATTGCGCATCGAACGGCCACCCTCGCCGAATGCGACAAGGTGCTGTTCCTGGCGAACGGAACGCAGCAGGCGTTCGGGCCGCGCGACGAAATTTTGCGCAAAGCCCTTTCGCCCTCGGTTTCACCCGCCGCAACGGCTAGTCATTTGAAGGTTGTCAGTGAGGCAACAGAGCGAGGGGAACGATGAATTCGGACGTGCAGGATCCACGCCGCGTCATCCGCAAGCTCACTCTGCTCGGCTGTGCGTTGATGGTGCTGCTGATCGGCGGCTTCGGCGGCTGGGCGACAACGAGCGAATTATCGGGCGCGGTGATTGCACCCGGCACGATCGTGGTCGAATCTTACATCAAAAAAGTGCAGCATCCGACCGGGGGGATCGTTGCTGAAATTCCGGTTAAGGAAGGCGGCGCCGTCCAAGAGGGGCAGATCGTAATGCGGCTCGACGATACAAAAACGCGAGCTACGCTTGGGGCGATCCAATCTCAACTCGATGAACTCCTGGCCAGGCAGGCGCGACTTGTTGCCGAGCGTGACGACTCTGAAAATATTACCTTTCCTGACGAGCTGATAATGCGGCGCGTCGAAAAGTCCGTGGCCACTGCGCTCACCGACGAGACGAAACTCTTTGAGTCGCGTCGCAGCGGGCGAATCGGTCAACAGGCGCAGCTGCGCGAGCGGATTTCGCAGAGCAATGAAGAAATCCGTGGGCTATTTGCGCAAAAGGAGGCAAAAGAGAGCGAGATCCAATTCATAGATGAAGAGCTCGTTGGCGTCAAAGCTCTGTATGGCAAAAACCTTGTTTCGATCTCACGGCTCATGACGCTCCAGCGCGACAAAACTCGGCTCGAGGGACAGCACGGTGACTTCGTCGCGCAGATAGCGCGCGCTCGGGGAAAGATCGCCGAAACCGAACTGCAGATCATTCAGCTAGACCAGGACTTTCGCACCGACCTGTTGAAAGATCTCCGCGACGCACAAGGCAAGATCGCTGGACTGCAGGAACAACGCACGGCGGCCGAGGACGACCTGAAGCGCGTGATTATCAGGGCTCCACAATCCGGTATTGTCCATGACCTTGCGGTTCATACGGTCGGAGGCGTGGTTGGCAATGGTGATGTCATTATGCTGATCGTGCCGCGTGCGGACAAGCTCGTCGTCGAGGCCAATGTGGCCCCGCAAGACATCGATCAGGTCGCCGCCGGCGCGACCGCGGCGGTGCGGATCAGGGCCGGCAACCAGCGGATGTTGCCGGATGTGAGAGGGGAGGTCATTCATGTCTCCGCAGATCTGACGCAGCCGGGGTCTCCACCGGGCCAAGTGCAGCAGGGATCGCAACCGGGCCAAGTGCAGCTGCAAGCCCTTTATCAAGTCCGCATTTCGCTACCGGAACAGGAGGTGCAGCGGCTGGGCAATCTGCGGCTAGTGCCGGGAATGCCAGTCGAGGCGTTCATCCAGACCCTTGCCCGGACCCCCCTGGAATATCTGTTGAAACCCCTTCGGGAACAAATTGGCCGGACATTTCGGGAGCGATAAATTGTTCTCGGCGGGGGCGGAGCTCTTGGCAGCCGGCGGCGAGGACGATCCTGCAGGCCGCAATCTGCGTGATCGCTCGTCCTCGAATGCAGGCCGCGCCAGTTCGCGCGCGGCCAAGCATGGGGTGTTTGGAGTGGCCGACGACGCGAACCCTTGCAACCGCACCGCGCCGTGCAGAACGTTTGCCGGCGATGCCTATCAGCCTTTGCCGTTGGACGAACTCGCACGTCCATTCGTTGCGGATCTTCCTGATGTCGACGAGGACGCGACCGCGCTTCGCGTTGGCCAGCAGGCGCGTCTGCGAGATATTGAGCGACAATATGTGGAAGCTGAGGCCGCCTTAGTTGACCTGCGTCGCCAGCTCTCTGAGCAAGAATGGCGGGCTACGGATTTGGCGCGGCAGTATGCAGAAGCTGAGGCCGAGTTGGTCAACCGGCGGCGCCAGCTCTCGGAGCAGGAAGGGCGGGCCGCAGATTTAGAGCGGCAGTATACGGAGGCCGAAGCCGAGTTGGTCGAGCGGCGCCGCCAGCTCTTTAAGCAGGAAAGGCGGGCCGCACATCTAGAGCGGTCGACAGGGGCAAGGGTACGCCTCGCCCTGGTGCCTGTGAAATTAGCGCTAAAGAATCTTCGGGCAAACCTGCGGACCGGAAGGGCGTTTGGCTGGCAGCGGGAAGACCAGACAGTTAAGCTGCGAAGGGTGAGGGAGGCGGTTTTCGATATTGCAGCAGTCTTGCGTAATCTTGAGGACGAGCGGGCGAGGCAAGCCTCGAGGGTCGAACGCACGACTTGCCTGATTGCACAGCAGGAAACGGTGGTGGCCGAGATGGGAGAGGAGATTGCGCAGCAACGCGATCGCATCGAAGAACTCATGCGCGAGCCCGTTCGGGAGCAGCATTTTGAGGAACAGCCGTTGGTGCGACTCGCGAGGAGCTATCGACGAGACCCCTGGTGGCCTGAGCTTCAATCCCTGCTTAAGATTTCGATGCTCCATTCCGAGACGCTCTATCTATTGCGCTCGCTTGCGGCCCGCACCAAGGGCGCAATCATCGAGGTCGGTCCCTATATTGGCGGCTCTACAATTGCTCTAGGACGAGGCCTCCAGATGGGAGGCGGTGGGCCCTTAATCACCGTCGAGATGGGTGGCTCCTACCCGAGCCATGCAGTGCCGACGAATGACATCATCACCGATCTCAAGAGCAATGTCGAAGCTTATGGACTGACCGGCGTCGTCCACATCATGGAGGGCTTCACGACCGACCCTGCCATCGACGCCGCGGTAAATCGGATCCTGGGAGGGACGACAATAGGTCTTTTGTTTCTAGACGCAGACGGCAACGTCGAGCGCGACTTCGAGCTATATCGGGGGCGCCTAAGCCGCGGTAGTATCCTTGTCTATGACGACTATATTACGGACCAAGCCCCGGAGAAGCAGACCACGATCAAGATCTGGGTCGATCAGGCGGTCGCCTCAGGGTTGGTCGAAAACCTCGGCCTTTATCGTTGGGGAACCTGGGTTGGACGGTACTGGGGATAGGAATCCTGTCGGAAATCCGATTGACAGCGTAGCCAGTCGTCGGGTAGCGACCTACACCCGACCGCGATGATCCGTGTACCCGCTCGCTCCGGGCAAGCACTCCGACGGCTGCAGACCAGACTCGTTGCGTCCTAGCTAGCGACTGTCCGGCAAAGTCCATCTCATTTCATTATCGGCCGCAATCGCCGCTGCGGTCGCCAGCGCTCGATGACCACTATCTGCGGTTGCGCAATCGCGTGCGATGGAATGAACTGTCATCGGCAAAGTCCGGCGGCAGAGTGCCGCCGTAGCAGAGGTATCGATCGTCGTCTTCAACCTCTTGACTCCGCTAGCGAGGGCGCGGTGAAGCTCCTCACGCGAATCGTGAGGAGTACTTGAGGTAGCCCTTCCGGGCGATATCCAGTGCGAACTTCTCAAAACTGCCTTTTTTCAGATTGAACACATAAACGGTCCCGAAAAAAGGAGCGGCGAATGTGCGGAATTGCCGGCATTGTCGACAAACGTGGGAAGCTCGGCCCTACTCGGCTGGCAGAGCTCGCCAAGGAAGCGGCGGACCGCATGCGACACCGCGGCCCGGACGATTCTGGCACGTGGTTGTCGCCCGATGGACACTGCGCGTTATCTCACCGCCGCCTCTCAATCATCGATGTGAGCGCGGCCGGCCATCAGCCGATGGCCTCAAAGACTGGCCGTTCCGTAATAACGTTTAACGGTGAGATCTACAACTTTTTGGAGCTGAAGCGCGAGCTTGAGGCGCAAGGTGCGACATTCCGCTCGAGCAGCGACACCGAGGTGCTTGTAGAGATGCTCGAGCGGGCGGGCCAGACGGCGCTACCGCGGCTCGACGCAATGTTCGCTCTGGGCTATTACGACATATCCTGCCAAGAGCTGCTGCTGGCCCGGGACATATTCGGGGAGAAACCGCTGTATTATGTTGACCATGAGAACTACTTCGCCTTCGCCTCAGAGCTGCATGCGCTCGCCAACCTTCCAGGTTTCGACGCCCGCATTGATCGCTCATCGATTGCGAGTTACCTCTGCTTTCAGTATGTACCGACGCCGCAGACCATCTACAGGAGCGCGCGAAAGCTCCCCCCGGCTTCATACCTGACGGTTGGTCCCTCGGGCGCCGTCACAATTCGACCGTATTACAGCTTTGCGACGAGCGCCGCAGAGCACTCGGCGCGTTCTCTCGATGACCTCGCTGACGAACTGGAGGCCATCCTTCTCACCTCACTTCGCCGCCGCCTGATTAGCGACGTGCCGCTCGGCGCTTTCCTCTCAGGCGGCGTTGATTCGTCTACAGTTGCAGCCCTTGTCACTAAGAAGCTCGGGATGCTACTCCAGACCTTCTCTATTGGCTTCGCTAATCATCCGGATTCGGAACATCTGGAGGCCGCCGAGATCGCGCGCATGCTGGGCACCGATCATCGCGATCGGGTGCTGAGCGCCGATGCGATCGAGCTCGGCCACCATATTGGCACGGTGCTTGATGAGCCGAATGCCGACAGCTCTTGTTTGCCGACTTTCTTGCTGAGCGGCTTCGCCCGCGAGCATGTCACGGTGGCGTTGTCCGGAGACGGCGGCGATGAGATGTTCGGCGGCTATGGTCGCTACTTCGCGACGGTCGACGAATGGGCGCGCAAGCGGAGGGGCGATAAGTCGCTCCGCTGGTGGCGCGCTGGGGAAGTGTACTGGTCTAACCGCATCCTGGTCTACCCGGATGATCAGCTCGAGGCGGCGATCGGTGAGATACCGGCCGAGCTTGCAGAGCGCCTCGCCAAAATGCGGCGCGCTGTGGAGGGGGACCACCGTCCCTTGCTGAACGTCCTGCGGGAAGCAGATGCGCTAAATTATATGCCCGGTGCGGTGCTCGCGAAGGTCGACCGCATGAGCATGCAGCATTCGCTCGAGGTCCGGGCGCCGCTGATCGGAATCGAGGTGGCAAATTTCGCCAAGCAGCTCGCGGCCGAGGATTGCTACCGACAAGGCAGCGGTAAGCTGGTCCTCAAACGGGTCGCGTCGCGCTATCTGCCTGAGAGCTGGATGAATCGGCCGAAGCGCGGCTTCGGACTGCCCATGGATCTGTGGAGTGCCGACAAACTCCTGCCGATCACCCGCTCCCTCGTGCTCGGGAAGGATGCGCGCCTGCCGATGTGGCTCGACCACAACCTTCTGTCGCGTTATCTTGATCGAATGGAACGCAACTTCAATTCGTACCGCGTATGGTCACTCTACATACTGGAGAACTGGCTCCGCAGCCATCCGGCCGTGCCGCCCGAGGCAGCGCTAGCAAAAGCCGGTTGACTTCTATCTGAATAAGTTTAGCACCAATGTCATGCCTCACTTGAACAATCGTCATCTATTCAGTCTAGTGGCGCAATATCGGCCGCTCAGAAAAAGCTTTGTCCGCCTCTTACAACTATATTCCGGATTCAACTTGGTATGGGGGATGCACTAATGCTTCGCGTTACTGGCATCAGGGTCCCGTTTGTCCACTCGCACAACATCCCTCCTTCGGCGTTAGCAATCATGGCAGCCCAAGCGGTCATCTTTCTATTGCTTTTCTGGCATCCCAATTTCGAATATCGTATTAATCCACCCGCAATAGAGCATGAAAACGGATACGCCTATTACGTCTTATTAAGTAATTACGGACCAATTGGTTATCGGCTAGTCGACAAAATAGAAGCAGCTGAGATGATAGACGGCGCCAAGGGTGATATGGACGGCGACGGCGCCAAACTCGTGACCAAGTGCCCCAATTCAGGCATGGCTGAAATCTGCTCGCAGTCTACCCTCGTCGTTCTGCAAGATGGTCGGCCGCTTGGGCCTGCCAACGTGTTACTTAACACAATCAGGGCACGAGGTGGAGGCTCGTTCACGCATTGGCGGGAGACGCTTTACTTCTCCACGCCCAACAATACTGATCCACGCGCAGATGGTCATACTTACTCGATCCGAGGAGAGTATGCCCTTGATACCAGGTTGTGGACTGGGCTACTCGTAATCTTCGCGGCGCTTCTCGCAGTGCTGTTCTGGGTCCTGCGAGTGTGGTTCCAAGCCCAGATCGGCCCAATTAAGGTGTTAGCGCTTACGACCATGTTAGCGATGGCTCCGTGGGCTTGGACCGACTCCATCGTCGAAAATTTCAGGGTTTTGTTCACCCCTCATAGTCTCCCTTTGTTGAGTTTTTACCTTCTGGTACTTCTAGTTTGTTTCCTCGGACTAGCAGTAACCGCTTTTTTACGCCACGACAGACTGCGAATATCGATTACGCTTGTTCTTCTGGCTGGCTTTATCGTCGATCGAGCCATCTTCTCGTTGTCTGGTTGGCATTCGACCCTTGAATTGATGCAGACATTAATTCGAGAGTATCGAGAAGCGCCAAATGTATTTTCCAGCTACGCTTATACTATAACTGTAAATTGTATTATAGGAATTGCGCTAGCGCTGGCATTCATGGTGCGGCCGCCGGATCGATGGGCGTTTCGAAGCCGCTATTCGGCCATAGTAATCGGAGCGCTTTTGGGGGCCATTGCGCTAACACGAATATCAAGTTATAGCGCATACGCCCTGCCATCACCGTTTGCGGTGCCAGCGCAGGTTGTTGTTGCGCCGTTGTTTTCGCCATCTGAGGCCCGTACACGGGAAGCGGTGCAATATGCGCGGGCGTTAAGACCGGCTTTTAACAAGATAATTATGATCGTGGATGAAAGCGTTCGTGGGGATTATCTAGGGCTGAACAACCCAGCTTATGATAATACACCTTACTTGCGACTTGCTCATGCGAACGACGTGATCATTAATTTCGGCGTCGCTACTTCGACTACAAATTGCTCGGCGGCATCTCGACTAATCATGCGCATCGGGTTACAACGGCATCAATTACCAGACACGGAGGGGTCTTGGCGGCATCAGCCTTCAATTTGGCAATATGCGCAAAAAGCTGGCTTCAAGACAGTACTAATCGAGAGCTTTCGATCATTTGGCTCGTATCATAGCTATATGAATGCTGCCGAAGCGAAAACAATAGATTTATCGTTTTCACACGCCGGCCAGCAAGAATACCAGCGGGATGTCGCCGTCGCGGATAATCTCCTCGACCTGCTGAAAAATGACGGACCGATGTTCATTTACGTCAATAAGTATGGTACGCATTTCCCATACTCAACCAAATATCCGCCGGACTTCAACTACGATGCATCGTCGCTTGTCGCTAAACTGCCGCTTGACATCACGCGCCGCAATATCGTTGCAGATTATCATAAGGCGATTAGGTGGTCGGTAGATGGGTTTTTCGCAAAGATCCTGCCGGTCATCGGTGGTCGTCCAGATACCCTGATGATTTATACGTCTGACCATGGCCAGGCGTTGTTCGAGGGTGGATACGATATTCAGCATTGTTCATCCAATCCCGGTTTGCACTCGGGGGAAGCGACGGTTCCGATTTTCGCATCGGCCGGACCTGGGCAGTTTGCAACGCGTCTGAAGGAGCAGGCTACGCTAGGCATCGGTCAGGCCACTCATTTCGAGATATTTCCTACCCTACTAACGGCCATGGGATATTCGGAGGATTGGGTGCATCGGTCGTATGGATCGAGCCTGCTGAAGCTTCCTCTCGGCAGGCAAAAAGAATTGCTCGTCGGGGCATTCTATAGCCCCGGCGCCTATTGGATCAAGTTGGGTGAGAAGAGTTCCTCTGTTTCAAATTCGGTTTATTGGCCGCGCTTTCGGGTGTCTCCTCAATAGGAGTCACTGGGTCGCCCGAGCTGTCGCTGGGCAATCTATACGTCATGCAGTGACCTTGAGGACCTGATAGGCCGGCTAATATAAAACGTGTTCTCGTTATCAGCTTGAAAAGGCATAGACTAATAAAGCCGAGCCAGACGTCAGCGCCGGGGTAGTGTCCAGAATCTTTCGCACTTTCAGTTTGGCTGAGCGGCACCCGGCCCTGGCTCACGCGGTGATGGCACCTCTCATCTGCTGGTCCTTGAGTAGCTCGATGTTGAGATATCTCTTCGTAGACCACGCCGTGCCGGCGATGTGGCGCAGCCTCGCGGCGGCGAGGTTGAGCGCCGATTGACCGTCAGGAAATGCGCCCACGACACGGGTGCGCCGCCGGATCTCGCGCAGGATGCGCTCGAGTGGGTTGTTGGTGCGAATCCGCCGCCAATGCTCCTCTGGGAAGGCGTAGTAGGTGAGCGTCTCCTCGACCGCCACTTCCACCAACTCGGCGGCGCGGCTCAGGCGCAGGCCACGCAGCTTCTCGATTACTCGGATGGTCTTCTCGCGCGCTGCGGCGATGTCCTCGCCAGCGTGGATCGCCTTGAGCATCGCCGCGATCTCCCGCACCTTGGTCGAGGGCACGTGACTGAAGATGTTGCGATACCAGTGCACGATGCACCTTTGCCAGGCGGCCTCTGGAAAGAACTCTGCGGCGCTCTCGGCAAGCCCGATGCAGGCATCCGAGGTGATCAGCCGGACACCCTTCAACCCGCGTTCCTTGAGATGCTTGAGGAACGCGCTCCAGCCAGTCTTGTCCTCCTTCGCCCCCTCGCAAATGCCGAGAATCTCCCGATAACCGCTCTCGTTCACGCCGATCGCAACCAGCAGCGAGACGTTGCGCACCTCGCCGGCCCAGCTGCGCTTGAGCACGATGCCGTCGAGATAAACATACGGGTGCTCGCCCTCGATCGGACGATTGCGCCAGGCCTCGATCGTCCCGTAGATCTTCTTGTTTAGGTCCGACACCGTCGAAGGCGACACTCGCGTGCCCCACAATGCCTCCGTGATGTCCTCGACCCGACGCACCGATACCCCGGCCAGATACATCTCGATCAGCGCCTCCTCAACCGAGCTCTCGCGCCGCCGATACCGCTCGATGATGGCCGTCTCGAACGTCTGCTGGCGCAGCTTCGGTACCCTCAACCGTACCTCGCCAGCCTTGGTCTGCAGGCCGCGCTCGTAGTGTCCGGCGCGGGTATCCCGACGCGCCGCGCTGCGCTCATAGCGTTGCGCATTGCACAGCCGATCGGCCTCGGCATCGAGCAAGGCGTTCAACGTCTCCTCCACGGTGCCCCGCACCACCCGGTCGAGGTGGCTCTTGATCCGCTCGTCGTCAATCGTGATGACATTGTTCAGCGGACTCGATGTATCCTCTGACATGGCGGCTCCCTCTTGCTGGCCTGGTTGCGTTTAACCACCTCCAGTTCAGCCAGATTCGGGGCCGCCAGCCCTACCTAATTGTGCGAAAGATCTTGTACGTCATCAGCAG
>Ga0066709_100001839_pt1 | contig 14684 bp, 17 predicted proteins | sample GraSoiAngelo_158_FD_79665 | JGI IMG/M metagenome (GOLD analysis project Ga0066709, IMG submission 79665) | Grasslands soil microbial communities from the Angelo Coastal Reserve, California, USA - 14_1009_16_30cm | ecosystem: Environmental > Terrestrial > Soil > Grasslands | place: USA...
CCGATGGTACGAACCGCCTGGTGGCTGATTACACCCGGTGCTCGCGCGTGCCTGTGCGCAGCTTCCGCGAGTCGAATCTAGGGCAGGCCGCGGCGCGTAATGTGGGAATCCGCGAGGCACAAAGCTCCATCCTCCTGTTCCTGGACGACGACATCGTTCCTTCACCTGCTCTGGTGACGGAACACCTGGCCTGGCACGACCGCCATCCCGAACCCCACATGGGAGTTCTGGGCTTCGTAACTTGGGCTCCAGAGGTCAGAGCGACCCCTTTCATGGAGTGGCTCGGGCTTGATGGACCGCTCTGGGCTTACGCGCACTTCAAGCCCGGCTCCAGACTGGACTTCCATGCGTTCTATACATGCAATCTGAGCCTAAAGACGGACTTCTTGCGACAGCACGGCCGCTTTGATGAGGATTTCAAGGGATACGGCTGGGAAGATACCGATCTCGGCCATCGGCTGGAAAAGCACGGCTTCGCTCTTTTCTATTATCCGGAAGCTGTAGGCTACCACCACAAACACGTCACTTTTGAAGAAGCCTGCCGCCGAGCCCGACAGGTCGAGGCCTCAAGCCGGATCTTCGCCGCCAAAGAAGCCGGCCAATACTTGACGGAGCTCGAAAATCTGAGCGAGATCTCAATCAAGAGCCGGGTGAAAACCCTTTTGAACGACGCTCTCGGTCCAGTTTTTGCTGTATCAAAGCCCCTCATGGATTCGCACGTCCGACTGCCTTGGTTTCTCTATCGCGGCTGTTATAATTACTGGACATCGCCGGAACGGCAACAGGCGGGCCAATAGAAACGAGCCACCACGGGGGATTCTCGGAACCGGTGGTCGCTGACGCAGCAGGCCGACACATTCTTGCTATCGGGGCAGCAGGCCGTACGCGTCGAGTTCGTGATCTGCACCCACGTACACCTTAGCGTTGGCGACGGTCGGTATCTGAAACTTCACCGCGGGCCCTGCTGAGTCGCGGGTCGGCATCTGACCGCTATTATAAAGCTCCTTCGAGACATCGGAAGCGTCATAGGCACGGAGCACCATGGGAGTTGCGGAGTCGCCCCTGAAGCCGGGCTGCACATTGTCAGGCGACGCGACCCAGACGATCCCATTCGTCGTTCCATCTGCGGAGACGACAGGCGACGCCCCGGGCCACCCGGTGGGAGTCTGCCCCTGCGACACAGGAGTTGTCGCGAGCGTTCCGTTGTTCAAAGCGTACATTTTGATTACGTCCTTCCAAACCTGAAAGTACACCCAGTTCTGCCAAAGACCCGGAAGTCCGAAAACTAAGTCGAATTCCTTCGATAAGGACTGTACAATCTGGCTGTCGTCACCGGCATGGAACTTCCCCATGTTGTCGCGATCGATAAGATAAATCGACCCAGACTTTCCCGCGGTCATCAGCAGGTGAGGATGCTGGCCCGGTTGGTCGGGAAGCAGTAGGGCCCCCCCGCTTCCCAAGTCCCTGTCACTGATTCTCATCTGTTCCTGATCGGATGGCGTGAAGTAATCGATGACCTTAAGCCCTTGCGGCACGGCCTGGAGTTTGAGAACCGAATCTGAATAGTCAGATCCTCCCGTGTCGGCCGTGAACGTGCCATTCCCCGTGACTACGTAGATGTTGCCGTCTGCGTCGACTGCGGGCGCCGCCCCACCCTGCCAGATCCCTCCGAGATCCCCGTTAGGGGTGACATTTAGAATCGCCGTCTGTTGGAGGGTTTTTGCATCGTAGCCGAAGAGCCAACCGTGGTAGGGCGGAGCATCCGCATAGGATGCAAAAGCTATATACACTCGTCCCCCTGCCAGCAATATGCCTGAACGCTGCAGGTGACGGTAGGGATCGAAAACGACATGCTGCCCGTCCCCAGCGGTACCGGTTCCCGAAACTGAACCGCTGATTAAAACCGGGCCCCCGAACTTTTCTGCTCCCGTTGTCACATCCAACGCGTGCAAGTGGTGAGCATAGGAGCCGTTCTCTTTGGTGAACGCTGACACGTAGAGCGTTCCCGTCGAGGTATCAATTACAGGGGTGCCTGTGACTCCGATCTGCGGACCATAGAAGTCGCAGGCTTGGGCTTCATCCTGGCAAGGGCAAGGCACTGCGCCCAGGCTGGTGAGCAGGCTGACTTTCCATAGGGGAGACGCACTGCGGCCGTCCGCATCGAAAGCATAAACCGTGTCGTTGGTTGTTGCGAGATAAATGACGTTGTGATAGCCCTGTCCAGGGATACTTAAATTCGCGGCGTATAAGGGCTGCGCATAGATTATTCCGTCAACGGGATAGGAAAACAGCTTTCCGAACTGGCTGGCGTTCACGTTCTGCGGCGTAAGCACAAACTCACTGAGGTTCTGACCCGACCGCGCGCTGTCACTTCGGTGGGTGAAGGTTCCCGGGTAGTCCATGATCGCGGTCTGGGCCGAGGCGGTCTTAGCAGGATCAAATTGGCTTGCCGCCGCAATGGCGTGAGTCCCGCGGGTTTGGGGTGGCGTGTAGAGGCCCGTGTCTGAGAGGGTTCCTACTGTAGAGCTCCCGCCCTTGGTCCCGTCGACAGACCAAGTCACCGCAGTGTTCGCTACGCCCTTAACGGTAGCGTTGAATTGCTGTGTTTGGGTGAGTGTCAGACTCGCGAAAGTTGGCGAGATCGAGATTGTCACCGGGGAAGTAACCGCCACCGCTGCCGAACCCTTGCCTGTTGCGGAAGCCGCAGTGATCCGGGCAGTACCTGATGCCACCATTTTGGCCAAACCCTGGCTGCCGGGGGCATTGCTCACTGTTACCACGGAGTCGTCCGAGGATGTCCACGTAAACGACCGTGTCAGGTCCTGCGAGGATCCGTCAGTGTAGTTTCCGGTGGCTTTGAATTGCTGGGTCGCTTGAACCTGAAGAGAGACGCTGGCTGGGCTGACAACCACCGACTGCAAAGTAACACGTTGGCCTGAGTCTTCTCCGCACGAAAGTAGAGCGAAGAAGCTAAGAATCAGAAGAACGATCTTCGCCCGGTCCATTCCTTGGCCTCCAAATGTCAGTTGCTGGTTTGGTCTTGGTCCTTCTGCGGCTTAGTGGGCTATTTTGCCAGATACCGCTGGTTTCAGGCAATAAGACTACATATATCCTCGAAAGCCGAAACGCCGGATTCCATTGTTTTCCTGTTTGACCGATGCGGCCTGACTCTGCCACTCTTCGAACTGCTTCGTCAAGCAGAACACCGCTTCGCCCAACGGGAAATACATGATTCTGACCAGGAGCAAGACGAGGACATGGTCCTTTTGTGTTTGCGCCTGTCGAGGTTAAGAGGGCAGAATAAGAAGGCAATGGGTAACAATACCGCCGCTTCCTCAACCAGACTTCTGCTCGAAATTCTGGACCAAGGCTACGAGCGAAAGGCCTGGCACGGTCCGAATCTGAGAGGCTCACTGCGCGGCATCTCGGCTCATGAAGCTGCCTGGAGACCCGGGCCGAGCCGCCACAACATCTGGGAAATCGCAGTGCACGCCGCCTACTGGAAGTACGTTGTGCGCCGCAGGGCCATGGGTGAGGGTCGTCGCGGGTCTTTTCCGCTGCAGGGAAGCAACTGGTTTGTTCGGCCGGACCCGAACGACCGGACGAAGATCGAAGAACGATGGCGGCGGGACCGTTCACTGCTCCAAGAAGAGCACCGCAAGCTGGTCGAGGCGGTCAGCGATCCGATGCGCGCTGACTCACTGCCCGTGCATATGGTGTTTGGCATCGCCTTTCACGATGTTTATCATGCGGGCCAGATTCAACTGCTCAAGCGACTGTGCCCTGGCGCGCGGGCAGGCTCGTCCTGATCTGACAGCACCTCTTTTCGTGAGAAATGCCCCTCGAAGGTGGGCTCCCTCGAGGGGTTGAAGAGGGAAGGCAGAACCCGCATCACCTCGCTCCTGGAGGATTTCGGGGGTTGATCCTCCATGGCTGAGACCCACGTTTTTGCGGGACCTTTATGAAAATTCTGATTCATGCTAACCAGAGTGTCCAATCGATTCTGCTTATTGCCACGATTACCTGGGCCGACTACTCGAAGCGATATGGCGGGCATCCCGCAACCCAAGTGGTTTTGTCTTGAGAGCGGAGTTTATTGAGATAGAATCAAAGTCTTAAGCCCTGGTCTACCGCCGATCCAGTTTCGCCCGCTCATTATGGCTTCCGCACCCAAGCCCGAAGATTTACTGGCTGGCATTCGCCTACACAACCGAGCGGCGATGGGCCAGCTTTATGGCCGTTTTGCGCCAAGCCTGCTGGGGCTCGCGCTGCGGACCCTTGGCGATCAAGGCGCCGCCGAAGCCGTGGTGGAAGAAGTATTTCTGCAGCTATGGAACGAGACCCGTCGAGTGGACCTGAGGGGCACCAGCGTGGCCGCCCAGCTTTTGCTGATGGCGCGCACCGCCGCCGTCCGTCGGCTGCGCTCGAAGAAAGGGCTCGCAAACTCAACAGTCGCTGATTCCGATCGTCTCCAGACGTGTCCAGCCTGGCTGCCGAGCCCCGAAGAAATCGAGTCGCTTGACCGCCGTCGTGAGCTGCTGAAGAAACTTATGCAGCAGTTGCCGCCGCCACAGCGCCAAACGTTGGATCTGGTAGTTTTTGAGGGTTATACGGAAACAGAGGTGGCGGAAAAGCTGGGGGAGCCGCTGGGCCGCGTAAAAAGTGAGCTGCGCGCGGGAATGCGTTTCCTGAGGCATCGCCTGCGCGCCGTACTGGGAACATGGTCTGCCAACATCTAGAAGAAGTATACGAGTTGTACCTTGTCCAGGCCTTGAATCCTGAAGAGCACGCCCGGGTGGCCGAACATGTGGAGCGTGGCTGCCCCAACTGCCTTGAACGGCTTCGCGAGGCGGCGCTCTGCGTCTGCTTCCTTTGCCTCTCCGCGCCGCCAGCGCGCCCCGCCTCAAAAAACAAGTCACAACTGATTCAGCACCTTCGACGATCCAAGAGCGCAACACGCAAGACTCTCGCCTGATTGAGCTCAGCTCTGGATTGACTGATGACCCGCGCCTCCAGCTTAGTCCAGGCTGGGACTGTCAGACATTATTACCACTACTCGCCTGGGCCACCGCTGCCTCCATGGCTTCCATGTACTTGTAACCGCTGCCGGTCAGAAACAGAACCACGGTTTCGTAACCTGCCAGGAAACCATCTGCGAGCAGGCGTTTGAGCGCGGCCAGGGTGGCCCCTCCTTCCGGTGCGGTCACAAGGCCTTCAGTTTCGGCAAGCTCCCGCATCGCCTCGAGCATAGACGCGTCACTCACAGCCACCGCCGCGCCCCGGCTATCGTAGAGCGCGCGCAAGATCAAGAAGTCGCCTACGGCCGAGGGAACGCGCAGGCCGGCGGCGATTGTCTGTGGATTCTCCCACGTTTCGGCGCGCTCGGCATGAGCGGCAAAGGTGCGGACGATGGGCGCACATCCGGTGGATTGCACGGAGAACATGCGCGGCCGGCGTTCGCCTATCCAAGCCAGTTCCTCCATCTCATCGAAGGCCTTCCACATCCCGATCAGTCCCGTGCCGCCGCCGGTCGGATAGATCATCGCGTCGGGCACAACTCCGTCGAGCTGCTCGATCACTTCGTACGCCATGGTCTTCTTGCCTTCTAACCGGTATGGCTCCTTCAGGGTTGAAACGTCAAACCAGTCTCCCGGACGGCCGCCGGGCTTCAACCGTTCGCGCATGGCACGCCCGCAGTCCTGGATGCTGCCCGGCACAAGTTCCACCTTCGCGCCCAGCAAGGAGCATTCCAGTCGGTTCGCGAGCGGTGTGTCCTGTGGCATGAAAATCGCCGCTTCCATTCCTGCCGCCGCAGCGTAGGCGGCCAGCGCTCCGGCCGCGTTACCTGCCGAAGGTACGGCAAGTTTCTTCAGTCCCAGTTCGCGGGCCATGCTGACGGCCACTGTCATACCGCGGGCTTTGAACGACCCGGTGGGATTCGAGGATTCATCCTTCAGGTAGAGCGCGGTCAGGCCCAGTTTCCGCCCCAGGCGCCGCGCGTGAACAAGAGGCGTGAATCCTTCACCCAGCGAAACAAAGCTGCTTCCATGGCTCACCGGCAGAACTTCGCGGTATCGCCAGAGGTTGCCCGAGCGGCCGCAGAGGCTTTGCCGCGAAAAATCCTGCCGCACGCTTTGGAGATTGTAACGAGCCAGCAGTGGTGATCCGCAGTCGCATGAGTTGTGGATCTGACCAGGCTGAAACTGTTTTGCGCAGCGGCTGCATTCGAGGTGTGAGAGGCTGGACATTCAGGTCGTCAGAGATGCGTACCGCGGAATCAGTACAGTTTGGGGCCTCAAGTAGAGCCTGTTGTCAGTTGTCCCTGGTCCGTTGTAACGTGATGGGGGCGGATGAGAGCGCCGGTACCCGAGACACTCAAAGTATATCAACTCATCCAGACGGCGGAGCGGCGCGTTTTTCAGTCGGTGTGCAGCAGCCGAACTTTGTCGCCATTGACGTGAAGCGATGATCTGCGAACCGGCCATTGATCCCGAGAACTGACACAAATGCCCATCCGTTTGATTGCGCTCGATCTCGATGGAACGCTGCTCGACAGCCAATCCCGAATTTCCACTGGCAATCGCGAGGCGCTGGCAGAGGCCCATCGCCGCGGAGTAAGTGTGGTGGTGGTTACCGGGCGCAGGTTCCATTCGGCCCAACCCTTTGTTTTGCAAATTCCCTGTCCCGTCACGGTCATCTCCTCGAACGGGGCGCGCATCGCCACCAGCGAGGGGGAGGTCTTGTACCGTGACTTCCTCCCCGCGACGATCGCGCGCTCGGTGCTTGAAGCCGCTCGCGAATACAGGCCATACACCGTGGCGATCTTTGACATGATGGGTCGCGGTCAGATTGTCATGCACCATGACGCGGTCGTGGAAGGACCTCTGGGCTGGTACTTGAAGAGTGCTCCCGAATGCCTGGCCCAGGTACCTGACCTGGATGCGGCGATCCACACAGATCCGATCCAGATCATGTTCGGCGGCCCACCAACACGCGTCGAGCCGCTCGAGCCCCTCCTGCGTGCCTCGCCTGCCTCCTCAAGCGTACATCTGACCTGGACAAAGTATCCGGCTCGAGATACTTGGATTCTGGACGTCATGAACAAGGGTTGCTCAAAAGGACGGGCTTTGGCTCTGTGGGCCCTGCGCCGCGGCATTCAGCCCGAAGAGGTGATGGCCATGGGCGATAACTTGAACGATCTCGAAATGCTGGAATTCGCCGGATGCCCGGTGGTGATGGCCAACCATATCCTTGGCTGCGCAAAACCGGGATGGGAGGTTACTCGCTCGAATGACGAGGATGGAGTGGCTCTTGCTATCAAGTGTTTTGTCCTGGACGGCCGGCTGCCCTAGGTCCTGGAGGGGGCAGCTCTACTGTGCGATAACTTCCGATCCCGCAGGAGGCGTGAAGGCGAACAAGGTGGGAGCCAGCGTGAGATTCTTCTCCATATGGTCGAAGGCGAATTCCATCGCGCTTTGATCGGGATAAAAGACCACCAGACGCTTGATGTCGTACTTTGGAGTTATTTCGAACAGCACCTGGGTATACAGGTCTTCCAAACCACGGCGGGGGTAGCCGCGCAGCACGCGGTCGCCCGGCGCCGCCTTCAGAGCGTGCTCGGCATGCTCGATTCTGGAAAAGACCTTGCGAAGGCTGAAATGCGAGAGCAGCAAAGGGAAAGGGACGCGCGGGTCGTCCTCAGGCTTGAAGGAAGACTGCGTAACCTGCTTTTCCTGGGGAATATATAACCACATCTTCTTGCCGTCTGCGATCACGAGTTTGTCTTTGGGTTCTCGATACTCCCACCGCATCAGACCACCGCGGGCGAAGTAGGCGGTCCCAGACTCCTTTCGGGTGGTCTCGCCCCAGACGTAAGTCTGAGTAAATTCAACTTTCAGCGTCCGCACATCACGATAGCGGGAATCAATCGCCCGCACCAGGTTATCGACACTCGTCCTCTCCTGGGGGACAGGAGGATCAGATCGAGCGAACAGCGGCGAGCCAGCGCCGCCTGAGAGCAAAAGAGCCAGGGTCATGGCGCCGAACACCAGGCGATAGAAAACAGGCCTTGTCGACCGCTGGCACAGAGGGGCGGCGCGCCGCGATAAGCTTTGCCGCTCAGGGATCGGGGGCTTTGACATTAGCCGTCTTCGCTTTCAATTTCCTAATGGCTGCGAGCGCCTCAGGGTTCGTCGGGTTGCTTCGAGACCCGCTTCATATTGCCTTAATGCGACCTCACTCCTTCCGGACGCCAAGGCGAGAGCGCCGAGTTGGAAACGCGCGTGGCTGTCGTGCGAGCTTAAACTCAAAGCAGCTTCAAAGACCCGCGCTGCAACGTTTTGCCCTACTCGAACGGCAATAAACGCTTCCCAGCCCATCGAAACAGGCGGCATTCAGCTGGCTCTTGACTGACTTGGTGAACTGGTGCTCGGCGTCGGCCAGCCGGCCTTCCCGAAGGTACTTCTGCCCCAAATGATTGCGGGCCTACATTCAGCAGAGAAAGGCGCACCGCAGTCTCATATTCTAACTCAGCCTGCTTTCTGGCACGCATGTGTTCGTAAGCTGCTCCCAGGTTCAGACCAACCCTCGTAGCCGCACGAAGAACATGAGAACCAAAGTGAGGACCTGCAAGTCACCGCACCGCGGCTGATCAGGATTCTTCGCGCCAAGCAGACTTAGGAAACGTGCCGGTGGAACCGGCGATCCGGCGCACCGGGCTCAGCCTCGTAAGACCAGAGAGCGCGTTCACAGCGTCCCCTTACTGCTCTCTTCCTTTGGCGGTGTCCCGGTTTGTGCGACGACTGGAAAGGGGAGGCGTCGGAAACGCTCGATCCACGGAACCGGCACGCTGACGGGGATTTCTCCAAAGCGCTTGAAGAGCCAGTTGGCGAGCACGAACGCGAATGGTGCCAGGAGGAAGCCGGCAATACAGTCCACCACGTAGTGATAGCGAAGGTAAACCGTGGAGGCCCACAAACTCAGGATCAGCGGCGAGAGAATCCAGAACAGGGCTCGAGAATTGCGATAAGCGTACAGCCACACCACAAAAGACATCCCCACGTGCAGGCTGGGGAACACGTCGCGGCGGATACGCGCGAAATCGACGAACTCCAGCTCACGATTCAAGAGGGTGAGCGGCTGCTCGAGCGGAACTGTGAAGTGCGCCCGTAGTGTGTACATCGGACCAATGGCTGGAATAACGATATAGCCGAGCAAGCCGAGGAATGTGACCAGCAGAATACCGCACATCATTTCCCTGAAACGCCCGCGCGGGCGCCGTAAGTAGACAAAACAGGCCACGAGCGGGATGTTAAACAGGTGGAACAGATAAGCAAATTGCATCCAGGCCGTGAGTGGCGGGCGAATAAAGCGCTGAATAGCGACGCTGGCCTGAAAGCCAAACAGGCGCTGATCCCAGGCAATCAAGGCCGCGTCACGGTCGTGAGTGAAAACCAGGTGCGTGGCGTCGCCCCAGAGCGAGTAGTACATCGCCAAAACCGCGAAGAAGGGGAACCAATCTCTGATGATCTCCCAGTATGGCCGCACAAACTTGCGCAAGTCGTCCGTGGGAGCCGCGCTCGCGTCCTGGTCTGCCCGGGCGGAACCTCGCGCTTCGCTGCTCTCACGTAGCTGGGCACTACCGGCCGCTGCGGCGCAGCCATCCTGCCGATGATTTTCGGAAGGCGCGAGGGACGGCCCCGCTCTTCCAGAGGCAAAGTAGTGGGCAAGCTCTTTGGCCAGGAGCAGTGTTATGGGGGGAATGATAATAAGCACGTCGGCCGGGCTCACCGTATCGTGGTGCAGCTCTCGAAAGAAGATGCGCACCCCGAGGGTGAGCACGAAAAAGAGGAGGGCTACGGCATCCTCCAATCGAAGCCTGACTGTCACTTGTGAAGCAGCAGCTCTGCTGAGCGCTTTATGGGTCATGGAGCCGCTTTCTCGACGCCGGAGGCTCCCGGATATCGTGTCGGCCCCGGAGTTCTTGCCCTGACTGATCGCTGGCGTTTTGTACGTGTTCGTGCTCATATAGCGCCTTCAGTTGTTCAAATCGGGCGCGCGCGCCGGGATTGAAGTGGAATTTGGCGGTCTCGTTCAGGACGGCGAGCGCCCGCGCCGGTTCCCCTAACAGGAAATAGACATGCGCAAGCCCTTCAACCGCGCCCTCCTGTGTAGGGTTCATCTGCAGGACCTCAAGAAACACGCGCTCGGCGCCGGCATAGTTCTTCTGGGCCATGAGGGTCATTCCCAAGAGCACGTAGGGAGCAGTGTAAAACCGGTTTTCCCGAATGAGTTGCCTGGTGAGTGCGTTCACTTGGTCATATCGCGCCAGCAAATAGTAGGCGAAAGCGAATCGCATGGCATCCTGCTCACTCAGATGTCCTCCCTCGATCGACTCGAGCGCGGGCCGATCCTCGAGTACAGAGTCATATTGGCGCAAGGCGAACTTGCTGGTCGAGAGCATCTGCCAATACTTTACCTCGCCTGGGCGCAGTTCCACAGCCCTCAGGGCATTTGTGTACGACTTCGCTGGCTGGGAATGCGTCAGGTTGTCCCGGCTCGCCATAAAATAGACCTCGGCAGCGATTTCGTTACCAATTCCTCGAGCGCCCAGAGGAACCAAGACCAACAGCACACCATACAAGGCGAACCCGCTCCACGGTAGGTTCTTGATTCGCACGCCTGGCGTCAACTTTGCCGCGGGATCGCGTCCGGCAGTCTCTGTTTGCACTCCGTGCTTGCGGGACGATCGCAAGGCGCGAATGGACTTTGCCCCGACGAGTCCGAGTAGGGCGACTCCCAGCACCTTCATTATTTCCCAGGAAAAGAAGCGAATGGGTTCCATTCAACCAGCTCTTAACATGAATCGGGCTCTTGCGACCAATCGGGTCGCGTCGCTTTGCCCAGCACGAGATGTCATCGGCAATGTATCTGCGTTGCCGGCCGCTCTGAGCAGGGCTCTACGTCAGAGTTGAAAACTTCGCCCTCTTGATTGAGCATTTCCCTGACCGGTTTTGCCCCGAAGGACCAGGCCGGGCGGTTACAGACGCCAATAATGCTGCGGTCCGGACATGTGTCGCCATAGCCCTATCGAATCAGGCGTAAGTCGACCGGGCTGGAGGGAAGTAACGCCGCCCGGCCGTCCCCACCAAGGACATACGGCGCCCCGGAAGGGTCCCTGGGTACTGCGGGCAGTAAGCCCGCAGAAACCAACTCGCCAAAGGAGCGCGCATCCCGGCCCTGCTTCTTCTGATAGCGATCAAGGAGGGCATTCAGGTCTCGGATCTGCTTCTCAGCGGTTAGGGCGGCCAAGTGGTCTTCCGCGGACTTGCGAAGCTGATCGTTGTCTGCATTTTTATCGATTTCAGCCCACAACAGCTCCGAGGTTTGGAGCTCTCCTCCCTGCGCAGCAATAACAGCCGCCATCGCTTTCATCCAGGGTAGCGCACCTGCCGTGGTCTCTTATCTCGGTAGGACCACGGGGCTACCTGAAGTTACCTGCGTGAGGCAGACATTCCAGAATTATATCCTATGGTCCGTGATTCACGCGCAGCCACACGGCCCCGCGGGCTCAAATCCCTTTGCGAAGACGATAGAATCCGGTGCTTCGCGCGCTTAAGCTGGACTATCCGCTGCAGAATGGATTGTCATTCGGAAGAGCACAGGGAAGGGAAGGATCCTCTGTGGCTCTGGCAAAAGGACCTTAGTTTGTGAGGAGCAGACCGAGGGAAACTATTGCCCATACGGTGTATCAGAGGCTCCTGCCTGGCGTCCAGAGCTTTGGCGGATCGTGCTTGTCTGATCGGTGTAGTAATACTTCACGCCTGTCGTGCCTGGCTTGGAGGGGGCAGCAGTAAGCGTATAGACATTGTATCGTCCGGCTGTGTCCGGTTTTGAGGAATAAGTGAAGGTGTAGCCGTTCTTAGTGCTTGTGCTCCCGGTTCCTGCCAACACGCTATCAATCAGACCGGCGGCGGAAGCGGTGGGGCCATCGGAACCAGGCCCCAAAGACTGCAGGTTGGGACTGTAACCGGTGTTGTAGGTGGAAAAGTAAACCCGCTCACCTTCATTGATCGTGCGAAGAGACCCAACGGCGGAAGCCTCGTTCGCTGATATGCGTGATCTGATCAGATTCGGAATGGCGATCATGGCAATCACCAGAATAATCGCGATCACGATCAGCAGCTCAATCAGCGAAAATGCGTCTCGCTTCATTGCTTTTGGACGCTCCATTCGGGTTGGTGCCGCAATCCAAAAGGGGGAGAGGATGCTCCCCGGCAGTGGCGGGCAGCACGAATGGCCCGCGAAATTACCCACCCAACGGCGCGTCCGACGCGCTCGCCGCCTGGCTTGAGTTCTGGCGAATCACCCCAGTCTGATCCGTGTAGTAGTAGTTCGTCCCTGTAGTCCCAGGCGTTGACGGGGCGGCATTGATTGTGTAAGTGTCATAGCGCCCCCCGCTATCGGGAGTCGCGGCGTAGGTGAACGTGTAGCCCTGTCTGGTGCTGGTATTACCGGTGCCCGCCAGCACGCTATCAATCAGGCCCGCGGCTGAAGGACTGCTGGTGCCAGTGCCGGGCCCCAGCGAGGAGAGGTTGGGGCTGAAACCGGTGTTGTAAGTTGAGGCGTACATCACCTCCACCGCATTGAGCGTGTGCAACGAGCCCACGGCCGAAGCCTGGTTTGCTGCCATCCGGGACTTCAACAGGTTCGGAATCGCGATCGCCGCAATTATCAAGATAATGGCGATGACGATTAACAGCTCGATGAGTGAAAACCCTCGGGAATCCTTCTTCATCGTCTCCTCCTTAGCGTTTCCTCCTTGGAAACGATCCTTTCCACCCTGCATATCGCTTCTCCACAAACTCAGAAATCTTGGCCTAAAGCCTTACGAGCTTCCCTGGTGTCGGGTAGGCGCCTAGCTTCCGGCGGTCAGACGACGGCCCTCCGCCAGATATACGCCGACAATGAGCACCCTATCACAAAGGCTACGGCTCTAACAAAGCATAAACAGGTCATGCTGTATGCCAACATCAGGATATAGCAGATAACCTCGCGTGGGAACAGGGCGGTGACCGCTTCCTGGCCCTTAACGGGGCAGGTGGGCAGCCCCTTGCCTGACTTGTCGGGGACACCACGCGCTCGGTTCGGCTTGCCTTGACACGGGGCAGACCGGAGGATAACTTTGGGATCATGCTGTCGGAAGGGGACGCAGGAACGCGGAACGCCCACCGAGGCTGCTTGAGCGCTACTAGCAATTGCTGGCGCGTTGGGGACCGCAAGGCTGGTGGCCGGCCAGGACCCGGATCGAGGTCGTCCTGGGCGCGCCACTCAGAACACGTCCTGGCAAAATGGCGAATTGGCGATCAAGCGGCTTCGCAAGGCCGGCTTGCTCAACCTTTTCCCGGCTGAGGAGGGCTACTCGCGACGAGCTTGAATCCTGCGTCCCGGCCGGGTTCTTTCGTCAGAAGACCCTGACCATTCAGAACTTTCTGGCCTGGCTGGATCGCCATTACGCAGGTCGCTTACGATTATGTTTGCCTCGCCTGCTTCCCGACTCCGAAGTGAGGTTCTGGAGCTGCGCGGGTTCGGCCAGAAACCGTCGACGCTATTCTGCTCTATGCAGGCCGCAAAACCTTCTTTGATGCTGGACGCCTATACCCGCCGCGCCCCGGTTCGGCATCTCGTTCAGGAGCATGCGAGTTATTCGCACGTTCAGGAATTCTTGCACCGGAAGCTTCCGCCAGACACTGGGCTGTTCAATGAGTATCACGCGTTTGTGGTTGAGACGGGCAAGCGCTGGTGCCGGCCTGCCGCGCCGGAATGTGAAGGTTGTCCGCTGGAGGAATTCTTACCTGCACGTGAGATGCATGAGTCCAGGTCCGGAAGGTGAGCTCAACCTCGACCCCGCGTTCGGAATCATACACTTGATGCCGCGGAGCACCTAAAGGTATTTCAAAATACTGAGGGGAAGGTGAGTCGAAGCCTTCGAATTTGAGAATGAACATTCATCCAGCGAGCCGCCGAGCAACGAGGACAGCCGAACGGTGAGAAAGCAACCTGAATCAGTCGGAATCGCAGGACCTTTTCAGAGCTTCCGGCCTTCGACTTTTTCAACGCATGAATGAGCAACGCAAATTAACTGGTTCCCGCCGCGGCCTGATCATCTTCCTCTCGATTCTGGTTCCCGCGCTCTTCTTTCTCGCGTGGAGCCAGGCGTCCCTGAACCTCTCTTTCATCCGGCCCAGCAACGCCACCGAGCTCAGCGCTTTGCTGGCGCTTTCGGCTTTCATTTTTGTCGCCTTTGTGATCTTTGCTCTGATCCTGGCGCGTATTCTGCTGAAACTCTACGTCGAGCGAAGACAGCAGCAACTGGGGGCGCGGTTCAAGACGCGCATGGTAGTCGCCTTCCTTTCTCTTTCCCTGTTGCCCGTGTGTTTCCTTTTTTTCTTCTCCTACGGCTTGCTGAACCACAGCATTGACCGGTGGTTCGGGACGCCGTTTGACGTGGTGCGTAAGGACGCGACCGAGATTGTTGGCCAGCTCGAACGCCACGAGCGACAACAGGCGCTCCATGACGCTGCCCACCTCTCGACTGACTCAGAACTGAACAGGGGATTCGCGAGTCGGCAGGAAGGCAGCCTGCAATTGCCGCTTGCCCACCAAGTGTCAGAGCTAGGGCTGGA
>Ga0066709_100001840_pt1 | contig 14681 bp, 9 predicted proteins | sample GraSoiAngelo_158_FD_79665 | JGI IMG/M metagenome (GOLD analysis project Ga0066709, IMG submission 79665) | Grasslands soil microbial communities from the Angelo Coastal Reserve, California, USA - 14_1009_16_30cm | ecosystem: Environmental > Terrestrial > Soil > Grasslands | place: USA...
GATTGCGCTTCAGTGAGTCGCGAACGGGAGCGAAGAAGTTCCGCGCATTCATGGACCCGTTGCGCACGAACCAGAACGCATCACCGTGTATGGCGTTCGTTCCGGATTTCGTGACCGCGTTAACTGCCCCACCCGGGTGGCTCCCATAGTTTGCCGGCAGCGTGCTTGTCTCGACTTTGAATTCCTGAAGCGCATCCGGAAACGGAAGCGGCAGACCGACATTCGTGCGAGTGTCGACGTGGGTGGCGCCGTCGAGGAAATAGTTCGTTGCATTATCCTGACCGCCGGCAATCGAGAACGCAGCGACCGTCGGATAGTTTAGATTGGTCGACAGTCCACCGCCTGCATTTGGATCTCTGGGAACGGCGGCGCCAAACAAGCCGATCAACTGAGTCACATTTCTTCCATTGAGGGGAAGTTCGGCAACACGCTGCTGATCGATGACCTGGCCAATCACATTGCTGTGGGTCTCGACCATTGCTGCGTTCGCCTGCACCTCGACTTGCTCCGTAACCTGTCCGATCTGGAGGACAACGTTGATCGTCGGGTTGCTGTTCACCTGAAGCACAATGCCTGACTGAACAAACGTCGAAAAACCAGGTAGCGCTGCTTCCAGCCGATAAGGTCCGACCGACAGATTTGGAACCGCGTACGCGCCCGTTTCGTTAGTAAGAACTGTTCGCGTGGCTGTGGTATCGGTGTTCGTAACCTTGACTTCAACACCGGGTAACACCGCACCTGAAGGATCGCGGACACTTCCCGATATCTGGGAAGCCACGGTCTGTCCCAGCACTGCGGGACAGAGCGCCAGCATGGCCGCGAATATCGCAACTACTCTTCTCATTCGAACCTCCACCCTTTTCCGTGTGAGAAACTATTTATTTCGGCAATCGGAACGCGATAAGTGCATCCGAGACTGGCCGTCCGCCACCGATCGCTGTGCCGCCGGAAGCGGCGATCACGACGTATTGCTTACCGTCTTTTCCCATATATGTGGCCGGCGCGGAATGGCCGCTGGCCGGCAGCTCCACCGTCCACAATTCAGCGCCCGATTTCGCGTCGAATGCGCGGAACCTGTGGTCATTCGTGGCGCCTATAAAAACCAATCCGCTCGCGGTAGCAATGCTTCCGCCGAGGTTCTGAGTTCCGCTTTTCAATCCGGCCTCGCCCAATTCGGCGAGGGGCTCATTGATGCCCAGCGTGGACGTCCAGGCGATCTCGCCTTTGTTGACGTCAACCGCCACGAGAGCGCCGTAAGGCGGCGCGTAACACGGGACTGTGGCTCCACTCGGAAGCCGGTAAGAAAACGCGCCCGTTCGGCGGTCAGTGGCTCCGCCACCACCTCCGCCCCCGCCGGCGCCACCTTGAGAGGCGGGCGCTGCTACTCCGAACTGTCCTCCTCCGGCAGGAAGCGGCCCGGAGGCCCGATACGTGCCCGTATTGTGCACATTAATGAAAACGAGCCCGAGTTGCGGGTTGTATGACGGCGGTCCCCAGTTCGGACCACCCAGCGAAGATGGAAAGGTAACGATCGATGCGTTACGGAGAGGCCGCGCGTATGCGCTGCTCGGCTGAAGTTTATTCCTGTCCCAGAAATCCGTGCAGTATTTGTCGATCTCCGGCGTCATTTTATTAATGTCGTCACGTGTCATGCCGACACGTGCGATCGGACCGGGCCTTAATGGAAACGGCTGAGTTGGCCACGACTGATCGTCGGGATCATCGCTGCGTCGGACTGCCCTTTCCTCCATTCCAAAGAGCGGCTCTCCAGTGACGCGGTCAAAAATGTAGACATAGCTCATCTTGCCGGTTTGCAGCACGGCCGGAACGACGCGGCCATCCTTATGCACATCAATCAGAACCGGCGGCGTCGGCAAATCGAAATCCCACACGTCGTGATGGATCAGCTGACGGAACCATTTCAGCTTTCCAGTGTTCGCATCAAGTGCAAGAAGAGTGTTCGAATAAAGGTTCTTGCCCGTTACTGCATGGTTGGCGTCCCCGGTTGGAGCGAACAGGATCCCTCGTTGCTGGTCAACGACCATTGTCGACCAGACGTTGGCGCCGCTGCGATCTTTCCACGAGTCACCGGTCCAGTCTTCGTGGTTGGGCTCACCTGGTTGTGGAATGACGTGAAAGCTCCACACGAGCTTGCCGGTAATTGCGTCCCATGCGCGAATGTCACCCCGAGGCTGGGGTGGCAGTCCTTCACCAGGGCGTGCGCCGCCGATGATCAGATTCTTGTAGACCGTGAGGGGATTCGGAAGCGTGAACGTATCGCGGCGGCTCTCGCCGACAACTTCGGACGCGACATCCCTGTAAACGTCCACCTCGCCTCCGTTGCCGAAGCCGCCGGCAAGTTCGCCTGTTTTCAAGCCGACTGCCATCAGATAGCCCTTATCTGTTGCAAAGAACAGCCTCGGCCCGATCGCGCCGGTTCCTGGCCAGTAGGCCAGTCCCCGCCCGTGAATATTGCGAGGCGATGAGTATTGCCACAGGACTTTTCCGGTTTCGGGCTCCAGTGCCGTAATTGTCGACTTCACTTTCGGGTCTCGCGGGGACCCCGGAGTCGAGATGTACATGACTCCATCGATGATCAGCGGCTGCACTTCGAACCGATAGTCCAGCCCCAGGTTGCCCGAAGGAAGCGAGCCTGCGCCATAGTTGAAGGTCCATGCACGTGTCAATTGCGCAACATTGGCGGGAGTAATTTGGGCGAGGGGCGAAAAGTTTGAATTGTATTGATAGGTCGGCCACTGATTGACCGGCGGCTGCTGCCGGCGCTGGGCAATCGCGACATGGCAGAGAATCAACAGACCTGATATTGCGACCAACTTGCGCATGAAATCTTACCTTTGACCCTGGCTCGCCGATGCTCGAGGAAATGGTCTTGGCGTAACGTCGGCCTGTGTCATGCCCATCGCCCATTTGATACCTTCCAGCATCATCTTCTGAAACTTCGGGTCGTCCCACGTCGCATCCAGATGCCCCCAACCGACGTTGAACACACGGCCTTTTCCATATTGCTTCGCCCAGACTACCGGGAAATCACCATCGGCACGCCGGGCGCGGTTCATCGGGTCAAGTTTGTCCGGATCGAGACGCATGATGACGTGGACCTTCTCACGCGAAGAGGGCGCTTTGAAAACGGGATGCTGTTCATTAAACATGAAGCTCGATAGCCCAAACGCGTCGGCGCCGGGGAATTTCGGATCTTCGACGATGACGCTCGAGTTCGCGTTGAATTCGCTATCCATGTAGCCGCCGACCATTTCGCCGAACTCCGGCCAGTTTGTGAAGGCGACGCCGGTCGCGTGACCGACGATCAGGCCTTTACCGTCGTCATGAACGAATGCGAGCAGCTCCGCTTTCTGGGTTTCCGTGAGAGTGCCGTAGCCGCTGGGCAGCATGAATATGGCGTCATAGAAATTCAGAGTCTTCGCATTAACATCGCGCCCCTCGTATCGTCCCTGGCCTTTGATTTGCGCATGGGTGATCAATTGCGAATCCGTACGAATCATGGTCGCAAATGTCTTCGACTCGCGGCCAATGCGCTCCACGGTGGCCAGCGCGTGCGAGATCGAATCGTGGTGGTAACCGGTCTGCACGTCCGCCACAGCAAGAAGTTTCTTCATGCCCGGCCAGGGATCTGCAACCTGGCCTCCCCCGCGGCCTTGTCCCCACGCCCAGACAGCGGTTGTAATGGCGGCGACCAATAAACAAATACGATTGAATCTCATCGTCCTCCTAGTTTCGTTTCGGCGAGAAGGGCGTTGTAGAACTTGACGTCCCTCTGCAACGCCGACACGAACTGAGATTTCGGCATTTCAAGTTTCCATTTGCCGAAGTCGGTACCGAGCATGTCGACGGGTCCGTGGCCAGGCACATTCACGAAGTATTCGAAGTAGGTCTCGAGCGGTCCGGAGAAACCCACGGACTGAAAGTACGTAAAGATGTCTTTGAAGTTGACCATGCCTTCGCCTGGCGGTACGAATTGCGTCACCCAGGGCCATGTTGGAGAGGATCCGTAGCGACCGGGCGTCGGGTCCCCGGGAACCAGATCGGACTTCCTGACCCACTTGAAGTCTTTCAGAGAAAGCGCATGAATGTGCTTATGCGCGAAGTGACTTGTTTCAATCCACTCCGCGCCCCCTCTTGCCGTGGCGTGGCCGACGTCGTAGTTGAGGCCGACATATCTCGGATCAAAATCTTTCACCAGCAGCCAGAGATCCCACACGCCCCCGCCAACATTCCCAGGTCCGGAATGCGTGTGATACATCGCCGTAGTGCCGTACTTCTCATTGAGCTTAACCAGACTGGCGGTCCGCGGCTTCAACGCTTCCCACTGTTGAGTCAGGTCACGGCTGTAGTTATATCGGAAGCTCGCCGCCCGGTACCGCCGAATACCGACGCTGCGCATGGTGTCCAGGATCGCCTCTGCATGGGGTGATTCCGCGTCAACAATTGCAGTGATCAGCATCGGAGTCGCCAGGCCCGACTTGCGTGCGATCTCGACCGCCTTCGGCAGATCGCGTTCGACATTCTCCGGCTCCATGTGGGCACCGCGGCGAACCGTCCACGCGATGGCGCGGAAGCCGGCCTCAGCGGCTACGGCTGCTCCCTCCTCCATGCTGGTCCACTGGACATGCCGGGAAACCATCGCCAGCTGAGGCTCTTCCGGCGGGGCGCTTCCCTGTGCCTGCCCTTGTTTAGAAAATCTGGCAGCCGACAGGAGCGGCGCGGCAGCCAGCAACTTCAACATTTCGCGGCGTGAATTCAAGGGTCTACCCGTGAGTTCTGTGTAGTTATCAGGATCAGGCGGGATACTAACGAACCCGGCAGCGTAATACAAAGGATGTAACCGTTGTGTTACGGTATCGCTTCAGCGTCCGGCGGCGAATGTTCCCGTTCTCGGAGAGCACAACTTTCTCAGAACGTTGTAGCTTTCGCACTGCCGTAGGCCGGCGTCGCATCGTAGGCGCCCTGCAAATTCGATCTTGTGTTTTCAAGCTGATAGACACCGAGATCCGCAGGCACGTCGGCGAGCAATGTCGTAGCCGCGGCCTGAACGAACCGCGCCGAGCTGCCTTCGATCATGATCGTGTATGGCGGGCATATGTCCGTCGATTTTCGGAACGTCTTCTCGACGGTAGGGATGTTGCTGGCTGCTCCATCCGCGACACAGAAGTGCACACCTACGATGCTCGGCAGGCCGCCGATCTTCGGTAAGACGCTCTCGACGAGTGCGTCTTCATCTTTGTTGGAGGCGCTGAATCGAAGTGTCGCAATGAAGCCGCCCTCGCCGGGACCTTCCGAATACCGCACGTTGCAGACAGATCGAGACATATTGCGGAAGTAAGGCATCATTTTCCGCGTCCATTCCGAAGGGTTGTTCAATCGGTAGAGATATGCAGGGCCCGCGACTGCGCCAAGGTCGTTACCCTCGTAGAAGCAGAAAAACTGCGGCGTGCCATGCACGGCAATGTAGCGCCGGCCCCTGCGAAATCCGGGAATGCCCATCCGCTCGGGCATGTGTTCACGATTGTGCCATTCATAAAATTCAGCCTGTCTCTCCTGCACAATATCGTGCCAGATGGCGACAATACCTCGTCCCGCAAGATTCATGGATATACCTCCAAAGACGAAACGAGGGGATGCTACCACGAACAGATCTCTGCACCACTTGTGTAACCGTGTCGCTACCGTGTCATGCCCTGCGGAACAATCGCGACGACTACATTAATCCAATCTGATTCGCGATCGCTCTCAACCGAGAGTCGCCTCTAAGGCTGTCAAAACGCGGATCGACATGCAGCGCTATCAACTCAAAGGCGCGCTCTTCCTCGGCTTTCACCAGACAGTCGAATCCGCGATCCAGGTCTCCCAGCGCGAAGTGAATCATGGCTGGTTCGAATGGTGAGATGTAACGTTGTCGCGCCGATTCCGCGATCTCGCGGATGATCTGTTTGGCCTTTGCCGTCCTTCCATTTAACGCAAATACTCGGCCGAGCGCTCCGCGCAGCATGCGGCTGTCAGGGACCAACTGAATGCCGCGCTGAAAGGCAGCGGCGGCTTCGTCAAGATCCCCCTGTTGTTCCTGCACCAGTCCGAGCATCCAATAGGTGCCGCTGAAGTACGGATCGCGTTCGATCGTGCGGTCGCACTGCTCCAGGGCGGCTTCGAATTCGCGGCGGTAGAACAACACGCGCGCGGTGTCGCGCGATATGATCGTCGACACCGGATCGAGTGTCTGGGCCAGAAGCATCTCGTCCAGCGCATCGTCCAATCGTCCAAGTTGGACAAGACATGCAACAGCATACCAATGATGTGCGGTCGCCGAGCGCGGGTCCAAAGAGATGGCGCGCTGGTACTCGTGTTCGGCTCCATGCCAGTCCCAGTCCTGCGTTGCCTTCACGTGGGCTAGGGATGTATGACCCTCCGCCAGTTCGTCATCCAACAGGACGGCCCATGCCGCATTCGATGCGGCCTTTGTCCACACCTCGGCGGGCGGTAATACTCCGTAATGCGACAACAGCGAGTAGGCGTCAGCAAGGCCGGAGTACGCGGCGGCATATTGAGGATCTTCGGAAATCGCCCTTTCGAAAAAGTCCAGTGCTTTGCGCAGACCCGCATCCGTACGCTGGCTGCAGTGATACCGTCCCTGTAGATAGAGGTTGTATGCGGACACGCTTGCCGGACGATGCGACCGCCGTCCTCCATCGGAACCGATTAGATCGGTTTTGATTCTTTCGAGAACGGCCTGCGCGATCTGTTCTTGAATGCGGAACTCATCACCGGCGGTGCGGTCCAGCCTTTCCGACCAGAGGTACGAACCGTTGGCCGAATCGACGAATTGAACCGTGATCCGAAGTTCATTTCCCGATTTGCGAACGCTTCCGGTGATGATCGTCGCTGCCTGTGCGGCAGTGACTTCGCCGTTTTTGGGCGCAGCAACGACTCGGACCTGCTGAAGTTTTGCGAGGGCGTTGATGATTTCTTCACTGAGTCCCTCACAGAAGTACGCCATATCTCCATTCGGGCTGCGATCGGCGAATGGAAGAATCGTGATCGTATTGCGGCTGGCCAGAGCAGTGGCGACTGTCCGCCTGGACGCGAGCGCGCCCTGGTGGTGAAACACCGGCGCATAGCTGCCCTTCGGCAATTCGATTCGTATCTGTTCGTGCCGGCCCTCCTCTTCATAGTAGCGGGTCAGCCGGGCTCGCAGCCGGCGTGCCTGCACTCGAACGATTGGATCTGTTCTTGGATCGAATGAGGCTTCGCGGTCGAACACTTCCACGCCGATCGAGTATTCCTTCAGGCCTTCACCGCGTCCCGCGACAGTCTCTTCAACGACATACCGGAGAAACCGCTTGAGGCGGTCGGCCTGCGCAAATGCGGTGCTGGATAGCAGTACGGATAGATGTCCGCGGATCGCTTGTTCTGATTCGATGGCCTTACGTGGCATGGCCTGGAGATTCTAACAGATCGGCTGAGCCTCTGAGGCACGCCTGTGACCGCGCTCTTCTACTACTGAAAAATGCTTACTTCCGGACGGATCCGCTGTAGGTGCGGGCTATGACCGCACGTATTTCCTTGTTTCCAGGAACAACGCGCGCTGATATAGAGCGCGCCTACAGTTCCCCAATCTGAGTTCTTGCAACCTGCTACAGCTTCGATGACACCGTAACACTACCGTTAAATCATTGGGAATTTCAGTCTTTATCAATAGCATTTCGACCCATGAACAGAATTGAACCATCTCCCAATGGCACCGGTCCGCTTCGATTTCTCGTTTTACACGGCCCGAACACAAATCTTTTCGGGCGGCGTGAGACCAATATTTACGGTCTGGAAACACTTGAATTCATTGACGAAAATATCCGGCGGCTGGCCGCGGAACTGGGGGTTGAAGTCATCATCGAGCAGTCGAATCACGAAGGTGTCCTGGTCGATGCATTTCAATCGCACATCGATGATGTCGATGGCGCAATCATCAATCCGGCGGGCTTCAGCTTCTCGAGTGTGGCGCTGCATGACGTTATCAAGGCCGTGCCTTTTCCGACGATCGAAGTGCATCTGTCCAATCTTGACCAAAGAGACGAGATCCATCGCAATTCGATCATCACGGCCGCATCGAAAGCCAAGGTGATGGGACTGGGTTGGAGATCCTATACCGCAGCGTTCCGCGCCCTGGTTGAGATCGTTCGCGAGACGAAGCAGGCCACTAATCCGGCGAAGGCCACGTGGTAGGAGGTTCCATGTTGAGACCTGTATGTGTACTTGGGCTCATTGCCTGCGGTTTTGTCGTCTGTGCGCCGGCATGGGCTCAGACTGTTTCGGTCGCTCAAATATCCGGGACAGTCAAGGATGCATCCGGCGCGGTGCTTCCGGGTGTCGAAATTAAAGTCACGCAAACAGACACCGGCGTAAACCGCACGACCGTCACCGATGAAACCGGATCGTATGCGCTCCCCAATTTGCCGGTTGGTCCCTACCGGTTCGAAGCGAGCCTTGGCGGCTTTTCCACGTACGTGCAAACCGGTATCGTGTTGCAGGTGAATAGCAACCCGGCGATCAACGTTGTTCTTCAAGTGGGGCAAGTATCCGAGACTCTCGAAGTGCAGGCCGATGCGGCGATGGTCGAGACGCGAAGTACGGGCGTCGGCCAGGTCATCGACCAGCAGAGAATTGTGGAATTGCCGCTGAACGGCCGCCAGGCTATTTCCCTGATCTACCTGGCCGGCGGCGCCACCACCGCGCCCGCGGGGGATCTGAACACGAACAAAAATTACCCTACGGCCACCATCTCCGTCAGCGGCGGCTTACCGAACGGAATGGCCTACCTGCTCGACGGCGGCACCCACAACGACCCCTTTAACAACCTGAACCTGCCGATTCCTTTCCCGGACGCGCTGCAGGAGTTCAAAGTGGAAACCAGCGCTCTTCCGGCGCGCTACGGACAGCACGCCTCGGCCGCGGTAAATGCCGTCACCAAGAGTGGAACCAACGCCATCCACGGGGATGTATTCGAGTTCGTGCGGAACTACCTCTTCAACGCGCGGGATTTCTTCGCAGCGAGCCGTGATTCTTTGAAGAGAAATCAGTTTGGCGGCGTGATTGGCGGCCCGATCATCAAGAATAAGCTGTTCTTTTTTTCCGGCTACCAGGGTACCGTCGAACGCTCGAATCCGCCCACCACAACCAGCTTTGTGCCGACGCAGGCGATGCTCGCCGGTGATTTTACGGCCTTCGCCTCGGCCGCTTGTCAAGGGACGAACCGAACGCTGGCCGCACCTTTCGTGGGCAACAAAATCTCTCCCGATCGCTTCAACCCGCAAGCCATCAATCTGCTGAAGTTCGTGCTAGTTTCGAGCGATCCGTGCGGCCGCATTCAGTATGGGATTGTGAACAACAATCGCGAACACCAGATCCTGGGCAGAATCGATTACCAAATGGGCTCCCAACATACGTTCTACGGCCGCTACTTTATCGGCAACTACAACAACCCGGTGGTATGGGATGGAAAGAACGTCCTCCTGGCCAATAAGACAGGAGTCGCCGATCAGGCGCAGACGTTTGTGCTCGGCCACACTTTCGTAGCCAATCCGAACACGATCAGCTCCTTTCACGGAACTCTCATCCGGACGAGGAATTTACGCACCATGGTGCAATACTTCTCGCCCCAGGATCTCGGCGTAAACGTGTTCAGTATCGTGCCGGGCTTCACGGGTGTCAGCGTGACCGGCGGGCTGTCGATCGGCGGCGGCGCAACCAACCCGGGATATTTTAATTCCACCTCGGTGGCGCTGGCCGAAGACCTTGATCTCATCCGCGGCTCCCACCAGCTTTCACTGGGAGTGAACTGGATTCATTCCATCATGAACACGCTGAACAACCGACCGACCAATGGACAGTTCACGTTCAGTGGCCAGATCACAGGCCTGGGTTATGCGGACTTCCTGCTGGGGAATCTATCGAGCTTCGTTCAAGGCAACCCGGTTTACGATAACGACCGGTCCGACTACGTCGGAGTCTACGCTCAGGATTCCTGGAAAGTCCGGCCGCGGCTCACCTTGAACTATGGAATCCGATGGGAACCGTTTCTTCCGCAGCGCAACGCTAACGGCTATGTGGAGAATTTTGATATGGCCCGCTTCGTGGGCAACCAGCGGAGCACGGTCCGTCCGGATGCGCCCGCCGGGCTCCTTTTCCCTGGGGATTCGGGATACCCGGGCACGAGCAACACTTTCCGAAAGAAGGGGATACTGGCCCCCCGTTTTGGTTTGGTCTGGGATCCTCGAGGAAACGGGCGAATGACACTGCGGGCGTCTTACGGGATTTTCTACGATACGCCTCAACTGTTCTTCTTTACTCGCGTCGCCAATAATCCACCCTGGGGCGCTCAAGTCAGCCTCACGAACCCGCTGGGAGGGTTCACTAATCCGTATGTGGGGCAGCCGGGCGGTAATCCGTTCCCTGGTGGTTCCTTCTTCCCGCTGGCCGGGGTTTTTGTGACGGCCCCGCTCCACATCGAGCCGACATACCTTCAGCAATGGAATCTCAGTCTCCAGAAACAGGTGGGGGCAAGCCTTCTGCTCTCTGCGACATATTTGGGGAACAGAACAGTTCACCTCATGACCGGTACTGAGGCTAATCCGGCCGTATTCGGGCCGGGAGCAAGCCTCGCTAACACCAACGCCCGGCGGGTGCTTAGCCTCATAAACCCGGCGCAAGGACAGTATTATTCGACGATTGGGAAGATCGACGACGGCGGCACCGGAAGCTACAACGGCATGCTGCTCTCGGCCCAGCGCCGCTTGACCGGCAATTTCAACGCTCTGGCAAACTGGACCTGGTCTCACTGCATCAGCGACGCGGAAACCACGGAGATCACCGGTCCGACATATGTGGATCCCACGAATCGCAGGGCGGATCGCTCCAATTGTTCGTCGGATCGCCGCCATCTGGTGAATATCTCGCTGGTCTCGAATTCGCCGAAACTGGCGAACCCAATGATGAATCACGTCGCCGGCGGCTGGGAGCTATCCGCCATCTATCGTTGGCAAACAGGAAATTACTCGACCATCATCACCGGCGCGGACAGTGCTTTCACCGGCATCGGTAACCAACGAGCGGTTCAGCTTTCGGCCAATGTCTTTGATCCGAACCCGACCGTGGATCACTACCTCAATAGAGCCGCCTTCACTGTACCCACGCCAGGTACCCTGAGCGCGATGCGTCCGTTGAGTGTTGTGAACCCCGGATCGGTTCAACTCGACATGGCATTATCGCGAAACTTTGCCGTCCGTGAAGCTCAAAAATTTCAGTTCCGGTGGGAAGTATTCAACGTCCCCAACCACATGAATGCGCCCGCTCCGGGGGTTTCACTGGCCAGCTCGTCGACGTTCGGCAAGATGCAAGGTCCTTCCGCTACCGGGCCCCGTATCATGCAATTCGCCCTAAAGTACGTTTTTTAGGAAGGTAGACGGATGCGACGGAAAACCCGGATCACAGCGGCGCTTATCGGCGCTCTTCTACTCTGCGCGTTTGCGGGTGCACAGGGGCGCGGCGCGAGAGGAGCAGCCGCCGGGCAACGCACCAATAGGAAAGTCGTTCTCGCGTGGGCGGACACGCGCAACGGCATCGGCCAGCATGACTCCGTTTCACATGCACTGGCTATGATCGAGCGGCTCGGCTACGAGTCCGGTGTGTACGACACATATATAAGGACGGACTCGGCCATCATTTCGAAGACACCGCTCATGACAAACGGTCAGCCCGCGAGCGGCGGGCCGAGCCTGGCGAACGTCGATGCGATCTTCTTCCTCGGCCATCGGGAGATCGATCTCACGGCGCAACAGAAATCCGAGCTGCTCTCGTTTGTGAGGGACGAAGGCAAGGGCTTTGTCGCCGCGCACACCGGCACGACGGCGTTTTTGAAGTGGCCGGAATTTGCGGACATGATCGGAGGCCAGTACGACGATCACCCCTGGGGAGTCACGACGGCGCCAGTAATCACCGAAGATCCGGCCTTTCCGGCGACTCGCCACTTCCCGCCGGTGTTCACATTTACGGACGAGTTCTATCAGACGAAGAATTTCTCGCGTGAAAAGAGCCGCGTTCTACTGCGTCTCGACATGTCGAAACTGCCTCAGAATCCGAACGTGCGGATCAAAAACGCCGACTTTCCGTTGGCCTGGGCAAAGATGTATGGAAAGGGCCGCGTTTTTTATTCATCGCTGGGGCACGAAGCCAAGACCTGGGACAACCCGGATGTTTACCGAATGTATTTTGAGGCGCTTAAATGGGCGCTTGGTTTGAGCAACGCGGACATCACCCCGCGAGCAATCGCGCAATGAAACTCATAATCGCGCTCCTCATTCTGACGTGCGCGTGCCTGGCATTTGCCCCAGATACGAAATCGACGGAGTGGCCCACATATGGGCACGATCCGGGCGGGATGCGATTCTCTCCGCTCAGGCGGATCACGCCCGGGAACGTCGCCCGGTTGCAACGCGCGTGGGTTTACCACATGAAGCCAAGTCCGGACGCCCGGTTTGCTGGGAGTTCGAGCACGCCACTTGTCGTCAATGGCGTGATGTACGCTACTACCCCTTACGGCCGCGTCATCGCGTTGGACCCAACCACGGGTAAGGAGCTCTGGGTTTATACCCTGGCTAGCGGGCAACCCGCGCCTCGCGGTCTCGAATACTGGCCCGGGGATGCCCAGACCCCCGCGCAGATTGTGTTCGGCAGCCGCGAAGGAAATTTGTTTTCGATCGGCGCAACCACCGGAGAACCGAACGAGAAATTCGGTGATCACGGCATTGTTAACCTGAACACGCCCGAGATTCTGCAGGGCCTGCCGGGCCGCGATGGGCTCGGCTCGCCGCCGATCATGTACAAGAACCTGATCATCACCGGCGGGCTGACTCAGGAGAATCCGCCATTAGGGCCAGCCGGCGACGTGCGCGCCTGGGATATCCACACGGGCAAGCTCGTCTGGACTTTTCATTCTGTGCCGCGTCCCGGAGAAAAATTCCACGACACATGGGAGGGCGACAGCTGGAAGAATCGATCGGGCGTGAACGTCTGGGGATTTCTTACAGTCGATACGGATCGCGGCATTGTTTATATGCCGTTTGGCGCGCCCTCGAACGATCGATATGGTGGTGATCGTCCGGGTGACAATCTTTTCAGCTCCAGTATCGTCGCGGCGGATGCGAATACCGGGAAATACCTCTGGCATTTCCAGCTCGTCCATCATGACATCTGGGATTACGACATGCAGTCGCCGCCCGTCCTGCTCGATGTGAAGCAGAGCGGCAAAACGATTCCTGCCGTCGCCGTGACTAACAAAACAGGATTGCTGTTCCTGCTCGATCGCGTCACCGGCAAGCCGATCTATGGCGTCGAAGAACGGCCGGTGCCGAAAAGCGACGTCCCGCTCGAACGGCCTTCGCCGACGCAGCCATTTCCCCTGAAGCCTCCGCCATTGTCGAGAATGAGTATGTCGATGGAAAATATCGCCACCGTCAGTCCCGAACTCGAGGCTGCGTGCAGGAAACTAATCCGCGATAATAATCTGCAGTTGGGCGGTCCTTACCTGCCGGTCGCGTATGGCCGGCTGCGAGTTCAATTCCCCGGACCGCAAGGCGGCCCCAATTGGGGCGGCGCATCATTCAATCCCGACCTCGGTTATCTGTTCTTGAACACCACCGAACTCGGCCAGATGCAGGGCTTCAAAGACCGTACTCCTGCAGCAGGGCGTGGAAACAGAGGCGATGACGGCAGTAATCCATATGAAGCGGTTCCCGGTGGCGGGCGATTCAAAGATACCGGGACGAATATGATGTGCCAGCAGCCGCCCTGGGGCCTGTTGACCGCTGTGAACGTGAACACCGGCGAATTCGCCTGGCGCGTGACTCTCGGGATTACTGATCGATTGGTTCAGGATAAACAAAACACGGGAAGGCCGAACAGCGGAGGGTCCATCGCCACGGCCGGCGGCCTCGTGTTCATCGGCGCCACCGATGATAGCCGCTTCCGAGCCTTCGATGCGAAAACCGGCAGGGAACTGTGGAGTGTGAAACTCGGCGCTGCGGCTCACGCCACACCAATCACTTATCTGGGTAAGAACGGGAAGCAATACGTGGTTATCACATCCGCAGCCGGCGGTTTCCTTGAATCGCCACTGACCGACGATTCCATCACCGCATTCACGCTGCCCTAGCGTTAGCTGAGACAGACTAGCGAACAAATCGCTGGCCGCTGCCACCCCAGCTTGCAACATCGTCTCAGGCGCGTTCGCGCCGGTGCTCGCGAAGGCAAACTCTTTTTCGAGAGACTGGCACCCGCAAGTCAGTTCACGCTCGGCGACAATGTCACCATAATAGGCATCCTGCGCTGAGACAACGCTGCCAGCGGTGGCGCAGGGGAACCCGACGCCTCTTGGCCGCGCACCCAGATTCATTCAGTCGAAAAACGCTGCGCGAGTCTGGAGTGCCCCATATAATCGCCATCAGCGGAGGTTCTTTATGTTGCGCTGCCAAAGACTCGGGCGGGTAACTCTTCTTGTCTTCGCCGTCACGCTTCCTACCAGGGCGGAGACTCATCGGTTTGAACCCAAAGTCTTTTATAACACCTTCTCCGGCGCGCATCCTCCTGCGCTGCGGATCAAA
>Ga0066709_100001841_pt1 | contig 14672 bp, 16 predicted proteins | sample GraSoiAngelo_158_FD_79665 | JGI IMG/M metagenome (GOLD analysis project Ga0066709, IMG submission 79665) | Grasslands soil microbial communities from the Angelo Coastal Reserve, California, USA - 14_1009_16_30cm | ecosystem: Environmental > Terrestrial > Soil > Grasslands | place: USA...
GCCAGCGCGCCGTCCACCAGATGTCGTGAGGCCTCGCGCCGGATGCGGTCGTTGTCGGACCACGCCGCTCCGCGCGCCGCGTGCGCGGTGGGCGGGATGCGCGTGGCCAGGTTGCACACGACGTCGTGGCCCGCGACCGCGGCCCGCACGGCATCGGCGTCGAAGAGATCGACGCGGACCGGCGTCGCTCCCAGACCCTCCAGCAGCTCGGCCTTCGCGTCGCTGCGAGCGACGCCGGTCACGTCGTGCCCCGCCTCGCGCAGGCGACGCACGGCGCGCGTGCCGAGCACACCCGTCGCCCCCGCGACAAACACTCTCTGCTTTTTCTTGGCTTCGCCGGGCAAGTTGTTCTCGGCTTCGTCGGGCAAGCTCACCGCAACACCTCCTCGAACCAGGCCGCGGCCTTCGCCGCGGCTCTCGGATGGACACTCGTCGCCAGCGACAGCACCAGGTCGGCGATCGTCTGCGACCGGAGCTCGGCGCGCCACGCGTCCTCGGCCCGGTGCATCGCACGGGTGATGGAGCACGCCACCCGGTACTCGCGCGCCGGGAGCGCGCCGGGGCCCCGCTGGCGGATCTCGGTGCAACGGAACGCCGGCGCGCGCCCCTCGACCGCCTCCACCACGTCGAGGAGGGTGACCTCGGCGGGCGGACGCGCCAGCCGGTAGCCGCCGCGGGCGCCGGCCACCGCTTCCACGATCCCGGCCCGGGACAGCGCCTGCAGGTGCTTGGCCAGGTACGCCGCGGGGACGCCGTGGAACTCGGCCAGGCGCGAGGCCGGCAGCGCGGCGTCGTCGGGCAGCAGCGCCAGCAGGGTGCAGCAGTGGAGCCCCCACTCGACCCCGTCACCCAGCTTCACCACCGACCTCGACTTTCACCGAGCTTCATTATCCGGATACTAGATATCCGTGATCCTGGGCGTCAACCGCCTGTTCAGCTCGGGAGCAGCGCCGTTGCGCGCGCGTAGTCTCCGGGCATGACCACCTACGATCGGCCGTTCGGACGGTATTTCGAGGACTTCGAGATCGGCGACGTGTACAAGCACTGGCCGGGAAAGACCATCACCGAGTACGACGACCACCTCTTCTGCATGATCACGATGAACCACCACCCGCTCCACACCAACCAGTGGTTCGCGGAGCAGGAGACGCAATTCGGGAAGAACGTGGTCGTCGGCAACCTCGTCTACTCGCTCGTGCTGGGCATGAGCGTCCCCGACGTGAGCGGCGCGGCCATCGCCAACCTCGAGGTGGAGACCCTCTCCCACAAGCGCCCCACCTTCCACGGCGACACGATCTACGCGGAGAGCCGCGTGCTCGACAAGGTGGCTTCGAAGTCCAAGGAGGACCGGGGGGTTGTGACGGTCGAGTCGAAGGGCTTCAACCAGCGCGGCGAAGAGGTCTGCTACTTCCGCCGTCGGGTGATGGTCTGGAAGCGCGACCACGCGCCCACGCGCGAGCGGCCGTACGGCGACGACATCTGGTCGTCGTGAGCGACGTCCACGACGTCGCGGTGGAGGGCTTCACCAAGGGCACCGACGCCTACGAGCGGGCCCGGCCCTCGTACCCGCCCGCGGCGGTGGACTTCGTCGTCCGCGAGCTCGGCATCGGCCCCGCGTCGACGGTCGTCGACCTCGCCGCCGGCACCGGCAAGCTCACGCGGCTGCTCGTGCCCACGGGGGCGACGATCATCGCGGTCGAGCCGGTCGAGGCCATGCGGGCGAAGCTGGTCGAGGTGGTGCCGGGAGTCGAGGTGCGCGACGGCACGGCCGAGGCGCTGCCCCTCGGCGACGCGTCCGTCGACTGCGTCACGGTTGCGCAGGCCTTCCACTGGTTCCGCGCGCGCGACGCGCTGGGTGAAATCGACCGCGTGCTCCGCCCCGGCGGGGGCCTGGCCCTGATATGGAACTCCCGCGACGTATCGGTGCCGTGGGTGACCCGCCTCAACCAGGTCATCCGGTGGAACAGGGGACAGATCCCGGCCTACGACTCGGGGGCGGAGGACTGGGCGGCGCTCGTGGCCGACGCCGGTGGGTTCACGCCGCTGCAGTTCACGTCGTTCCGGCACGAGCAGGAGATGGACCTGCCCCTCCTGCTCGACCGGGTGTCGTCGACCAGCTACATCGCCGCCCTCGCCGACGACGACCGGGCGCGGCTGCTCGACGACGTGCGCGCGCTCGTCTCCGAGGCGGGGCTGGCGGAGCACTTCGCGCTGCCCCACCGCACCGATCTCTACTGGTGCACGAAGCAGGCGTAGCTGCGCTCCTCACGTGGGGCGAGCGCCACCGGCGCGACCTGCCCTGGCGGCGCAGTCGCGATCCCTGGGCCGTTCTCGTGAGCGAGCTCATGCTGCAACAGACGCAGGTGCCGCGCGTGGTCGCGCGCTACGAGGGCTTTCTCGCGCGCTTTCCCACCCCGACCGGTTGCGCCGCGGCCGCCGCCGGCGACGTGGTGCGGGCGTGGGCGGGCCTCGGGTACAACCGGCGCGCGGTCAACCTGCACCGGGCCGCGTGCGCGATGGTCGAGCAGCACGAGGGTCGGGTGCCCGACGAGCTCGACGCGCTGCTGACGCTTCCGGGCGTCGGTCCCTACACCGCCAGGGCGGTGCTCGTGTTCGCCTTCGAGCGCGACCTCGGTCTCGTCGACACCAACGCGGGTCGCTTCGTCGCGCGCGCCGGCGCGGGCCGCCGGCTCGATGCCCGAGAGGCGCAGGCGGTCGCGGATTCGCTCGTGCCCTCGGGTCGCGCCTGGGAGTGGGGTCAGGCGGTGTTCGACCTCGGCGCGCTGGTGTGTACGCGGCGCGACCCGGCGTGCGGGCGCTGCCCGGTCGCGGACCACTGCGCCTGGCAGAGCGCCGGACGGCCCGACCCCGACCCCGTCACGGGCTCGGCCGGCATCGCCGGCCCGCAGTCGACCTTCGCCGGCTCCGACCGGCAGGGGCGCGGCCGCCTGGTCGACGCCCTGCGCCGCGGTCCCGTCGCATCCGCCCGCGCCGCGGATGTCGCGGGCTGGCCGGGTGATCCCGGCCGGGCGCAGCGCGTCGTCGAGCAGCTGGTTGCCGACGGGCTGGCTCGCGTCGAGGGCGACGAGCTCAGCCTGCCTTAGCCGTTCGCTCGTCCAGCCGTCAGGCGGGTTCCGCCGTCACCGCCCGGACGACCTCGTCGACCGCGCCGTCGGCGAGCGCCCGGAGCTCGGTGTCGCTGCGGTCCTGGATGGGGTGGGCGACCAGGACGTGGGCGGTGTCGACCCCGAGCGCCTGTGCCTGGGCCCGGGCGGCCACCGCGAACTCGGCGGACGCGACGAACACGGCCACGACGCCTCGGGCTTCGAGGTCGGCGATGTCGTGCACACTGCACGACGTGCACGAGCCTCAATCGGCGAGCGCCTCGATCACCACGTCGCAGGTCGTGGCGATCTGATGGCGCAGGTCGAGCGGCGCCGGCTTGGCGAACGTCGGCTTGCGAAAGCGTTCGACGCGCAGGCCCCGTTCGCGTAGGCGCACGTCGAGCTGGTCGAGGAACACATCGCCGCGGGCCTTGGAGATGTCGAGCAGGCCGATGGTGAGGCCGTCGAGCGACGCCGGTCGCGCGATGCGCTCGCGGTGGGCCGGGTCGCGTTCGCCGGTGGGATCGACGTAGACGCGTGCGTCGCTCAAGGTACGACCTCCAAGGTGACGGGCCGGCTCCCGGCATCGCCGTTGACCCAGCCGCCGATGATCGACGAGAAGAGGCCGGCCCGCCCGCCCGCGTGCACGATCAGCAGGCCCTCCGGCTGGAACTTGGTGATGGCGACATCGGCGAGGAACTCGGGCAGTCCCTCGGCACACTCGCCCGCACCGCGCACGAGCTCCGAGCCGGGCGCGGTCAGGAGCTCGAGGAGCTCCTTTCGCAGCCGGGCCTTGTCCCATCCCGCCTCGCGGAACACGCGCGCGTGCTCGGGAGAGACGACGAGCACCGCGTCGAAGCCGAGGGCCAGCTTGGGGTGGGCCACGCCGCGGAGGCCGCCGGCGAGCGAGCGGGCCAGCGATTCGGGGGTGCGCGAGAGCTGATCGACGATGCCGCGCGGGCCCTCACCCGCGAAGAGCGTCACCGTCGAGGCGCCGGGCGGGAAGCCGCGCTCCACCGAGAGCGGCTCCCACGGCGAGCCCTCCTCGTCCTCCGCGAAGCAGAAGGTCAGCTTGCCCGGGTTGCCCAGTGTCGCCCGGTCGACCTCGCCGGGCCGGCCCCCGCCGACGTTGCGGATCACCAGCTGCAGGGCGCGGCCGATGGTCGCGTTGGCCCGGTTGCCCTGCCCCAGCACGTTCCCGCCCGAGTTCATGCCGATGGCGCGCGCGATGGGCCCGTTCACGATCACCACCGGGCCCGAGAAGTACGTGGTGGCCAGCAGGCCGTGGGCGTTGAACGCGTCGGTGCAGGCGGCCTCCACCGCGGCCAGCACCACCGGCAGGTACTCGGGCTTGCATCCCGCGAGCACCGCGTTGACGGCGACCTTCTCGACCGTGCACTCCACCAGGTCGGGCGGCACGACCGCGACCACCTCGTCGGGCGCCCGGGCCGTGCCGTCGAGCATGGCCAGCACCCGTCCCTCGGTGGGCGGCACGACGGGCAACCCGTCGGACCAGCCCCGGTCGAAGCACGCCTCGGCCTCGTCCTCCTGCGCGGCCAGCTCCACCCGTCGCGAACGCAGCCGCGACGCGCCGAAGCGCACCGCCAGCTCCCGTGCGGTCGCGGGATCGACCGCGCGGGCCCCGCAACCGGGGCGGTGCTCCGGCAGGTCCGGGCCCAGCCCCTCGACGCCGGTGAACGCCTGCCACTGCGGGCGCGACCAACCCTCGATGCGGGCCGTCTCCCGTCCGCCCTCGACCCGCAGCAGGGTCGGCACGGTGACGATCTCGTTGCGGTACGACACCTCGAGGCCCGCGTCGTCATCCTCGCTGATGACGGTGACGGCCAGTCCTTCGAGCACCGGCGCCACCAGGCGACAGGTCGGGCAGTCGCCTTTGACCACGGCCACGATGCCGTCGGGCAGCTGCATCGATCCGAGGCTATCGCCCACCCTCTCAGGGGGTGATCGTCACGGTGGCACGGTCGTCGGCCAGGATCGCGCGTACGGGAGACGAGAGCACGAGCGAGAAGGTTTCGGTGCCCTCGGCGATGCCGTCGGCGTTGACGGGGACCTGCACGGTCAGCGCAGTGACGCCGCGCGGGAAGCGGAGGATGCCCGTCACCGCCGTGTAGTCGGCGGGCCCGGCGGAGCCATTCGCGGTGGCGTAGCGGACGTTGACACCGGTCGCGCTCGTTCGGGCCAGCCGCACGGTGACCGGGATGGTGCCGTCGCCCTCGTGGCCGGTTGCGTCGTTTGCAGAGAGGGCGGCAGTGCTCGATACCCACGGGTGTGCATCGTCGGTGGAGCTGGTGAGGTACTCGTCGAACCCCGCGTGGGTGCCGTCCTCACTCAACGAGAACTCCTGGGGGAGGACGGTCGCGGTGCCCCGCGGCACGGCCAACGGCGCGGTGGTGAAGGTGTCGAGGTCGATGAAGACATGGTCGGTCAGCGGCGTGAGGAACGGCTGCCCGCTCTTCCTCATGATCCCGACTCCACCGCCCGGCGCGATGGCGAGGGCATCGAAACCGGCGGGCAGTGCGCGTGTGGTGCCGGCCAGGCGGTCGTAGAGGTAGGCGCGTCCTTCGCTGGAGAACAGCACCCGCCCTCCGTTGCGGCTCATGGCGATGAAGTCGGAGAACTCGCGGCGCCAGATGCCGTCACCGGTTGGTGTGAGCGCACGGGTCGTGCCAGTCGCGCGGTCGAAGAGCCAGACGCCCTGGCTCGTGGGGGGCTCCTCGTCGTCGATCTGGTCGGTCGACTCGAAGGCCACGAAGCGACCGGTGCCGCTGGAGGCGGCCGCGTTGCCAAACAGCTCGAAGTGCTGGTCGGCGGGCAGGGCCGCCGACAGCGATCGGGTCGTGCCGGCCACCATGTCGCGAAGGTAGAGATCGAACACCCGGCCGCCGAGGTTGTCAGCCGCGCTGTGGAAGAGGACGTAGCGACCGTCGGAGCTGAGCCCGAGCGGGACGCTGAAGTTCTCCGGCTGGACGTTGCCCGCGCCGAGGCTCGCCCGTCTGGTGGTGTCGGATAGAAGGTCACGTACGAACACGTCGGTCGTACCGTTGGTGTCACCCGGCACGAGGTCGCTCGCATCCGAAAGGAAGGCGACGTATCGCCCGTCGGGGGTGATCAGGGGAAGCCGGCTGAACCCGTTGCCCGCCCCGCCGGCTGGGGTTCCGCTCACCAGTTCGGTCGTGCCGGTGGTCAGGTTGCGCGCGACGACATCGCTCGTGCCGTTGGCATCCGGCGCATTCACCAGGTTGCTCGCGTTCGTCTCGAAGGCGATGACGTTGCCGTCGGCGCTCAGAACTCCGGAGTAGCTGGATCCGTTACCCACCCCACCCGCGGGCGTGGCGCTGGCGAGCGTGGTCTTCTCGCCGTCGAGCGAGCGCACGAAGGTGTCCGAGACCCCGTTCGTGTCGCCGGCCACGACGTTGGTCGAAAGTGACGAGAAGGCCGCGATGCGGCCGGATGCGTCGAGGTCGACCGGCCCGAACCCGGGAAGCGACGCGTCGGGCGGGCCACCGGCAGGATCGAGGTCGAGCTGCACGGTGCGGTTCACCGCTTCCGGCGGCACGTCGTCATCGAGGATCGTCACCGTCGCCGTGGAGCGGGCGAGCACCGCGTTGCCGGCCGAGAGGTCGAGGCGGAATGTCTCATCGGACTCTTGCACGGTCTCACCCACCACCGCCCAAGTGGGCGCCGCCGCCGTCACCGAGCCCGGCGGGAACGTGACTGAACGGGTGGCCGCGGTGTAGTCCGTCCCCGCCTTCGCCGTGCCGTCGACGCTCGCGAGGGTGACGGTGACGGTGTCGGTGGTGGGGTCGGACAGGCGTACGGGAACCGCCACCGGAGCCGTGGCTGAGTCGCCTTCGAGCCGTGACACGTCGTCGACGATCACCTGCGGACGCGGCTCCACAGGGCTCGACGGCGCCGATGGGGCGCTGTCGCCGGCGCCGTTGGTGGCCACGACACTGAACGTGTGCGGTACGCCGTTCGTCAGTCCCGTGACGCGCGCCGATCGGGCGGTGTAGGGGACGCGCGTGCTCGCGCCCCCGGGGCTGGCGGTGACGAGATAGCCGTTGATGAGCGCGCCACCGTCGCTCGCGGGTGCCTGCCAGGCGACGTCGGCCAGGGTGCTCCCGGCAGTGGCGCTCACACCGGTGGGTGGGCCCGGTGGTCTCGCGGTGGGATCGCCCAAGCGGTAGACGAACGCCGCCTCCTGGGTGCCGAAGGCGAAGTCGTTGGTGACGGCGAGGGCGGTGGTGCCCGACAGGGCGACGCGTTCGCCGAGGCTCCTGCCCTGAAAGCCCTGGGGCGAGGGGACGATGTCGGCCCCCCACGTCGTGCCCGATCGCTTGAATGCGTACAGCTTTCCCGTGGAGGACCCGAAGGGCTGGGGCGCGCCGACGAAAGCGAGGTCGCCGGCGAGCGCGACCGCAGCTCCGAAGAAGTCCACCGCCTTGCCGTCGGGCGCGAGCAGCTGGGCCTGCCGGGCCCAGGTCGTGCCCGTGCGGGTGAACACCCACGCGGTGCCTGTCGAGCCTCCGGGGCTCTCCGGCGTGGCTACCGCGAAAGAATCATCGCCCGCGATGAGGGTGGCGCCGGAGATGGCGAGGCCCGAGAGACCGAATCGCGTGCCGAGGGAGGTGGCCGGCGGCGAAATCGACGCCTGGAGCGCCCAGCCCGCAAAACCGAGCACGAAGACATGCGCCGCGTTGGGCCGCTCGGAGCCCATCACGACCGTGCCCGCGTCCAGGGCCACGCCGTAGCCGGCGTTGCTCACGCCGGGCACGGTGAGCTTGGCCCGTCTGTGCCCAGGTGCTGCCCGTGCGCCTGAACACGTAGGCGGCGCCGGGCACGCCGCTCGGCGGCGGCGGCGAGCCCACGACGATGGTGTTGCCATCGACCGCCACCGACTCACCGAACCGGGAGGCGCCGGCGTCGGATGCCGTCAGCGTCGCCTGTCGGGTCCACGTCGTCCCGCTGCGGGTGAAAACGAACGTGGGGCCGGGGGAGGTGCCGGCCGCCACCGTGTCGCCGTCGACGGCAAGGTCGGTCACCGCAGTCTGCGCCAGCGGCAGCGCGAGCACCGCCTCCTGGGCCCAGGCGGTGCCCGCCCGCCGGAACACGACCACCGAACGCTGGACGACGACTCCGTTCTCCCGGCGGTTGAGGGCGGCGACGGCGGTGTCCCCGTCGAGGTCGGTGGCCGGCCCGAAGTTGTCGTCGCTGTCCCCGGCGGTGAGCCGGGCCTCGACCGACGCGGGCACGAGCGCCTGAGCTCGCGGCAGGCCCGGCAGGCCCACTGCCGTCAGGCCCGCAGCCGTCAGGGCCAACACGATGGCTCGCCGGTGTTTGGGCCCTCCCCAACCGCGCATGCCCCCACCCTTCGACAACTGCTGACTCTATTTCCCGCCAAGGCGCGAGGCATTTCCCGTCAAGGCTCGAGGCAGCGGTGTCGACTCAACAACATGGCCAGGGAACGACTCGATCGCTTCCTCCGCGCCCTCGCCGAGGCGGAAGGCTCCGACCTGCACGTGAAGGGCGGCTCCGCTCCGCGTATACGCGTGAACGGCACCCTGCACCGGCTCGAGGGCGAGGAGGAGCTCACCTCCGCGGTCACGGCCGACATGGCGATGGCGATCATGCGCCCGGACATGTACGAGCACTTCGAGCGCTATCACGAAGCCGACTTCGCCTACGGCGTCGAGGGCCTGGGGCGCTTCCGCGTGAACGTCTTCCTCCAGCGGGGCTCGGTCGCCATGATCTTCCGTCTCGTGCGCACCGGCACCGCGTCGTTCGACGATCTCGGGCTGCCCGAAGTGGTGGGCCGACTGGCGGGAGAGCACCGCGGCCTCGTGCTCGTCACCGGTCCGACCGGCTCGGGGAAGACCACCACCCTCGCGGCGATGATCGACTGGATCAACAACGATCGCGAAGTGCACGTGATCACCATCGAGGACCCGATCGAGGTGCTCCACCGCGACCAGCTCGCCTCCATCAACCAGCGCGAGATCGGCGTCGACACGGTCGACTTCGCGGCCGCGATGCGCTCGGCCATGCGCCAGGACCCCGACGTCATCTTCGTCGGCGAGATGCGTGACGAGGAGACCGTGTCAGCCGCGCTGCGGGCCGCGGACACGGGCCACCTGGTGCTCTCCACCCTGCACACGACCGACGCGTCGGAGACGATCAACCGCATCGTCGACTTCTTCCCGCCCCACCAGCACGGCCAGGTGCGCGCCACGCTCGCGGGATCGTTGAAGGGCACGATCTGCCAGCGCCTGGTGCCCACCGCCGACGGCGACGCGCGCGTGGCGGTGCTCGAGGTCATGGTGGTGAACGGCCGCATCCAGCAGTGCATCCTCGACCCGCAGCTGACGGGCGACATCCAGGCGATCATCGCCGACGGCGAGTACTACGGCATGCAGACGTTCGACCAGCACCTGGCCAAGCTCTACGAGCGGGGCGTCATCGACTGGGCCGGCGCTCTGGGCGTGGCGTCGAACCCCCACGATCTGCGGATCATGTTGCAGCAGCGGGGCCTGGCGACCGCCGGCCGTACCTGAGCCGAACGCCACAGCGCAAACCGCTCCGGGTTACGGCAACATGGCGTCGTGGGTAACGTGCCCACGACTGGTGCCCCATGGGTGACGTGGGTGACGCGGGGAGCGACAGCTGAACATCACCTTCTACGGGGTCCGGGGCTCGACACCTTGCCCGTGTGAGGCGAACCGCCGCTACGGAGGCAACACGGCGTGCGTCTCGCTCGAGGTCGCAGGCGAGGACCCGATCGTCCTCGACATCGGCACCGGCCTCCGGTTCTGGGGAGAGACCCTCCCCACCGACGGCTCCTTCCGGGGCACGGCCCTCGTGACCCACATGCACTGGGACCACGTGCAGGGCCTGCCGTTCTTCGTCCCCGTCGACCGGCCCGGCGCCCGGCTCGACATCTACGGCCCCACCCAGGACGAGGGCTCCCTGGCCGAGGTGTTCAACGACCTGATGAAGCCTCCGTACTTCCCGGTCCGGGCGGCCGAGCTGCGCGGCGACATCCGGTTCCACGACGTCGTCGACGAGGAGCTGGCGATCGGCTCGGCCAAGGTCATGGTGCGGCCGGTGCCCCATCCGGGGCCGACGGTCGGCTACCGCATCGACTGGGAGGGTGTGTCCGTCGCGTACATCAGCGACCACCAGGCTCCGCCGGAGCAGGACTCGGTCGCCGATGCCGTGCTCGAGCTGGCCGACGGAGTCGACCTGCTCATCCACGACGCGCAGTACCGACCCGACGAGTGGGAGCACAAGGCGCACTGGGGCCACTGCACGGTCGACTACGCGGTGTTCGTGGCGCGCGAGGCCGGCGCCCGCACGCTCGCGCTCTTCCACCACGACCCCGGCCACGACGACGACGAGGTCGACCACCTGCTCGAAGGGGCGCGGCGCACCGCCGGGCGCATGGGAGTGGACGAGGTCATCGCCGCCGCGGAAGGCTTGACCGTCTCGTACGAGCGCTGAGCGGTCTGCGTTCCGTAACAGCAGTCAGGAGGCGGCAGCCGTGTCCAACCAAGCCGAGGACGCGCTGGGTCCGGCGGCCGAGGCGCCCGACACGCCGCCGCGGCGCCCCGCGACGGTCGACTCCGCCCGTTACCGCCAGGTGCTCGGGCATTTCGTCACCGGCGTCACCGTGATCACCGCCGTGCACGACGGCGAGCCGGCGGGCCTGGCGGTCAACTCCTTCGCGTCGCTCTCGCTCGACCCGCCGCTCGTGGTCTTCTGCGCGGCGAAGTCGTCGACGACGTGGCCGTCGATCCAGGCCGCCGGGCGCTTCTGCGTCAACATCCTGAGCGAAGACCAGGAGGACGTGAGCCGGCTGTTCGCCACTCGGGGCGCCGACAAGTTCCGCGGCATGGGCTGGCGTCCCGCCGAGTCGGGATCACCCATCCTCGCCGGCGTGCTCGCGTGGATCGACTGCGTCACCGAAGCCGAGCACGACGGGGGCGACCACGTGATCGTCGTCGGTCACGTGCTCGACGTCGGGCTGTCGCGTGAGCAGGGACCGCTGGCCTTCTTCCGCGGTGGCTACGGCCGCTTCGAGACCTGACGCGTCGGGCGGGAGCGCGAGGTGCCGACCATCAACGAGTCCGACGCGATCCGCGGCGTGTGGCTGGTCGAGCCGGACGCCCACGGCGACGAGCGCGGTCGCTTCCAGGAGACGTACCGGCGATCGTGGTTCCCGAACGGCCGCGAGATGGTGCAGGGCAACCGTTCCGACAAGCAGGCCGGCAGTCTCGTCGGCCTCCACTACCACCTGCACCAGGCGGACTACTGGTACGTGCCGAAGGGCCGGGCCCGGGTCGTGCTGCACGACCTGCGCCAGGGCTCGCCGACCGAGGGAGCCACGCTCTGCCTCGAGATCGGTGACCGCGCGGAGATCGGCGTCTTCATCCCCCCGGGTGTCGCCCATGGGTTCGGGGCGCTCACCGACCTCACCATCACCTATCTCGTCGACCAGTACTACAACGCGGAGGACGAGCTCGGGGTGGCATGGGACGATCCCGACATCGACGCCGACTGGCAGCTCACGGACCCCGTCGTCTCCGAGCGCGACCGGTCGAACCCCCGTCGCGGCGAGCTCCCACCCGGGCGCACCCCCTACTTCGGGTTGCGCACGTAGGCGTCGACGCCCTCGGTCCCGACCAGCCGGGCCTGGACCCTTCCCGTCGCGTCGGCGAGCAGCACCGTCGGGGCCCGCCGGACGTCGAACTCCTGCGCCAGGTACGGCTCGAGGGTGGCGTCGATCTCGACCAGCCGGGCGCCCGGGTCGTGGGCGCGCAGTTGGGCCTCCACCGACCCGACCGAGGCGCAGTAGGGCGTGGTGAAGACCACCCAGGTGCGCTCCGCGCCGGCCAGGAGGCGGGCGGGCACGGCCGGCAAGGGTCGGCGGGCCTGCGTCGAGGCCCGACGGCGTTGCCGGTAGATCGGGGGCACGAGGAGCAGCAGGACCAGGATCGCAACCACGAAGAACACGCCGAGCACCATGGGCAGGGGCCCAGCTTGCCACCTGCATGCGCGCTTCGTTCATGGTGTGACTAGTCACCACGGAGGGTGGCAAGTTGCTCCTGTCGCCCAGGCGCAACTCTCCGTACTCTTGCGTGCACCTCGGGGGAATCGCAGCGACAGCCACGGAGAGTAGGACGATGGAGGGTCAGGTGCTCGGACAGGTCGGCGCGCTCGGCAGCGCGATGGCCGACGTCGCGGTCCAGCGCGAGAGGAACCGGCGCCTGCGCCTGCGCCGGGTCGCGACCGGTCTCGGCGTCGTGGCCGGCTGGATGGTGCTCCGCGCCCTGCTGGGCCACCCCGTGGTCCTGGGCCCGCCGCACCTCCCGGCCGCACTGGCGGCCTACTTCCCCGCGATCCTGCTGGTGCTCCTCCTGAGCGCGGCCATCCTCGTGCCGATGCTCGGCGCGGGCCGCTCGCCCCACGTCCTCTACCGCCCGGGTGAGATCGACGTGTCGCTCGCCGACGTCAAAGGCGCGGGCGTCGTCGTCGAGGAGGTGGTGAAGACGCTCAACCTGTTCCTCGCCTTCAAGACCTTCCGTGAGCGCATGGGTGGCTCGCCCCGCCGCGCCATCCTCTTCGAGGGACCGCCCGGCACCGGGAAGACCTACATGGCCAAGGCCATGGCGCGCGAGGCGGGCGTGCCCTTCCTCTTCGTGTCGTCGTCGGCGTTCCAGTCGATGTACTACGGGCAGACCAACCGCAAGATCCGCTCCTACTTCAAGGCGCTGCGCAAGGCGGCCCGGGAGGAGGGCGGCGCCATCGGGTTCATCGAGGAGATCGACGCCATCGGGGCGGCGCGCTCCGGCATGGGGGCGTCGACCGGGCGCGAGGGCATCTCGGGCGTGGTGAACGAGCTGCTCATCCAGCTCCAGTCGTTCGACACGCCGACCGGCGGTCGGCGCATGCGCAACTGGGGGATCGACCGGGTCAACCGCTGGGTCCCGACGCACCGGCAGCTCGACGCGCCGCGCCCGCATGCGGCGAACATCCTGGTGATCGGGGCCACCAACCGCGCCGAGGACCTCGACCCCGCGCTCATGCGCCCGGGCCGTTTCGACCGCGCGATCTACTTCGACCTCCCGAGCCGCAGCGGCCGGCGCGAGATCATCGACTATTACCTCGCGAGGCCAAACCGCCTCCGACCAGGGCTTTCGGCCGGTGAGCCTCAAGAGAAGTGGGCGCTCGCACGATAACTTCACGGTGGAAGTCGCCATGCAATCGTTCGAGCGATGGCTGCGAGCCGCGGGCCGCTCGGAGCAGACCATCAAGAGCTACCGGACCAGCGTACGGGCCTTCTCGACGTTCGTCGGCGAGACGCCGGTAGCCGACGTCACGCGGGAACAGATCGAGGATTGGGTACTGCACCTCGTTGAAACGACGAACGGCACGACGGCCAGGGCACGGCACGGTGGCCTGCGCAGCTTCTTCAACTGGCTGATCGAAGAGGGTGAGATCGAGGCCAGCCCGATCGCTCGAGTACGCGCGCCAGCGGGCTTGGCGAAAGTGCCGGACGTGTTGACCGACCGCGAGTTGAAGCGGCTGATCGAGGCGGCGAAGGGATCGAGGCGGGACACGGCGATCATCCGGCTGCTCGTGTCTACGCCATGTCGCGCTGGGGAGTTGATGGGACTGAAGGTCGGAGACGTCGACCTGGACCAGCGGGTCCTGTATGTCGTCGGCAAAGGGAAGCGACCGAGGGAGGTGCCCTTCGGTCACAAGCCCGCGCTCGCTCTGGATCGGTACCTGCGCGCGCGGGAGCGGATGACGTACTCGCATCTGCCGTGGCTATGGCTGTCGAATCGCGGGCGGCTTACCGACCTGTGGCGCGTTGTCGACCGGCTGTCGGTGCAGGCGAAGGTGGGCCACGTTCACCCGCACCAGTTCAGGCACACGTTCGCCTCACGCTGGCTCGACGAGGACGGCCGCGAAGGCGACCTTATGCGACTAGCGGGCTGGCGGAGCAGAGCGATGCTGAACAGGTACGGGGCCAGCGCTGCTGATCGACGTGCGCACGATGCATACCGGAGGCGGACCCCGGGAGATGCTCTTTAACCCCCCTAGCGAAGTTGCCGACCACTACCCCATGCTGATGGTTCAGACGCAGGAGGAGATCGTAGAGCTGCTGACACGCCGAGCAGTGAAAGCCGCTGGCCAGTGCAATGGGTCTTTCGAGCGGGCGTGGCAGCTCATCGAGCGGGAGCGCGATGCGGCGCACGACGAATGGGGCCTCGAAGTCTGGCCTAAGGATGACGGCCCGGACGAGCTGCTCTACCACAACGAGACAATCGGCGAGATCGCTGCGAAGGCCGAACGTGAAGCGATAGCGGCCGCCCGCCGAGCTCGCTGGCGTGAGCTGCAGCCGTGGAAGGACATGTTGATGACACCGACATACGAACAAGTCGTCGAGTGTGCGAAGGAGAGGCTCACTGCGGCGATGGCGCAGGGTGACGATCGCCAAAGCTCCAAAAGACTCTACGATGCTGAGTTCGAGGCGATGCAGAGTGA
>Ga0066709_100001843_pt1 | contig 14670 bp, 13 predicted proteins | sample GraSoiAngelo_158_FD_79665 | JGI IMG/M metagenome (GOLD analysis project Ga0066709, IMG submission 79665) | Grasslands soil microbial communities from the Angelo Coastal Reserve, California, USA - 14_1009_16_30cm | ecosystem: Environmental > Terrestrial > Soil > Grasslands | place: USA...
GCCAGTCATTAATGCCAGATGCTCAATGCCAAATGCCAAAAGAGATCACGTTCGGCATTCAGCATTTGGCATTTGACATTTCCAGGGACGCGATCGCATCTATTTCCACTTTAGCGTCCCTGGGCAGCCGTGCGACCTGCACGGTCGCGCGCGCGCGTGCCGGCGCGCTGAAGTAAGTCCCGTACACCTCGTTCATCGTGGCGAACTCGTTCATGTCCGCCAGGTAGACGGTCGTGCGGACGACCGCGTCGAGCGAGGAGCCCGCGGCTTTCAGGATTTCGGAGAGGTTCTGCATCACGCGGTGCGTCTGCACCGCGACGTCACCCTGCAGGAGCTCGCCCGTCACCGGATCGATGGGGATCTGACCCGACACGAACAGCAGGTTGCCCGCCTTGACGGCCTGCGAGTACGGCCCGATCGCTTTCGGCGCCGACGCGGTGGTGACCGCTTGCCGCATGCCGCCTGCTACGCGGCCTTGACGACCTTGCCGGACCGCAGGCAGCGCGTGCAGACGCGCAGGCGGCGGATGCCGCCGTTGACCATCGCGCGCACCCGCTGCAGGTTCGGTTCGAACCGGCGCGCGCTCACGTTGTGCGCGTGGCTGATGTTGCGCCCGACGACCGGGCCCTTTCCGCAGACTTCGCAGCGCTTGGCCATGTGAGTCTCTGTCTCTTCCACTTGAAAGGGGAAATTACGAACGCACAAACACCGAATTATACCATAACCCCGAAGCCATCCCGCCAGGCCGGGAACGCCGGACGCCAGCCGAGTTCCGCCGCGATCTTGCGGTTCGAGGCGCCGCGCATCGACGTCAGCCACGCGGTCAACGCGCGCCCGATCGCGAGCCGCGCGAGCCATGCCGGCACGCGGCGCGGCGGCGGCGCGCCCAGGACCTCCGCGTAGAACGGCACCCACTCCGACGCGCGCGCCGGCTCGTCGTCGACGACGTTGTAGATCGCGGCGGACGCGGCGCCGAGCGCGGCGACTGCCGCCGACGCCGCGTCGTTGACGTGAACGAACGACATGATGCCCGCGCCGCTGCCGATGATGGGGAAGCTGCGACTGCGGATCCGTCTCGCGATATCTCCGTCAGGCGCATACCACGTCCCCGGACCGTAGAACGCGCCGTAGCGCAACACCACCCCGATGGACGCGTCCTGGAGGACCGCGCTTTCCATATCGGCGACGGTTCGCACCGCTTCGCCGATCGGCTCCGGCGCGTCGGTCCAGAGCGGCGCCTCCTCGCTCTTGATCGGGTCTCCCTCCGGCCCGTCATCGGGCCGGTACCACGAAGCCATGCTCTGGACGATGAAGCGCCGCGCGCCGGCGCGGCGGGCCCCTTCGAGCAGATTCCGCGTGCCCTCGCGCCGCACGCGGTTGTTTCGCACGTACGTGTCGCCGAGGCGCCGCATGTCCATCGACGCCGGGAGATCCGTGAGTTGATTGATGACCGCGACCGGCGCGGCGCGCTGAACGGCGTCGATCACGCGCTCGCGATCGAACACGTCGCCGACGACCGCTTCCGCGCCGAGCGCACGCACCGCCGCGGCGCGCTCTTCGCTGCGGGAGATCGCCACGACGTCGTGTCCGCGCGCCACGAGCTGTGAGACGAGCGGCCGTCCGACCGCGCCGGTGGCACCGGCGATGAAGATGCGCATGGGGTCAGCTTCCAGCCGCCAGTTTCAGCTGCCAGCCTTGAATCCGTCCGGGTTTCCGGCTGGAAGCTGGTAGCTGGGAGCTGGGAGCTGGCAGCTCTTACGGAATGATGATGCGCGGCGCGTCCGGCGTCGCCGATCGGGACGACGCGGACTGCTCGTCGTCGCGCGCCGCGAGCGATCCCGGGCCGAGCAGGCGGCGGGCGAACGCCATCCACGCGGTCTTCGGATCCTCGGCATCCGGGAACGCCGCCGCCGCGCCGCGCGCGGCGCGCTCGACGCGGCGGAGCGCGGACGCGGCATCGCGTTCCACGCGTGCAGCGTGCGTGCCGGCTTTCGAGCTCAGCTCGACGATACCTCGCCTCAGCTCGGCCGCCAGCCGCTGCGCGGGAAGGGACGCCGCCTGGTGCTCGTAAATGATCCCTTTGCCCGCCGTCTCGAGCGTCGCGGCGGCGGTCGCGCACGCGTCCGCGACGTCCGCGTCGATCACCGGCGGCATCGCCTGCTCCGCCTCGCGCACGACCACCGCGTGGAAGATCATCATGAGCCGGTACTGCGGCTCGGTGAGATCGTTGACGTGCGGCAGCAGGAACTCGAAGTCGCGCTCCTGCCGGCGCTGTACGACCGCGGGTGGATGCGCACGCGCCGAGGACAGGTACGGACAGTCCTGGGGACACGCGATCTCCGTCAGACGTTTCGTCCCGCAGCAGACCGCGCAGATCTGGCCGCCGATACCCGGGCAGGCCCGCTTCGCGCGGCGCGCGCCGCAGAGCGGACACGTGTTTTTCATCGCCCCATGGTAGCGCGAAAAAGTGTGCAGTTCTGGCAGACGCCGCAGTCGACTGCCAGCGCCGCGCCGCGCACAAAATTGAAAATTCAAGCGGTATCCGTATAATCGGACGCATTCACACCAACGCCGGAGCGCGCGAATCCCAGCGCGAGTGCTTCGGAATATGACTTGCATTCCCGGCGTCCGGAGGGGAAGGGATGGACGATCCGCTCCTGCGAGAGCAGACGCCTGCGGAGTACTTCAAAGAGCTGGTGGAATCCGCGCTGTCGCGCCAGCACCTGCAGGCCGCCGAACTCACCGAGTACTACCTCGTGAACCTGCTCTGCGAGTTCATTCGTCCCGAGGCGCGCGCCACGCGGCGCGACGACGGCGAAGCGCTGGCGCTGCGGCTCGCGCGCGCGCTCGACAGCGGCGGACTCGAGCAGCGCGCCCGGCTCCGCAGCCTCGGTGATTTTTCCCTCTTCATGTCCGGGTTCTTCTCCGATCACTTCCGCCGCGGCCTCGTCGACGTGGACTACTACGTGTCGATGGGCGAATACGCCTACGCGTCGCTCGGACGCCGCGACGTGGACGATGCCTTCACCGACGTGTTCCGCGAGCTGGCCGGCAAGTTCGTCGGCTTCATGGACGTGCTCTCGGACGTGAGCGAACGGACTGCCGTCGCGACCAACAGCGATCTGCTCCGCACCTACGAGAAGTGGCTGCGCACGGGCAGCCCGCGCGAAGGGCAGCGGCTCATCGAACGCGGGATCGTTCCGAACAGCTCGATCGGATCGAAGTTCGTTCAGTAGCCCCCACAGCCCGGCAACCGGTCGCGACGTGTGGCGGGTCTGCGCCAGTCGCCCGTGGCGCCTCGTCCACAGCCACCTCGTCTCTTTTTCTGGACGATAAACCGAACCGGAAGACGGGCTTCGCGCGTCTAAATCCACAACGAGCGCGAGGAGAAGCACTCCACGCTGTGTTCGGATGGACGAACCTGGGCGTTTTGAAGCAGATAGCGTCGCCGGGCCGTGTAGAAATGACCATGGGGCCTTTTTCCGAAAGCTGTCGATTTCTGCCACTCGGTGCCGCCAAACGGCGCGGGATGAGCGTCAGAAGTTGTCAATCGGGCCAGGTTTGGGCTATATTGTAGGGCTTCTGAACTGGCAGAGCCATTGCATAGACGGCCCGCGATTTGAGCGAGAGGATCGTGGCGGAGGGCCGAAAGGAGTCGCACTCATATGACCGTTCATAAAACGCCCCCGGAACAGATGAACCGCGAACGTTACGCGGAATTGAAGCGGATCCTCGAGGAGCGCCGCCGCGAGATCATGAGCGAAGTGCACGAGAAGATGCGCGACGTCCGCGCCGAGGGAGCGGGCAGCACCGTGCAGGGCGTGCTCGACGCTGCGGAGAGCTCTGAAGCCGACATCCAGGACGACATCGAGTTCGCCTTGATCCAGATGAAGGCGGAGACGCTGAACAAGATCGACGAAGCGCTGCGACGCCTGGAAGAGGGCACGTTCGGATATTGCTTCGAGTGCGGCGAGGAAATCTCGGAGCGGCGCCTGCGGGCGCTCCCATTCGCGGTCCGCTGCAAGGACTGCGAGGAGGCGCGCGAGGTCAGGCAGCAGCGCGAGCGCCTGATGGCGCAGCGCCGCGGGGCGGCGTCCCTCTTCATCGACATGCAGGGCTGAGCCCCGCTTTCGTCCTTCCCTTGTCACCCCGGCGCGCGAGACAATGCGCGCCGGGAGCCGACACGCCTTTTCACCAGCAGGAGTCTCGCCCATGAACGACCGAGACGAGCGCCTCTTCGAGGAGGCCTCGACCGGAGATCGGCCGCTCCAGATACCCGCCGAGCTGCCGATCCTGCCGCTCCGGGATACGGTGCTGTTTCCGAATTCCTTCATGCCGCTCGCCGTGGCGCGCGAGGCGTCGGTGCGGCTGATCGACGACGCCAGCGGCGGCGGCAAGTTGATCGGCGTCTTCACCCAGCGCGAGGCGTCGGTCGAGGAGCCGCTGCAGGACGACCTGTATCCGGTGGGCACCGTCACGGCGATTCACAAGATGTTCAAGCTGCCCGACGGCAGCCTGCGGCTCATCGTTCAGGGGCTCGCGCGCGTGCAGCTCGATCGCCTGGTGCAGACGCGCCCGTATTTGCGCGCCGCCGTCACGCTCGCGAACGAAGTGCTCCGCGACGAGGATCATCTCGAGATCGACGCGCTCCAGCGCAACATCAAGAGCAACTTCCAGCAGGTCGTGTCGCTCTCGCCGATCCTGTCGGACGATTTGCAGGCGCTCGCGGCCAACATCACCGACCCGGGCAAGCTCGCCGACTTCATCGCGTCGAGCCTGACGACCATCGGGACGCCCGTCAAGCAGGAGATCCTCTCGACGCTCGACGTGCGCGCGCGCACGGACGCGCTCAATCGCCTGCTGATCAAGGAGCTGGAGGTCCTCGAGCTGGGATCGAAGATCCAGTCGCAGGTGCAGTCGGAGGTTGGCAAGAACCAGCGCGAGTACTTCCTGCGCGAGCAGTTGAAGGCGATTCAGAAAGAGCTTGGCGAAGGGGACGAGCAGGCGAAGGAAATCGACGAGCTGCGCTCCAAGATCGAAGCCGCGGGGATGCCCGACGGCGTCAGGAAGGAAGCCATTCGCGAGCTGGATCGCCTCTCGAAGATGCCGGTGGCCGCCGCCGAATACACCGTGTCGCGGACGTACCTCGATTGGATCGTCGCGCTGCCGTGGAACAAGCGGACGGAAGACTCGCTCGATCTGCGTCACTCGAAGCAGGTGCTGGACGCCGACCACTCGGGGCTCGAGAAAGTCAAGGACCGCATCCTCGAGTTCCTCGCCGTACGCAAGCTGAATCCAGAGGTGAAGGGCCCGATCCTCTGCTTCCTCGGCCCGCCCGGAGTGGGCAAGACGTCGCTCGCGCGCTCGATCGCGAACTCGCTCGGCCGCAAGTTCGTGCGCGTGTCGCTCGGCGGCATGCGCGACGAGGCGGAGATCCGCGGTCACCGCCGGACGTACATCGGCGCGCTGCCCGGCCAGGTAATCCAGGGCCTCAGGCGCGCCGAGTCGAAGAACCCCGTCTTCATCCTCGACGAAATCGACAAGCTCGGATCGGATTTCCGCGGCGACCCCGCGTCGGCGCTGCTCGAGGTCCTGGACCCCGAGCAGAACAACTCGTTCCGCGATCATTACCTCGACGTGCCGTTCGATCTCTCCGAGGTGCTCTTCCTCACGACCGCCAACGTGATGGATCCGATTCCGCCGGCGCTGCGCGACCGCATGGAAGTGCTGGAGCTGGCGGGCTACACCGAGGAGGAGAAGCTGAAGATCGCGGTCGAGCACCTGATCTCGAAGCAGGTGAAGAACCATGGGCTCACGCCCGAGCAGCTCGAATTCTCGGAGGCGGCGATCCGGAGCGTGATCCGCGGCTACACGCGCGAGGCCGGCGTCCGCAATCTGGAGCGGGAAATCGGCGCGCTCTGCCGGAAGGTCGCGCGGCGCCGTGCCGAGGGCGACGAGACGAACGTCGTCATCACGCCGGAAGTCGTCGTCGAAATGCTCGGCGCGCCGACGTTCCTCGACGAGGAGATCGAGAACCGCACGAAGGATCCGGGCGTGGCGGTGGGCCTGGCGTGGACGCCGGCGGGCGGCGAGGTGTTGTTCGTGGAAGCCTCGCGCATGCAGGGCGGCGGCTCGCTGACGCTGACCGGCCACCTCGGCGACGTGATGAAGGAGTCGGCGCGGACCGCGCTGTCCTGGTTCCGCGCCAACGCGGAGCATTACGGCGTGGACCCGACGTTCTACAAGGATTCCGAGATCCACCTGCACGTGCCGTCGGGCGCGATCCCGAAGGACGGCCCGTCGGCGGGCGTCACGATGGTGTGCGCGCTCGCGTCGGAGCTGACGGGGCGCGCCGTCCGCGGCGACGTCGCGATGACGGGGGAGATCACGCTGTCCGGCCGCGTGCTGCCGGTCGGCGGCATCAAGGAAAAGGTGCTGGCGGCGCGCCGTCACGGGATTACCGAGATCGTCCTGCCGCGCCAGAACGAGAAGAACGTGCGCGAGGACCTGACCGAGGAGCTGCGGCGCGAGCTGAAGATCAACTACGTCGGCGAGATCGAAGAAGTGCTCGCGCTGGCGCTGCAGCCGTCATCGCAGCAGACGCACACGCCGATGCCGGTCGTCGCGGTGGAACACACGATGTGAGCGCCCGCGGCACGCGAATCGCTGAATGAACGTCTTCTACTCAGCGAGATACGAGATCCCGCTGCCGGGGCACATCTGGCCCACTTCGAAGTACCGATTGATCGCCGAGCGCCTGCTCGGCGATTCTCGTTTCAGAGGCTGTGAGATCCTCGAGCCGCCGCTCGCCTCCTGGGACGATCTTGCGCTCGTCCACACGGCTGAATACCTCGAGAAGATTCGCCACGACCGTCTGACCGCGGACGAGATCGCGACGCTGGAGCTGCCGTGGGGGCCCGGCGTTGCCGACGGGTTCCGTTTGATGGTGGGCGGCACCCGTGCCACCGCCGCGGCGGCGCTGGACGTGGGCGCCGCGCTCCACCTGGGCGGCGGCCTCCATCACGCCTTCGCGAATCACGGCGAAGGATTCTGTCTGTTCAACGACGTCGCGGTCGCCATCCGCGCGCTCCAACGCAATCGCCGGGTTCGCCGCGCCGCGGTCCTCGATTGCGACGTCCATCACGGCAACGGGACCGCGATGATCTTCGACGGCGATGACGCCGTCTTCAGCTGCTCGATTCACCAGCAGCACAACTATCCGTCGTTCAAGCCGCGGAGCGACCTCGACGTCGGGCTGCGCGACGGCGCCGGTGACGGGGAGTACCTGACGGCGCTTCGCGGCGTGGTCCCAGCCGTCCTCGCGAGCCGCCCCGAAGTGCTGTTCTATCTCGCGGGCGCGGATCCGTTCGTCGAGGATCGGCTCGGTGGCCTCGCGGTCACGAAGGCTGGATTGCGTGAACGCGATCGGGTCGTGATCGGTGCCGCGCGCGGCGCTGCCGTGCCTCTCGTCGTGGTGCTTGCCGGAGGATACGCGGTGCGCGTCGAGGATACGGTCGACATCCACCTCAACACGGCCAGAGAAATGCTGAATGTCGAATGCTGAATGCTGAATGCTGAATGCTGAATGCCGAACGTTAACGACCCACGCTGATTGTGTCCACTGCCGCGGAAAGCAGCCGTGTATCGCCGCTGTACCCGAATTGCGCAGGGGAGACCGCATGGTCGAACCGCAGTTCGAGAAGATTGAATCCGTAAAACCACACGTGGCGCGGAGCGTCGAACCCCACGTCCGACCAGTTCGACTCGAGGTCCGCGACGCCCAGCGTGTGATCGTTGAGCAACGCGCGCACGCGCTGCCGCGGCGCGCCCGCGGGTGCAAAGGGCTTGATGACAATATGGATTGTCGTGCCGAGCCATCCCGCGCGCGGGAGCCGAACGCGCGCCACGTCACCTTCGATCCAGACGAACGTCCGGCCCCCTTCGATGACTGCCACGTCCCGTCCGAATCCAGCGCCCGTCAATCCGCTGGCAGAGGGCGTTCCGACATCCACGATGTACGCGGCCCCCGGATTGATCGTCGCGACCGCAATCACTGAAGCCACAGCAACCGTGGCGCAGCCCGCTAGAAAGCCCACGAGCCGCATCGAGCGCTGGGACGGCGACACGAGGGCGTGCGCCGCCAGCGCCGAGGCCAAGAAGACGAATACATCGAAGTACAAATAGATGAGCGGCCACAGCGCTGTCATTGAAAATGCGAGCAACGCAAGCGCAAGCCACGGTTCGGGTCTGGCGCCACGGCGGATCGCGCGCCATGCCAAGGCATACACAAACAGCAGAATCACACTCTGCGCAGCTTCCGCGTACGTGTCTCAGCCATGGCGGAGCAGTACGCCAGTAACGCCCAGCGTCTGGTGGGCCCAGTCCGTGGACCGCCACACGAATTGCTTGACGACAGCGACATAGCTCCCAAAGACGTCGTACTTGAAACTGCGCCAGTCTATGAGCGCAAACGGCAGGAATGGCAACACAGCGGCGGCAGTCATCAGCAAAACGCGGCGAGCCGTGAGCTGCCCTTGATAGTAGAGGTGCATCAACACGATTGGAATGAAAGACACCATCGTCGTTCTGGCCGGCACCAAACATCCCGTCATGAACGCCACGGCGGTCGCGCGATCGGTGCGAAGCACACAGCAGAACGCGAACAGCAGGGGCCAGTACACCAGCGTATGGCCGATACCGTAGAACTGTCCGATCCGCGTGTGAAGCGCAAGCACCGTCGCGAGCACAAGCAACGCGACCGACGACATTGGATCTCCCAGCCGAATTGAAACAGCGCTGGACCATAAGATCGTTGCGACCACCGTCAAAAACGCGACGAGGGTCAGCACACGCGGATCTACGTCCATGACGTGAGGAAGAACGTAAGGCATCCACAGCCAGGGACCGTAGGGCAGCGGAACTTCCCACGGGACGTAGTAGAGCGTGTATGGGTTCTTGCCGTGCAGGAATCGATCGACGGCAGCGTCGATGACAACCAGCATATCGCCCTGGTAAACGTTGATCCGTCCCGCGAACATGACAGGCAGGAGACGGTGCGCCGTGTACGCCAACACGATCGCCCCGGCAACCGCAATCAGCGCTGTGCTCAACGTATGGAAACGTGACTGGTTTTGAATGTTCGCAACCGCGGTGCGAGGCCAGCACACGCACGTCAGCACCGCGACGACGCCGAGCAGAATCGTGTCGATCAGCAGTGGCGCCTGAGCGAACGGACCCGGGTGCGGTATGGATTCGTCGAGAATGACCAGGCCGGCAATCGTCAGAATGACGGAAGCAACGAACCGGAGACGTTCCGAACCACGGATCAGCACATTAATGGCGTCAAGTGGCGGCGCATCGGGCTAGATCATCGCGAGTCCCACCACCGTCTTCATGTCCACGTTCTCGCCGCGGCGGACCATCTCGCGCGCGTCGCGCAGCTCGAACACACGCGGCTCGATATCTTCGTCCTCGTCGAGTTGTGCCGCGTCGGTCGGCTCGTCGAGGCCGGACAACCGGAAGAACACCATCTCTTCGTCGCAGTAGCCCGGCGTCGGCAGCAGCGCCGCGAGCCGCACGATTGTCGCGGGCACCTGTCCGATCTCCTCGTGACACTCGCGGCGTGCCGCCTGCTCCGGCGTTTCGCCGGGATCGACGCTGCCGGCCGGCAGCTCCCAGAGCGTCTGGTTGACGACGTAGCGGTACTGACGAACGAGGATGACGTGCCCCGATTCAGGCACGGGGATGAGCACGACCGATCGCGGATGGCGGACGACGTCGAGCGTCACCTCGCGCCCGTTGGGCAGCCGGACGACGTCGCGGTCCACCGCGAAGACGCGTCCGTCGAAGACGCGCTCGTGTTTGAGACGTTCGGCCATGCTACAACTCCGGTTCTTCCTGCGCCGCCAGAATGTCGTCGATGACGGCGTCGAGGTCGGCGGGCAGCGGCGACTCGAACGTCATTCGCCGGCCATCGGCCGGGTGCGTGAACGAGAGGCGCGCCGCGTGCAGGAACGGGCGCTCGAGCCGCTGCACCGCGCGCAAATCGTTCGCCACGCGGCGATGGACGCCGCCGTACACGGCGTCGCCGACGATCGGGTGGCCGATCGCGCCGAGGTGGACGCGGATCTGGTGCGTCCGGCCCGTGGCGATCGCGACCCGCAGCAGCGAGACGCCTTTCAGGTGTTCCGCCTTCGTGATGCGCGTCACGGCGCTGCGCGCGCGGCGCGCGCGTGTGGACATCTTCTGCCGGTTCGAGGGATCGCGGCCGATCGCCGCGTCGATGCGCCGCCCGGCCTGTACGACGCCCCAGACGAGCGCGATGTATTCCTTCTCGACTTCGCGGTCCTGAAACTGGCGGGACAGTTCCTGATGCGCGCGGTCGTGCTTCGCGACGATCATGACGCCCGACGTCCCGCGATCGAGCCGATGCACGATGCCCGGCCGCAGTTCGCCGCCGATGCCGCTGAGATCGTCGACGTGGTGCAGGAGCGCGTTGACCAGCGTGCCGCTGCGGTGCCCCGCGCCCGGGTGGACCACCATTCCGGCGGGCTTGTCGATGACGACGACGTCGCTGTCCTCGTACAGCACGGTGAGGGGCAGCGCTTCAGGCTCCGGCGCTGCGGCCACGGGCGCGGGCAGCTCCACGGCGAAGACCTGTCCCGCGTGGACGGTGGAGCTGGGACGCAGGTCCCTCAGCGGACCGGAGACGAGGCCGTCCTTGATCAGACGTTGGATGTGCGATCGGGAGCGCTCGGGAAGGAGCGCCGTCAGAAAGTTGTCGAGCCGGACGCCGTCGTGTTCCGCTTCGACCCGCAGCTCGCGCCGCTCCGCCGCGGCCGTCATGCCGCGCGAGCCTGCACCGCCTCGCGAGGTGCCGGGCGCGTGCGCCGGCCGAGCAGGTACAGCATCACCATCGCGACCGGCACGAGGATCAGCGAGAGCGACTGCGATGTGGACAGCGTCCTGAACAGCACGCCGCGACTGTCGCCGCGATAGAACTCGATGACGAAACGCGACACGCCGTAGAGGAGGATGTAGCTCCAGAACGTGCGCCCAGGGAACGGCCGTCCGCGGCGCTCGAATACGAGCAGCACGCCGAGGATCAGCAGCTCCGCGCCGGCTTCATATAACTGCGTGGGATGGAGCGGCACGCCAATCGGCGTCCCGACGACGGTCTCGGCGGCACGGTCGTGAAACGTGATCGCCCAGGGGACGGTCGTGGCCCGGCCGAAACAGCAGCCGGCCATGAGGCAGCCGAGACGTCCGACCGCGTGCCCGAGCGCGATCGCTGGCGCGATCGCATCTCCTGTCGTCCACAGGGGCAGCCCGTAACGCCACAGGCTCCAGATCGCCGCGAAGATCGCCGCGATCAGGCCGCCGTAGAACACGCCGCCGACGCGCAGCAGTTCGAGCAGCCCGGCGCCGCTCATGAGGTACTGGCGCGGGTACTGGAGCGCGAGGAGCAGTTTCGCGCCGACGAGCGCGCTGACGATGACCCAGATGCCGAGATCCATCACGCGCTGGGCGTCGAGGCCGCGCGCGCGGGCGCGCACGAGCGTGAACTGGAGCCCGATCAGGTAGGCGGCCGCGAGGATCACGCCGTACGCGTAAATGGTGACGCCCCGCGCTTCAAACAGTATGGGATGCATGCCGCCGGCCGAACCCGAGCATTTCGAGGAGGACGAGGACCGCGCCAATCGTGATCGCCGCGTCCGCGAGATTGAAGGCCCAGAAGTGCGCGTCGCCCCAGTACACGTCGACGAAGTCCACGACGTATCCGGACACGGCGCGGTCGATGAGATTTCCGAACGCGCCGCCGAGAATCAGCGCGAGGCCGTACCGCGACAGCCGTTCCTCGTTTCCCAGCTGACGCGCGTAGAGCGAGATCGCGACGAGCGCGAGCGTCGCCACGAGGATCATCACGGCGGATTTGTACGGGAACTCCGCCGCGTTCATCAGGCCGAACGCGGCGCCCGTGTTCTGCACGTGCGTGAAGTCGAGCAGGTTCGGGATGATGCGGCGGCTGTCGTGCAGCGGCAGCACGGCGCGCACCGCGAACTTCGTCAACTGATCGAGGATGATGATGACGCCGATCAGGGCGAGCTCCGCCCGGCGGATGAACGGCTTCCGCTCGAGCAGCGCCTCTTCGGGCGACGAGATGGGGTTCGGCACCTCGGTCATGCAACTATCGGTTCGCGTCCGAGCGCCCGCGCGCATCGATCGCAGATCCCCTCGGGCGAGAGGGCGTCGACGAAGCGCCAGCAGCGCGGACATTTATCGCCGCCGGCACGCGAAACGGAGACGGTCACGCCGTTTCCTGCCGTCCGCGTGAGTTCGACCTGCGACACGATGAACAGCATCGCGAGATCCTGTTCGTACGCTTCGAGCAGCGCCGCGTCCTCTCGACCCGCTTCGAGCGAGACGCGCGCGCCGAGCGACGTGCCGATTTCCTTCGCCTGCCGCGCGCCCTCGAGCGCGCGGTTCACGTCGTCGCGGATGGCGATCAGGCGCGTCCATCGTTCGACGAGCGCGTCGTCGCGGAGCGACGCGAGGTCGTCCGGAAACTCCGCGATGTGGACGGAGCCGTCGCGTTCGCCCGGCAGATGGCGCCAGAGCTCGTCGGCGGTGACCGGAACGATAGGCGCGAGCAGCCGCGCGAGGCCGTCGGCGATCACGTACATCGCGGTCTGCGCGGATCGCCGTTCCGGCGACGCCGCCCCGAACGTGTAGAGCCGATCCTTCGAGACGTCGGCGTAGAACGCGCTGAGGTCCACCGTCGTGAACTGATTGATCGCCTGGAAGATCGTCGGGAAGTCGTACTCGTCGTAGGCGCGACGCACGTCCGCGGCGACGGTCGCGTAGCGGGCAAGCGCGTAGCGATCGACGTCCTGCATGGCCGCGCGCGCCGCGCGATCCGCCGATGGGTCGAAATCGTACAGGTTCGACACGAGGTACCGGAGCGTATTGCGGATCTTCCGATAGGCTTCGACGGCGCGCGCGAGAACCTGTTTACTGAGGCGCACCTCCTGCGTGGAGTCGCTCATCGAGACCCACAACCGGAGGATATCGGCGCCGCTTTCCTTGATGACGTCCTGCGGCTCGATCGAGTTGCCGAGCGACTTCGACATCTTGCGCCCATCTTCGGCGACGATGAAGCCGTGGGTGAGCACCTCGCGGAACGGCGCGTGTCCACGCGTGCCGAGGCCGACGAGCAGCGAGCTCTGAAACCAGCCGCGGTGCTGGTCGCTGCCCTCCAGGTACATGTCGGCCGGCCACGTCAGTTCGGACCGGAACGGCAGGACCGCCTCGTGACTCGACCCGGAGTCGAACCACACGTCGAGGATGTCCTTCTCCCGCTCGAAGGCGCTGCCGCCGCAGGCCGGACACGCGAGTCCGGGCGGAACGAATTCTTCGATCGGCCGCTCGTACCACGCGTCGGCGCCGTACTGGTCGAAGACGGACGCGGAGCGCGCGACGAGCGCCGAAGTCAGGATCGCTTCGCCGCATTTCGTGCAGTCAACCGCGGGAATCGGCACGCCCCACGCGCGCTGGCGCGAGATACACCAGTCGGGACGGTTCGCGATCATATTCGCCAGCCGCTCTTCTCCCCATCCCGGATACCACGTCACGCGGCGAATCGCGTCGAGCGCGGCGCCGCGCAGCGTGTCGCCGCCCGCCAGCGGCGCGTCCATCCGGATGAACCACTGCGAGGTCGCGAGGAAAATGACCGGGTTATGGCACCGCCAGCAATGCGGGTATTGATGCGAGAACGCCTCGCGATGCCACAGGCGCCCACGCGACGCGAGCGCTTCCTCTATCTTCGGATTCGCGTCGAACACCCGCATCCCGCCGAAGAGTTGCACCGTGTCGTGGAAGTGGCCGCCGGGTCCGACCGGCGCGTAGATGTCCAACCCGTACTTGACGCCGGTGTTGAAGTCGTCGCTGCCGTGCCCGGGCGCGGTGTGCACGGCGCCGGTGCCCTGCTCGAGCGTGACGTATTCGCCGAGGACGCCCACCGAATCCCGTTCGTACAGCGGGTGACGGAACCGGATGCCTTCGAGCTGTTCACCCTTCATCCGCGCGACGGGACGGTCGAACGCGCGCCCGACGACCTGACCGACGCGCGCGGCGAGCGCCTCGGCGACGATGACCGCGCGTCCGTCAACGTCGTACGCGGCGTAGTCGAACTCCGGGTGAAACGCGATCGCCAGGTTCGACGGGATGGTCCACGGCGTCGTCGTCCAGATCAGCACGGAGACGTCGCGTCGCGCCAGCGCGGGCACGCGCGAGGCGAGATCCGCGGCGCTCTCCGGGGCCAGCGGGAACTCGACGTAGATCGACGGCGAGGAGTGATCTTCGTACTCCACTTCCGCTTCCGCCAGCGCCGTCCGGCAGTGGATGCACCAATGGACCGGCTTCTTGCCCTTGTACACGAGGCCCTGTTCGACGAATCGGCCGAGCGCGCGAGCGATCGAGGCTTGATACCGGAAGTTCATCGTCAGATAGGGGTGCGCCCAGTCGCCGAAGATGGCGAGCCGCTGGAACTCCTTGCTCATGACGCCGATGAATCGCTCGGCGAACCCACGGCACGCGCGGCGGAAATCGGCCACCGACATCTCGCGCTTCCTGGGTCCCAGCTCACGATCGACCTGCAGTTCGATAGGCAGC
>Ga0066709_100001845_pt1 | contig 14665 bp, 14 predicted proteins | sample GraSoiAngelo_158_FD_79665 | JGI IMG/M metagenome (GOLD analysis project Ga0066709, IMG submission 79665) | Grasslands soil microbial communities from the Angelo Coastal Reserve, California, USA - 14_1009_16_30cm | ecosystem: Environmental > Terrestrial > Soil > Grasslands | place: USA...
CAGCTCGACCGCATCGGCGTCGGGCTGGTGACCGGGGTGCCGTGCGCCGTGTTCGGCGGGCCGCTGCGGTTGCTGGAACGGCAGCCGGGGCGGTACGTGCCGGCCGCCAACGAGGGCGCGGCGCTGGCTGTCGCCGCCGGGGCGGAGCTGGCCGGCCGGCGCAGCGCGGTGCTCATCCAGAACTCCGGCTTCGGCAACCTGGTGAACCCGCTGTCGTCGCTGGCGTTGACGTTCGACATCCCGGTACTGGTGTTCATGAGCCTGCGCGGCTGGCCCGATCCGGACCGCGACGAACCGCAGCACGCGGTCATGGGACGCAGCAGCCAGCGGTTGCTCGACGCGCTCGGGGTGCCGTACTGGCTGCTCGAACCCGCCGAGGAGCACCTGGCGAAGGTGCTCGACGCGGCACAGGGCGCACGGGAGGCGGGCCAGCCGGCGTTCGTCCTGGTCCCAAAGGGCTCGATCGGCTCCGTGGAACGTGGTTCGGTCGCCGAGGACGGGTTCGGGCGGCGCGCGGCCATTGAGGCGCTGGTGCCGTACCTGGACGGCGCGCTGGTCTTCACCACCACCGGGTACATCAGCCGCGAGCTGTTCGGTCTGGCCGACCGGCCCGCGAACTTCTACATGCAGGGCTCGATGGGGCACGCCCTGGCGCTCGGGCTCGGTGCCGCGCTCGCGCAGCCGCGGCGGCGCGTGGTGGTCGTCGACGGCGACGGCGCGGTGCTCATGCACCTGGGTACCTGCGCGACGGTGGGCGCGCTGGCGCCACCCGGCCTGGTCCACGTGGTGCTCGACAACGGCAGCTACGAGTCGACCGGCGGGCAGCTCACCACATCGTCCACAGTGGACTGGTCGAGCCTGGGCGCCGCGGCGGGGTACCGGTCGACCGCGGTCTGCGCCGACGCCGCCGCGCTGCGCTCCGCGCTCGACGCCCTGCGCGGGGCGCCCGGGCCGCATCTGGTCGCGGTACGGATCGAGGCCGCGCCCGGTACCACACCGCCGCGCGTCACCGCAGGGCTGGGTCCGGCGCAGTTGCGGGCCCGGTTCGAGGCGGCGGCCCGGTCGTGAGCGAGGTCGTGAACGATGTCGAGGTCGTGACCGGAAACGGTGCGGTGCAACGGATCCCGGAACTGGTGGCCGGGTTCGCGCCGCGTCGGGTACTCGTCGTGGCCAGCCGTGCTGCGGTCGCGCGGACCGGCATCGTGGCGCGGCTCGACGGGTACCGTCCGGAGGTCTTCGCCGACTTCGCGCCCAACCCGCAGCTGGCCGACGGCCTGCGCGGCGCGGCGGTCGCGGCGGCCGCCCAGCCGGACCTGATCCTCGGCCTCGGCGGCGGATCCGCGATGGACGTGGCGAAGCTGGTTCGCGGGCTGCCGACCGACCGGGACGACGCGACGGCGGTGCTGCGTGGCGCCGCGCAACCGCAGCGCCGCGCCCGGCTCCTGCTGGTACCCACGGTGGCCGGCAGCGGCAGCGAGGTGACCGGGTTCGCGACGGTCTTCGTCGGCGGGGTGAAGCATTCGCTGGACCACCCGTCGGTGCACGCGGATCTGGCCGTCGTCGACCCGGAGCTGACCGCGACCTGCCCGCCGGACGTGACGTCCAGCGGCGCGCTCGACGCCCTGGCGCATGCGGTGGAATCGTTGTGGTCATTGCGTTCCACGGCGTTGTCGCGGCAGTTGGCGCTGGACGCCATGCGGGCGCTCGTCGGGATCCTCGGCCGGCCGGTGAGCGCGGAGAGTCGCGTGGTGCTCAGTGCCGCGGCGACCCGCGCGGGACTGGCGATCGACCGCACCCGGACGACCGCCGCCCACGCCTTCGCGTACCCGTTGACCGCGCGCTTGGGCATCCGGCACGGTCTCGCCTGCGCGCTGAACCTGGTGTGGCTGCTACCGTTCACCGCCGAACGGCTGTCCACCGACTGCCAGGACCCGCGCGGGACGGCGTTCGTCGGCCGGCGCCTGGCCGAGATTTCCGCCGTGCTCGGGCCGGACAGCGGCACCCGGCTGGCGGAACTGGTCCGCGCGGCCGGGTTCTCCCCGGCGCTGGGCGACCACGGCGTCACGGAGGCCGACCTGCCCGGGCTCGTCGACGCGGCGCTCGGGCACAGCCGATCGACCAACGGACCGGTGCGGCTCGATCCGGCCGACGTGCTTTCCTTGCTGCGCAAGCGGTTGGCGGGCTGAGCCGGGCGGGGCTCAGCCGGGCGGGGCTCAGCCGGGCGGGGCGGCGCGGGGCTGAGCCGGGCGGGGCGGGTGGCGCCGGCCGGGTCAGGCCACCACGCGGCCGGCGACGATCGTGCGGCGCACCGTGCCGTCGTGCGCGACCGCGACGATGTCGGCGCGCCGGCCCGGTTCGAGCACCCCGCGGTCATCCAGGCCCGCCGCGCGTGCCGGTGCGCTCGTCACCAGTGCCACGGCGGCCGGCAGCGGCAGCCCGCTCGCCAGTACCGCCGGCCACATGGCTTCCGGGTAGTAGTCGCTGACGAGAATGTCCAGCGCGCCGGCCGCGAGCGCATCGACCGCGCTCAGATTGCCACTCGTCGATCGGCGCAGGAGCAGGTTCGGCGCGCCCATGGCGACCGCGAGGCCGTTGGGGCGGGCCGCACGGGCGGCCTCCGCGGTGGTCGGAAACTCCGCGATGACCGCACCGTGCGCGCCGGCCCGCGCGATCACGTCGGCGGAGTCCGGATCGTGCCAGGCGAACGGTACCCGGCCGGCGCGCGCCGCCGCCGCCAGCCGACCCAGTCGCGCCTCCAGATGCGGTGCGGCGGCGAGCTTCACGCCGATCCGCGCGTGCAGCTCCGGTTCCTCGACCGCGTAGTTGCGGCGGTAGAACGCGAGGTACGAGTCCAGCGACGCGAACTGCCCCTGTCCCGGCGTGTGGTTCATCACCGACAGCAGGGTCACCCGGCCGGACGCGATCACCTCCTGCGCGGCCGCGACCGAGTCGGCGTCGGTCACCTCGACCCGGATGTGCAACCGGTGGTCCACCAACGGATCCGGCAGTCCTTCCAGCACGGCGGCCAGCGCCTCGGTCGCCGACCGCTCGCGTAGGCCGATCTCGTCACCGGCGAGGCTCAGCGCGGCGTACCCGGTGGTCACCCCGGCGCCCGCGAGTCGCCGGTCCAGTGCCCGGACCGCCACGGCGAAGGGTACCCGCACCCCCGGCCGCGGTTCGGCGAGTTTCTCCACGGCGTCGCTGTGCAGGTCGATCGCGCCCGGGACGAGCAGGACGTCACCGAGGTCGGTGCCGTGGGTACCCGGCCGGACCTCCTCGATCAGTCCATTGTGGACCGAAACGGTACCCGGCCGGAGCACCCGGTCCGCGGTCACCACGGCGGCCGCCGTCCACTGTTCACCCATTGAGTACCGTCACAATCTCCGCCGGTTTGCCTTCCGCGGCCACCCGACCGCGCTCGATGAGCAGCGCCCGGCTGGCCAGTTCCTCCACTGTGGACAGATCGTGGAACACCCCGATCGCCGCCGCGCCGCCGGCCACGCTTTCCCGGATCAGCGCCTTGGCCGCCTCGCGGGTCACCGGGTCCAGCGCCGAGGTCGGCTCGTCGAGCAGCAGCAGCCGGGGCGTGGTGGCCATCGCGCGGGCCAGGTTCACCCGCTGCCGCTCGCCGCCGGAGAACGTCGACGGGTACCCGTCGTGCAGCGCCTCGGGCAGCAGCAGCCGGGCCAGCAGCCCACGCGCCCGGTCGCGTGCGGCGGTGCGGTCCATTCCGTTACGCAGCAACGGTTCCGCGACGACCAGGTCGGCTGGCGTGCGGGGTACCGCATGCAGGAACTGGCTCACCACGGCGATCTCGCCGCCGCGCAGCGCGACCATGAGCTCATCCGGCGCGCTCACCAGGTCGACCGGCCCGTACCGCGCCGACCGGTACCGCGCGCTGCCGCCGCTTGGCAGGTAGGTGCGGGACAGGCATTTGAGCAGCGTCGACTTGCCCGATCCCGACGCGCCCAGTACCGCGACGAGCTCGCCCGGCGCCACCGACAGCGACACGTCCACCAAAGCCGGCAGCCGCCGCCCGCCGAGCAGGTGCAGCGTGAACGTCTTGTGCAGCCCGGTCACCGTCAACGTGTCGGTCGCTGAGCCCGCGGGTGAGGTCCCAAGGTCGCTCACAGCGAACTCGCCACCAGCAGTTGGGTGTAGGCGTCCTGCGGGTCCTCCAGGACCTGTTCGGTGATGCCGGACTCGACCACCCGGCCGCGGTACATGACGAGGGTGCGCTGGGCGAGCAGCCGGATCACGCCGAGGTCGTGGCTGACCACCACCATCGCCACGCCGGTCTGCGCGTGCAGCTCCTTGACCAGATCGAGGATGGCCGCCTGCACGTGGACGTCGAGGCTCGACGTCGGCTCGTCGAGCAGCAGCAGCGGCGGCTCGTTGGCCATCGCCTTGGCCAGTTGCAGCCGCTGGCGCATGCCACCGGAGTACGCCGACGCGAGGTCGTCGACCCGGTCGGCGGCGACCTCGACCCGGGACAGCAGTTCGGTACCCCGGGCGCGGATCCGGCCGGCGTGCCGCCAGTCGGCCGCGAGCAACCGTTCGGCGATGTTGCCACCGGCGGACACCCCGAGGTCCAGCCCGCGCGCGGCGTCCTGGTGCACCATGCCCATCCGGAAGCTGCGCAGCCACCGCCGGCGCATCGCGTCGACGGTGGTCAACTCTTCGCCGTCCAGCGTGATGGATCCGTTGTCCGCCATGGTTTCCAGGTAGATGCACTGCAGCACGGTCGACTTGCCGGAGCCGGACTCGCCGACGATACCGAGCACCTCGCCGGGGTACACCTCGAAGCTCACGTCGGTACAGGCTACCCGGCCGCCGTACCGCTTGGTCAGGCCGCGCACCGCAAGCAGCGTCATGACACACCGAGCCGCGCGTCGCAGTACGCGGTGTCGCTGCACAGCCAGCCCTGTCCGGGTACCTCGGTGCGGTACGACGTGTCCGAACCGCACCGGGCACAGGGCGCGCCGGCCCGCTCGGTCTGGAAGGGATGGTCCTCGAAGTCCAGCGGTACCACGTCGGTGTACGGCGGCAGCGCGTACACCCGCTGTTCGCGTCCGGCGCCGAACAGGTACAGCGTCGGGTTCTGGTGCAGCTTCGCGACATCGTGGCGGGGGATCGGCGTCGGGTCCATGAGTACCGTGCCGTTGACCATGCACGGGTACCGGTACGACAGCGAGATCCTGCCGTACCGCACGATGTCCTCGTAGAGGTACAGCCACATCTTCGAGTAGTCCCGTTCGGCGTGCATCCGCCGGGTCACCGCGTCGCTCGGCTCCACCAGTCGCAGCGGTTCCGGGAACGGCACCTGCAGCACGACGATCGCGCCGGGCCGGACCGGCGAGTCGGGGATCCGGTGCCGGGTCTGGATCAGCGTCGCCTCACCGGCGTCACGCGTCGTCCGTACCCCGGTGGTCTTCGTGACGAGCGCGCGGATGTTCACCGCGTTCATGCTCGCGTCGTCGCCCTGGTCGATCACCTTCACCACGTCGGCCGGACCGACCAGGCTCAGCGTCAGCTGGATGCCGCCGGTCCCCCAGCCGCGCGCGAGCGGCATCTCCCGGCTGCCGAACGCCACCTGGTACCCGGGCAGCGCGACCGCCTTGAGCGTGCGGCGGCGCAGTTCCCGCTTGGTGTGCTCGTCGAGGAAAGCGAAGCTGTACCCGGTCGCGTCGCCGGCCAGTTCACCGAGCCGGCTCATGCCGGATCCTCGCTGCGCTGCGGTCCGGCATGAGGCACCCGGGCGCTGCAACTCTGATTCGCTCGCTGGCGCTCGCTCATGCCGGACCTCGCACGTGCTGGCGGATCGTGCGCACCCGGTCGAGGTCGGAGGCGAACGTCACCTCGTGCGGCAGCTTCATGTGCTCCACGAACCCGGCCGCCTCCACGCCGTCCACGTGTGCGAGGACGAACTCCTCGTCGGCCAGCGGGCTGTCGAACGGCGCGTCGTCGTTGACCCCGGACAGCACCGCGTCGAGGATCGCCATCGCGATCGCCTTGCGCTCGTTGCGGCCGGGGACGCAGCCGTACCCCATGCCCAGGGTTCCGTTGTCCCGGTCGGGTTTCTGGCCGATCGCCTCGGCCTCGGTGACCGGAAGCTCGCCGATGCACACCGGGTTGCCGGTACGCGGATGGGCCACCGTGAGCGGCAGCGCGCCGACCCGCAGTTCGGCGAGGGTCGGGTGGAAGGGACCGTAGCCTCGCAGGTTCGCGTAGGCGAAGGAGGTCATCGCGCCGGACTGGCCGCGCGCCAGCGCCTGCAGCCGCGCCGATCGGCTCGCCGGGAACCGCAGCGCCACCCGGGTGATGTCCTGCGGCGGTTCGGCCGGACCGGGTTGCGCGACAAGCCCTTCCGCGCGGAGGTGCTCGATGACCTTGCTCAGCGGGCCGGTGCCGGCCCCGCCGGCTGGCGCCTGCGCGCCGGCTCCGCCGGCTCCGCTGGCTGTGGCGGCTACGCCGGCTGTGCCGGCGGTCGGACCGGCTTCGTCGGCGATGCCGGTGTCCGGCGTGGCGTCCGGCCGCTCGCCGATGTCCAGGTCGAGCAGTCGCAGCCCGTAGTCGTTGGAGGCACCGAGCACCTGGCCGCCGGGTACGTTGCGGAACGCCGAGCTGATCCGCCGATCCGGTACCAGTTCGGCGGTGTCCGCCCGGGCCGGTGCCCGCCGCGGCAGCGTGGAACGGTACCCCCGCAGCAGGAACACCGCCTCCGCCACGTCACCGCGCGCCTGGGTGAACGCGAGCGCCGCCAGGTGCGGTTCGTACACGCCGGCCTCGCCCTGGATCTCGTCCAGCACCAGGGGCAGGTGAGTGGCGAGCGCCTCGACCGTCTGCCGTCCGCCGGTGGGCCGGGCGAGCGCCCGCGCCGCGCGGATCGCCTCCTCGGAACCCTTGACCGCCAGGTATCCCACGGGCTATCCCTCCACAATGGACAGTGTGGTCGACCGGGGCAGGGCGGCGCACCGGCCGGTACCGTCGACGAGGATGACGTCGACGCCGCGCGGGAAACCGCTGCGGGTGCGGCGCCACAGAGCCACTTCGCTGTCGGGTACCCCCGTCAGATGCAGGGACCGCGGGCCCGGACCGACCCCCGGACCGGACACCGACAGCGCCAGCGGACCTTCGCCCACCGCGTCGATCTCGTAGATCGCGGTGGCCCCGAGCGCCGGGTCCAGCAGCGTGCCGTGCCGTGCCCGCAGCAGCGCGCCGCCGGAGTCACCACCGCGGACGAGCACGAAGTCCGCGGTCTCCCACTGCGGGTCGCCGACCTCGGCGAGGCGTACCTCATGGTCGATCAGCGTGGCCAGCACCAGCGGCAGCCCCGGCGTGACATCGTGGACCGTCCCCGGGCCGGACATCGCGGCCAGCAACCCGCGGAAGCAGCGCTGGGTATCCAGCGGTGCGAACATCAGCCCAGCACCTCCAGATCCACCCGGGTGGCGGCGACTGCTCCGGCACGGCGCGCCCGGGCGCCGGCCAGTGCCGCGAGCGCATCCGCGACCAGCGCCTCGACCTGCGCGGCGAACACGTCCGCCTCGGCGGCCGCGTCGCAGATCGCCGCGGCCAGCGCGCGTTCCGGATCCGCGCCGAGGATCAGCCCGTCGCCGCGCCGGCCCGCCACGGTCACGCTCGCCTCGCTGACCACCACCTCGCACAGGTGGTACCGCTGCCCGGCGACCGACTCGGTCAGCTCGACGAGCATGGTGGCCGGCCCGGGTACCGACAGCAGGGTGACCTCGGCCGACTCCAGTACCCGTTCGGCCAGCGCCACCAACGGTTCCCGCGTGGCGACGGCGAGCGCGGCGAAACGCTGTTCGGCAGAGCCGTCCGCGAAGTCGGCACCGCCGGCCACAGACCGGGCAGCGCCGTCCATAGACCCGGCGGCGCCGTCCGCGGGCCCGGCACAGCCGTCCGCGGGCCCGGCACCGCCGGCCACCGGCTCGCCGCCGCTCACGATTCCAGCGCCAGCCACTCGTCGACCCGTTGCAGCCGGAAGATGTCGGCCATCGGCGCGATGCAGTCCTCGACCGGCACGCTGGACCCGTTCGCGAGCGTCTGCCGCAGCGCGTGCCCCATCGAGCTGACCGATGCGCGCAGCGCCTGGTTGGCGTAGATGACCATCGACACGCCGGCCTTGGCCGCGTCGTCGACGTGCCAGGCGAAGTAGGTCGTCGGCACCACGACGACCGGCGCCCGGCACTGCCAGGCGTCGCAGAACTCCAGCACCTCGTCGGGCTGGCGGGACTTGGAGTGCATGAGGATCGCGTCCGCCCCGGCGTCGACGTACCGGTGCGCCCGGCGCAGCGCCTCGTCAACGCCGAGGCCGGCGATGGCTGCCTCGGTCCGCGCGATCACCAGGAAATCATCGCCGCGCTGGGTCCGTTTCGCCACCTCGATCTTGCGAGCGAACACGTCGGCGTCTTCGAGAACCTGTTCGGTGTGCACGAAACTGTTTCGCTTGGGGAAGACCTTGTCCTCGATGCACACGGCGGCGATGCCGGCCGCCTCGTACTGGCGCACCATGTAGGCCACGTTGACGGCGTTGCCGAACCCGGTGTCGCAGTCGGCGATGACCGGTACCCGGCACGCGTCGTTCATGTAGCCGGCCGCCTGCAGGTAGTCGGTCATTGTGAGCAGGCTCATGTCGGGCAGGCCGCGGGAGGCCGAGATCGCCAGGCTCGACGCCCATACCGCGTCGAAACCGACGTCCTCGGCCACCAGGGCGGACAGCGCGTCGTGCGCGCCGGCCACCCGGACCACGCCGGGCGCTGACAATCGGCGCCGCAACAGACCGGCCTTGCTCTCGTGCTGCATGCTGGATTCCCTTGCTCTGCCAGGCCGCCGTGGCGGCGGGTCGGTGGGGTTCGGCTCGCCGCAGGCACGCGACGACCACGCCGCGTTCCGGCGTCCGGACGGGAGCCGGATTTCTGGAGTGGATCCAGAATTGAGTACCGACGACGCGGAGCGCAAGTGCGCGGTCACCTCGGTCGCCATATGTCGCATCTTGCGCGGCGGGCGGTAGATCCGTTCGTGAGCGGTCGGCGCGGTGCGTCGAGCGGCGCCGGTACCGTCGGGATCATGTCTGACGTCGTACTGCTCACCGGCGCGACCTCGGGGCTCGGCCGGTGGCTCGCTCCGCGACTGGCTGCCGCGGGCCTGACCGTGCTCGTGCACGGGCGCGACCCGGCCAAGGTCGACCGGACCGTGACGGAGGTACGGGCGACCGGTGCGCGCGCCGACGGGTACGTCGCCGACCTGGCCAGCCTCGCCGAGTGCGACCGGCTCGCCGCGGAGGTCGCGGCGCGGGGCGACCTCACCGTCCTGGTCAACAACGCCGGGGTCGGCTTCGGGCCGCCCGGCGGGTCACGGGAGCTGTCGCGCGACGGGTACGAGCTGCGCTGGGCGGTCGACTATCTCGCGCCGGTGGCGCTGACCCGCGGGCTGCTCGGCACCCTGCGTGCCAACGCGCCGGGCCGCATCGTCAACGTCGGCTCGGTCGGGCAGGAGCCGATCGACTTCGCCGACCTGCAGATGGCCTGCGGGTACGACGGGGTGCGCGCGTACCGGCGCGCCAAGCTCGCCCTGGCCGCGTGGACCTTCGACCTGGCCGCCGACCTCGACGGTACCGGCGTCGTCGTCAACTGCATCCATCCGGCGTCGCTGATGGGCACTGCGATGGTGCACGAGTCCGGGTACCCGACCCTGTCCACTGTGGACGAAGGTGGCTCGGCGACCCTCCGGCTGATCCTCGACGTCGACAGCACCGGCGGGTACTACGACGGGCCCCGGCTGTCCCGGGCGCACCCCGACGCCTACCGGCCGGAGGTATGGGCGGCGCTGCGGGCGGCGACCGAGGCGGCGCTGAACCACGATCGGCGCAGCTGAACCGCGATCGGCCCGGCAGTGCTCGGCGGCCGGCGGTGCCCGGCAGCCCGGCGGCCGGGGCGGGTGTCTGGCGGGCGGGCGGGTTCCTGGCGGGCGGGTGCCTGGCGGTCCGCGGCCCGGATCGTCAGCGGCGCGCCTCCGGCGGTGGCCAGGCCAGCCGTGACAGGCCGGACATGCCGCCGTTGACCACGTCCCGGTCGTGCGCGCCGCGCCTGCCCGGATCACCCGGCACGTACTGCCACAGCGCGAACGTCGTCCACCCGGCCGGCAGCTTCGGCGGCCCCTTGGCGTAGTTCGCGATGTCCAGCGGGTACCCGGCGAACGACGGGTCGTTGCCGGTACACGGGTTCCACCAGTACGCGTTCGTGTAGATCATCGGCTTGCGGTGGATCTCCGCCTCGATCCGGTCGACGAACGCGTGGATCCAGGCGCGCAGCTGTTCGGGGGTCAGGTTGTAGCAGGGGCCGGTGGACACGCCGGGGTACGGCCATTCGAGATCGACGAACGGCACCAGGGTCCGCTCGTCCCGCGTGAACCGGGCGTGGCGGAGAAAGTGTTCGGCCTGACCGACCGGGTCACCGTGATCCGGCCGGGCGTACACGTAGGCACCGACGTACCGGTGGGTCGCCCGGGCCGTCGCGTAGTCGGTGGCGAAGTGCGGGTTGACATAGGACGTGCCCTCGGTCGCCTTCACGTAGACGAACTGGCTGCCGGCGGCGATCTCCAGGCGCCAGTCCATCGGGTACCCCTCGTGGTCGTGGCTGGATATGTCGATGCCGCCGACCGGGTACCCGCTGGGCCGGGCGGCGGCGATCGCGGCCAGTACCCCCGGCGGCGGCGCGACCGCGGCGAGCTTCTTGTCGAAGCCGCGTGGCGCGCCGGCCGTGGCCCAGACAGGGCAGGTCAGCAGCGCCAGCCCGAGCACCACCGCCCGGCGCCGGCGCTGCGTCGCCACCAGCGCGCCCAGCCGCACCGTTCCAGTGTCCACGATCGGACACCGGGCGGCTCAGCCGCTGATCACGTCGATGTAGTCGATCTTGTTGTTGACCGCGCCGGTGCCGTTGGTGACGGTCAGTCGCCCGTCGGACACGGTCACCGCCATGGTGCCCTCGATCCAGTGCCGGGTCGCGTCCGGGGTACCGGACACCACGAGCTGGCCTTCGACCGTGATCCGGTACACGCTGTCGGTCGTGCTGGGGTCGCCCGCGACGACGTGGACCAGGTACCGGCCGTTGGGCACCGCCAGCTCCCACTGCCGTGCGCCGCCCGGCTTCTGCAGGTGATTCAGGGTGTCGTAACGCTGGTCGGCAGAGCCGGACGCGTTTCGGTCCCGGGCGTTGGCGCTGTTGTCGACGTTCCAGCCGTATGTGCGGCCGCCGCTGCGCGGTCCGAACGCTGCGCCGGTGTCGGCGAGGTACCCCACCGGCCTCGGCGCACCGGCCGGCTGGAAGTTGACCGTCGCGCTGAACACCGGGGTGAGCAGGTACGCCCGCATGTGTCCATTGTGGACACCCGCGCCGACGATCTGGCCGCGGTCGTTGATCCCGTTGGCCTGCTGCAGCGTCCAGCCCGAGCCGGCCGGGATCAGCGTGTCCAGCGCGGTCATCGTGCCCGCCTGCCACAGCCAGGCGCGCGGCGCGGGGCACGGTACACACTGCGGGTCGGCGGTGCCGACGATCTGGCCGGCCGCGTTGACCGCGTTGGCCTGATTGCGCATGATGCCGTCGATCGCGCCGAGGCTGACCGGGTTGGTGCCCTGCCAGCGCACGGCGATCTGGGACAAGCCGGCGCCGGCCCAGCCGACCACCTGCCCGCTGATGCTGATCGCGTTGGCTGCGGTCGATCCGGTACCCGGGAACCCGGGCAGGAACCGGACCGTGCCGTTGCGCCAGATGTACGCCGGCGACCCGACGACCTGCCCGACCGCGTTGATCCCGGTGGCCGGGCCGAGGTTCGCGCCGAGGTCGACCCGGGTACCGTCCACCTGGTACAGGGTGCCCAGCGGGTTGCCCTCGGAGCTGTTCGGCCGCTGGCCGCCGACGACCCGGCCGGCCGGGTCGATCCCGTTGCCGACACCGAGCGCGTTGGTCACCGGGCCGCCGAGGTCGGTGATGACGTTGCCCGCGCTCCACCGCACCGGGTACCCGAACCCGCCCGGGATCCGGTCGGCGGTGCCGGCCACCTGGCCGGCGTTATTGATCGCGTTGGCCCGGCTGAACCCGCCACCGGGGTTGGTACCCAGATCGGTCAGCGTTCCGTTGCTCCACCGGAACGCATGCGTCGTCGTCGCCGTCGGGTTGCTGTACCCGACGACCTGACCGGCGTTGTTGACTGCGGTGGCGACGCTGAAGTCACCGGTACCCAGTGCACCGAGATCGGTGACGGTGTACCGCGCGGTGCCGGTCGCGGCATACGCCGCCGGCACCGCCAGGGCGGCAAGGACAAGCAGGGCGGTCGCCCCGAGTACCCGGTGTGCATGCATGGGACGCACGGTAGCCGTCGATACGACTATCCAACATCGTCGATTCGGCTCAGGCCGGCGGCTGGACCGCCGCGCCCGCATCCGCGTCGGCGATGACCGCGACCATGGCGGCGCGGGTCGGCACGTCGAGTTTGGCGAAGATGCGCCGCAGGTGCGTGGAGACCGTCCACGGGCTCACGTCAAGCTTGCCGGCGATCGCCACGTTGGTCAGCCCCATCGCCACCATCTGCGCGACCTCGCGCTCGCGTGTGGTCAACCGGGCCACGCCGGACCGGCCGGTGGATCTGCGCCGGGTGAGCTGACACCGCACACCGTCGACTTCGAGGTCGAGCAGTACCTCCCGGCCGGCGTTCGACTCGTCGTCGTTGGCCTCGCTTCGGCGCAGCAATCGGGAACCGGCCACGAGCCGGGCGATGAGGCGTCGAATCTCGAACTCGATGTCATCGGGAGTCAGCAGTGCCGGCAATGTGCCGCGTTGGCGGTCGGACTCCCACGGCCCGCTCTCCGCCGCGGTCTGTGTGGTCTCCGCGGAGGCAGCGGAGGCAACCAGAAGTGTTCCGTGGCTAGCTTCGGCGCCACCGGTCATCGTCACCCCCGAGCGCATACGTGGCAGCCCAAACGGCTGATGGGCGGTCAGGCCGACCGACACCTTGAGGGTAGTCGGCTTGTCCGCATTGCGTATCGCACGATCGGGCGACCAGAGTCTGTCGTACTTCGGACGTTGTGTTGTCCGGCCATGAACGGGGGACCGTGTTCAAGGAGCCCGCCAGCGGTGACTGGTGTATCGCACCACGCCGGGCAGACACTGCCGACATCATGACCGCACCGGCGCCACAACTCGCCTTGACGCCACGGATGGACCTTCGGGTCTATCCGTCGTTGCTCGCCGGTGCCGAACTTCTCGCCTGCCCGATCGAGGAGCTGGACGAGGTGATCGCGCGGGAGTTGGCCAGCAATCCGGCGCTGGATCGGGTGGACCGACCGATGTCTACCGGGTCGGCGGACGGCCTGAGTTCCGTGGCGTACCAGCCCAGTGCGGCGGAACTGCTGCTGAGCGAGGTCACCCCGCTGCTGCACCGCGACGACTGGTGGCTGGCCGGGTGGATCCTGGCCGACCTGGATCAGCGCGGGTTCCTCGGCCGCGACGCGCGCAGCCTTTCCGCCGAGCTCGGTGTCGACGAGGCGCGTGTCAGCACGGTCATCGACGCGATCCGGGTGGTCGGTCCACCGGGAATCTGCGCGGCGGACACCACCGAATGCCTGCTGCTGCAACTGGAGATTCTGGAAGCCGACGGCCGGGCACCACATCAGTTGCGCAAACTCATCACCTGTCACCTGCCCGATCTCGCGAAGGGTCGGACCGGTACCGTGGCGGCGGCGCTCGGTGTCGACTCCGGTGAGGTACTGGCGCTGCGCGACTTCCTGCGCACGCACCTGCGCCCATGGGCGGTACTCGACGCACCCGCGAGCCGACCGGTACCCGCGGCGCCACCGGACATCGTCATCCGCGCCACGCCGGACACGCCCGACGAGTTCGAGGTGGTCGTCGCGAGCGGCTCGGCCACGGTACGGCTGGATCCGTTCTGGGCCGATCTCGCCGCGGACCGGCACGCGGCGATCTCACCGACCGAGCGCCGGCGGCTGCGCGAGTACCTCACCCGCGCGCGTACCTTTCTCACCGGCCTTGAGGAACGGGCCGCGACGCTGCTGCGGGTGGCCCGCCACGTCGCCGTACGGCAGCACCGCTTCCTGCGCGAGGGCCCGGCGGCGCACGCGCCGCTGACCCGGGCCGAGGTCGCCGCCGCCATCGGTGTGCACGAGTCGACGGTGAGCCGGGCGGTCGCCGGCAAGCGGGTACGGCTGCCCGACGGCCGGGTGGTCGGCTTCGCCACACTCTTCGGCGCGAGCGGCTCGGTACAGGCGACACTAAAGGCGATCGTCGCCGCGGAAACCCGGCCGCTGTCGGACACCGAACTCGCCGACGAGCTGCACGCGCGCGGGTACCCGGTGGCCCGGCGGACCGTGGCCAAGTACCGCGGCCAGCTCGGCATCCCCACGCACACCTGCCGGTAAAGACTCCCGAAGCCGGCTTCGGCGGCAGTGCGCCGATCCGAAGCGCGCTTCCGGTACCGGCGCGGCAGCCACCCTCGTGACCTGCACGGCGACCCTGGCACGCATCTTGCATCGCATAGGACAGGAGGACCACCACAGCGATGGGCCAGGAGGTCGCCCATGCACAACCTGGATCGCACCATGTTCGAGGCTCACGAGATCGGGCACGGTGAG
>Ga0066709_100001846_pt1 | contig 14664 bp, 18 predicted proteins | sample GraSoiAngelo_158_FD_79665 | JGI IMG/M metagenome (GOLD analysis project Ga0066709, IMG submission 79665) | Grasslands soil microbial communities from the Angelo Coastal Reserve, California, USA - 14_1009_16_30cm | ecosystem: Environmental > Terrestrial > Soil > Grasslands | place: USA...
ACCTCGGCGTCGAGGGTCGTCATGTCGCCACGACCTGGGCGGGTCGGTGGCCCAGCTCGTGCTCCGCGAAGAGCACGAGGGAGCGGAGCAGACGCACGTACTGACGCACCGGGTCGAGCCGGCTGGACTCCAACCGGTCGAGCGACGCGCCGGGCGCCGACCGGCCGGCGCCGCCGCGAACTCTCGTCCACGCACCGAGGGCCACCGACTCGGCAGCCATGCCCGCGCGGAGGTGCTCGGGCATGGCGCGGAGTGTCTCGTCGACGTACGCCTCGACCTCGGCCCGCAGGCCCTCGTCGAGGTTGGCGGTGAGCGTCGTGACCACCTGGCGCTCGAACCACAGCATGGGCTCGTCAGCTTAGAGGGCGACCGGTTGGCCCGTCGCATCGTGGGTGCGACGACCGGCCCGAGCCGGCCGTGGCGATGGTGACCGGCCGCGAGGTGCCCGTTACGATCGGGAGATCGTCGCGCCGACTTCCTCATTGCCGCGCCCTGCGGCAGAGCCCGAGCCGCTCCCGGCGACACCCAGGGGTCGTGGAACGATGCGCCTCGCCCTCCTGCTCGCGCTTCTGCCGCTCGCCGTGTCGGCCGTCTTCGTCGTCGCGACGAAGGGCGCCACGTACACGCCGACAGCCGACAACGCGCTCATCGAGCTGAACACCCGAGATGTCGGTCATCACCCGGTGCTCGTGGGTCTGGTCTCGCGCGACGGATGGAGCCACCCGGGCCCCGTGCTCTTCTACCTGCTGGCTACGCCCTACCGGCTCATGGGGAGCTCGTCGATCGCACTCTCGGTCGGCGCGATCGCGATCAACGCCGCGGCCATCGCCGGGACGGCCGTGGTGGCCCGGCGCCGAGGTGGCCTGTCGTTGATGCTGCTGACGCTCCTCGGCATCGGACTCCTCGTGCGGGCCCTCGGCTCCGAGTTCATGCTCGATCCGTGGAACCCGTACATCCCCGTCCTCGCGTTCGGGCTCCTCGTCTTCCTCGTCTGGGCGATGACGTGCGGGGAGACGTGGGCCCTTCCGGTCACGGCCGGGGTGGGCTCGTTCTGCATCCAGACGCATGTCGGCTACCTGCCCCTCGTCGCCCCGCTGGTCCTCTGGGGCGTCGCCTGGCTGATCTGGTCGCTGGCCAGGGCGCACCGCCTCGCGGCTCTGGCGCGGGCCGGCCTCGTCACCGCGGCGGTGCTCTCCGTGCTCTGGCTGCCACCACTGCTCGACGAGGTCCTCCACTCGCCCGGCAATCTCACCGAGGTCGTCGACTACTTCCGCCACTCGGGGAAGTCGGCGCACACCCTCGCCGACGGTTATCGCGTCATGGGCGCGCAGTTCGGGCTTACGCCGGAGTGGCTCACCGGAGCCGATCCACCCAGCCCATTCACCGGAGAGCCCCCGTCGCTCTACTCGAACCCCATCCCGGTGCTGCTCCTCCCGCTGGCGGCGAGCGCGATCGTGCTCTGGCGACGGCGAGGCTCCGATGCGCGCCGGCTGCTGGCCACCCTGGGCGTGGCGCTGGCCCTCGGTGTCCTGGCCGTGGCGCGCACGCTCGGCGACGTCTTCGCGTACCGGCTGCGCTGGACGTGGGTGCTTGCCATGGTTGCGGCCGTCGTCGTTGCCTGGACGGCATGGACCTGGATGGCCCGGGTCGCGCCTCGAGTCGAAAAGCGGTGGCTCGTCCCCGTCTCCGTCGGCGCGCTTGCCGTTCTCGCAGTGACCAACGGTGTCAGTGCGGCCCGCGGCGGCGTCCCTCGCGGGGAGGAGTCGGTGCGATTGCGCGCGCTCATGCCCTCGGTCGTCGCTGCGCTTCCCAAACGCGATGGCGACGTCATCGTGCGTAGCTCCTCGTTCGTCAGCACCTTCTACGCGGCAGGGATGGTGCTGGCGCTCGAGCGCCAGCACCTTGCGGCCCGGGTCGACCCGACCCTCGAGGTGCAATTCCACGAGCATCGCGTCCATCGGCGGGGCCAGGTGCGGGAGATCCTGACCATCGCGACGAACCTCGGGATCGATGAGCTCGCCTCGCGATCGGATCTCCGGCTCGTCGGCTATACGGGCGTCGTCTCCCTCGGCGAGCGGGCGCGCCTCATGAGACGCGTGTCGGTGCTGGAGCAGGCGCACCGCGCCGGTGAGCTCGACGACCTCGGTTACTACGTCCAACGCAGCGAGATCTCGAAACGGCTCGACCGGCCCGTCGTGGGCGTGTTCGCGACGCGCGGCGCGTCGCGCAGTTGACCGCTACGCGGCACGCGGGCCGAGGAGCACGACCGATGCGGTGAACCCGTGCAGGAAGTTCCGGCCCCCGACCGGGCCGAGCTCGCCGGCGCACGACATGCCGGCGACGGTGCGGTGCCCCAGCGTGTCGGCGACGACCTCCGCGTCGTGGTCGGGCGCGCCGAACAGGCGCGAGCCCCGCCCGTTGCACGTGAAGAGCAGCGCGGCCTCGGCCAGCCGCCCGCTCATGAGCTCACGCAGGTCCTCGTCGGCTGACGCCGCGTCGCGAACCTGGAACTGCGCGGTCTGCCCGACCTCGACCAGGTCGCCGACCGCGATCGCCCCGTTGTCGGGGTCGGCGCCGATGAGGTTGCGGATGAGGAAGTCGCCGCGGTCGTAGGTGGCCCGCTGCTCGTCGATCACGCGGCCGAGGTGCACGCCCTGGCCGAGGAGACGGCGGTCGTCGTCGGACGCGCGACGCGCGACCTCCTGCAGACGCTCGAGCGCGGGCCGGCCCGCGAGCTCGTAGACGATGTTGCGCTCGGCCTTGGTAACCGCGAAGGGATCGCCCACGGGCCGGCACCCCTGGGAGACGACCGTGGCCACGCCGACGTCGGGCCCGAGGAACGCGCCCACCGCGCCGTGGTCCACCACGCGGTCGTCGAGCACGAGCCGGTTGCCGCCGGGGCCGCGCGCCGCGGAGGCCATGCCCCCCACGACGGGCAGGTGGGGGAAGTCGTCGCCGGCGCGCGCGAGGAACGCGTCCGCGGGGAACGAGAAGGGATCGGCGAGCAGCAGCAGCGCGGACGGCGTCGCCGGCACCGGGTCGGGCCAGCCAACCAGGGTGTCGCCGTCGGGCGTCGTCTCCAGCCGGAGATGGAACGGCGCGACCGACCCGGTGTGACCCGCCCAGAGGCTGACGGCCGCCTGCTCCTCGACCTCGCGGTCGCCACCGACGACCGTCTCCGCCGCGCAGCCGACGAGCGCGCCGGGCCGGAGCACCGTGCGCACGGCGCGGGCGGCGTCCTCGAGCGCGCCGGCATGGGGCGCCGTGACGAAGAGGACCGCGAGGTCGGGCGGTCGGCCGGCCCCGAGGCCCTCGAGCACCTGGCCCGCGACCTCGCCGACGGCGGCGGCGGTGATGGGGTGCTCGGACAGTCCCGCGGCGTACGCCATGCCCGCACGCTAACGCCGCACCATCGTGCTTCCGACGCGGACGTCTCTAACGCGCCCGCTCGCCGTCCACCCACACGGCCGCGACCCCCAGCGACTCGTCGAGCGCCACGACGTCGGCACGGGCTCCCGGCTCGAGCCGGCCGCGATCAGAGAGACCGAGGAGGTCGGCCGGCGTTGTCGCCGCAGCGCGGACGGCATCGGGCAGTGGCACGTGGGCCTCGCTGACGACGTTGCGCACGGCCTGGTCCATCGTGAGCGCGCTCCCGGCCAGCGTGCCGTCACCCAGGCGCGGCGCCCGGCCGTCGAAGTGCACGACGATCTCGCCGACCGTGGCGGCCCGCCATGCGACGGCATCGGTGATCAGCGCGACACGCGTCGCACCCTTGGCTCGGAACGCGACGGCGATCGCGCTGGGGTGCACGTGCACCAGGTCGGCGATCAGCGACACCGCGAGGCGGTCGTCGGACAGCGCCGCGCCGAGGAGCCCCGGCGTGCGGTGGTGCAGGGACGGCATGCCGTTGAAGCAGTGCGTGACCAGGCGCGCGCCGGCGTCGACGGCGGCCTCCGCCTCTTCGAACGTCGCCGCGGAGTGGCCGAGCGCCACCAACACGTCTCGCTCGCGCAACAGTCGGATGGCGTCGACCGCGCGCACCTGCTCCGGCCCGAGGGTGACGAGCGCGACCGTCTCGGGCAGCGCCGCCAGCCACTCGAGGTCGAGCGCGCGCACGAGGTCGGACGGGTGCGCACCGTGCATCTCGCCGAGGAACGGGCCTTCCAGGTGCGCGCCCGCGATCGCAGGGCGCGCGCCGCGCCGGGCCGCGGCTTCGGCGATGCGCGCCAGGGGAGCGGCGAACGAGTCGAGCGGCGCGGTGACGAGTGTCGGCACCCACGTCGTCACGCCCTGGGCGAGCAGCAGCGCGTCGAGCCTCGTCCAGTCGCTGTCGCGGGCGTGCGCCACGTCGACATCGTCGACGCCGTTGACCTGCAGGTCCACGAACCCGGGCGCGAGCGTGCGTGGCGGGACGGGTCCGGAGGTCGGCGCGACGGTGACGATGCGGCCCCGGTCGATCTCGACGACACCGGGCTCGAGCACGCGGTCGGGTGTGATGACCCTCGCCGCGGCCAGCGTGGTCATGAGCTCAGGCGGCGACCGCTTGCTTCAGCTTGGGCTGCGCGTGACGGACGTTTGCCCACCCGCGTCGCACGAGGAAGCGGATGACCGGCCACGCGGGATCGACCTCGCCCCGGCCCATCGACAGCCGGGCGGAGGTGGGCGCCGCGTGGTGGTTGTTGTGCAGTCCCTCGCCGGCGGCCAGCCAGGCGAGCCATTGGGAGTTCGCGGCCCGGTTGGGGTGGGGCCGCTTGCCGAAGGTGTGGCCCACGGCGTTGACGGCGGCGTTCAACGACAGGTACAGCACCACGTGCACGAGCGCGGCGAGCAGCGCGAGCCACGGGCCGAACAGCACGCACAGGATCGCGATGCCGATCCCCAGGCCGAGCAGCGCGTGGTCGAACAGCAGGTGATCCCAGCGGTCGGCCGGGAGGTCCCGCGCGTAGCGGGCCACCTCGGCCCGGTCGCGGGCCACCCGCCGGTAGAGCACGGCGTTGAGGAGCTGGACCTTGGGGAAGCCCATCAGGACCGGCGAATGAGGGTCACCCTCCACGTCGGTGTAGGCGTGGTGCTTGCGGTGCACGGCCACCCACTGGCGGGGACGGATGCCGGTGGTGATCCACGTGACGACCCGGAACAGGCGGGTGAGGCCCGGTGTCACGGTCATGGCCCGGTGCGAGAGCGCACGGTGGAGCCAGATCGTCGTGACGAAGAGCGCGAGCTGGGTGACGAGGACCGCGCCGACCACCGCGGCGAGGGGGGACCTGAGCATCAGCCCACGGTATCCTACCGACCGGTCGGTAGGGACCATCAGTGGTCAGCAGGCGGCGGGCGGCTACCCTGCGCCTGTGGCGGCAACTCACCCTGCGCCGCCCAAATCGGAGATCCCGGCGCAGTCAACCCGAAGTGCCATCCTGGCTGAGGCCCTCCGTTGCTTCGCCGAGCACGGTTACGAGGGCACGTCGCTCAACGACATCGCCGCCGCCGTGGGGATCCGCCGGCCCAGCCTCCTGCACCACTTCCCGTCGAAGGAGGCGCTCTACCGCGAGGTGTTCGAGGGTGCGCTCGGCGACTGGTACGCCCAGGTCGAGGGGGCCGCAGAAGGGCCGCGCGAAGGCTGGCCCATGGTCGACCGCATGCTGACCGCGGGCTTCCACTTCTTCATGGAGCACCCCGAGTTCGTGCGACTCGTGCGGCGCGAGGCGCTGGAGGGGAGTGGCCGGCTCGGCGTCGAGCTGGGCGCGGTGCTCCAACCGCTCTTCGCCCGCGCGGTCGCGTTCTTCGAGCGCGAGATGGCGGCCGGGCACCTCCGGGCCCAGGACCCCGAACAGCTCCTCCTCACCGGCTACGGCGCCCTGCTGTCGTACTTCAGCGACGTGTCGTTCCTCGAGGCGCTCCTCGGGCACGACCCGCTGACGCGGAGCGCGCTCGAGCAGCGCCTCGAGCACGTGCGTGCGTTCTTCCGGGCCGCGCTCCAGCCCGATCAGTAGAGTCGCCGAGCGTGTCGACGGCCGCCCCTGACCCGCTTCAGCTCTTCGCCGACAGCGCGCCCGACCGGGCCGCGGTGATCGAGGGCGACGCCGTCACCACCTACGCCGAGCTCAACCGCGAGGTCAACCGGCTGGTGAGCGGCCTGGCCTCTCTCGGCGTGCGGAAGGGCGAGGTGGCGGTGTGGTGCGGCCCCAACAGCCGCCAGGTCATCGCCTTCATGCACGCGGCGCGCAAGCTCGGGCTCATGGCGGTCCCCCTGGCCTACCGGTTCACGCCAGACGAGATGGCGTACGTGATCGACAACAGCGGTGCCGCCCTCGTCGTGGTCGACGCGGAGCAGGCGCCGATCGTCGCCGAGCTCGACGGAAGGGTGCCGAAGGTACGAGAGGTCGTGGTGCATCGCGGCGACCACGGCGAGTTTCGCTCATGGGACGACGTCCTCGCGCTCGGCACCGACGACGAACCTCCGCCGACGGCTGCCGAAGGCCTCGGCGCGACGATGATCTACACCTCCGGCACCACGGGCAGGCCGAAGGGCGCACGGCGCACGCGCACCGACCGTGATCTCGTCTTCGCGCTGTTGCAGGAGCTGCGGATGGGCTTCGACGAGGTCCACCTCACCACCGGCCCGCTCTACCACTCGGGCCCGAACGCGTTCGCGCTGCTGTCGATGGCCATGGGCGGCACCGTCGTGGTGATGCGGAAGTTCGACGCGCGCGAGTGGGTGCGTCTGGTGCGGGAGCATCGGGTGACGTCGACATTCAGCGCGCCGACGCAGCTCAAGCGCATCGTGTCGCTTCCCGAGGACGAGCTCGCCCGGGCCGACTGCTCCTCCATGCGCACGCTGATCGCCAACGCCGCGCCGGTGCCGTACGCGTTGAAGCAAGAGGTGATCGAGAAGCTGGGTGACGGCTTCCTGTTCGAGGTCTACGGCTCCACCGAGCTCGGCGTCGACACCGTGCTCCGTCCGGAGGACCAGTTGCGCAAGCCGGGCTCGTGCGGGCGCCCCTACGGCAACATCCGACTCAAGGTGGTGGACGAGGCCGGTGACGAGTGCCCGCCCGGCGAGCCGGGCGAGCTCTACATCCGCACCACGCTCGCCATGGACGGCTACCACGAGACCGCGGAGCAGCTCAGCGAGCTCGGCGCCGGGAGCGGAGGCGAGCCCGCCGCTTCCGGGGACGAGGCGTGGAAGTCGGTCGGCGACGTGGCGCGCATCGACGAGGAGGGCTTCGTCTACATCTGCGACCGCAAGAAGGACATGATCATCAGCGGCGGGATGAACATCTACCCGGCCGAGATCGAGGCCGTGCTCTACTCCCACCCCGACGTGATGGACGCAGCCGTCTTCGGCGTGCCCGACGACGAGTGGGGCGAGAAGGTGCACGCCGTCGTCCAGCCGCGTGCCGGCCGTGAGATCGACCTCGTCGCGCTCGAGGCGTTCGTCGCCGAACGGCTCGCCGGCTACAAGCGCCCGCGCTCGTGGGAGCTCCGCGACGAGCTGCCACGCACCGAGAGCGGCAAGCTGCTCAAACGCCTGCTGCGCGACGAGCACTGGTCGGGTCGCGCGTCGAAGGTCTAGGCACGTTGGCGCCCTCTGACGCGCGGGTACAGGTCCCGCCCAACTGCGACCTCACGCTCGGCATGGTGTGCGTCGACAAGCGTGAGCCCGGGCGCACGGTGTGGCGCATGCTCGCGGACGAGCGCTTCGCCAACCCCACGGGCATCGTGCAGGGTGGGTTCCTTGCCGCGTTCGCCGACTCGGCCATGGGCGCGAGCTCCCTCACCTACGCGCGTGAGCGGAAGGTCTTCTCGGCCAACGCCGAGCTCAAGGTGTCGTTCCTGAAGCCGGCGCGAGTGGGCTCGGTGCTCACCTGCACCGCGCACGTGATCTCCGGCGGGAAGCGGGCCGCGTTCCTCGAGGCCGAGGTGGTCGACGACGAGGGTCGCATGGTGTTGAAGGCCACGTCGACCTACCTGCTCGCGCCGCGGGAGCAGTGACCGCACGCGGGGCCGCGCGCAGGGCCCGGCCGCGCGCACGCTCGGCGCTAGCGACGTCGCTGTTCCTCGTCGCCGCGGTGTGTGCCGCGCTGTTGGCGTGGCCGGTGGGCCCGTTCCGCCCGCTGAGCGGGACGGCTCGAGCTGCGGATGCACCCGCCGCGGGGCCGGCCACGCCCGTGCTGAGCCTGCGGCGGGCGCCGGCCTTCCTCGCCCGGCTGGCCGCCGGCCATCGGCTGCAGGACGGCATCGACCGCGTCCTCGCCGACGCGCGGCTCGCCACGACGGGTGGACGGGCGTGCGTGGTCGTCCACGCCGCCGGCGGCCGGACGGTCTACGCCCGGCACCCGGACCTGGCGCTGGCGCCGGCGTCCACCGTCAAGCTCCTCACGGCCGTGACCGCGCTCCGCCGCATCGGTCCCGACGCCCGGCTCAGCACCGACGTGCGCGCGGACCGGTTGCCCGTCGACGGTGTGGTCGACGGCGACCTGTGGGTCGTCGGGGGCGGCGATCCGCTGCTCGCCACGGCGGACTTCGCGGCGAGCGCCGGCCTCTCGGGAGCTCCTCGTCCTGCGTCCCGGCTGGAAGACCTCGCAGGCGCGATCGTCGCGGCCGGCGTACGCCAGGTGCACGGCCGCCTGCTCGGCGACGATCACCGGTACGACACGTTGCGTTCCGTGCCGACGTGGAAGCCCGCCTACGTCGAGCAGGGGCAGTCGGGGCCCCTCAGCGCGCTGATGGTGAACGGTGGCTTCACGCGCCTCCGCCCGACGCCGTTGCCCGCGAGCGCGCCCGCGGCTGACGCCGTGGCCCGGCTGGCGTTGCTCCTCGCTCAGCGGGGAGTGCAGGTCGCCGGTGTGGGCGAGGGTGTCGCGCCCCAGGGAGCGGTCGCGGTCACGTCGCTCGCGTCGCTGCCGATGCGTCAGATCGTGACCGAGATGCTGCGCGACAGTGACAACACGACCGCCGAGCTCTTGACCAAGGAGCTGGGCTTCCGGTTCGGCGGCGGCGGCAGCACGGCGGCGGGCGTCTCGGTGCTCGACGCCATGGCCCGCGCCCTCGGCAGGGGAGTCGCCGGCGGTCTCGTGCTCGCCGACGGGTCGGGGCTCGACCGCTCCAACCGCGCCACGTGCGGTGCGCTGACCGCGCTGCTCGACACGCAGGCGGGACCGGACGGGCTGGGCGCGCTGCTGCCGGTGGCCGCGCGCAGCGGCACCTTGGTCGCACGCTTCGCCGGCACGCCGGCCGCGGGCCGGGTCGCGGCCAAGACGGGCTCGCTCGAGGGCGTCGTCGCGCTCAGCGGCTACGCGACCGATGCGCGAGACGAGCGCCTCGCGTTCACGGTGCTCGTGAACGACCCGCGTGACGACGTGGCCCACGTTCTCGTCGACCGCGTCGGCGTGTTGCTCGTGGGCTATCCGCAAGGGCCCGCACCCGGGGAGCTCGGACCGGGGCAGCCGTGAGCGCGTGGCTCCCCATGTTCCCGCTCGAGTCGGTGCTCTTCCCGTCGGCGGTGCTGCCGCTGCACGTCTTCGAGCCGCGCTATCGCGAGCTCACCCGGCGCGTGCTCGACGGCGACGGCGAGTTCGGCGTCACCCTCATCGAGCGGGGGAGCGAGGTCGGCGGCGGCGACGCGCGCTTCGCGATCGGCACCCGGGCGCGCATCGTGCAGGCGGCCGAGCTGCCCGATGGGCGATGGGCGCTGGTGGCGGTCGGCCTGCGGCGGATCGCAGTGACCCGTTGGCTGCCGGACGCGCCCTTCCCGCAGGCCGACGTGGACGACCTGCCCGAGCCCGCGCCGGGGCCCGAGGCGGGCGCCCTCCTGGCCACGGCGGACGGGTTGCTGCGACGCACCCTGGGCCTGCGGGCCGAGCTCGGCGATCCCGCGGCACCGGCCACGGTCGAGCTCGCTCTCGACGTGACGACCGCGGCGTTCCAGATCGCCGCGCTCGCGCCGATCGGTCCCGCCGACGCGCAGCGCGTGCTGGAGACGTCGGGCACCGACGGGCGTCTCCGGCTCCTGGCGAGGCTGCTCGAGGAGGAGGCCGAGGTGCTCGAGGCGCGGGCGGCGGGGGGTTGAAGCTGCTCGTGCGCGGGCCGCGGAAGTAAGGTCGGGCGCCATATGGCGGACACGACCGGCCAGGAGAAGAGCCTGGCGACCCACGTCACCGAGCTGTACGAGCTCGTCCTCGCGTATGCGAAGCAGGAGACACTCGACCCGGTCAAGAGCCTGGGTCGCTTCATCGGCTTCGGCGTGGCGGGGTCGCTCGCGTGCGGTCTCGGCGCCGTCATCATGCTGCTCGGCGGGTTGCGCGCCCTCCAGACCCAGACCGGGACCCGTCTGCAGGGCAACTGGTCGTGGGCGCCGTACGGCATCACCGCCTTCGGGTGCGCAGTCATCATCGCCCTGGCCATGACCATTCGCGCTCGCAAGCCCAACCGAGGAGGACCGAGCAAATGACGCTCGTCGACAACGGCCAGATCTCGCGGAACGACATCGAGAACAAGCTGCGCGAGATCCGGGGTGACGTCGACACCGCCACCGAGTCGGCCAAGAGCGTCGGTCTCATCGTCGCCGTCGCCGTCGTCGTGGCCGTCGTCGGCATCGCGTTCCTCAGCGGCCGGCGCCGGGGCCGCAAGCTGTCCACCGTGGTGGAGATCCGGCGCGTCGGATGACGGCCGTCGTCCGCCGCTACCTGACGCGTAACGCCACGAAGCGCGGGTTCCTCGGCGGCTCACGGCCGTGGATGGCGGTCGGCGTGGTGCTCTTCGGAGCCCGTGTGTTCAATCGGTTCTTCGGCGGCGAGGCCAAGGTGCTCTACTCGGAGAAGCTCGACCGGGGGAAGACGCTCGTGATCTCCTACCCGGGGTCCGAGGTCGAGGTGCTGTCGCGCGAACCGCGCTGATTCCGTACCAAGATGGGGACGTGCGAGTCCTCTTGCGCAATCCGACGCGCGAGATCGAGGTGGCGGGGCCCATGCGCGTGCAGAGCCTGCTCGATCGGCTGCAGCTGAACCGCGAGTCGGTGCTCGTCATCCGAGACGGCACGCTGGTCACCGGCGACGCCGCGCTCGACGACGCCGACACGGTGGAGGTCCGACCGGTGATCTCGGGAGGAGCAAGGTGAAGTGCCGGCGCTGTCGGCAGCCCGCGGTGATCGAGGTTCGCCGCCACAACGCCGGGTTCTGCGCGGACTGCTTCATCCGGCACTGCCGCGAGCAGGTCAGGCGCACCCTCGACGACTTCGCGATGATCGGCCCCGGCGAGCGGGTGCTGGTCGCGGTGTCGGGCGGCAAGGACTCGCTCGCGCTGTGGGACATCCTCCTCGACCTCGACGTGCCGGCGGACGGTCTCTACCTCGGCTTGGGGATCGAGGGCTACAGCGACTCCTCCGCGGCCCACGCGCGGGCGTTCGCGGCCCGGCGGGAGGCGCACCTCGTCGAGGTCGACCTGCCCACCGATTTCGGCTATGACATCCCGACCGGGGCCCGCGCTGCGCGCCGGGCGCCGTGCTCCGCGTGCGGGCTCTCGAAGCGACATCTGTTCAACCAGGCTGCGGTCGACGGCGGCTACGACGTCGTGGCCACCGGCCACAACCTCGACGACGAGGCGGCTGTGCTCTTCGGCAACGTCCTGCGTTGGGCGACCGACTACCTGGGGCGGCAGCTCCCTGTTCTCCCCGCGTCCACCGGCTTCGTGCGCAAGGTGAAGCCCCTCGTGCGCCTTGGCGAACGCGAGACCGCGGCCTACTGCGTGCTGCGCGGCATCGACTACATCGTCGAGGAGTGCCCCATGGCCGTGGGCAACAAGCACCTCGGCTACAAGGAGGCGCTCAACGCCATCGAGGACCAGTCGCCGGGCGCCAAGTCCGCGTTCTACTTCGGCTTCCTCGACCGGGTTTCGTCGATGTTCACACCGGTCGCGCGCGCCGAGCAGGAGGGGCTGCGCCGGTGCGCGCAGTGCGGGGCGCCGACGCCGGGCGAGGTCTGTGCGTTCTGCAAGCTGGTCGACCGGGCCGCGCGCTCCGGCGACTGATGACCGAGCGGGTTTGATGGTCGGGCGGCGCGGATGAGGGGGCCGTTCCGGGCCGGTGAGCGGGTGCTGCTCGTCGACGCCAAGCAGCGGCGCTACCTCGTGCTCCTCGCCGAGGGCGGCGAGTTCCACACGCACACCGGGGTGACCGCGCACGACGATCTCATCGGGCGGGAGGAGGGCGTCTCCGTGCGCTCGAGCTCGGGCGCGCGCTACATGGCGATGCGCCCGACGCTCGCAGACTTCGTGCTCAAGATGCCGCGGGGGGCGCAGGTGATCTATCCCAAGGACCTGGGCCCGCTGCTCATGCTCGCCGACATCCACGACGGCGTGCGCGTGCTCGAGGCGGGCGTCGGCTCCGGTGCGCTCTCGATGACGATGCTCCGGACCGGCGCGTCGGTCGTCGGGTACGAGCTGCGGGCCGACTTCGCGGCGCGCGCCACGGCGAACGTCCGGTCCTTCCTGGGCGACCAGGTGGACTTTCGAGTCGAGGAGCGCGACGTCTACGCGGGCATCGACGAGACCGACCTCGACCGTGTCGTGCTCGACCTCCCCGAGCCCTGGCGCGTGGTCAAGCACGCGGAGGCGGCGCTGCACCCCGGAGGGATCATCGCCGCCTATCTCCCGACCATCGGTCAGGTGGCCCATCTGCGCGAGGCGCTCGACCACAGCGCGTTCGCGATGGCCGAGACGATCGAGGTGCTGCAGCGCTCGTGGCACATCGAGGGTCAGTCGGTGCGACCCGACCACCGCATGGTCGCCCACACCGGCTTCCTCACGGCCGCCCGGCTGTTGAACGACGCGGCCCGGTGAACCAGCTCGACATCCTCCTCGTCATCCTCATCGTCACGGCGGTCATCGGTGGCTACCGTCTCGGGTTCCTCGCGCGCGCCACCTCGTGGATCGGGCTCATCATCGGTCTCCTCGTGGCGTCGTACTTCCTTCCCGACATCGTCAAGTCGCTGCAGAGCTACCAACCGTCGAGCCGTTTCCTGATCGCGTCGGGCGTGTTCCTCGGCGCGGCCTTCGTCGGGCAGGCCATCGGTCTCGTGCTGGGCGCCAACCTCCACCGCGCCCTGCCGCTCCGGGGGCCGCTCCGCCAGATCGATCGCGGCGCGGGCGCGGCGGCGGGCATGGCCGGGGTGCTGGTCACCATCTGGCTGCTCACGCCGGCGATGGCCGACGTGCCGGGATGGCCCGCCCGCCAGGCCCGCTCGTCACGCGTGGCGAAGGCGGTGAGCGACGTCCTCCCCCGGCCGCCCGACACCCTGGGCGCACTCCGGCGCCTCGTCGGTGACGACAACTTCCCTCACGTCTTCGGCCGCTTCGAGGCCGCGCCCGACACCGGACCCGCGCCGGTCGATTCCGGGCTCACCCCGGCCACCGTCGACCGTGTGATCGCGTCGACCGTGAAGGTGGAGGGGATCGCCTGCGGGCGCCAGCAGGACGGGACCGGCTTCACCGTCGCGCCCGGCGTCGTCGTCACCAACGCGCACGTCGTCGCCGGCGAGGGCGCCACCGACGTGATCTTCGGTGGCAACCGGGTCCAGGCGTCCGTCTCGTCGTTCGACACTGATCGCGACCTGGCCGTGCTCCGGGTGCCCCGCCTCGGGCTCCAGCCGTTGCCGATCGCGTCGGCCGACGTCGGCGCGAGAGGCGCGGTGTTCGGCCATCCGCGCGGACAGGACGAGGTCGCGGTCTCGCCATCGGTCATCCGCCAGCACGTCGAGGCGGTCGGCCGCGACCTCTACGACTCGCACACGACCCGGCGCCAGGTCTTCATCCTCGCGGCCGACCTCGAGCCGGGTGACTCCGGTGGGCCGTTGGTCGACACCGCGGGGAGGGTGGTCGGCGTGGCCTTCGCCATCGCGCCCGACCGCCCGGGAACGGCCTACGCGCTGACCGACGTGGAGCTCAGAGCCGCGATCGCCACGCCCAACGGGCAACGCGCGACGGGACCCTGCCTGACGTCGTGACCGACTCCGCGCCGACCGACCTCGCCCGCTACTCGACCTCGATGAAGATGCACTCCCCGGGGCATTCCTCGGCCGACTCGATGGTCGCTTCCTCCATGCCCGCCGGCACCGCGGCCAGGCCCTGGACCCCACCCGGGTCGCTGAAGACCTTGCTGCCTTCCTTCACGTAGGCGAGGCCGTCGTCGAGAAGGGTGAAGACGTCGGGGGCGATCTCCTCGCAGAGACCGTCGCCCGTACAAAGATCCTGATCGATCCAGACCTTCATGGCCATGCGCCGAACTGCCTTCCGTGATGGGGGCTCGTCACGCTGTCGCGCCGAACGTACCGATGCCCCGGTGCCCTGTCAATTTACCAGGCCAACGCGAGGAAAACTCGAGTCAACCCCGGGTGTCAAACGCCCGAGGAAGAAGAGGGGCCGGTGTATGTTGGCCTCGAGGCCCCCGTCGAGGAGGTGGTTCCCGCGTCCGACTCCGAGTACGAACGTCGCCTGGGTGCCTATGAGCAGCAGGTCGCCGCCCTCCTCGAGCAGGCGAAGTCGCTCGAGGAAGAGGTCGTGCAGCTGCGCCGCAAGCTGCAGGAGGCACCCAAGCGCGTCCGCACGCTCGAGGAGCGGCTGCTCGAGACCAAGGGACAGCTGGCCCAGGCCGTCTCGCAGAACGAGAAGCTC
>Ga0066709_100001847_pt1 | contig 14662 bp, 15 predicted proteins | sample GraSoiAngelo_158_FD_79665 | JGI IMG/M metagenome (GOLD analysis project Ga0066709, IMG submission 79665) | Grasslands soil microbial communities from the Angelo Coastal Reserve, California, USA - 14_1009_16_30cm | ecosystem: Environmental > Terrestrial > Soil > Grasslands | place: USA...
ATTGCCTGTTCCTCGGAAAAAAGGTAGAAGCAGCGTAGATTCTACTTCCATGGCACACGACGTTTTTGTCAGCTATTGGTCAAAGGACAAATCAATAGGTGATGCTGTCTCTGTAGCTTTGGAGTCTCATGGCCTCAGTTGCTGGATCGCGCCGCGCGATATTCTCCCGTCGAATGACTGGGGTGGTTCCATCATCGAAGCCATCGAGGACGCGCGCGTCATGGTGTTGATCTTTTCGGCAAGCGCCAACGCCTCGGTGCAAATCAAGCGCGAAGTCGAGCGTGCTGTCACGAAAGGCAAACCGATTATTCCCTTTCGTATCGAAAACGTCGCTCCGACGGCGTCACTCGAATACTTCATTTCCACGCCGCAGTGGCTGGATGCGTTTACACTGCCATTGGAAAGGCATTTAGAATATCTGGCGAAAGTAGTGAGAAAGATTGTGGGCGGCCCGGAAATTTCTATCTCGCCGCTCGTCCCCGAAACCGAACCTCGCGAAAAAGCCGAAGCGGAAGAGGCAAGGATAGCTGAAGAGAAGCGGAAAGTCGCCGAGGCAGCGGAAGCGGCGCGGTTAGCTAAGGAAAAAAGAAAGGCAGAAGACCGAGAGAAGAAAGAGGCCGCTGAACGCGCCAAGCTCGCCGAAGAGAAACAAAAAGCCGCAGAAGCAGCACGATCGGCCGAAGAAAAACGCAAAGTTGAGGAAGAAGCAAGGGTTGCGGAAGAAGAAAGAAAGGCCGAAGAAGCCGAACGTGCACGACTGGCCGACGAAAAGAAAAAAGCCGCGAAAGCAGTCGAAGCTGAGAAGGCGGCGGAAGTGCAACGCAAAGCAACTTTGGGTAAGATTGCGGCGACAGATCCGATTAAGAAACGGGCGGCTGTCATTTCCAAACTTGCGTCGGCGGTCTCGACCCAACTCATTCAGCATCCGCGGTTATTTGTCGTAAGTATTGTTGTCCTTCTTTGTCTCGGTGGCGCTGCCGCGTGGTACTTCATAGCTGGCAAGCAACTGCTCACACTCCGCGGGCATTCGAAGTGGGTTTCCTCAGTTGCGTTTTCGCCGGATGGCAACCGTATTGTGACTGGCAGCGATGACGCGACAGCAAAGGTGTGGGATGCGCAGAGCGGTAAAGAACTGCTGACGCTCAGCGGGCATGCGGGTCCTGTTTACTCAGTTGCCTTTTCGCCGGATGGGACGCGCATCGTGACTGGCAACGACGACAAGACAGCCAAGGTTTGGAATGCCCAGAGCGGTAAAGAATTGCTTACGCTCGAAGGGCATCCGGATCATGTTTACTCAGTTGCCTTTTCGCCGGATGGGACGCGCATCGTGGGCAGCAGCTACAAGACAGTCAAGGTGTGGGATGCGCAGAGTGGCCAAGAATTGCTCACGCTGAAAGGGCGGGGGTGGATGGCTGGATATTACTACACTACCGAAGACTTTCACTCAGTTGCTTTTTCGCCGGATGGCAGGCGCATTGTGACTGTTGGCAGCTATGACGAGACAGCGAAAGTGTGGGATGCGAAGAGCGGAAAAGACCTGCTGACGCTCCGAGGAAAACCAGGTAGATCAGTTGCCTTTTCGCCGGATGGCCGGCGAATTGTGACTGGCGTTGACTCAACAGCCAAAGTGTGGGATGCCCAGGGCGGTAAAGAACTGTTCACGCTCCGCGTTGGGAGCCCTGTTAACTCGGTTGTCTTTTCGCCGGATGGGACGCGCATTGTAACTGGCAGCGATGACGGCAAGGCCAGGGTGTGGAGGGCTGATAACAGATGATGACGGAAAGCCTTTCGGTGAAAATCGCGTGCTGAAAAAGTGTCGCCGTTGTTGCATGGGCGTTTGTGTCAAACGCCTATGCTTTTGATTCGGCGCTTGGCACAAGCGCCGCTACAACGATTCCATTTGGAAGTTGAGCGTTGGACGTTGAACGTTTGCCGTTCAATGGATCTAATGACGAAAACTCCCGCTGCTCTCGGGTATCGCATGCCAGCGGAATGGGAACCGCACGCGGCCACATGGCTCTCGTGGCCGCGGCGGGAAGGAATCAGTTTTCCCGAGTCATTCGATCGCGTTTTACCTGCGTTGCGAGCTATGGTGGAGGCGCTGATCGAGTCGGAGCAAGTCTGCATCAATGTTTGCAACGGCGCGCATGAAGCCGAAGCCCGGTCAGTTCTGCGTGGATTGCCGATGGAACGGATCACGTTTCATCGCATCCCCACCAATGAACCATGGTGCCGCGATCACGGGCCGATTTTTCTCACGCGCGAGCGCGACCCAAAAGTTGCCGTGGTGGACTGGGATTACAACGCCTGGGGAAACAAATATTCCCCATTTGATCTCGATGAAGTTGTGCCAACGCATGTTGCTGAAATTCTAAAGCTGCCGGTTTTTTATCCGCGCATGATCCTCGAAGGCGGATCCATCGACATCAACGGCATGGGCGCGCTGCTCACAACCGAGTCGTGTTTGTTAAACAAGAACCGCAATCCGAATCTGTCGCGCAATGAAATCGAGCAACGTCTGCGCGATTATCTGGCGGTCCGCGACATTCTCTGGCTCGGCGATGGTATTGCCGGTGACGACACGGACGGGCACATCGATGATCTCACACGGTTCGTGTCCGAGCGCGCTGTCGTAACAGTCGTTGAAGAAAATCAGGGCGACGAAAATTATACGCCGCTCCAGGAAAATCTCGCGCGTCTGCGCGAAATGAAAATCGGTGGTCGCAATCTCGACATTCTCACACTCCCGATGCCGAGCAAGATCGTGCGGGAAGGGCTGCGGCTCCCGGCGAGCTACGCGAACTTCTACATCGCAAACGCGTGCGTGCTCGTACCCACATTCGCCGATCCAAATGATGAAGTTGCATTATCGATTTTGGCCGAATGTTTTCCGGATCGACGCGTGGTCGGCATCGATTGTCGCGAGTTAATCTGGGGGTTGGGCACGTTTCATTGCCTGACGCAGCAGCAACCGGCCATTTAGCGACGATCAATCCGCAACCGGGGCAGGTTTGTAACCGCTCTTCAAGACCGCGTCATGCAGATCGGGGACATGCGTTTTGCGCGCGTCGAACGTGACGATCACGCGCTCGCGCTTGAGATCGACTTTTACGTCCTTCACTCCGGTAATTTTTTTCAGCACCGGGCGGAGCTTGCGCACGCATTCGTCGCAATCTTCGCCTTCAGTCGCGATCTCGATCGTTTCCAGGATTTCGTGGTCGCCCCGTTCCGGAAAAAACGGGTTGGCCGGATCGGGGTCACTAGGTCGTGCAGGGTCCATTGCGTTTTTGTTTTCTTTATTTAACGCGTCAACTCCGCGCAGTGGTCGCCTCCATGGTCATTGTCATGTTGAGCGAAGCGAAACATCTCAAACTATTGCCGTGAGAGCGTAAAACCGAATAATCTGAGATTCTTCGCTTCGCTCAGAATGACAGCGAATGCGGCTGTTTGTCCTCTGTTCGAAACCCCTAGTGCACCGCCATTTCACGCACCACCGGTTCGAGCACGCGCCAGACGTTTTCAGCAAGGATCTTTTGACCGGCCGCATTCGGATGAATGCCGTCGGACGAATTCAACGAGGGGTTGCCTGCCACGCCTTCGAGTAAATAGGGGACCAACGCCGCTCGATTTCTCGCCGCTAAATCAGCAAACAGTTGACCAAATGCCGACACGTAATCGTCAGCTGCATAACCGGGGAGTTGCATTCCTGCGATCACCACGCGCGCATTTGGGCTTCTCGCTTTCACCTTATCGATGACCTGTTGGAGATTGTTTTGAATTTGATCGATCGGCACGCCGCGAAAGGCGTCATTGATCCCAAGCTCCAGAATCAAGATGTCGATTCTGTGCTTTAAGTGCGGAGGTAAGCGTTCCAACCCGCCCTCAGTTGTCCCGCCGGAGGCGCTCGCGTTGGTCACTACAAAGTTCAGGCCCGCGGCGCGCAGTTTTTTTGCAAGTAAAGCTGGATAAGCTTCACTGCGCTTGAGCATGAAGCCGTCTGACAAACTGTCGCCGAACACCAGAATGGTTTTCGTTTCGGCAGCACGCGCGTGTTCCGCGAAAACCAGGGACATCATGGCCAGAAACGCCGCGACAGCGCACTTCATTGGCAAAATTCTAACGCGGAAGCTTTGTCTGCAAGGCTACAAAGGGTTCGGAGTTGGACGTTGAAGGTTTTCCGCGTAACGGTTTAACTCTTCAACCTTCAAACTTTTTCTATGGCTAATTTTGCTATCAACGGTTTCGGGCGCATCGGGCGCAACGTCCTTCGTGCCATGTCACAAAAACAGGTTGAGCGTGTTCTGGCGGTGAACGATCTCACCGACACGCATACCCTGGCACATTTGCTCAAATGGGACTCGGTGCACGGCAAATTCGACGGAGAGATTGGGTACGACGACGAAAATATCATTGTGCGCGGTCACAAAATTAAGGTTTTGAAGGATCGTGATCCAGCGAATCTCCCGTGGAAAAAACTGGATATCGATGTAGTGCTCGAATCGACCGGCTTGTTCACCAGTCGGGATAAGGCCGAGCTGCACTTGAAGGCCGGCGCGAAACGCGTGTTGATCAGTGCGCCGGCAAAAGATCCGGACGTGACGATTTGCATCGGCGTGAACGACAACGTCTACGATCCGGCGAAGGACAAAATCATTTCCAACGCCAGTTGCACGACAAACTGTCTCGCGCCCATGGCGAAAGTATTGAATGACACATTTGGCATTGCGCACGGGTTCATGAGCACAATCCACAGTTACACCAACGACCAGCGTATTCTCGATTTTCCACACAGTGACCTAAGACGTGCACGCTCCGCAGCAATCAACATCATCCCGTCCACGACTGGCGCGGCAAAGGCGATTGGCGAAGTAATTCCAGCGCTCAAAGGAAAATTAAATGGCGGCGCGTTCCGGGTGCCTACGCCGGATGGTTCGGTGACCGATTTCACTGTCGTGCTGGACAAAGACGCGACCGTGGACGCGATCAATGCTGCATTCAAGGAAGCGGCGTCAGATAAAAGCTACAAAGGCGTGCTCGAGTTCAGCGATGAGCCGCTCGTTTCCGAGGACATCGTTGGCAATCCGCACTCCTGCATCTTTGATAGCAAACTGACGCTGACGATCGGCAATCGCTTCGCAAAAGTGGTCGGCTGGTATGATAATGAGTGGGGTTATAGCAATCGCTGCGTGGAGTTGATGCAAATGCTGGCTGGGTAGTCGGTCTTGCTCTTGCTCCTGCTCATGATCAGGTATGAAAACCTACTTCGACCACGAAAAACTCGATGTTTATCAAGAGGCCATCGCTTTCTGCGGCTGGGTCGGGGAGTTTATCGCTGCAACCTCCGCAAAAGCAGCTGCAAAGGATCAGCTCGACAGAGCGTCGACAAGTATTCCGCTGAACATCGCCGAGGGAAACGGGAAATTCTCCGCTAAAGATCGAGCCCGGTTTCTCGAAATAGCACGCGGCTCTGCTCTTGAATGCGCGGCGTGTCTGGACGTTCTGCTCGTGCGAAAGCTTGCTAGTAAGGAACAGGTTGTTCTGGCAAAGGAGCAACTCGTCAGGATCGTACAGATGCTCATTGGGCTACTTCGCAAATTCTCTGAGCGGGCTGGTGTTTTGCGCGAAGAAGAACCGACATATTCCGTCGATCACGATTACGATCACGAGCGGGAGCACGAGTAAATAATGGCGAAGCTTTCTGTCCGTGATCTCGATGTCCGCGGGAAACGCGTGCTGGTGCGCGTGGACTTCAACGTCCCGACGGAAGTGCGAGGGAGAAAAGTTCATGTCACTGATGACACCCGAATCCGGGAAAGCTTGCCGACCATCAATTACCTGCGCGAACACGGCGCGAAAACGGTTTTGATGTCGCACTTTGGCCGGCCAAAGGGAAAGCCGGTAGAAAAATATTCTCTTCGGCCGATTGGCGAATATTTGCACTCGCTGATCCATCATCCGGTTATTTTCAGCCATGACACCATCGGCGACGTGCCTAAGAAGATCGCCGAGCACATGGAGAACGGAGACGTCGCGCTACTGGAGAACGTTCGGTTTCAACCCGGTGAGGAGGCGAACGATCCAGAGTTCGCCAAGGCACTCGCCGAGTTGGGCGATTTTTATGTCAACGATGCATTTGGTGCGGCGCACCGGGCGCATGCGTCAACGGTAGGCGTCACAAAATTCCTATCGAAATCGGCCATGGGTCTTTTGATGGAAAAAGAACTGAAGCATTTGCGCGACGAACTTCAGAATCCAGCCAGACCGTTCGTCGTAATCTTGGGCGGCGCAAAGGTCTCGGATAAAATCGGTGTTCTAAAAGCGTTGATGGAAAAGGCCAACACGATTCTCATCGGCGGCGCCATGGCAAACACGTTCTTAAAAGCGGAGGGAATTCCGGTCGGCGCGAGCCGGGTCGAAGCCGACAAGGTGGATCTCGCGCGCGAGCTTCTGGACCTGGCGAAGCAACGCGGTGTGAAGTTTCTCATTCCGATTGATGTGGTCGAGGCGGATGAAATTCGTTCGGGCGCGAACATGCGAAATACCAGCCGACTGTCGCCCCAGCACGGAATCACCGACGGATGGCAGGCAGTGGATATCGGCGCGGCAACCATCGCGCTTTATCAGGAGGAAATTGCCAGGGGAGAAACGATTTTGTGGAACGGACCGATGGGCGTCTTTGAAATTCCTGAATTCGGCGAAGGCACAATTGCCATCGCAGAAGCAATGGCGCAATCGGGGGCGACGACCATTATCGGCGGCGGCGACTCGGTGACAGCGGTCAAACAGGCCGGGCTCGCCGCGAAAATGACGTTTATTTCCACCGGTGGCGGCGCGACGCTGGAATTGCTCGAAGGCAAAGAGCTTCCCGGCGTGGCTGCGCTCAGCGATAAGGCTTAGACAGAATTAACAGAATGCGCAGAATCGGTTTCTTTCCTGAAATCATTTTTGTAAATTTTGTCCATTCTGTCAGAAAGATTTATGCGCAAGAAAATCGTCGCCGCCAACTGGAAGATGAACATGACGCAGGCCGAGTCGGCGCGGTTCGTGGAGTCGTTGTTGCTTCGGGACATAGGCGAAATCACCGATGTCGAAGTGGTCATCATCCCGCCGTTCACTGCGATTGCGAAAGTGACGGAGGCATTGGGCAGAGCACAGAACATTAAAGTTGGCGCACAAAACATGTATTGGGAAAAGAGCGGCGCTTTTACCGGGGAGATTAGCGCTGCACTTTTGCGGGATTTATTTGTGCATTACGTCGTGCTTGGGCACAGCGAACGCCGTGCTCTGTTTGGCGAGACCGACGAAAGCGTGAATCGGAAAGCGCGCGCGGCGCACGCGGCGGCATTGCGTCCGATTGTTTGCATCGGCGAAACGCTCGATCAGCGCGACAAAGGCAATGTGGAAAAGATCTTGGCGATCCAATTGCGCGGCAGTCTCGCTGGTCTAAATCCAAAGGAACTGCAGGAAACAGTGATCGCCTACGAACCGGTCTGGGCGATAGGTACCGGGCGGAACGCAACACCCGCGCAAGCACAAGAAGCGCACGCGTTCATTCGACACATCTTGCGCGAAATGGCCGACGACACGACAGCCGACCGGGTCCGGATTCAGTACGGCGGGAGCGTGAAACCGGAGAACGCCCGCAAACTCATGAGCCAGCCCGACATCGACGGCGCTCTAGTCGGCGGAGCCAGCCTCGACCCGCGCAGCTTCGCCCAAATCGTCAAAGCCGCACGCGAAGAGTAGGCGCTATTGCCGGGCGCGGTGCGGGCGTCGGCCGAGCTCTTGGCGTGGGAGCGATCCTCGGAGTTGGTGTCGGTCTCGCTGTAGCCGTGGGTGTTGCTGTTGCAGTTGCTGTTGCTGTCGGGGTAGCTGTCGCTATAGCCGTTGCAGTTGCCGTAGGTGTTGCTGTTACAGTTGCCGTCGGTGTAGGTGTCGCCGTTGGAGTGGCAGTAGCTGTGGGCGTGGGAGTGGCGGTTCCCTGTGGTCTGCACTTGCCCGCGCTACCGGCGTTGACGATGGCTTGGATTTCTGAAGCAGAAAGTGCGCGGTTGAAGTACTCCACTTCATCGACCAGACCATGGAAGAAACGTGTTGGCGATCCACCGCCCCACGACATACCGATGTGCACGTCGCGCGAATTGTTAACGGGTAGTGAAGTGGAGCTGACTACATTCTGCAGCAGCCCGTCCTCATACATTTGAACTTCCGTACCCGTCCAGACTCCTGCGAGCTGATGCCATTGTCCATCAAGGATGGTGGCCTGTCTGCAAGCTAGGACGAAGTTAGTAGTGCCGCCGCCTCCCAACCCGTAGCCGAAGCAAGCGGTGCCATTGGGGTTAGTCTGCATTAGCCAACCGGTGCTATCCGTGAATCCATGTGACTTCTCGATGATGAGAACCTGGGGATAAAATTGGCTTGGAGCAGCTTTGACCCAGGCATCCACGCTGAACGGCCCGCTAGGATTTAGGTCATCGTTATGTGCTATGGTGATATAGGAATCCACTCCATTAAGGCTGAAGGCCTGGTTCACTTCGCCGGGTGCGAAAGTCGCACCGCCTTCCAAGGTGCCATTGTTGGTGCCCTGAATATCATCGGTGTTGCCGTCCCCCGGCCACCAGCTCACCATATTGGGTGGCGGCGGGACGCATATTGGGCCAGCCTTGCTGACTAGATGAAAATTGTCGTAGTAGTTCGTGGTCGACGAGAAGGAGGTCTGGCCGGCAAAGCCAAACTGGGTGGGCACGCCGCTAGTGAAATCGGGCGTCGGCGCACCCAGTCCGAGGATGTGGCTGAACGCCGCTTGGTTAAATGTGCCATTAAACACCAGGGTGGTCCAATTCGCTTGCACACGGTAACGCCGAGCGGCAACCCATAGATGTCACTTCCCTGTTGCACCAGGAGCAAAAGCGCTTGGCCATTTCCGGACGCGCTCTGGCCGCTCAGGAAATCGACCGAGAAGGTGAACGTATCGCTCTCAAATGGAATGTTCGTCGTAAAGTCGGCTTTGATCGCAGTCACGGTGTTGGTGCCAAAGGGCGCGCTCGTGGAGATTCGGAGGCGAGCACCTGGGTTACCACCTAAATCTTCACGGGCGGCTGATCCACCTCCGCCGGTCGAGTTAGACGATCAGATCAAAATTTTGCCGTCATCCAAAGTTCCGTCGGGGCTCCTGATTTTGCTTGGAATTATGGAGCTTGAGCTGGACTGGCTCAGGCGCGGCGTGGCGGCATACCATTCGGACGATTGCGATGTGGAACTCGTAGCTAGCAGAATTGCCGACATGCACAGCAGCGCGGCCATGCTGCCGCGAAGAATGTAAGCGCTAAATTTGCTTTTCGTTTTCATAGTTAGATTTGAGTTTTTGCGACGCAAGCCCTGGTCGCGATTGGACCCTGCGGGAAGAGGGTCAGGTGGAGCTCTCGAGAGACGCCTAACGAACTTGACGCGGGCTCATACTGGCCCTTTTTCGACCGCCATGACAAGACAAATGTGATCCGATTCCCCCGGCGGGGTAGTGTTCGTTGGTTGTCAATTTGAATGCCTTTGGATTTGTCCGGCCTCTCCCCTTGCTGAAGGGGGAGAGGATTGAGGTGAGGGGTGAGCGCCCACAGCGTCAATCAGCCTCAAATTATCCCTCACCCTCCCCTCTCCCAAACCCACTCCTTTGCCCTCACTGGCGCTGGCGCGTCCGTCTCTCCCACGGGGAGAGAGAAGGGCGAGGCGACCCAAGGCCGCCAACTGACAATTGTCCTTCGGCGCGATTTGCTCCAGGGTTCGCAGGGCGAATGTCATTTCAGCTGGAAGGTCGCGCGGCCCGTCACCGGGACGGGAAGCTGGTAGCTTAGATTCGTTAGGCGGCAGAAACCATTGCGGAAAGTTTGACGAATTACTTCTTGACGAGATTGAGGCTGTTGGTCGAGCCGGGTACGCCTGTTGTCGAATAACTGTAGCTCACCGTGGTAGGTGTGGGAGCGGTTTTGCCGGTGACGCTGGAAAGACTGAACTTGATCCCAATGTAATAGGTGCCGGCGGCGGGCGCAGTAAAAGTGGCGGTGACGGTGCCGGTCGTCGAGTTTATTGAGCTCTGAGTGAAGCCGGCGTGCACGCTGCTGCAGGATGAGCTATAGACATTACTGCCTGAAGCGATGCCGAATAAGGTGCTGAAGCTGCCCGTGGTGATCGATTGATTAACCACAAAGGTGTTGCTGCCGGCCGCGGCAGTCACTCTCACCCAGTAGTAAAAGACCCCCGGGTTCTCTTGGTTGATTGTTCCGTTTTTGACGCTGTATTGAATCGTGCTGAGCGTCTGAGCGGTGCCGCCGGAGAAGTCATTACAAGTCGTCCCTGTCGGGGTAATCTGGCTCACCTGGATTGGAGTCGAGGTTGGCGTCGGTGTAGGGGTAGGTGTCGAAGTTGCCGTAGGTGTAGCCATAGCTGTCGCCGTAGCTGTTGGAGTCGGCGTAAATGTGGCTGTCGCGGTAGGAGTTGGAGTAAAGGTGGCTGTTGCGGTCGCTGTCGCCGTAGCTGTTGGTGTCGGCGTAAATGTGGCTGTCGCGGTAGGAGTTGGAGTAAAAGTGGCTGTTGCGGTCGCCGTACCCGTAGCTGTTGGTGTCGGCGTAGCTGTCGCTGTCGCTGTTGGCGTAGGTGTAGGTGTAGGTTTGCACTTACCCGCACTGCCCGCGTTGTAGATCGCCTCGATTTCCACTGCTGTGAGGGCGCGGTTGAAGTATTCCACTTCGTCCACCACTCCGTGAAAGAAACGGTTAGGACTACCCCCGCCCCAAGACATTCCAATATGAACATCGCGGGCGTTATTTACTGGCGGTGTGCTGAACGCCAATGTGTCCCGTAGGACTGCATCCTGGTAGATCTGAATCTCAGTGCCAGTCCAGACTCCTGCGAGATAATGCCATTGACCATCAAAAATGCCTGTTGGTGTGCAAGCACCGTGGAAATCGCCAGTATTGGCACCTGTTCCATAGAAGAAGCAGGTGGTAGTGGCGCTACTTTGTATTCCCCACCCGCTGCCGTCAGTCCAGCCATGGGATTTGTCAATGATCAAGGCCAGAGATTCGCTTTGCTGTGGATTAGCATTGACCCAGAGATCAACACTGAACGGGCCGGTTGGGTTTAGAGAATCGTCATGCGGGATAGCAACGAAGTCATCTACTCCATCTAGACTGAATGCCTGTGACACCTTACCGGCAACAAAAGTAGCGCCATTCTGTAAGCTCCCGTTGTTGCTGCCTTGGATATCATCGGCATTGCCGTCACCAGGCCACCACCCGACCATGTTGGGAGGCGGCTCTACACACGGACCCGGCGTAGGTGTTGGAGTTGGCTCAGGTTTGCACTTACCCGCGCTGCCGGCGTTATAGATGGCCTGGATTTCTTCTTCCGAGAGGGCGCGGTTAAAGATCTCTACTTCGTCCAGGAGGCCCGGGAAAGTATTACAGGCTCCTGATCCGCCAATCCTGAGCGTGGAATTGTTGACAGGACCAAGGTTGCCGCTAGTAACTCCGGCCAAGACGCCATTGATGTAAAATCGATATGTCGATCCGTCGAAGGTGCCGGCAAGATGTGTCCAGGTATTAAGAGGCAAGTCTTGAAATACGTCGACTTGAGGTCCGCCGGGATTGCCAAAGAAGAAGTGTCCGGGAGATGGAGAAGCATTCCACCCCATTTGGTACGTGCCCTCGGTATTCGAGCTGCTACATGCGAATTCACCTCGTTTGCCGATTAGATGCATAACTGATCCTTCGCCCCCTGTTCGATAGGCCCACAAATCGATGGTGAGCGGGCAGGTGGGACAAAACTGCAAATCAGGCGAGTTTGGAACCTCAACATAGTCCTGACTTCCATCAAGACTGAAGGCTTGATCCACGAGCCCAATAGCAAACGTCGTGTTTCCCACGGGCGTGCCGTTGTGGCCGCCTGCAATATCCGCGAAGTTTCCGTCACCAGGCCACCACCCGACCATGCCAGCCGGAGGGGTAACGCAGTCGGCCTCGAGGCGAGGCAGGCCGAAGGTGATACCGATAAGTAGGAGCGCGATGAAGAAGCACGAGCAGAGCTGACGGTAGGTTGGCGAGTTCATAGGGATGAGGAGTTGCTAATCGTTAGGCTGAAGTGAGGAAGTCGGTGATAAGAGCAGCGTGAGTTTGGTCACTGGGTCTTGATTTTTCACATTGCCTGATTTCCTTTCATTGTTTTTGGCCTTATTTGGTCTTCCCATGTTTGGGATGGTCATCGTTCACAGGTCTCACATTCTGGCTGTTCACAGGTGTACTTCAGGAAATTCCGCGGGACATAACGCGGAAAGTTGGGGGAACGTGGGTTTTTTACAGAAGGGAACGAAGATTGTAAGGCGGGTTTGTACCCCCTTTGTTATCTATCGTTTTCTTCTGTTCGTCTTTCTGCTAGAGCGAAACTTCGTCCTCGCTTGTTTCTGGTCGATTTGCTCCGGGCAAAATCATTCGGGAGATGCCGCCTTTGAGGACCGGCTCATGGAAGTTGACCCCGAAAGCTTTCGGGGTTGATCAGCAACCCGATGGGGATATCCAGCAATTTCATGTAGCTGAAGAGCTGCGCTTTGCTGGAGGGGTGCAAAATCTCGACCGCTTTTAACTCGACCATTAGACAATCGTCTACGAGAAGGTCGAACCGCAGCGGCTCATCGAAGACGAGCCCTTTGTATTCGATACGAACTATTTTCTGAGTGGTAGCTGGAATTGAACGCAATTCGAGCTCACGCAGTAAGCACCGCTCGTAGATTGATTCGATCAGCCCTGGTCCTTTGTGCCGGTGAACTTCGATCGCTGCGTCGATGACTTCGCTGCTAAGCAAATCTGCTTTCTCGTACAATGGATGCACGACGGAAGGGTTTTACAGAAGGCACCAGAGAAAACCAAGGTCGTAATCTTGATTCGGAGAACCCTTCGTTGTCTTCATTTCCTTCCGTTAAGTCTTCCGTTTCACTTCTGCCGTTCACAGGTGTACTGCAGGAAATCCGGCGGGATATAACGCGGAAAGTTGGCTTCGCCGCGGGCAGACGACGGGTCACGCGGATGTCACCGGGGAGACAATTCAAACAGAAGGTAACGAAGGTCGTGAAGATCTTGCCTCTCGAGCCCGAATCGTGCTTTTCGCCCGGCGCTTCGTCATATAGGATCGCCAAGTGAAGTGCACTCGCTATTTCATCGCGACCCGTCAGCGGCCAGACCGTGCTATCATTCGCGACGAGTGGATTCAGCGCGTAATCGATCATCCGGTCAAGGAAACCATCCAGAAGGACGGGCGGATTCGCCGCTGGGCACCCATTGCAGAGATGGACGGCAAGTTTTTGCGCGTTATACTGCTCCCGGATCGGGAGACTGTGCATAACGCTTTCTTCGACCGAGCACCCAAACTATGAAGATCCAGTACTTCACAGATACCGACACGCTGTACATCGAGTTTAGACAAGCCCAAGTCGCCGAGACCAGGGATTTAGACGAGAATACTCTGTTGGATGTTGACCGAGACGGCAACATTTGCGGGATTACCGTCGAGCACGCCAGCGAGCGCGCAGACATCCCACGCTTTTCCTATGAGCAAGTTGCCGCCTAAAAGTGCGCGATGCGCCATGGTTTTGCGAAACTAGAAAAACCTTCGTTATCTTTGTTTCCTTCTGTTAAGTCTTCCGTTTCACTTCTGCCGTTCACAGCTGTACTGCAGGAAATCCCCTGCGAGGTTACGCAGAAAGTTGGCTTCGCCGCGTTGAATGGTTAAAGGGCTGCCTCCTTCGGTCGCCGCGGCGACCTTCGGCGGCCAGGGAAGGGTTAAAGCGGGAAAACAACGGATTATGCGGATCTCGCGGATGAGACTTGCCCATGAATCACATGCCTGCGGTTCGCCGCGGTTCGGAGGGCGCTAATTGACGTTGAGGATTGCCGGATTACGCTCCTACCATGCGTGCGGTCGAATTTACAACGGAGCTCGGCAAGAAGCCCGTGGTCACGATCCCGCGAGAGGTTGCGGCAAAGCTGCCGAAGTCCGGGCGCGCGCGAATTATCGTTCTTACACCGGATGACCCCGAAGACGCTCTGTGGCGAGCGGGTGCTTATGAACAGTTTGTGCGCGAGGATTCACCGGAAGATGCTGTTTACGACAGTTATTAGACGCGACCACGCGTGTTTGGCGAAATCTTTATTTGTCGGTTTCCATTTACTTCTGGCGCATTCAGTAAGCCGCGTCCTGTCCTGGTCTTGTTCGATTTGCAGCAGGACGTGCTGATTTGTCGGATCACATCGGCAACACGATCTGAGCCGCTAGACGTACCGATTTCTGATTGGGAGCAAGCCGGACTAGCCAAGCCCTCTGTCGCTCGACTGGATCGGTTGGTCACGGCCGAGAAAACAATCCTTGGACGAAAGCTCGGAAAGTTAAGTTCTCGAGACGAGCAAACAATTCGCAGGGCATGGAATCAGCAGATGCGGCTGTGAATTGCTGTTGGCTACGACAGAAGCATAACTGGGGCATCGCAATTTAAACATAACTTAGCATTGTTGAAAAGCTTAGACGCTGGTCGGAGGTGGAAAATAGAGTGGCCAGAGTTTGTAAATGTTGTAGGCCAGACCGAGCAGGAGAGCTTGTTTGCGTTGCGTGGTGAGAGAACGGC
>Ga0066709_100001848_pt1 | contig 14661 bp, 12 predicted proteins | sample GraSoiAngelo_158_FD_79665 | JGI IMG/M metagenome (GOLD analysis project Ga0066709, IMG submission 79665) | Grasslands soil microbial communities from the Angelo Coastal Reserve, California, USA - 14_1009_16_30cm | ecosystem: Environmental > Terrestrial > Soil > Grasslands | place: USA...
GCGCGTCCACCCGCGCCGCCACCGGCCACAGCGATTGGCACTGCAGCCGGAACAGCGCCCGCGTTCCCGGGAACGCCGCGTTGGCGAGCCAATACGCCACCGTCATCGAGATCAGCGTGGCGAGCGCGGCGCCGCGCGCTCCCATCGTGGGGATCAGCCACAGGTTCAGCCCGACGTTCGCGGCCGTCCCCACGGCGCTCCGCAGGAACAGGTCGATCTGGCGCTGTTCCGCGATGAACCAGTTCGTGATCGCCACGCCCATGAACAGCCCGGGAGTGCTCCACACGTGCAGCGCCAGCACCGGGCCCGATTCCGCGAACGCCGGCCCGAACAGCGTGGTCGTGATCCAGCGGGCCAGCAGCGAGACCGGCAGCGCGATCCCGATCGCGCTCAAGGTCAGCGCCCCGAACACCCGCTTGAGCCGGCGCTCGTACTCGGTCCGGTCGCGAGCGTGCGAGCGCAGCAGCGCCGGCGCCGCCGCGCTGTGAGCCGCGATCGGGATGAAGTACAGGATCTCGGTGAGCCGTGGCGCCACGGCGTAGATGCCGTTCTCGCGCTCGCCGCGCATCAGCACGAGCATGGTCTGATCGATGCGGATCGCCAGCAGCACGGCCACGTTGTTGAGCATCAGCGGCCACGCATCGCGCACCAGTCGCCGGGCGACGGCCAGGCGCACGCGCCAGCCGCGCGGCGCGCCGGGCTCGAGACGGAACGCCGCCAGCAGTCCGACCGCGGCCAGCGCGTACTCCAAGGCCAGCGTCATCGCCAGCACCTCGAGCGGGGCGCGCACCGCGAGCGCCCAGGCCTTGGCGATCGACGCCAGCGTGAACGCGACGCTCTTGGCGACCACGTACGGCGCCACCCGCGAGCGGCTCTGGAACCAGCCTTCGATGACGTCGAACGCGAGGAACCCGTAGATGCTGGCGAACACCACGGCGAGCGCGAGCGCGTTCCCGCCGTGGGGACGCAGCGCCGCGGTGGCGGCCACCGACGCCAACAGCGTCAGCAACGCCCCGCCGAGCCTGAGCGCCAGCGCGCTGCCCAGCGTGTCCCGGCTCTGCTCCGGCTGCCGCACCAGGTCGCGGACCACGATGGTCTCGAGCCCCAGCTGGCTCAAGATCGCGAAAATTCCCACCAGGCTCTGCGTGAAGCTGAAGAGACCGAGCCGGGATGGGCCGAGGGTGCGGATCATCCACACGTTGAGCACGGTGCCGACCGCGAGCCGGAACAGGCGATCGGCCACGAGCCATCCGACGTTGCGCTGGACCGCCGCCGCTTCGGCGCCGGTGACGGTGAACACGGAGCTCAGTGAACGCAGCCGGGAGGCAATCGCCATGCGTCGCGGCGGGGCCGCGGCGGTCCGCGATCCGTGACCGGGGTCGGGCGCGTCGGTCGCTCGCCGCGCCGGCGGCCGGCGCATGGGGGAGCGCACCTCAGTGTGCGCTGGCGTCGCGGAACACCCGCATCAGCGTCAGCGCCAGGATCTTGAGATCGAAGCCCAGCGACCAGTGCCGGATGTAGTACAAGTCGTACTCGATGCGCCGGTCGAGCGGCGTGTCGCCGCGCAGCCCGTGGATCTGCGCCCAGCCGGTGATCCCGGACTTCACGTGGTGCCGCAGCATGTAGCGCGGCACCGAGGCGCGGAAGCGCTCGACGTAGAACGGCTGCTCCGGGCGGGGGCCCACGAGACTCATCTGTCCGCGGAACACGTTCCACAGCTGCGGCAGCTCGTCCAGCGACAGCGGCCGCAGCACCCGCCCGGCGCGGGTGCGGCGCGGATCGCTCGCCGTGGTCCAGCTCGGTCCCGAGGCCTCGGCGTCGACGCACATGGTGCGGAACTTGTACATGCGGAACCGCCGGCCGTTGAGCCCCACGCGATCCTGGGCATACAGCACCGGGCCCTTCGAATCGAGCTCGATCCACGTCGCGATCAACAGCATCACCGGAGCGAGCGCCAGGAGGCCGGTCCCCGACAGCACGAGATCGAACGCGCGCTTCGTGACGGCGTTCCAGCCCTGGCCCGGGCTCTCCGTCACGTTCACGACCGGTATCCCGTCGAAATCTTCCACGCTGGCGTTCAAGGCGAACGCGCGCGCCAGGTCCGGCACCAGGCGCACGCCCGCCGTGGAATCGCCGAGCCGCGAAAGCGCCTGTTCCTCGGCCTGCCACTCCGAGCGCGGCAGCGCCAGGTACACGAGCTCGGCGCCGTATTGCTCCACGATTCCGGGAAGGTCCTGGACGCGGCCGATCACGCGCGCTCCGGCGACGCGCTCGCGCGCCGCCTCGGTCTCGCTCGGCGCGAGCACGCCGCGAATGATGATGCCGAAGTCGGGGTGCTCGTGGATCTTGTGGATCAGGGTCGCCGCGAGCTCGCCGGTGCCGACGACGAGCGCGTGCCGCAGGTTGTGACCGTGGCGCCGCAGCGCGCGCAGCATGGAGCGCATCACGAGCCGGCTCGCCCACAGGAGCCCGATCGCGAGCACCGCGAACATGAGCAGCGTCGAGCGCGACAGCTCGCCGCGCGCAAAGAACGAAGCCAGGCCCGCGAGGCCGGTGACGATCACGACGCCCTGGGCCAGCGCATACAGCTCGTGCCCGAGCCGCGCGGTGCGCGCGGAGCGGTAGAGCCTGAGCGTCCGCAGCACGATCAGCGCGGTGAGCGTGAGCACCGCCCCGATCCAGGCGTAGAGCGAAAGCGGCGGAATGCCAAGCGGGGCGGGGAGCCCGAGACCGTAGAAGCGCAGCCAGTAGGCTGCGAACCAGGCGGTGCCGATGATCGCGCCGTCGAGCACGAACATCGCGGTGGCGAACAGGTCGCGGTGGCGGACGAGCACGGGCGGGAACACTACAAGGGGATCGGAGCGGACGCCAGGGAGCCGGCGCCCGCAAGCGCCAGAGAGTCGGCGCCAGCGAGCGCCAGGGAGTCGATGCCCGGCCGCCGGTGCCGGCGACGCCGGGCCGTGAGGTCTGCCGCGCGTGTCAAGGCCGCCGCGAAACCGGCCGATCACAGGACCGGCTGGGTGCGATCACCCGTGCAGGGCGCTGCCGCGAGCCGAGCGGCGGGCGCGGCGTTCGCGGGCCGATCCGGACGCGAGCCCATGCCCCCGCCGACTCGCGCCGGGAACCTCGTGGCATGTACGATCCGGGTTTCGGATGACGCTGGAGGGGGCGCAGTTGCGCTCCTCCACGGTCCGAGGCGGGTTCGTCCACCTCCATCATCGGGGAATCTCGTGAAAGTCGCGATTCTCGCGGGCGGCTTCGGAACCCGGCTCGCCGAAGAGACTTCGGTGCTTCCCAAGCCGATGGTCGAAATCGGCGGCAAGCCGATCCTGTGGCATATCATGAACATCTACTCCCATCACGGCTTCGAAGAGTTCGTGATCGCGCTCGGCTACCGCGGGGAAGCCATCAAGCGGTACTTCCTCAACTTCTACGAGATCAACAACGACCTCACGATCGATCTCGCCCGGGGCCGCACGGAGGTCCACCATGGACGCCAGCCCCACTGGAAAGTGCAGCTCGTCGACACCGGCGCCGAGACGATGACCGGCGGCCGGATCAAGCGCCTGCGCCCGTGGCTCGGCGAGGAGACGTTCATGGCCACTTACGGCGACGGCGTGGGCAACGTCCCAATCCGGCAGCTCCTCGCGTTCCACCGCGAGCACGGCAAGGCCGCCACCGTGACCGGCGTGCGGCCGCCCACGCGTTTCGGGCTGCTCGGGATCGAGCGGGGGCAGGTGACGCATTTCGAGGAGAAGCCGGCCGGGGCCCAGGGCTGGGTGAACGGGGGGTTCTTCGTGTTCGAGCCGCGGGTGTTCGATTACATCCACGGCGACCACGAGCCGCTCGAGCGCGCGCCCATGGAGCGCCTGGCCGAAGCCGGCGAGCTGATGGCGTTCCGCCACGAGGGGTTCTGGCAGCCGATGGACACGCTGCGCGAGAAGCAGGAGCTCGAGTCGCTGTGGGCGAGCGGCAAGGCGCCGTGGAAGGTGTGGTCGTGACCCCGCGACACGCGGACTTCCTCGTCATCGGCGGCGGAGTGATCGGGCTCACGATCGCGCGCGAGCTCAAAAGCCGCTATGCCGACGCGCGCGTGCTCGTGATCGAGAAGGAGCCCGCGCTCGCGCGGCATGCCAGCGGCCGCAACAGCGGCGTGCTGCACGCCGGCTTCTATTACTCGGCGGACAGCCTCAAGGCGCGGTTCTGCCGCGACGGCAACCGGGCGCTGCGGGAATACTGCGAGGCGCGCGGGCTCCCGATACGCCGCTCGGGGAAGCTGGTCGTGGCGCGCGACGCCTCGGAGCTGCCGCGCCTGGACGAGCTCTTCCGCCGCGCCCAGGCGAACGGCGTCGAGGTCGAGCGCGTGAGCGAGGCGGAGGCGCTGAAGATCGAGCCGCGCGTCAAGACGTACGAGCGCGCGCTGTGGTCGCCCACCACGGCCACGATCGATCCGGTGCGGGTGGTGGAGGCGATGCATCGCGACGCCGTCGCCGCGGGCATCGAGGTGTGCACCGGGGTCGCCTACCGGGGCCGGCGCCAAGACCGGGTGCTGACGAGCGACGGTGCCCTCGCCGCGGGATTCGTCGTGAACGCTGCCGGGTTGTACGCGGACCGCATCGCGCGCCAGTTCGGGTTCGCGCGGCAGTACCGGATCCTGCCGTTCAAGGGCCTGTACCTCTACTCCAGCGAGCCCGAAGGCGCGCTGCGCACCAACGTCTACCCGGTGCCGGATCTCGCGAATCCGTTCCTGGGCGTGCACTTCACGGTCACGGTGGACGGCCACGCCAAGATCGGGCCCACCGCGATCCCCTGCCTGTGGCGCGAGCAGTACGGATGGCTCGAGAACTTCAGGGCCGGCGAGCTGCTGGAGGTGCTGGGCGCGTCGGTGGGTCTGCTGTTCCGCGCCGGATTCGACTTCCGCGGTCTTGCCCGCGAGGAGATCCGCAAGTACCATCGGCCGCACCTGGTCGCGAAGGCTTCGGAACTGGTTCGCGGCGTGCGACGGGAGGACTGGAAGACCTGGGGAGCGCCCGGCATCCGCGCGCAGCTCCTGGACGTCCGGCGCCGCATGCTGGTGATGGACTTCTGCACCGAGGGCGACGACGCGTCGCTCCACGTGCTCAATGCGGTGTCGCCCGCCTTCACGTGCTCGATCCCCTTTTCGCGCTACGTCTGCGACCTGATCCACGGCCGGCTGCATGGCGCCGCCCCGGGGGCGCCGGGAACCGCCGACACCGCGCCGGATGCGGGCGCGGCTCGAGCAGCGAGCGGCCACGCGTCGCCGCGGCTCGACTGAAGCGAGACCACCCATTGAAGGAGCGGGGCCATCCATGCGCGTCGTGGTGACGGGGAACCTGGGATACGTGGGCACGGTGATGACTCCGCTGCTCAGCGAGCAGGAGTTCGAGGTGTGGGGGATCGACACCGGGTATTACCGCGACTGCTTGCTCGGTCCGGTCGAGCGCACCGGTGTGGCCCGGCAGCTCCACAAGGACCTGCGCGACGTCACGGTGGACGACCTGCACGGCGCCGACGCGATCGTGCATCTCGGCGCGCTGTCCAACGACCCCACCGGCGAGCTCAACCCCAAGCTCACCGAGGAGATCAACCTCGGGGCGTCGGTCCGGCTGGCGGAGCTCGCCAAGCGGGCGGGAGTGCAGCGGTTCCTGTTCGCCTCCTCGTGCAGCATCTACGGCTCGAGCGGCGGCGGGCAGCTCGACGAGACCTCCCCCATGAACCCGCTCACGGCTTACGCCCGCTCCAAGGTCGAGACCGAGCGCGCGCTGTCGCGGCTCGCGGACGACGACTTCTCCCCCACGTTCCTGCGCAACGGCACGGCCTACGGCTACTCGCCGCGGCTGCGCGTGGACCTGGTCGTGAACAACCTCGTGGCCTGGGCGGTGACGACCGGCAAGGTCACGCTGCTCAGCGACGGCCGCGCGTGGCGCCCGCTCGTGCACATCCAGGACATGAGCCGCTCGGTGCTCGCCGCGCTGTCGGTGTCGCGCGAGCGGGTGCACGACCAAGCGTTCAACATCGGCCGCGAGCAGGACAACTGGCAGATCCGCGACATCGCCGAGGCCGTGGCGCGCGTGGTGACGGGCAGCACGGTCACGTTCGCCGAAGGCGTGTCGGCCGACGCCCGCAACTACAACGTCAGCTTCGCCAAGGTGCGCGCCTCGCTGCCGGAATTCCAGCCCCGCTGGTCGGTGGAGCAGGGGATCCTCGAGCTGTACGAGGCGTTCCGCAGATTCGAGCTGGATTACGCCCGCTTCGACGGCAGGGAGTTCACGCGGCTCAAGCAGCTCCTGTACCTGATCCGTGAGCGGCGCCTCGACGGCGAGCTGATGTGGGTGGAGGTGACGGAGTCCCGATGATCTTCACCGAGTCGCCGCTGGCCGGCGCCTGCGTGATCGAGCTGGAGCCGCGCAACGACGAGCGCGGCTTCTTCGCGCGGGCGTTCTGCCAGCACGAGCTCGCGGCCCACGGCCTCGAGAGCTCGATCGCCCAGGCGAACATGTCCTACAACTTCAAGAAGGGCACGCTGCGGGGCATGCACTACCAGGTCCCGCCGCACGCCGAGGTGAAGCTGGTGCGCTGCATCGCGGGAGCCATCTGGGACGTGATCGTCGACCTGCGCCCGGGGTCGCCGACGTACAAGCGGTGGTGGGGCGTCGAGCTGTCGGCGCAGAACCGCAAGATGCTCTACGTGCCGCGGGGTTTCGCGCACGGCTACCAGTCGCTCGCCGATCACAGCGAGGTCCTGTACCTGGTGACGGAGTTCTACACGCCGAACGCCGAACGCGGGCTGCGCTGGAACGACCCCGCGTTCGGGATCGACTGGCCGCTCCCGGACCCGATCCTGTCGCCCAAGGACGCGGCGCATCCGGATTACGCGGCATGAGCAGGCGCCACGCCGGGCGCCGCGGCGAATCGGAGGCGGAGACCCGCGCATGAGGGTGCTGCTCACCGGAGCGACGGGCTTCATTGGCTCGCAGATCGCGCGGGCGCTGCTCGCGGGCGGGCACGAGCTGCGCGCCGCGGCGCGCGCCGGCGCCAGCCGCGAGCGGCTCGCCGACGTCGAGAGCCGCATCGAATGGCGGGCGGCCGACGTGTTCGGCGACTCGCACCTCGATCGCGCAGCCCTGTGCGGGGGCGTGGATCTGTGCGTGCACGCCGCGTGGTACGCGGTGCCGGGCAAGTACCTGGAGGCCCTGGACAACCTCGCGTGCGTGAGCGGCTCAGTGGCGCTGCTGCAGGCGCTGGCCGACACAGGCGTCAAGCGCGCGGTGTTCGTCGGCACGTGCTTCGAGTACGACTTCGACTACGGCTACCTGTCGGAGACGACGCCGATCAAGCCCGCCAGCCTGTACGCGGCGGCCAAGACCGGGACCCGGCTCCTGTGCGAGCAACTGGCGCGGGCCCGCGGGCTCGAGCTCCTCTGGGTGCGGCCGTTCTACCAGTACGGGCCGTTCGAGGACGGGCGCCGGCTGGTGCCGTACGTGATCGACACGCTGCTGCGCGGCGAAGAAGCCGGGATCACGCGCGGGCTCCAGGTGCGCGACTTCCTGCACGTCGCCGACGTCGGCGCGGCGATCGCCGCCGCGGCGACGAGCGAGCTCAAGGGGCCGGTCAACATCGGTTCCGGCCAGCCGGTCACGGTGCGCGAGGTCGTCGCCACGATCGCCGCGATCCTGGATCTGAGCCACAAGGTGAAGTTCGGCGCGCGACCCGACAATCCGACCGATCCGCCGTTCATCTGCGCAAACACCACCAAGCTCAGGCAAGGCACGGGCTGGGCGCCGCGCTTCGACCTGCGCTCGGGCCTCGCGGACGCGATCGCTTCGCGCCGCGCCCTGGCGCGCACGTGACGTCCGCGGCCGCCGCGAGCCCCCGGGCAAGGAGCACGACCATCGAACCCACGATCACGATCGCGATCCCGGTCTACAACCGGGAACACCTGGTGAAGAAGGCGCTCGAGTCCGCGCTGCGCCAGCCGGAGCGCGACCTGGAGGTGCTCGTGGTCGACAACGCTTCCACGGACGGCACCTGGGAAGTGCTGAGCTCGTTTCCCGATCCGCGGCTGCGGCTGGTGGGCAACGATCGCAACCTGGGGCTGTTCGGCAACTTCAACCGGTGCATCTTCCTGGCGCGCGGCCGCTACGTGGTCACGCTGTGCTCGGACGACATGCTGCTGGACGGCTTCCTGGCCCCGGCGCGGCGATTGCTCGACACGCACCCCGAGGTGGGCCTCGTGTCGTCGCGCGGGCGCGGCCTGAACGAGCGGCGCGGCACCACGTCGGCGCTGGGCAGCAACCTGCCGGCCGGCATCTACGCGAAGCGGGACGCGATCGCGGCGACGCTGTGGGCGCTCGCGACCTACTACGTGAATCCGTTCAACTACCCCTCCGGGATCCTGATGCGCACCGGGCTGGCGCGCGAATGCGGCGGCATGGACGAATCGCTCGGATTCTCGGCGGACGTCAAGCTCTATCTCAAGATGCTCGAGACCAGCTCGCTCGCGATTCTCGACGTGCTGGGATGCGAGGTGCTGATGCACTCCCAGCAGGAGGGCGAGAAGATCTTCGACGACTTGAGCCACATCCGCGAGTACGCCGACCACTTCACGCGCTACGCCTCGCTGCTCGAGCAGAGCGGGCTCGGCCGGTACGCGCGCGCGCACGTGGGCGGGTTCCTGCTCGGGAGCTACGCGAAGCTGCGCCGCATGGGCCGGCACGGCGTCGCGGACGACTGCATGGCCTTGTTCCGCGAGCGGCGCCAGGCGCTCGCGCCCGCGCTGCGCGGGCTGATGGACAGCCTGCGCCGGCGCGGCGCGCTCAGGCGCACCGGTCGCCTCACGAGCCCGGTGCCGGTGGCGCCGCTGCCCGCCATCGCGCACCTCACGACGCTGGGCCGCGCATGAGCCCCGTCGCTCGCCGCTACTGCTCGGGGTCTTACCGCAGCGACATCGGCTACGCGGTCAAGAACCCGGCGCGGGTGGAGCTCACCGTCGATCATCAGACGGGGATCGCCTCGTGAGCGACCTGACGGTACCGGTCGTCACCGCCCGGCGGCCGTTCCCGCTGTGGATCCCGCTCGGCGCCGTCGGCGCGATCCTGCTCGCGTTCCTGATGCCGGCGGGGCTTCAGATCGCCGCGCTCGCGACCCTGGGCGGCGCCGCGTTCGTGATCGCGATGTGGCGCTGGCCCGGCGTCACCGTCGCGATGCTGCCGGTGTTCCTCGTGCCGCCGGAGTTCGCGAAGGTGTTCGCGTACGAGGTGCTGCTGCTGCTCGCGTTCGCGGGCCTGATCGTGATCGGCGTGCGCCGCCGGGCGGCGTGGCTCACGCGGCTCGATCCGATCGAGGTCGCGGTGTGGGTGCTGCTGTGGTGGGCCACGTTCACCTACTTCTGGTGCCGCGACTGGTGGTGGTGGCTGTTCGGCGTCCGCAAGATGCTGCTGGGGGCGATCGCGCTGTGGGTCGGGTACCGGATGACCCGGTTCGTGGACCCCGACCTGCTCCTGCTCGGAGTGCCCGTTGGATCGTGCGCCCTGTCGCTTGCGACCATCGCGCGCACCATGTCGGCCGGCGGCGTCGCGATGATCGCCACCCACCACATGCGTACCGAAAGCACGGACCTGGGCTGGGGCGCCGCCAACTATCTCGCCGCCGTCCTGTCGCTCATGCTGCCGACCGGCGTCCACCTGGCGATGAACGGCAAGAAACTGCTCCACCGCGTGATCGGATGGGCTTCGCTCCCGTGCACCGCCGTCGTCGTCACGATCGCCGCCTCCCGCGGCGGCGCGGTGCTCGTCGTTGCGATCGCCCTGTTCGCGATCTTCCGGTCCCGGATCAAGCCGTGGATGGCGGTGCTGTCCGCGGTGCTGCTCATCACGCTGCTCGTCACGGGCCCGGGAGCAAAGCTCCTGATCGGACGCTTCACCGACGTCGAGGAGCTGGCCAGCATGGTGGTCCGCCTGTGGTACTTCCGCGTGGCGTGGGCGCGCCTGGTCGATCACTGGCCGCTGGGGATGGGGCTCGGCCAGGGCTACGGCTACATGGACCGGCTGTTCACGACGGATCCGCACAACTACTGGCTCGTGCTCGGCAGCGAGCTCGGCGCGGTCGGGCTCGTGCTGTGGATCACGGTGCTCGTGATGTTGTGGATGCGCACCATGCGGCTGGAGAAGAGCCCCGCGACCCACGCCGAGGCTCGGGTGATGCAGCTCACGTTCGGCATTGCGATGGCGAACCTGATGTTCGAGCCCACGTTTCAGGGCCTGCAATACCACGCGCTGTTCTACTGGATCATGGGGATCTACCTGGGGAGACCCCAGGCGACCGCGGCGCGCAAGGCGCCGCCTTCGCCGCGGTGAGGATTCCCGCCTCCCGCCCGAGCTCTGCCCGGGAAATTACGTCTCGGACCGTCCAGGATTGGCCACCGCGAGCTGGACGACGAAGCCGGCGAACGTGAGGAGCGTCGCCATGACGGCGAGCGTGGCGCGCTTCGGACGGACGTGGCGCTCCGGCGGGATCGCGCGATCCAGGATCCGGACCGTGGGCGTGTCCATCATCTCGCGGACGCGGGCCTCCTCGAGCTCGCTCGTGAGCAGCACGAACACCTGCTCCAGGATCTTCTGATCGCGCACCATGCGGGTGACGTCGCTCTGCATCGCGGGCAGCGTCGCGATCCGGCTCTTGAGCGACTCGAGCTCGGTTTCGGTCTGGCGCACCTCGTCGTTGTCTTCGCGCAGGTAGGTCCGCAGCACGCCGAGCCGCACCTCGAGCCCGATCTTCTTCGCCATGAGATCGGCGGACGACTGCACCTCCGCCGACGCCGACACCGTCGGAACCACGGTGCGCCGGGTCTCCTGATACTGGCGTAGCGCGCTCTCGCTCACCCGCAGCGCCGAGTCGGTCTCGTGCACGCGCTGCTCGAGGAACTCGCGCGTCCGGCGCGCGCGGGAGTTGCGCTGCTCGATGTTGAATCGATCCAGGAACTCGAGGAACGAGTTCGCCATCAGCGCGGCGCGCTTGGGGTCACGATCGTCGACGACCACCGAGATCGTGCCGTCGGGGGCGAGCTTGACGTCGTAGTTGTGCTTGAGCTCCTTGAGCGTTCGCTCGCGGCTCTTGATGCGGTACACGTGCTGGAGATCGAAGCGATCGACGACCTCGTCCTGCAGCGTGCGGCTCCTGAGCGTGGCCTTGAACACGTCGGCGGGCGTGAAGTAATCGCTGAGCTGGCCGAACGCCGGAAACTTGGTGAGCGCGCGGGAGGCCACGCTCAAGTTCGAGAGGAGATCCGAATCATCGGGCGGCAGGATGACGGCGGTCGCCCGGTACCACTTCGGGAACAGGAACGCGACGCCGAGCGTGACGAGGCCGGCGATCAGCGACACGCCGAAGATGCGCAGCCGGTCGGCCCAGATCGCGGACAGGAGCGCGCGCAGGTCGAGGCCGGACGGCGGCGCGGGTGGCGAGGTCGGAGCGGGTGTCAGGGTCACGGTCATGGGATCACCGTATGGTATGGAACGCGAGGACCACGGTCGCGACCTGCGCGGCGGCCGCCAGGATCGAGCGAGCCTGATCCCAGAACGTCACGTCGGGTCGTTCCGGCACCCAGATGAGGTCGCCGGGATCGAGCTTCTGGACGTCGCGCGCCAGGAACGTCTGCCCGGTCACCGAGCGGGTCACGCGCGTCTTGGTGCGCCACGCGCGCTCCGAATAGCCGCCCGAGGAACGGACGTAGTCCTCCACGCCGCGGCCGAGCTTGAACGCCAGGATGCCCGGCCGCCGCACCTGGCCGTCCACGCGGATCGAATTCACGAGCCGGTCGACCTGGATGATGTCGCCGCCCACCAGCAGCACGTCCAGTTCGGGCGTGGCCTGGACTCGCGACCAGTCGATACGATACTCCTCGCGTTGCCCGGCGAGCTTGGTGTTCAGCACGTCGTATTCCGAATTCGTGAGCTCGCTGCGCGACAGGCGCAGCAGGCGTTGCAGCTCCTGATCCTCGCTGCCCGCCAAGGGGTTGCGGCGCCGCACCCGGATCCCGGCGAGGTCCGCGTCGGGCAGGAATCCGCCCGCCGCCTGAATCAGGTCGGACGCCCGGTCGCGGCCCACGCGGATCGGGTAGGTCCCGGGACGCGCCACCTGGCCGACGAGCGTGACATCGTTCAGCAGGTGAAACTGGGGCACGAAGTACACGTAGAAGTGGTCGCCGTTGCGCAGCGGCGGGTTGAACCTCCCGGTGGACACGTCGGCCAGGTTCACCCACACCGATTCGCTCCGGGCGCTGCCGGTCCACCGCACGAGCAGCGCCCCGGTCGAGTCGGCCGCGGGCAGCAGGCCCCCGCCCAGCGCGAGCAGCGTGCGCAGGCTGTCGCGCGGGCCGAGCTCGTAGCGATCCGGACGGCTGACCGCGCCCTGCACGTAGACGAAGCTCGTCGCGATCGGCACGTGCACCACGTCGCCGTCGCGCACCCACGGGTTGAGCGCTTGGCTCGATGTGCGCAGGAACAGATCCAGATCGGCCCGCTCGCGCGACCCGTCGCGGTGGAACACGTCGATCTGGCGGAGCGAGGCGTTTTTCAGCGGGCTCGCCATCAGCACCACTTCGCCCACGCGGCTCATCCCGTTCGCATCGAAGGATCCCGGGTTCTTCACCTCACCCGTGACGTACGCGAGGAACCGGCGCGGGCGCAGCAGCCGGACGTCGAGGCTCACGCCCCGGAACTCGGGACGCATGCGGATCATGATCTGGGAGCGCGCCTCGCGCAGCGTCAACCCGTCGACGTTGAGCGTGCCCGAGGTCGGCAGCAGCACCGTGCCCTCGGGGCCGACCTCGAACGTGAGGTTGCGCGTGATGCCGCCCCACACACTGAGCTGGAGCACGTCGCCGGGGCCGAGCCGGTACAGCTCGGGATCCACGGCGCCCGGGAGCTGGAGCTGGCCGGCCGCCTCCACCGCCCGCCTCGGCTCCTCGCGCACGGTCCCCGCCGGCTTCTCGGCCGGCGCGGTTGCCTCGGTCTTGTCGGTCGACTCGGAGGTCGGCGGGCGCGGCACTTCGGTCCCGGGCTCGTCCTGCGCCGGCGCGGGACACGGCGCCCCGAGCGCGGCCAGCGCCAGGAGCGCCGACCATCCCAGCCGCCACCTCATGCCTGCACCTCCTTGAGCACCTTGCGCTGCCCGTACATGCGCTCGTAATAGGCGCGGAACTCGCCTTCCTTGATCGGGCGCCACCACGCCTCGTTGTGCCGGTACCAATCCACGGTCTGGCGGATGCCTTGCTCGAACGCGATCCGGGGTCTCCATCCGGTGAGGCGCGTGAGCCGGGACGAATCCACCGCGTAGCGCCGATCGTGGCCGGGGCGGTCTTCGACGTGGCGGATCAGGGAGCGGGGCTTGTCGAGCAGTTTGAGGATTGTATCCGTGATCGTGAGGACGTCCAACTCGGTCTCGGCGCCGATGTTGAACGTCTCTCCCTCGATGCCGGGCTCGTGGAGCAGCAGCGCCAGGGCGGCGCAATGGTCGTCGACATGCAGCCAGTCGCGGGTGTTGAGGCCGCTGCCATACACCGGCAGCGGCTCGCCGTCGATCGCGTTGGTGATGAACAGCGGGACGAGCTTTTCCGGGTACTGGCGGGGCCCGTAGTTGTTGGAGCAGCGCGTCACCACCACCGGGAGCCCGTACGTCGCCCAGTAGGCGTACGCCAGGCGGTCGCCGCCCGCCTTGCTGGCGGCGTACGGGCTGCGCGGGCGCAGCGGCCAATCCTCGCTGGAGCGGCCCTCCAGCACCTCGCCGTACACCTCGTCGGTCGAGACCTGGAGGAAGCGCTTCACGCGCTGCCGCCGCGCCTCCTCGCACAGCACGAACACCCCGTAGACGTCGGTCTGGATGAACTCCCCCGGCTGCTCGATCGAGCGGTCGACGTGCGATTCGGCGGCGAAGTTGACCACGTAGTCGCAGCCGGCCATCGCCCTCGCGACGTGGCCGGCATCGCGGATGTCGCCGTGCTGGAACGTGACCGATGCGGCGGGGATGCCGTCCAGGTTCTCGCGCCGCCCCGCGTACGTGAGGGCGTCGAGCACCACCACGTGGCTCCCCGGAGACCGCTCCAGGTAGCGGCGCACGAAATTCGATCCGATGAAGCCCGCCCCTCCCGTGACGAGAACCCGGCTTCCGTCGGCGGGCGACGGCTCAGCCATCGTTGCGGCTCCAGTCGTAGGGAATCGAGGGATCGTGCGGCGGCACGCGGAACTCGTCGGGCTCGTCGTACACGTAGTGCTCGGTCGGCGTGTTCACCAGATAGGCCGGCTCGGCGCCGATGCCCTTCATGCCGTGCAGCACGAGCGGCGGGATCACGAGCAGGATCGGATTGAGCTCGCCCATATAGAATTCGTTCGTCTCGCCGCGGGTGGCGCTGTGATCGCGGGTGTCGTGCAGCACGACTTTGGCCATCCCCTTGACGAACACGAAGTGATCGATCTGCCGCTTGTGATAATGCCAGCCCTTCACCACGCCGGGATAGACGACCGACAGGTAGACCTGCCCGAACCTCTGGAAGATCTCGTCGTCGTCGCGCAGCATCTCCATCAGCCATCCGCGCTCGTCGGCAATGACTTTGAGACGCTTGATCTTGACGCCTTCGATCATGCC
>Ga0066709_100001849_pt1 | contig 14661 bp, 12 predicted proteins | sample GraSoiAngelo_158_FD_79665 | JGI IMG/M metagenome (GOLD analysis project Ga0066709, IMG submission 79665) | Grasslands soil microbial communities from the Angelo Coastal Reserve, California, USA - 14_1009_16_30cm | ecosystem: Environmental > Terrestrial > Soil > Grasslands | place: USA...
GTCGATTGACTTTCCCCTTTACGCGAAGGTCTGCGCGGAGGTGTTCGGAGAAATGCCGGCGCTCCCGACCGCGCTGACGGACGATCAACTCCAGGCAATCATCGCGCACTTTGAACGCGACAGTGGAAACGTGGCGGGGATTCTCCTTCCGAAGAAAACCACGCCGCGCAGCAATTGAGCGGCACAGCCGAGGGGGGAAGGTGTGGCTCGGTATTCTGACTGTGAGCCAATTTTCATTCGATCGCTTTGAATTTTCTCACGGTGGCCCCTGCGCCGAGCACGGTAGTGTAGCTGGATTCCCCATCCATCATCGAGGAGACGCAGACTTCATCGCCATCAACGACCGTCAACTCCTTTCTCCAGCCGGCCAAAAGACAAATGCCATCGTAGATCGGACAGCCTGGTTGAACGTGCCTCGCCATGTGGCTGGGCTGCCAGACTGAATCGTGATACTCCTTCACTACAGTCATGTCCCCGCCGACGCTGGAGATCAACAAACCCGCCGAGGTTCTTTGCATCACTTTTCCCTTGATGACGTACCTGACTGCGGCCATCTGAGCATTGGCTATAAGCCTTGCGGAGTCGCGGCTCTCGCGCCAAAACCTGTCCTGCTTTTCCCGTTTCTCGTCAGCCATCCATTTTTCCGTCTTCGCAACCCAGGCGGCGTTGGCCCTGCCAGCTTCGCGGTCCTTGAGCGCAGCTTCAGCGGCCAGTGGTTGATACTTTTCGCGCAACTCGATTGGAAGGTCCTCAAACCTCACCTTTGTCGCTCCGCCCTTGTGTTCCAGCAGGAGGCCGTCGCTCGTGACCTTAGACACGGTGAGGTTGGTCAGCACGTCGCCGTACTTGTTGGTCAGGCTGAGCGAGAGCGTTTCCCGCGTGATCTGGTTGGTGATCATCGTCGCTTGCCCGAGGCAAAGGACGGGCAAGCCCAGCAGGAGCAGTACTAAGGTTCTGGTCATTTTCTCAGTTCGGACATTCTCCGTTAGCAGGACCGACGCCATTCTCATTGGAGGTGCGTGCGAAAGCGGAGAAGCAACCCGCCACTCCTTAGAGGAATCACGGGCCTTTCGGAAAAGTTGCACCGCGTTGGGGACGGGTTGCGCCAAAGCAAATGATTAAAGCGGCTTCTCCCGTTCGGCCCGAACAACTGAAACATTCGCTTCCCTTCGCGTCGTTTTCGCTTGTTCGCTTGCACAAGCAGATGAGTTCTGGCAGATTTGCACCAGTCTATGGGCACGGCAGCTATGACAATGGAGTCGGAGGATTCTGCGCCGAGCGTCTGGGAGCGGTTGCTTACAGACTTCCCCGCCTCTGTAGAGGAGTGGAGCCGTTGCATCAATCGCTGGAACCGATGGGAGGAAGAACACCTGTTGGTTGAACATCCCTCGCCCGAAGACATCGCACGCCACCTGAAGTTCATCAAACGGCTGATGTTCTTCGGCCAGTTATGCGCTCTGGTTGCCACGCATCCCGACTACGGGGATGCCAGAACTGCGGAGATGGTTACTTCCTCACAGGAAGTCTTGCGCAACAAACTTCGCATGTTCCATCAACCAATGGGGGACGACGAAACCGAAAAAATTCTGGCGGAGGTTTTCCCTGCATCCTGAACTGGAACGCCTGATCGAGGCGCTCTACCAGAGTGAACAGTGCGAGCCTCGACACCGGCACAAGTGGCTGGCAAGTTACCATCGGCTCTTTGAAGAAGCCGCCGCGCGGCTGCCCTCCGGCTACTCTCGCGAACAACTCCACGACGCCATCCTCAACCGCGTCCGCAAGCGCAAGGCTGCGCCTAAACCCAAACCTCCCACGCTGCCCCCCAAGGCGTAATTCAACGACGCGAAAGGAAACGCAGTGGCGAGCCTGTCGTGGCGAACGCTTCACGGAGTTGAATTCGCGCTGGATTGAACTTCGCCGGTTTATGGATAACGGGCAATCGCACCAGCTCTCGCCAAAAGTTGTGGACAGTTGGGGACAACTGAGTTTCGTTTTTCTTCGCTTTAACGACTTTTCGCAGGCTTCGACACAGAGCGCGAAAGGCGAATAATCGCCAGTATTTACAATGGTTTCATGCGTGTTGCGCGAAGCGATGCGAAATCAGCGAAGCAGATTCGAGCCCCGCCACTCCCGCCAGTATTCCCGCGTTTTCCGAAGGATTCCGCGCGGCAGCCTCCATTTGGGTGCGGCCCGCGAATAAAGGCTCCGCCCCGGAGAACACAGCCGGGGATGCCGTCCGCCACCACGATGCCACCCGTCCCGGAGGCCCAGCCACGCCTCTTACCGGCGCAGCGGGTGGAAGCAAAATTCGGGCGGACACGACGCGTCCTCATTCATGCGCATTTCGCAATAACCTCCGTCCTTAAGCAATTCGATTCCCGCCATCGAAGGGCAGAGGCGCACCTTAAAGTCGCCCCAGCATCGCGCTTCATTCAAGGCCTGACTCATGCGCCGGATCGAATTGCCCAGAAAATGAATCGTGGGCATCCCGGCCAGCAGCCGGCTTTTCCGAAAAAACAAATTGGAATGCAAATGTCCTATGATGGTATGCTCAAGTTGCGGCAGTTTGCGCCGCACGGTTGGGTCGTGCCATAGAAAAGGCAATGCGGTCGGATCGTGGCAAAACAACAGCACGCGCTGGTCTGGCTTGAGTGCCTCGAAGGCCCGACGAATCTCCGCCAGATGCACGCCACGCAACGCCTCCCAGTCCGGTCGCTCGCCGGCCAACGCCTCGGGTTCGTAAACCGGAAAGGCGAGCAGCGAAGAGGTGACGCCCATCAAGAGGTAATCGCCCAGTTCAATCTTCCAAAACGGCTGCAAGGCCAGGTCCGTGGTCGCTCTGCGCCAACTCGCCAGACGAAGGCCTCCTTTACCGCCGAACAAACTCAGCTTGCCCAGCTCGTGGTCGCCGATGACGCATTGGAGTCTCGGTCCGAAGCGATCCCGGAGTTTGGTCAAGCATTGTCGCGCGCTTTCGAAGGCGGCGTCGTCGCACACGCCGATGAACCCCGTATCGCACGAGTAATCGCCGTTGGTGACGACGACGTCGGGGGAGTCGGCTCGAGCCAGGAAGTCGTCGAGCAGGTGGTTGTGGGCAAAGGGATCGCGCAGCCAGACATAGTGCCGATAAGCCTTGACCACGCGGCGGAGCAGAGAATTGGGAATGACCCGAGCCTCGTGCCCGCGACGGAGCTTCTCCGTGTCACAGGCGTAGTGAATATCGCTGAGGAACAGAATGGTTCGTCGGCGCGTCATGAGGCGACTATGCTACGGCCCGGGAGTCCTTCAAGTAAATGGGAACTGTTGGGCGATGGGCCGGTGAGGATCGGCTGGGGTTGCGCTGAGCCGAGGGCGGCCGCGGATCGGGCGGTCCCGCCGCGCCGACCGTGCGAGGAAGGAGCACGGACGCCGGGAAAGGCGGGCCTGTTTCGGGCCACGAATTGGAGATTGATATTATAGTTGAAATGACTAGAGTCACCACCATTGCTGGTGGTTCGTCGAGGCGCGGAGATCCAAATATTGTGGGTGTTGCGCCCGTTGTGGAGCCACACCCCGAGATAGCGCAGAAGCCAATGATGACGGTTGACGTATATTTGCCGCTGGCATCGGTTGTTCTAATTTACCTGACCCGTATGATCGAGCTGAGAACGCGACGGGACACGATTGCGGGTCCTGTCCGAGAGAGGTTGACGTTGCGGTTGTTTGTGCTGGCCGGCACTCTGATGGTGGCCGGGTCGATCGTCGAATTTTTGCTCCGCCACCTGAAATTGAACGAGTGGACGTTCGGAGGCGGTTGGATGTGTGCTGTCGCATCCGTTGTGGTGCGGCGGAAGGCGATCGCGGCGCTGGGAAAATTCTGGAGTCTGCATGTTGAGATTCGTGAACATCATCAGTTCGTGCAAACGGGCCCCTTTCGCTGGGTGCGGCATCCGACTTACTTTTCGATGATACTGGAACTGGTGGCTGCGGGCCTGATCCTCAACGCCTGGTGTGCGCTGCTGGTGGTGGCGCTTGTTTTCGTGCCGGCGCTGATTCTCCGCCTGCGTTTGGAGGAAGCGGCATTGGTGGAAAAATTCGGAGAGCGGTATCGGGCCTATCAGCGGAGCACGCCGGCCTTGGTTCCTTACAAAATTCCACAGGCGAAATGAGCTTGGAGAACAACCATCGTCGGGTGGTCATAACGGGCCTGGGGGTGATCGCGCCCAACGGCAAGGATCTGCAGACTTTTTGGAGCACGGTGCGCAACGGCGTCAGCGCCGCGGGGCCGGTTACCCGATTCGACACGAGCAAAGTGCCCCATAAAGTGGCCTGTGAGGTCAGGGACTTTGATGGCGCACAGTACGTCGAACTGAAGAAGGCCAAGCGATTTGAACGGTCCATCCAGTTCGGAATCGCGGCCGCCCGGCTGGCGACACAAGACGCCGCCATTGATTTCAAGGCTTCGGACCCGGACCGGGTGGGAGTCGTTGAAGCCACTTCGGTCAGCGGCATGGAGAGCACTCTGAAGGCGCATCTGGCCTATTTGTCGAAGGGTTACCGGGGAATGAGCGCGTTTACGTTTATCAACGCCTATTGCGGGGGTGGGAGCGGTGAAATTGCAATCGAACTGGGCATCAAAGGGCATGCGGTGACCTACTGTTCGGGGAGTTGTTCGGGCAATGACGCGATCGGATACGGCTTGCAGATGATCCAGAATGAAGAGGTTGACGTCATGGTCGCGGGCGGTGCGGAAGCCCCGCTATTGGACGGGTTCTGGAGCGGTTTTTGCGTAACCGGTGTCATGACCAGTCGCAACGAGACGCCGGGAGAATCGATGCGGCCTTTCGATAAATCCCGCGACGGCTTTTTGTTGGGCGAAGGGGCAGCCTTTGTCGTGCTGGAGGAGCTTTCCTATGCGTTGGCTCGGGGGGCCAGAATCTACGCCGAGGTCGTCGCGCACGGGCGCAGTTGCGAAGCTTACCACTCCGTGGCACCTCACCCGGAGGGCATCGGTTTGTGCCGGGCCATGCAGAAGGCCCTCCGAGGAGCAAGGCTTCACCCTTCGGAGATTGATTACATTAATGCCCATGGGACGGCAACCGAGTCCAACGACCTGGCTGAAACCCGGGCCATTAAAGAAGTCTTCGGCGAACAGGCGGGTCGGGTGGCGATCAGTTCCACCAAACCGGTCACGGGCCACCTTTTAGGGGCCGCCGGGGCCATTGAGACTGTCGTCTGTGCTCTGGCTATCCAACACGGCGAAATCCCCCCGACGATCAACTTGACAAAGCCCGCCGAGGGTTGCGATCTGGACTACGTGCCCTGCCAATCGCGACGCTACCCGGTGAGAGTGGCAATGAATGTCAACTCGGGGTTTGGCGGCAAGAATTCCTGCTTGATCCTCCGCGCATACCGGGCCGAAGAATGAAATTCTCCGAGCTGATCCCCCTTTCCGCCGCGACAATCAACTTTTTTCTTTCGTTGTTTGTCTTTAGCCGGGATTCTCGTTCCCTCCTGAACCGAATTTATCTCCTCTGGGGGCTGTCCATTACCGTCTGGAATTTGGGGACCTTCTTTCTGTTCCGGGTCTCGAACGAGCGCGAAGCGGTGTTCTGGGCGCATTTTCTGCAATTCGGGGTCATTTTTCTCCCGGTCACGCTGCTGCACCTGTGCCTGGTGCTCGGCAAGATTCCCGCCACGCGCATGCTGGGCCTCCTCTACGCGTGGCATGGTGCGCTGGCCGCGAGCAATTTCACCGACTTTTTTATTTCCGGCGTCGAATACACCGGTTACGCGTTTTACTCGACTGCCGGCCCTGGCTTTTGGATATTTTTATTCTCCTACGTTCTTGTAGCGACGACGACGGTCTGGATTCTTTGGTCCCGGTTGCGGGCGGCGCCTCCGCTCCATCGAATGCGGTTGAAGTCATTACTGTGGGCCAACGGGATTCTGATTTTGTTCGGGAATAACGACTTGTTGCCCATCCTAGGCCAGCACCACTATCCGGGAACGCAGACACCGATCTATCCGTTGGGCAGCGCGGCCGCCATCGTCTATGGCCTGATTGTCGGCTACAGCGTGTTGCAGCATCAGTTGCTTGACATCCACGTCACCTTGGGCCGGCTGGCGGCGCGCGCCGTGAGGCTGTTGTTTTTCCTGCTCATCGGCCTTTCCTTGCTGCTGGTTCTCAAAACCTTCTTTCCAGAACAATTCAGGCCGTTTGCGTTTTATGGCTGCCTGGGCGTCCTGCTCGTCACCGCGGTCATTGCTTCCAACTTGTTTCCCCGGCTCTTCGGGGTGGGCGGCGACGCCTTGGAACGGCGCATACTGGGTGACCGATTTGAATATCACGACAAGATTCAGGGGTTTATCCAGTCGATTCCCTGGTATGCGGATGTGAATCTTTTGCTGGAGGATTTTGACGATCTGTTGGTCAAGACCGTCAGGGTGAGCAGTTATCAAATCATTCTCTTGGAAGAAGTGAGCCGGGTCTTTTCACTCTTTCGCTCCTTTCCCGAACAACCGCGGATGCAGTTTCCCGACATCCATCTGGATTCGCCGATATTCGAGTATTTTCAGAACAGCAAAGTGGAGTACCTGACATTCGACCCGACGTCCAGCTTGCGCGAAGAAACACCATCAGAGCGTGCGGCCCGGAGGCAATTGAAGCTATTCAACCCGCAGTTCTGTTTTCCGTTTTTTGCCGGCGATGATCCCTTCGGAATATTGTTGTTGGGAGAAAAAACCAGTGGGGAGCCGTACACGCCCCACGATCTGCATCTGTTGACCCTGCTGGTCAAAAACCTGAGCCTGATTATCAATCAAATCCGGTTGAAAAAGCAGGTTTCCATGGCGGAAGAGTTGGAACTCATCGGGCGCATGTCGCGCGGCATGGCTCATGATCTAAACAATCTGCTGACGCCGGTGTCCACCCTGCTGCAATTGCTCCGCGAGGATTTGCTGGATGCGGGCAAAAGCGAGGAATTGCTGCCGGTGGCCTTGCGCAACGTCGGCACGATGCAGTCTTACATCCGGGAAGCGCTCTTCTTTTCGCAGAACCACACGCCACGTTTGGAGCCGGGCCGTTTGGACCTGGTGATCCACAAAGCGGTGGCAACGGCTGAACCTGCGTGGAGGCGCAAGGAGATGGAAGTGGCCGTGAGCGCGCCGGAAGAGGTGGTGGTGGAAATGGACTCGGTCCTCATCCGGCGATTGGTGGCTAATTTGCTCTCCAACGCCATTGACGCCCCCCCGCCTAAATCCAAAATCAATGTCGAATTGCACCGGTTGGCGCGGACCGAAGCCAATCGCGACTGGCTGCGTATTCGGATCATTGACGAAGGAGAAGGGATCAAGCGGGAGCATTTAAAGCGGATTTTCAAGCCCTACTTCACCACCAAAGACCACGGCGACGAAACGCGCGGTTTTGGCCTGGGCCTGGCGATTTGCCGCCAGATAGTGCATTTGCACTGCGGCAATCTAAATATTGCCAGTGAAGAAAAGAAGGGTACAACTGTTCAAGTGGACCTTCCGAGCCGCCAAATCAACCGTCACGCGCCCGCGCCGGCCTTGCACCCTTCATGAAGACGCTCCTGGTGCTCGCTCAGGAACCCGGATTGGCCTCCGCCGTGCGAGCCGTGGTTGACCCGGACCGCTACCGCGTCGTGGCGCAGACAGAGGCCTGGGAGGCAGAACCCTTGCTGCGCCAGGGAACGATCGACGCCTGCATTCTGGACACAGACTTGACCGATATTCGGCCGATTCGCACCATCGAGCAATTGCGCCGCGCCATGCCGCAGTGCCCGATCATTGTGTATTCGGCGGCGACCCAACGGGAATGGGAAGAGGAAGCCTATCTGCTGGGCGTCGAGCATCTCCTGGCCAAGCCGGTCCGCGAGCGCCTGTTGAACTCGCTGCTGGACAGAATCTGGAAGAGCCCGGGGAGCAGCGCCGACTTGCTCGTGGCGCCCCCGCCCGCCAGGGAGGCGCGGGCACTGGAACCGGCGCGCGGCCCGGTGCGGGCATTGGAGGTTCTGCGCGATTTTTCCGGCATTTTGACGCACAGCCTCTGCTCGGAGGCGTTGTTGAAACAATTCCTGTTGTTGTTGCGCGAGATCATCGGCGTGAACCGCGCGGTGATCTTTTTGCGGAAGCCCCCCGGGGTGTTTGGCGTCGCACGCGGCACCCACGAGGACCGCCGGTTGCGATCGGTTTGCGCGCTGGGATTGCCGGCCGGTTTGCTGGAGTATTTCGAGCTTTCTTTGGAAGCAGGCATTGGCGGCTATGTCCATCGCAAAGGGCGCATCTTGCAGAGCAACAGCGAAGGGGCGCGGATCGATCGCGAGATTCAGAAGGAGTTCGAACTGATGGGCGGACAGGTGGCCATTCCGATATTGGACCGTGAATCTCTGGTGGGAGTGGCTGTGTTCGACGGTCGCGTTACAGGCGAGCCCTTTGCCAACGAAGAATTGGCCCTCATGTTCCACCTGCTGGAGGAACTCGGGCTGGCCATCAAAAACAGTTGGCTCCACGACCAACTGCTCGCCAATCATGAGATGATGGCCGACATCCTCAACCAGTCGGGCAGCGGCTGCCTGGTGGTCGGCCGCGAGTTGGCCATTCTCCACGCCAATCAGGCCGCGCTCGATTACTTCCACCGCCGCGAACGCCACGGCGCGGCTCTCGAGTTCAGCGACCTTCCCCAGGCGATCGGGAGCAAAGTATTTGAGTCGCTCCAGTTGGGCGAGGCCCTGCCGCCGTTCAAGTACCGGCCGCAAAAGGACAAGGAGACGATTTATCGCGTGAGCATAACGCCCTTTAAACGGAAGAATTCGATTACGGCCAAGGCTGTGCTTTTGCTGATCGAAGACTTCACTGAGAACGAGCGGTCGCAGCAACTGGAAATCGAGGCTTCGAATCTGCGTCTGGTCAAGACGATGGCCGAGCACCTGGCCCACGAGATCGGCAATTCCCTGGTCCCGCTCTCTACCCACCAGCAACTGCTGGCCAAGAAATATGACGACCCAGAGTTCCGCGCTTCCCTCGCGACGGCCATGGCCGACGCCGTGCAGCGAATTTTCCGGCTTTCCAACCAGATGCTGTTTCTGGCGCGCGACAGCGTGGCGCGAAGCGAAACGGTGCCGGTTGTCAAATTGATCGAAGAAGCGTTCCAGGAAGCGCAAAAGTTGGTCTCCCCCAAGCCCGCCAACCTGGTTTTTGAGAGCGGCGGTCAAACGCCGGCGGTGGCGGGGGACCGGGCCGGGCTCAAGCAGGCGCTCTCCGAGGTGATGCTCAACGCGTTGCAGGCCAACCCGCCGAATTCGCCTATTCACGTTCGCACCGCTCTGGATACGGACGCCACGGGCAGTTGGGTGCGCATTGAGGTCCAGGACACCGGCGCGGGTTTTACCGAGGAAGCAGCCCAACGCGCCGCCGAGCCCTTTTTCTCGACTCGGAACGTCGGCCTGGGATTGGGCCTGACGGTCACGCGCAAGATTATTGAAACACACCATGGGAAGATTGAAATTCCCTCGGCGGATGGCGGCCAGCGGCGTGTCGTTCGCATTTCGCTCCCGTTGGCTCAAAGTTGAATAAATCGTTCTTGTAAGACCCGCGATTTCTTGAGAAAACTTACGGGTCAACTGTGAACGAGATGCCGTCAACCCGTGCAATCCAAAGGCTAAAGCGTGTCACGATGAGTCATCAACTCGGTCTCACCGTGGTCGCCCTGGCTCTGCTGCTGCCTTGGCGCGCGCACGGGCTGGGTGTTCGTATTGCCGATCAGGATCCGTTCGCGACCGCTCGCGGTAACGCTTTTGTGGCGACGGCGGACAATCCATCCGCCATTTATTACAATCCGGCCGGGATTACACAACTGGATGGGCTCAATGTCAGCGCCGGCGTCTATGCCATTACCCTGGGTTCCACCTACACCGCGCCCGGCGGGGCAAAGTCCGACACAAAAGATGAATTCGCAGGCCTGCCCCAGGTTTATGGAGCTTACTCGCTGGGCAATCTTCCGCTGACCGTGGGTGCGGGACTTTATTCGCCCTACGGCCTGGCCCTGGAGTGGCCGGACAGCACCGGATTTAGCGCGTTGGCCAAGGAAGGGCGGATCGCGTATCTCACGTTCAATCCCGTGATTGCCTGGAAAATTCTTCCGACTCTATCTGTTGCCGCCGGGGCAACCGTCAACTATTCCGAGACGAAACTTTCCCGAACCCCAGCTCCGTTTGTTGGCGAGTTCAAGTTCAAAGGCAATGACACCGATGTCGGCTTCAACCTGGGGCTGCTCTGGCAGCCGGACCCGAAGCTGTCCTTTGGCGCTTCTTATCGAAGCCCGACCACGCTGGACTACAGCGGTCACACTAACCTCGTAATTACGGCGCCCTTTGGGTTATCGAATTCAGGCTCGGCAAAAGCTTCGTTTCATTTCCCCCGGAACGTCATCGGTGGCGTGTCCTATCGACCGACAACGAACTGGAATTTTGAAGTGGACATCGACTGGACCGACTGGGACAGCTTGAACACTGTTTACCTTAAGTCCAGTTCGGGGGCTGTGGTTCTGCCCTTGCCGTTCAATTGGCGCTCCAGTTTCTTTTACGAGCTTGGCGTGACGCGCTATTTGGAAAACGGTTTCCACGTCAGCGGGGGCTATATTTACAGCGAGAATTCCGTGCCTGACGCCAGCTTCAATCCGGCCGTGCCCGATTCCGATCGTCACATCTTCGGCTTGGGGGTGGGACAACGCTGCAAGCAATTCCACTGGGACGCCGCCTATCAGTTTGCCTGGGGTCCATCGCGCACAATCAATAATCCTCCGGCCGCGTATAATGCGGCCGCCAACGGAAGCTATGAGTTTTTCAGCCATGCCCTCTCTCTCACCCTTGGATACACCTTTTAGGACCGTCGCTTCACCACCAGCCAGCGGCCCGCGCAAGCGCACGCTGATGATTGTGGACGACGAGGAGGGCCCGCGCCAATCCCTGCGTATTGTCTTCAAAGACGATTACAACGTTCTGGTGGCGGACAACGGCAACAGAGCGGTTGACCTGGTGCGCCAACATTCCGTGGACGCGGCGGTGCTGGACATTCGCATGTCCGGGATGTCGGGGGTCGAGTTGCTGGGCAAACTCAAGGAGATTGACCCGGCGATCGAGGTCATCATGTTGACGGCTTACGAGACGATAGAAACGGCGCGGCAGGCGCTGCGGTTGGGGGCTTGCGATTACCTGACCAAGCCGTTCGATATTTCCACCATGCGCACCGCCATCGCCACCGCCATGGAACGGCACGCGGTCTCCGAGGAGATGCGCTCCATCAATCAAAAGCTGCGCGAGTTGCAGGAAGAACTGCACAACCAGAAGTTGCAGGAGGAAATCATTCGCACCAAGGGCGAGATTTATGCCAGCGTCATTCACGACATCAACGGGCCGTTGACCATCATCTCGGGTTTCATCGAGATAATCAACCAGCACATCAGCGGCACCGCCACTCTCGAAGGCGGCGGCCTGGATCTGGTGAAGGACCGGCTGGCCCGCATCACCCGGCAGGTCAACAATTGCATCGAAATCTCGCAGCGCTATCTCAGTTTCCTGCGCAAGCGCTCCTCCGAAAAGACGCCCATCGGCACCCGCCAGATCCTGTCCGACCTGGGCGAACTCCTGAAAGTTCACCCCGCCGCGCAGAAGAACGAACTCATCATCCATCCGCTGAGTGAGGATGTCGTCGCGGAGATCAACGGCACGGATTTGATCCAGATCCTCCTGAACCTCGTGATCAATGCGCTGCAATGTTCTCAAGAGCCGCATCGCGTGGAAATCCATGCCCAACGCCTGGCGCAGCCACTTGACCTGTCGCAATTCCAGGATGGTCCGGAAAGCGCCTTTATCAACCGCGAAGGCCTGCATAACGTCTCACCGTTGCTGGCCCTTTCCGTTCAGGACAACGGGCCGGGCATTCCGTCCGACGTGCTCCCGAAAATCTTCCAGCCGTTTTTTACCACGAAGTCGGGCAACAAGGGCACCGGCCTCGGGCTGGCCATCGTGCATCGATTCGTGAAAGAAGGAAAGGGCGCCATCCACCTCGAGACCCGAGTCGGGAAGGGTACAACGTTTACTGTGTACCTGCCGGCCCACGATCTTTCTGCCAAAAGGTAGTCGGCAGACGGGCCTGGGTCCCCGCCGGCCGTTTCCCGGCAACGAAGTGTTTCACTTCTGTTTTGCCGCCTCCGGTTTTTCCTGAATCATGAACCGAGCTATGGCCGGACGGGACCGCACCGCGCTGACTTACCACTACGAACGCTGGCGCGCCGTCACCAATGGAATTCTGGAAACCGCCGGCACGACCTTCCTGCTCTTGATCGCGGTCAAGTGGTTTGAGTCCGGAGCGACGGCCAAGGCGCTGGTGGCGGGTGGCGGAAGCACGGGCCTGTTGCTGACGCCGCTGGTCGTTTCGTTTGTGCAGGGAGGCGGCTGGCCGGTGGCCAAAGCCGCGTCTTGCCTGGCGGCCGCGGGCGCCGCCTCTTTCCTGATGATGGCGCTGGTGCCCTGGCTGCCGCTGTTTGTCATCGGGAGCGTGGTTGCGATGGCTGCTTCCTCAGCGGCCATCCCGCTGATGACCCAAGTGTACCAGGAGAACTATCCGGAGAGGCAACGTGGCCGGTTCTTCTCCCGGACGGTTATGATTCGCATCGGTGTCGCGGCTCTGTTCAGCGAGCTGGCCGGACGCGCGTTGTCCGCGCATGTCGAGAAGTTTCGCTGGCTCTTGCTGGTCTTTGCCGCCGCCTTTGCTTTTTCCAGCTTTTGTCTCTCCCGTTGTCCCTCGAGGCCGCTGACGGCCTCGGACGGCTCACACCCCTTTCGCGCGCTCCGTTTCGCGCGCCGCGACCGGCTCTTCCGGCAGACACTGATCTGCTGGATGTTGATGGGTTTTGCCAATCTAATGATGCTCCCGATGCGCGTCGAGTATCTGGCCAACCCGCAGTACGGGCTCGCCTTGTCCGTCGGCGAGATCGCCTTCCTGACCGGCGTGGTTCCCAACTCAGCCCGGCTGTTATTGAGCCCGATCTGGGGCTGGCTGTTTGACCGAATGAACTTTTTCGTTTTGCGCGTGATGGTGAACCTGGGGTTCGCCGCCGGGATTCTGGCCTTCTTCACCAGCGAAAGCGTAGCCGGGCTGATCCTGGGCGCGATCGTTTACGGAATCTCCAACGCCGGCGGCGATGTGGCCTGGGGGTTGTGGGTGACCAAGTTTGCGCCCCCGGAGCGCGTGGCCGATTACATGTCCGTGCACACCTTTTTCACCGGGGTGCGGGGCGTGCTGGCGCCGTTGCTTGCCTTTCATCTCGTGGCAGCTTTGGGCGTGGAGACACTCGGGTGGGTCAGTGTGGTGCTCATCGTGCTGGCGAGCCTGCTACTGGTGCCGGAATTCAGGTTCGGACGTCGCGTCCGTCCGGCAACGGCGCTGATCGAGGAATTGTCCGAGTAGGACGAATTTTTTCGCTCCTGCGTCGCGAAAAAATGTCGTCTTGCTCCGCAAAACTTGCGCTCGGTGGGCTGGGAAAAGAGAGTGACGGTGGGCTGGATAAATGCGGTTGGACGAAACTATGAAGTTCTCGCTGAGGTCACCTTCCACGGAGCATTGACAGACAACCGGCGGGTCGGCTTCGCGGCGGCTTCCCACAACAATCATGCGGGCTTCTCTAGCCGTTCCGTTTCTTCAATTCAGTATTCCTATTACGATCTGCCCCGCAAGTCTTGAGCTCATCCGAGCAGGTTCTGATGTAGCCCCAAGCTGGACTGAATTTGAGGGACCTTCCTGGCTGCTTTTGTCGAACCGAGAACTGACCAACTTGACAGCATGGAAAGGGGTGATGGAAGATTCCGCCATGAATACGGTCGCCATTATCGGCGCTTCGAACGATCGCGCGAAGTTCGGCAACAAAGCAGTGCGCGCTTTCTGCCAGCAAGAGTACACGGTTTATCCGGTGAACCCGAAAGAAACCGCAATCGAAGGTCTGCCTGCTGTGAATAACTTTTTTGTTCGCCGGGTTGAACGCGTCGCCTCGCGCGGTATGTTTGAGCCTGTAACCGGAAAGAGGCTTGCTCTGAAAACACGAGTGCGCAGAGCCGTCGAACAGCCGCCGCCCTTCACACCCGGCGTCACCAAGGGCATGGTGCGGCAACACGCCTTCGAGCTCTTTCGCGACAAGTTGCCGGATCATCCGTTGACACTCCAAGACTGGGTGCTGGCGGAGAAGGACCTCGTCAATTCGCTGGAAACCGACGGTTTGCTGAAGCGATGAGCCGTCGGCAGCTCCAAACTGCGCTGGTGCGGACAAAAAGCCCGTAAAACGGCTGAGCCTGTGCCGGCGCAGTTTGTCTTTCCGTCCCCGCGAAATTTCTTTTCCCGATTTGTCCGTTTCCTGATTCAATCCCGGCGCGATGAAATTTCTGGTTGTCGGGTCGGGCGGGCGCGAGCATGCACTGGCATGGAAGCTCGCGCAGTCGCCGCACGTGACGCGGATGTGGTGCGCGCCGGGCAACGCGGGTGTGGCCCAAGAACGGCTCGCGCGCTACCAGTCTCCGGTCGAATGCGTGAATATCGGAGCGGAGGATTTGCCGACGATGCTGGCGTTCGGCCGGGAGAACAAACCGGACCTGACGGTTGTCGGGCCGGACA
>Ga0066709_100001850_pt1 | contig 14659 bp, 16 predicted proteins | sample GraSoiAngelo_158_FD_79665 | JGI IMG/M metagenome (GOLD analysis project Ga0066709, IMG submission 79665) | Grasslands soil microbial communities from the Angelo Coastal Reserve, California, USA - 14_1009_16_30cm | ecosystem: Environmental > Terrestrial > Soil > Grasslands | place: USA...
CCGTCGTGGAACTGGACACCCTGGCGCAGGTGAAAAATGTAGGTCTTGCCGTCCTTCGCGATTTCCCAGCTATGCGCCAGATCGGGGATGATGGTCTTGCCGCTGTCGCGCGGATCACGCCGGATCAGATTGTCGAACATGCAGCCCTGAGTGCCGATGTTGCCGACCGTGCCCGATTGATGCACGTCGAAATGCGGCGGGCGGTTGAGAATACCGTAGCGCAGCACGCCTCCCCGCTTCGGATTGGGCTCCGGCGCCGCCATCTGAAACTTCGAGCCGTCGTACTCCATCGGAATATCGGCGGCGAGGCCGTAGCGTGGGGCCAAACCGTAGGCCCCCATCAACGCGGCTGCGCTGCCACGAAGCATGTCGCGGCGGGACCAACTGGTGCGTGAGGGATGCCTGGTAATCATGATGCCGGTCTCCTCCCCGTTTTGGATTTTCGCTGAATGTCTTTTTATCCGACATTCCCCGGGTTCCCGAGATATTCCGCCTTCACGCCTTGCACCGCGATGGAACCGTGTACCGGCTAGAGCGGCATTCGAGCAGGTTCGACCCGTAGGGCGGATAATCGCAGCGCAATCCGCCGATCCCGTGTGGATTTTCGGCGGGTTACGCTTCGCTCACCCGCCCTACAAGGGCGACCCGATACAATCGAATGGCGGGCCTAAAACAGCTTGCCGCCGTTGGGCACGGGGTGATCCGGACCGATCAGCACGACCGCGCCGGCCGGATCCGGAAAGCCGAGTACCAGGACTTCGGATATGAACGGCCCGATCTGCTTGGGTGGGAAATTGACCACCGCGGCAACCTGCCGGCCGAGCAGCGCGTCAGTCCGGTAATGCTCGGTGAGCTGCGCTGAGGAGCGTTTGACGCCAATCTCGGGCCCGAAATCGATCGACAGTCTGTAGGCGGGCCGGCGCGCCTCGGGAAACGGTTCGGCGGCGACAATCGTGCCGACGCGGATGTCGATTCGGGCGAAATCGTCGTAGGCGATCGTCATGGCAGCGACACGATAAACGGATGTCCAGGAAAACGGAAAGGCCGCTCCCCGACGGAGGAGCGGCCCCTTTTTAACGCCGAAGGAGGAGGGTCAGGCCGCCGTCTTGGAGGCCATGACGCGCATTTCGTCGAGGCTCTCGGTGGCGCGCTTCTGCAGCACCTCCGCGGCGTCGGCGCCGGTCTTGGCGGCGATCGACACGACTTCGCGGCCGTGGTTGACGCCCTTTTCCAGCATCTGCTTGGCGTAATCGGTGTTCTTGGCGATCCGGTCCTCGGGCGAAGCCGGCTGGGACAAATCGCGCAGCAACGCCGAAAATCCTTCGAAGGCCTCGCGCGTCAGCTCGATCTGGCGCCGGGCGAGAGTCTGCATGCCTTCGGCGGCGAGCTGGTTGGCCTGGGTGAACGCCTCGAGATTGCGGCGCTGCGCCGCCCAGAGCGCTTCGACATCGAAGGGCCGGAAACGGAAATCGGCGAACATCTTGGTCACGTCGAAATCAAAGAAGTTGGGACGAGCATCAGTCATGGCGCTGGATTCCGATCAGAGGCTGCGAATTGTGCGGTGCACAAACCGCTATATCGGGCAGAACCTGCCACGCGTCAAGGTCCTATCTCGCACTGCAGCAATTTCAGGTAGCGGCCGTTGCCTCCGGCTCGCGCCGTCTGCCGCTGCCATACCAGCGCTCGATGCCGCGCAGCCGGCGGTCGAGCGCCGCCATGGTCGGGGCGAGATCCGGCGATTCGTCGCGCAGCCATACCCGCACGGTCGCCAGATAGGCCGCGGCGGTCAGCTTTACGGCCAGCATGCCGCCGAGGCCCTCGCCGGATATCCCGGCGGCTTCGAGCATCCAGCGCATCGAGCGCAGCAGCCCGGCCCCGGCGGCAAGCGCGGCGAGCGGGTCGGTCGGCAATTCGCGGCCGAGCACCTCGATCGCAGCCTTATGCGGCGTCAGTGCGTCGAAACGCCGCATCAAGAGATCGAACACTCGGTCGCGCGGGCGCTCGTCGGGCTCGCCTTCGGGCGGGACCGCCAGCACCGCCTCGTCGATCCGCCGGAAAAACCCCCGCAGGATCGCGGGTTTGGACTGGTACATGCGGTACACCCGCAGGATCGGCAGCCCGGCCTCCGCCGCGATATCGGCCAGCGACAGGCGCCGCCAGCCTTGCCGGACGATGCCGGCGAGCGCCGCGTCGATGATCCTGTCGCTGTCGCTCGGCGGCGGCCGCGGGCGCGCCCTGCCGCCGCCATTGGTCTGTCGCGGTCGCGCGGTTGCCATCGCCGACCGGCTCAGCTCGCCAATTCGCGCGAGCGCCTGGTGGCGGCGGCGACGGCGCGGTCGAGGAGGCGCGCCAGCCCGTCATCGGCCATCAGCACATCGAGCGCGGCGCGGGTCGTGCCGCCCGGGCTCGTGACGTTTTCGCGCAGCCGGGCCGGGCTCTCGGGCGAGAGGCGCGCCAATTCGCCGGCGCCGGCGACGGTCTCGCGGGCCAGCCGCAAGGCCAGTTCGGAAGGCAAGCCCGCGCGCTCGCCAGCCTCGGCCAACGCCTCGATCAGCAGGAAGACATAGGCCGGGCCGCTGCCCGACACCGCGGTCACCGGATCGAGCAATGCCTCGTCCTCGACCCAGGCGCTCTCTCCGATCGCGGCGAGCAGCGCCTCGCAGAGCCGGCGCTGGTCGGGCGTGACCCGGGGATTGGCGCAGGCCACCGTGATGGCGCGCCCGATCGCGGCCGGGGTGTTCGGCATCGTGCGGATGATCGCGGCGTCAGCGAGATGGCGGCTGATCCCGCTGATCGTGATCCCGGCGGCGATCGACAGAAACAGCGTCTGCGGCCGCACCCAGCGGCGATAGGCCGGCAGCACCGAGTCGATGATCTGCGGCTTGACGGCGAACACCACCGCGTCCGGGGCCAGACCGTCTGGCAATTCCTCCGCCGCGCGCTGCCAAGTCAGATTTCGGGAGTTGGCGAATGCCGGCGGGAGGCCGGCGGGCTCGATAGCGATAAAATTGGCAGCGGCGCCCTGCGCCAGCCAGCCGCGCAGCATCGCCGAGCCCATCTGGCCGCAACCGACGAGGACGAGCGTCTCCGCTTTGGCGGCAGCAGGCGCGGCGCCCTCGCTCATGAGGATATCCGCGCCGGGTCAGGCCTCGCCGATCGGCTCGATCATCGCGGTGGCCATCGCTTCCTCGGGCGGCTTGCCGCCCCAGATTACCAGCTGGAACGCCGGGTAGAAGCGCTCGCATTCGGACAGCGCGATATCGACGAGGTCCTCGACCTGCTCGGCGCTCGCCATGCCGATGCCGCGCAGCAGCACGGCATAGCGGAAGGAGGGCGAGGCCTCGCCAGCCGCCAGGTCGAAATGCCCGAGCCACAACCGCTCATTGGCCAGCGCCAGCAACTCGTAGAGCGGGCCGCGCCGCCGCTTCGGCACCTTCATATCGAAACCGCAGGAAAAATGCAGCGCGCTGAGCTCCTCCTGCCACAGGAAGTACATCCGGTAATCGCACCACCGGCCGGAGATCTCGACGACCATCTCCTCGTCGCTGGCCCGGTCATGGGCCCAATCATTGGCGAGGACGATTTCTTCGACCAGATCGATCGGATTGCCGACCGGGGAATGAACTTCGACCGTGGACATAGAGGTCATCGCGCGCTCCTGGAGGCGACTCGACAAGACGGTATTAACACCCGGATTGGCAGAAATCCCAGCGGCTGCACTCCTCCTCAAGGGCTAAAACGCCCATGCCTCGAATATTCGACAAAACTACGCTGCCAAACCAAAGCGGCGGTGGCAAGACTAGATTTAGCGGTCCTGCCCGCCTGTACCTCAGGAACTAGAGGTACTGCCGTTTTTAACCATACTTTGCGAAACCTGGCCGCGCTGCGCGAGGCGGGTTTCCAGCTCGGCGATTCGCTGCAGCAGGACCTCCTGCTCCTCGCGCGCCTTGGCCGCCATCGCCTTGACCGCCTCGAACTCCTCGCGGCTGACCAGGTCCATGCCGGCCAAGATGCGTTCGAGCTGGTCGCGGAAGCGCGCCTCGATCTCGCCGCGGACCCCGGACAGCGCCCCCATCGCCCCGGCCGCGACCCGCGCCATATCGTCGAAAAACCGGTTCTGGCTCTGCATCGGGTTTCCCCCTACTCGGCCGCTTCCTTTTTGCCCTGGCGGGCGGCGTGCTGGTCGATCGCCTTCTGGATTGCCGCGCTGGCGCGCCCGACGAAATCGGCGCGGTGGCCGACGGCGTAATCGTAGCTGCCGCGCAGCAGGTCGCGGCTCTGTTGGAAGTGCGGGTGGACGAAGCGGGCCATCAATTCGTAATGCCGCTTCGTCTGCTCCCAATCGGCCCAGTTCTGCGCCAGCTCGCACAAGACGCCGAACCCGCCCGAGCCCTGCATCAGCCGCTCGATATAGGCGACCGCATCGTCGGGCGTGCCGATGCAGGCCGTGCCGGTCTCGATCAGCCATTCGATCGGATCGACGACATCGGGAGGAATGATCGGAAACGTCGCCACGTCGCGGAAATAATTGGCGAACGCCTGGACCCCGAAGCGCATATTCTGGCGCGCTTGTTCGCGCGTCTCGGCGATGTGGAAGAAGCCGACGACGCGCCAATCCCTGTGGTTCGGGGTGTAACCGTTGGCCCGCGCGGTCTCTTCATAGAGGCCCCAATTGGCGGTGTGGCGCTCCATCTGTGCCGGCGCGGTGCCGCCGATCGACAGCATGCCGACACCGTATTTGCCGGCCAGCACCGACCCCGAGGGCGAGCGCGCGGCGGCGACCGCCAGTTCCATCGTCGGCCTTGTGTAAGGGCGCAACTGCAGCTGCGCATCGGTGATGTTGAACCAATCGGTTTTCTTGGTGACCGTCTCGCCCCGCATCAGCCGGACGACGACGTCGAAGGATTCCTCCATCATCTGGCGCTGGTCGCCGGGATCGATGCCGATTTTCAGCGCGTCATGCACGAGAGCGCCGGGGCCGACGCCGAACATCGCGCGGCCGCGCGTCATATGGTCGAGCTGGACCATGCGGTCGGCCAGCATGAACGGGTTGTGATAGGGCAATGACACGACGCCGGTGCCGAGGCGGATGTGCCGGGTGCGCTGCGCCGCCGCGGCGATGAACATCTCCGGGCAGGCGATCAGCTCGAAGCCGCCCGAATGGTGCTCGCCGATCCAGGCTTCGTGATAATTGAGCCGGTCGAGATGCTCCAGGAGCTCGAGATCCCGCTCCATCGACAGCGTCGGATTCTCGTCATGGTTGTGGAAGGGCGCCAGGAAGATGCCGCTCCGCAGGTAAGGATCGTTCATGCCGGTGCCTCCGGGCCAAAAGCCCTCAATGCGTGATCGTCCGCGATTGCAGCCGGTTCCGGCAAGCGGTTTTCCCGCCGCCAAGCCATGCGCCGCTCAGCCGGCCGGGGCGGCGTTGGAAATGCTCGCCGTGACCTCGGGCGGCTGGCGCAGGGTCTGCAACACGACGCAATAGCGCTCGGTCAGTTTGAGGAGGCTGTCGATGCGGTCCTGCGGTTCGTCGGTATCGAGGGCGAAGGCGAGGCGGATCGCGGAAAAGCCGACCGGCGCGGCGCGGTCGACCCCGAGCGTGCCGCGGAAATCGAGGTCGCCCTCGGCGGTCACGCTGCCGCCTCTGAGGCCGAATTCGAGGGCGGTTGCGACCGCCCGCAGCGTGACCCCGGCACAGGCGACCAGCGCTTCGAGCAGCATGTCGCCCGAGCAGGCCTGCAGGCCAGTGCCGCCGGTCGCCGGGTGAAGCCCGGCTTCTATGAGCGCTCGGCCGGTCTCGACCCGGCAGGCGATCCCCTCGGCATCAAGGCTGCCCTCCGCCCGCAACGTGACGAGCGCCGCCCCGACGTCCTCGCGGTACTTGGCCTTCAGCGGCGCTTGCAATTCGCGCAACCTCGCGCTGTCCATAACTCACCTCCGATCCTGCGGGCACGAATAGCACGCTCGGCGAGCGGTGGGCCGCTTGTTACAGCCTCGCTGCAAGGGCGAGCCGCGCGCCCCGAGATCAATGGGCCACAGATCGCCCAGATCGTTATTCACTCTTCCGGCAGTCCCGCCTTGCGCAGCCCCTCGGAGTAGCGAATGCGATCAGCCGGCCGTTTGAAGGGGGCAATGACCTCGGCGATCGTCTTCTCAGATCGCTCACTGGCAAGAAGCTCGGCGACCGCCGCGCGGGCGAGCGGCAGTTTGCCGAGCTGCGCGTAGCTCGCCGCCAGCACGCGGATTGCGGTGTAGAACCAGCGCAAGCTGCGGCTGTGCTCCGCCGCGGCAATTGCCTCCTCGTAACGCCCCAGGAGGTAGAGCGCCGAGCCGCGCAGCGCCAGCCAAAGATAAAGCAGCGGATCGTTGGGGCTCAACCGCAGCGCCGCGTCGATCGCCGCCAAAGCCGCCTCCGTCTGGCCGAGATAAATGCTGCCGACGGCCAGCGAAAAATAACCCGGCGAGAAGCTCGGGTTGAGCTCGATCGAGCGTTTCGATGCCCGTATCGCCGTCTCGGGATCACCCGCATGCGCCGCGGTCAGCGCCAGGATGTAATGGGCGTAGCAATTTTCGTTGTCGCGCGCGAGCGCGGCGCGCGCCACTTCCTGCGCCTTTGCGTTGATCGCCTCACGGTCGGGCGTCAGCCCGTAGCCATATTGAGTGTGGTATGCTCGCGCGATGCCGACATAAGCCTCGCTGAGATTCTCGTCCAGCGACAAAGCCCTCTCGAAATACCCGAGCGCTGTATCGGCATCTTCCGCGGTCTGCTGGTTCAGGTACCACAAGCCGCGCAGATAAAGATCCCAGGCCGCGAGCTGATCGCCCTGTTTATATTTGGCGCGGTGCGTCTCGATCTTGGCGATGGCGGGCTCGATCGCGGCGGCGATCTTTTGTGTCAGTTCGTCTTGGATCGCGTGCAGGCCGGCGAATTCGGTGTCGAAGTTTTCTCCCCAGACGTGGTTGCCGGTCGCCGTATCGGCCAATTGGGCGCTAATACGCACCCGCTCCCCGGCCCTGCGGATGCTGCCTTCAAGAACATACCGGATGCCCATTTCGCGGCCGACCTGCTTTACGTCAGCGGCGCTGCCCTTGTAGGTGAAACTCGAGTTCCTCGCGGTGACGAAAAACCAGCGCCACTTCGCGAGCGCCGTGATGATATCTTCGGTGATCGCGTCAACCAGGTATTCCTGATCGGGATCGCCGCTCCTGTTCATAAAGGGCAGGACCGCGATCGACGGTTTGTCCGGTAACGGCAAAAGTGGCCGCTCGCGCGTGTCGGGCAACGACGGCGGCGCCTGCAGACCGACCAGCCGATACCCGCGGCTGGGGACGGTTACGACGTGACTGTCGCTGTCGTCTCGGTGCAGCGCCTTGCGCAAGGTCGAGACGTGGACGTGCAGATTGTTTTCTTCGACGGCGCGCCCCGGCCACAACCGCCGCATCAGCTCGTCTTTCGTGACGACTTCGCCGCCTGCCGCGGCGAGCGCGCAGAGAATATCGAAGGCGCGGCCGGGAAGGCGAACCGGGCGGTCCTCGCGCAACAATCTCTGCGCCTGGAAATCGAGGCGAAAGCGGCCGAACCGGACCTCAACGCCATTCATGAATTAAGCGCCGTTTGAAGGCTTCAGAATCTTAAAGTTGCTGAGCCAAAGACCTTAAGGGGATCTCGTCCTACAGTCCAGCGCGGCTTGTAAAAAGGAGCGGTCCGAAAACCGACTCGATTGCTCGGCTGTCGCAGGCCTTGCCGCAAGGGGATCGTGGGGCAGCCCAGTAAAGCGGCCGGGGGAGGATGGATTTGGCTCATTCCCGATCTGGGCGGCTGAGGCCGTTCGCAACGCTTATCGTGGCGGGCCTTTTCGCAGGATTTGCCGATCTGACGGTCATCCAGGCTGCGGATATCGATGCCTCCGCGACGCTGGCCGGCGAGGTCGCGCACAAACAGAAGATGCGCTTGCTCTTTCCGGACCAAGTCACCGGAACGCAGGTCACGCCTCCTGTCATCCCGCAGCTGCAGAGCGATAACGACCCAAGCGGCAGGATCGCGACCTACCAACCCAAAGGCGCGACACTGACCGCCAACAACCCTTTTTTTCAGAACCTAGGGACGAACGGGCGTACCTGCTTCACCTGTCACCAGCCGCAAGACGGCTGGACCCTCAGCGCGCAGCATGCACAGGACCGTTTCGCGGAAAACCCGAGCGACCCGCTGTTTCGTCTGGTCGATGGCGCCACCTGCCCCTCGGATGACGTCTCGACGCTCGATGCAAAACGCATTGCTTACACCCTGCTGTTGAACAAGGGCTTGATCCGCGTCGGGTTGCCGATGCAATCGACCATGGAATTCCAGATCCTCAATGTCGCGGATCCCTATCGCTGTAATACGGATCCGACTACCGGTCTGACCGGTGTCCAGAGCGGCATCGCCTCGTTTTATCGCCGCCCGCTTCCGTCGGCTAATCTCGACTTTCTCAGTACGATCATGTGGGACGGGCGCGAACCGGACCTGTTTCGCCAATCCGTTGATGCGACCCTCGGTCACGCGCAGGGGAACGTCGCTCCGACAACATCGCAGCAGCAGCGGATCGTCACCTTCGAGGGCTGCACGACCGCGAACAATCCCGGTCTTTGCGCTCAAATACCGGCTGGTGCCGGGCTCTTCACAGCGCAACTCTTCGACACCAGCGCGGGGTATCTGAACGCTGACGGCGCCAAGGGAGGCCCGGTAACGTTGTCGCAGGAGCTTGCGAGCTTCTTTATCGGCATCAACGATCCGCTTGGGTTCAACCCGACGGCGGCGCCATTTAGCCCAGTGATATTCACCGCCTTCGATGCTTGGGCCCATCCCGCGGGTACTGGGCCCGACGTCGCGGCGCGGCGTGCGATCGCGCGGGGCGAGGACGTTTTCAACTCGGTCCCGATCAATATCACCGACGTCGGAGGATTGAACGATACCCTCAATCAGCCGAGCATCAACGGTTTCTGCGGCACCTGTCACGACACCCCCAATTCAGGCAACCACTCGGTCAAGGCACCGCTGAACATCGGGGTCGCCAATGCAGGGGAGCTGGCACCGCCGGTGTTGGACATCTCGGGGCTGCCGGTGTTCACCGTCTGGTGCACCGCGGGGCCGCTTGCCGGGAAGACATTCGAGGTAACCGATCTCGGCCGCGCCATGGTCAGCGGCAAATGCGCCGACATCGGCAAGGTGAAAGGACCAATTCTGCGCGGTCTGGCAGCGCGGGCCCCTTACTTCCATAACGGCTCAGCTGCCGCGCTCAACGATGTCATCGAATTTTACGATCAGCGCTTCAGCATCGGTCTGACGGCCCAGCAAAAATCGGATCTGATCGCCTTCTTGAATTCGTTGTGAGCTGGGTTGGCCGGGCGCCAAAAATTCTACCCTGGTCTGGCGATCTCGACGAGCCGTTCCAGGCACGCCCTGCGGTCGGCGGTGAAATCGCCTTCTTCCCACCATTGGCGCACCGCCGCGAGCAGTTCGCCGACGCGTTTTCCGGGCGGGATGCCGAGCGCGGTCACATCGCGGCCCTGGAGCGGGAAGCGCGGCGGTTTCCACGCAGCCGCGAAGGCGAGCAGACCGGCGAGGCGGGGCTGGTCGAGCGCGCCGTCGGCCGCGAGGAGCAGCGCCAGGTCGCGGTAGCGTTCGGCACCGAGCCGATAAAGCGCCAGCCTCTGGGCGCGCGCGTCACCGGCCGGATCGAGCGGCCAGGGCCGCGCAAGCCCGGCGAGCCGATCGCGTTGCTCGTTTGAGAGGCGCAGACGCTCGGCGAGCGCCGTCGCGCCTGCGGCATCGACCTCGATCAGCCCCGCCAACCGGCGCAGCGGCTCGGGCACCGATTCCAGCGCGAGAAGGCGCTGCAGGCGGTCGAGGCGGGCCCCTTCCGGCAGGATCGCGGCAAGCACACCGTCCTCGGCCATCATCCGCAACGCGGGGAGGGGATCGGAAACGGCCAACAGCCGGATCAGCTCCTGCGCGACCCGCTCGGCCGAGAGGTTCGGCAGCAGAGAGACCGCGGCGCGGCAGGCGGCGCGCGCCGCGGCATCGCCCGTGCCGGCGCCGAACCGCGCCTCGAAGCGGTAATAGCGCAGCACCCGCAACACGTCCTCGGCGATGCGCTGCGCCGGCTCGCCGACAAACCGGACGCGATGCGCTTCGAGATCGGCCACTCCGCCGACCGGGTCATGCAATGTCCCGTCGGGGTCGAGATAGAGCGCGTTCATGGTGAAATCGCGGCGCGCCGCGTCTTCGGCCCAATCGGCGTCGAAGGCGACCCGGGTCCGCCTTCCATAGGTCTCGACATCGCGCCGGAGCGTCGTGATCTCGAAATGCCGCGGCGTCTCCGGCGCGTCGACGACAGCCGTCACGGTGCCATGCTCGATCCCGGTCGGGACCGCCTTGATCTGCGCTTTTTCGAGCGCCGCGATGATCGCCTCGGGGCGCGCCGGGGTGGCGATATCGACATCGGCGATCGGCCGCCCGAGCAGCGCGTCGCGGACGCAACCGCCGACGAAGCGCGCCGCGATTCGGGCCTTCGCCAGCGCCCCGATGACCGCGCGGGTTGCCGGCGCTGTCATCCAGGGTTGCGGCGCGATCTGCCGGGTTTCGCCTTCGCTCACATCAACCCCAATGTCATTGCGAGCGAAGCGAAGCAATCTCCCGCAAAGTGGAGTTCCCCCGGATGGGGACTGTTTCGTCGCTGCGCTCCTCGCAATGACAATAGGGTGGTCAGCATGGGGATCATGGCTTGCCGCCCGGCTCGACATGGCCCGGTACGATATGCCCGTTCTCCCAGCGCGGCGGCACATAGACGCCCGGCTCCGGGCGGCCGAAACCCACATTGACGACGAACAGCACGACGACCAGCAGCACCGTCCCGGCGGCGGCCAGCCATAGCCAGGGCAAGGCCCGCCAGCGCACCGCGCCGCCATCTCTTTCCGGATGCGTCGTTCGCACCCACGCCAGATAAAGCGCGGTCGGCAGAACCAGCGGCAGCACGATCGTCAGCAGGACCCGGAACATGGCCCGATCAATCCGCCAGCACCTCGGCCAGATTGACCAGGATTCCGGCCGTCGCGCCCCAGATGTTGCGGCCCTCGAAGGGCAGCACGAAATAGCTGCGGTTGTGCGCGCCGACTTCGCGTTCGATCCGCTGATGATTGCGCCGGTCGAGAATGAAGGCCAGCGGCACCTCGAAAGCCTCGGCGACCTCGAACGGATCGATCGCGATCGGGACCGGTGGATCGACGATACCGACGATCGGCGTGATCTCGAAGCCGGTGCCGGTGACATAGGTGTCGAGCCGGCCGATCACGCTGACCCGGTGGCGCGGCAGTCCGACCTCCTCCTCGGTCTCGCGCAGCGCGGCCGCGACCGTATCGGAATCGGCTTCTTCGACGCGGCCGCCGGGAAACGAGATCTGTCCGGCATGCGCGGTCAGATGCGCGGTGCGCTGGGTCAGGAGGACCGACATGCCGCCGTGGTGATCGATCAACGGCACCAGCACCGCCGCCGGCGTCAGCGCGGTGCTGGGCGGCGTGACACCGGGATTGAGATCGTGGTCGCCGCGGATGGCATGGCGGAACGCCGCCGCCTCGGCCGGATCGGCGCTGCCGCCAAAGCCGCGCCGGCCCGGCTGGCGCCGCGCCAGGCGCTCGATTGCGCGCTCCCGCGTCACCGCCATGGCTGCTCGGCGCTCCTGTGGCAAAACGATCCAGCGACGGTCGGCTCGCCCCGGCGTTGTGTCAATCGCCGTTGTGTCAATCGCCGTTGTGTCAATCGGCCTCGATCTCGCCGAGCCGGAAAAACATGCCGCTGCTCCATACGCCGAATTGCTCCTCGTCCGCGACCCGCTCCTGATGGCCAAGCTCGGCCAGCTCGTAGAACACGGGCCGCGCGAGGCGGGCTTCAAGGCCCGGGCGCACCAGGATATAGGGCGCGGGGGTCCCATCCGCAGCGGTTTCGACGCGCAGCGGGTGATCCGGCCCCGCCGTCACAATCTCGTCGAGATTGGTCCGGAAGATCAGTTGCTGATCGCGGCCCGCGCCTTGCATTTCGACTGCGACCGCGATGAAGGGCGCATCCTCGACCACGACAAGGCCGCGTTCGGCGGGGGTCACCAGCCAGTAGCTGCCGTCGTTTTCGCGGCGCAATACGGAGGCGAACAGCTTGACTAAGGGGATGCGGTTGATTGGAGAGCCCCGATAATGCCAGGTGCCGTCGCGGGCGATCCGCATGTCGAGGTCGCCGAGCTCGGCAGGCCGGCGCGCCGCTCGCAGAGCGGCGGAAGAATTGCCCGAGGCTGGGTTTTCCATCAGTCTCACTGATGCAGTCGCATGAAAAAGGATTAACGGATTGGTATCCACCACACCCTTCAACGCCGCCCAGGGCGGCGCCGGCCAGCTTAACGTTAACCCGGCGGATCTCGTCGCCGAGGTCGAGGCTTTGGGCGAGAGGCTGCGCCTGGTCCGCGACCGGATCGGCGAGGTCATTTTCGGTCAGCGCGAGGTCGTCGAGCAAGCCTTGATCACGCTGCTCTCGGGCGGGCACGCGCTGCTGATCGGCGTGCCCGGCCTCGCCAAGACAAGGCTGGTCGAGACCCTCGGCACGATCCTGGGGCTCGACGACAAGCGCATCCAATGCACCCCCGATCTGATGCCGGCCGATATTCTCGGCTCCGAGGTGCTGGAAGAAAGCGAAAGCGGACGGCGCTCGTTCCGCTTCCTGCCCGGCCCGGTGTTCTGTCAGCTGCTGATGGCCGACGAGATCAATCGCGCCAGCCCGCGCACCCAATCGGCCCTGCTGCAGGCGATGCAGGAGGGGCGAGTGTCGATCGCCGGCCAGTATCACCCGCTGCCGCAGCCTTTTCATGTGCTGGCGACCCAGAACCCCCTGGAGCAGGAGGGCACCTACCCGCTGCCCGAGGCCCAGCTCGATCGCTTTCTGCTGCAGATCGATGTCGATTATCCCGACCGCGACGCCGAGCGGCTGATGCTGATCGCCACGACCGGGCTCGGCGAGCAGCCGCCGCGCCCTGCCATGACCGCCGGCGAGCTGCAGGCCGCGCAGCGGCTGGTGCGGCAGATTCCGGTCGGCGACAGCGTCGTCGACGCCATCCTGGCGCTGGTGCGCTCGGGGCGCCCGGAGGAGAGCGCTGAAGGGGCGCGCCGCTTTGTCGCCTGGGGGCCGGGGCCGCGCGCCAGCCAGGCCCTGATGCTGGCATGCCGTGCCCGTGCCCTGCTCGACGGGCGCTATGCGCCGTCGGTCGATGATGTGCTGGCCTTGGCGCCGCCGGTATTGCGCCACCGCATGGCGGTCAGCTTTGCCGGGCGGGCGGAGGGGGTTACCGTCACGCAGGTGATCGAGCAAATGACGATGCCGCTGCGGTGATCTCGGGCCAAACCATCGGTCAGCAAGCGCTCAACCGGTTGTCGGGTCGGCCGGCAGTGCCGACGTCGTTGCGCGCCGGTTTGCAAGATCGAGCCGAGCAGGCGGCCGCGACGCTGCCGCCCTTACTGGTTGCGGCCGAGCGGGTCGCGACCACCGTCGCGCAAGGGGTCCACGGCCGCCGCCGGGTCGGTCAGGGCGAGACCTTCTGGCAGTTCCGCCAATATGAGCCGGGCGATGCCGCGACCCGCATCGATTGGCGCGAAAGCGCCAAGTCGCAGCGCCTCTACGTCCGCGAGACCGAATGGGAAGCGGCCCAGAGCGTCTGGCTGTGGCGCGACGCCTCGTCCTCGATGGATTACAGCTCGGCCGGCTATATCGCCGGCGCCGAATGGCCGAAGAAGCGCGACCGCGCCGAGCTGATCCTGGTGGCGCTGGCGAGCCTCTTGGTGCGCGGCGGCGAGCGGCTGACCCTGCTCGGCAGCGGCGTCGCGCCGATCAGCGGGCGTGTCGCGCTGAACCGGCTGGTGCAGTTGATCGAGCATCCCGACCAGCGGACGGCGGATGCGGGCCTGCCCGTCTTCGAGCCGTTGCCGCGCGCCGGCCAGCTGGTGCTGATCGGCGATTTTCTGGCGCCGCTCGAGGCGGTTCACGCGATGGTTGGACAATTCGCCGGTGCCGGGCTCAAGGGGCACCTGCTGCAGATCGTCGATCCGGCCGAGGAGGAGTTGCCGTTTGCCGGCCGCGTCCGGTTCGAGGGGCTCGAGGAGCGCGACGAGCTGGTGATCAGCCGGGTCGAAACGGTGCGGGAGGATTACCGGCTGCGCTTTCAGCGGCATCGCGACGGGCTGGCGGCGATCGCGCGGTCGGTCGGTTGGAGCCTCGGTTTTCACCGCACCGACCGGCCGCCGCATCTCGCGCTGCTCGCGCTGCACGCCGCGCTGACCGCGGACCGCCGGCGGTAAGGTTGCGATGCTCCCCAGGTCAGCCCCCACCCTCCCGCAGCTGACGCTGCGGGCCCCTCCCTCCCCCGCAAGCGGGGGAGGGTTGGGGTGGGGGCCTGCTCGCCGTGGAGCGAGGTTGTAATGCTCGCGCTCGGCTCGCTCGCCTTTGCCTCGCCGTGGCTGCTGGCCGCGCTTGCGGCGTTGCCGGTGATCTGGTGGCTGTTGCGGGTAACGCCGCCGGCGCCGCGCCGCATCGCCTTTCCGGCCATCCGGCTATTGCTCGGCCTGACCCCGCGCGAAGAGACGCCGGCCC
>Ga0066709_100001852_pt1 | contig 14655 bp, 15 predicted proteins | sample GraSoiAngelo_158_FD_79665 | JGI IMG/M metagenome (GOLD analysis project Ga0066709, IMG submission 79665) | Grasslands soil microbial communities from the Angelo Coastal Reserve, California, USA - 14_1009_16_30cm | ecosystem: Environmental > Terrestrial > Soil > Grasslands | place: USA...
GTCCGTACGGTCAACCCTTCGGCGCTCCTGCTGGGCCGCCTCGGCGGCGTCGGGCATGGGGTGCTGGCCGTGTTCTTCCTTATCCACTACGGGGTCTTCTGGCTTGTGCATGGGATCTGCGTCTTCGCGCTCCCGAGGTTCTTCGGCGCGGCCAGCCCGGACTGCCTTGGCCGCTTCAACCCGGCTCCTGACTTTCCATCTTCGCCCCCCTTCCAGGCTGTTGACCCGTGCGTCAGCGCCTTCGGCACCGTCGTCTGGTCGAACGTCGCCATTGCCGCGGTGGCCCTGTTTCTCAGCCACGGCGCGTCGTTCCTCCTGAACTACGTCGGCCGTCGCGAGTACCTCACGACCTCACCGGCCCGCCAGATGGCTGCGCCCTACGGTCGCGTGGTCGTCCTCCACCTGACGATCATCCTCGGCGCGATGGCCGTCGCCGTCGTCGGCGCCCCGATCGCCGCGCTCGTGGTCCTCGTCGTGCTCAAGACCGCCTTCGACCTCCGCCTGCACCTCCGCGAGCACCGCGACCCTGGCGTAACGGCGATGTCCGTATCTTCCGCCGCCCATCCTGCCAATCATTCGGGCTGAGACTGGTAGGCCGAGCTCCTACGCGACGCGTGAGCGCAATCGCTCTCCCTTCCTGGATTGCATTCCCGGCGGGGATGAAATGCAGCGATCAAGCGGCTTTCCCGGCTGTACGGGGCCTGCGAACGCGCTGAACGATGCGCACGCCTGGCCGACTACTCCCACCGGGAATATCTGTCAGGAAGGACAGCGCCGCCAATGACGCAGACGGCCGGCGCAACCACCCGGCAATCGTGCGACCGTCCTGCGGGAACGCGGTTCGGAGGACAGCCCGGTGCGCAGTCAGCCGCCGGCGATTCGAGCGGCTCTCGGCGAGGACGACCCACGAGGCGATCGATGCAGGCTCCCAGCCTCGGTCACGCGCGATCGCCCGGGCGAGTCGCCGCCGCCGACCGGTCGTCTCCAGCAGGTTGTTCACGTCGACGAGGTCACGATCTCGTGCATGGCCGAGTGATGGCCCGCGCGCAAGCGATCCAGCTCTCCACCTCGCCACCACGCTCGAAGCTCGAGCCGGACCTCGAGCACGCCTGCAACGCGTTCGAGGTCGCCGAGGCGGACCTTCTGGAGTTGCCCACGCTCGAGCTTGGAAACGAATGGCTGCGAACTGTGGGCGCGCTGTGCCACGTCGACCTGCCGCCATCGCCGCCGGATGCGGGCCGTGCGCAACGCCGCGCCGATCGCGAGGTGGTCCACGTCGACGATGTTGGGCGAGTCGGCTTATCTCGAGGCCATCGGGCGATCTACCCGCCGGCGGCTCCACGCTCGACGAAGCGGCCGAAGCCGCGCTGGCCGATGAAGGCGCCGTCGCGGATCACAGGGCGGCCGCGCACGAAGACCGAGCGGACGGCGCCGGTTACGTCGAAGCCCTCGTAGGGCGTGTAGTCGCTGGTGTGGTGGAAGTCGCCGGCCCGAAGGGTTCGGCGGGCGGCGGGATCGAACAGGACGAGGTCCGCGTCGCGCCCCAGCTCGATCGCCCCCTTGCGCTCCAGGCCGAAGAGGCGGGCCGGTGTCGTGGCAACGAGATCGACCAGTCGCTCGACGGATAGCCCCTTCGCGACGCCCTCTGAATAGGCGATGGACAGCAGCGTCTCGATGCCCGGCGCGCCATTACTGATCCGGTCGAATGGCACGCCACGCCGCGCGGCGGCCTTCTCGACCGCCATCCGATCGGGCACGTGATCGGTGGCGATGAGGTCGAGGCTGCCGTCCGCGAGTCCCGCCCAGAGCGCGTCCTGGTCCGATACGGGCCGGAGCGGCGGCGAGATGACGCACCCAGCGACCTCGTCGATCGAAGACGCGGCATAGCGCGCATCCGTGAGCGCGAGGTAGTGGGGGCACGTCTCCGCGTGGGCGCGCACGCCCCGTGCCTTCGCCTCCCGCACGTGCCGGAGCGCCGCCGCGGAGGAAAGATGCACGACGTGCACCGGCACGTCGGCGGCCCGAGCGAAGGCCATGATCCGGTGGGTCGCGACGGCCTCTGCCTCCGTCGTGCGGGTCGCGGCGTGGAACTCCGGGGCCGTGTCGCCTCTCGCCAGCGCATCGGCCACGGCCGTGTCGATGAGGACCGGGTCCTCGCAGTGGACCTGGAGCATGCCGCCGCGCCGGCCGAGGACGCGCAGCGCGTCGAACAACCGTCGATCGTCGATGCGGAAGTCGAAGACCATGAACGCCTTCGCAGTCGACACGCCCTCGTCGACCATCGCCGGCAGCTCGCCGACCGGGTCGTTCATCCGTCCGCTGATCGCGAGGCTGACCGCGTAGTCGATCGCCGAATCTCGCGCCGTGGCCGCGCGCCACTCGCGCAGCCCAACGAGGAGCGACCGCTCTGCCGCCGGTGAGGAGCCCGTGCCCGGGTTGTTGAACGCGAGGAAGGTTGTGGTGCCGCCGAACGCGGCCGCGACGGAGTCCTGGAAGAAGCGATCCGGCTCGTCGTCCGTGGCCACGCGGGTGTGCGTGTGGACGTCGACCGCGCCCGGCAGCACGAGGACGCCGCTCGCGTCGACGACCTCGATCGAGCGACTCTCGGCAAGCGACGAGAGGTCGTCCTCGACCGCCGCGATGACACCATCGCGAATGAGGACGTCCGCCTGGCGCGAGCCGCCCGCGGTGACGACCGTCCCGCCGCGGACGGCGAGGTCCGTCAGGGTCGATCGCCTCCGGTTCGCCCGCTCATGAACACCCAGAGGAGCACGGCGGCGATGACCGCGAGCAGCGCGCCACCCGCGATCCAGAAGAGCATCGGCGTATCCATCATTCGACCTCGTCGATGTGAATCGACTGCGCGCCCTCCCACAGCGCCCGCCGGCCGACCTCGCGCAGCCGGTCCTGCCAGCCGTCGTCCGGCTCGATCGTCGCGAAGTGGTTGGCGGCGAGCTGGCCGACCTTCGAGGAGGTCGTGCACGCGCCATAGGGAAAGAAGATCTCGCACTCGCTGATCCCGCCGGGGTACATGGCGAGCATGCCCGGCGCCGGATGTGAGGTGTGGTTCTCGTAGTCGATGCCGGGCCGGAACTCGCCGTATGGGATCCACGTCGACTCGCCCGACCAGCGACAGTGGATGAGCTTCGAGTCGATCGGCAGCATGCGCCGGATCGCCTCGATCGTGTGCGGCGCGTCCGACTCCCAGCGGGCGCTAAAGTGGAGGTCGCCGCCGACGGTGATCTCGAGCTGGCCCATGCGCGGGAGGATACGTGGCCGACGCCGTACCCGGAACACCATCCGCCAGCCCGGCCGGCCAGCCCACGATCTCGACCCACGTGCTCGACACGGAGCGCGGCGCCCCCGCCGCCGGGGTCCACGTGACGCTGTTCAAGCTCGGCGAGGACGATCGCCCGATCCGCCTGACGCAGGCCCTGACCGACGACGACGGCCGCGTCCGTGATCTGCTCGAGCGACCGCTGTCGCCGGGAACGTATCGCCTCGAGTTCAGCCTTGCCGGCAGGACCGTGGCCGACGATACAGACGACCAGTTCTTCCGGCGGTTGTCGATCGACCTGCGGATCGACGACGCGTCCCGGTCCTACCACGTCCCGCTGCTCGTCGCGCCGTTCTCGATGACGACCTACCGAGGGTCGTGACAGCCTAGGTGTCATCGCCCGGGTCCATGGTCTCCGCCATGGAAGCCCGCATCGTCTCCTTCCCGAGCGCGCAGCCAGCGGTTCGGATCGCTGGCGACCGCATCGACGTCGACCGCGTCGCCCTCACCGACGGCCCGCTGGCGGCGTGGCTCGCCGCCCAGCCGGCTGACGACCACGCCATCCTCGTCGAGCGCGCGCTGCGCATCGGCCTGACTGCGCTCCAGAGCGTCGGCGTCACGCTGAACGTGGACGCGGTGCGCGCGGAGTTCGAGCGCTTCGCCGACCAGAGCCGGGCGGCGAACGAGAAGGCGGCCGCCGCGCTCGAACAGGTCCTGCGGACGAACTTCGGCGACGGCGACGGGCGACTCCCGCGGACGCTCGAGGTTTTCCTCGGCGACCGGGGCAAGCTGCGCTCGATGGTCGAGGAGCTGTTCGACCCGAACCGGCGCGAATCGGCAATTGGGCGCATCTCGACGATGCTCGAGTCCTACTTCGACGGCGATGCCTCGCGGCTCGCCCGGCTGCTCGACCCCACCCGGCTCGGGTCGCCGCTCCACCAGTTCCGCGCCGAGGTCGCCGACGGGTTCAAGGAGATCCGGGACAAGCTCGTGGCCCTCGAGGCGGCGCAGGTCGCGCGCGCCGGCGAGCGGGAGCGCTCGGCGGCCAAGGGTGGCGACTTCGAGGACCTCCTCGAGGGCATGCTCGGCGAGATCGCCCGCGGCGCAAACGACCTGCTCGAGCGCTGCGGCACGGAGGCGGGCGACGCCGGAAGGTCCAAGAAGGGCGACTTCGTCCTGACCCTCGACCCCGATGTGGCTCGAGGTTGCGAGCTGCGGGTGGTCATCGAGGCAAAGGACCGGAAGATGTCCGGCCGCGAGATGCGCGATGAGCTGCGGGCGGCCAAGACGAATCGCGATGCCGCCGCGGCGCTCGTGGTCTTCACGCCGGCCCATGCGCCGGCCGGGATCGCCCCGTTCGACGTGCGTGCCGGTGACGTCTACGCCGTCGTCGACCCCGCCGATCCCGACCTGACGACACTGCAGTCCGCCGTTCGTCTGGCGCGCCTGCTGGCGCTCGCGAGCGTCCGCGAAACGGAAGCCGAGGTTGACCTCGGCGAGGTGCAGGCCTCGCTCACGGCCATCCGGGAGGCGCTCGAGAGCATCCGCGGGCTCAAGGTCCAGCTGACCAACATCGGCTCGACCTCGGCCGGGGTGTCAGCCGCGCTGGACAAGCTGCGTGACGCCATCCTCGCCTGGATCAGTAGGGCTGAGCGCGAGCTCGCGCACTCAGGTTCCTAGATGCACCGGGCAGAGGTAGGTCTGCCTCTCTGTCGGACATACGGCAAGTTGTGCTGAAAGGTACGCTTGAGATAGTTCCGGGGTAGATCGCGGGGGCGCATCAGAGGTCTTGAGTGGACCACGCCCGCCGCCGAATTGGAAGGCGTATGACCAAGCGCCGGGCCCGCGGCCAGAGCCTTGTCGAGTTCGCGATTGCCTTTCCCTTCCTCATGCTCCTCATCGGAGCGATCGTCCAGTTCGGGGTCATCTTCTGGGGCCAGAACACGCTGACCCAGATCGCGCGAGACACGGGCCGCTGGGCGTCGACCCAGAATGGCTGCGATAGCACCTCGGTCAATGTCCTTGCAACTGCCAAGTCCATCGCGGCGAGCAGCTCACTGATAGGACCGAGCAGCGGATGGACGAGTCCCGCCAACGTCGTCGCGACCTGGGGCGGGGACGCTGGGGGTCCCGTGCCGAGCCCGTGCCCCCCGGCGAGCAACCAGCAGGTCGCTTTTGTGACGATCACGATCCACCACCAGGTGCCGATCTTCTTCCCGTGGATCCCAGGCGATGGCAACCTCACCACGGTCGCCCAATTCCGGATGGAACCGCACCCGTGATGCCACTTCGCCGGCAGTCAGAACGGGGCCAGGTGCTTCCGCTCCTTGCTCTCTTCGTCGTCGTGCTGATCGGTTTCGCAGCACTCGCCATTGACGTGAGCGGTGCGCTCTCTGCTCGACGTTTCTACCGGAGTGTTGCTGACGGCGCATCGCTCGCGGGCGCGCAGGATCTCCAGGCAACGGGGTCCCGTGCAGTCGGCTCCGCCGATCGGATTCAAGCTCGCCGACACGCGATGAGTCACGTCAAGACTGAGCTGGGAATCACCGGGACGCTTCCTTCGGCGTGTGACACCTCGGTCGACGCTGACGTAACCGACGCGTGCGTCCTGCCGGGTACCACGTACCACGTTTCGATCCGGGCCGGCGTGTATGGCGGACAACCGGCTCCGATCGTGTGCTCGGAATGCGATCCGGCTCGCTCCGTGCAGGTCGGGCTTCGAAATGCAAGCTATGGACTCTCGTTCTCGCGTGTGTTCGGCCAGTCGAACTGGAACGTCGGCGTGACGTCGGTCGCGGGCCTCGTATGGTCGAAGTCGTACGCGGTCGTGGCGCTTCGACCACCTGCGAAACTCGGATCGACCTACGACGTGAAGGACATCAAGCTCGACGGCAACGACACGCAGGTCTATGTCACAACTGGCGACGTGGCAACCAATGCGAACATGGACTACAACGGTCTCAACGCCCAGCTTCATCTGGATGCTGGGTTCGGGATGTACTACGCCGACTGGACAGGCGGACAAGGCTGGGCCTCACCGCCAACCGGAACGAAGATCTTCACGTACATTGCTGATCCGAACTACACATATCCAGCCATGAGCGGTAGCCGGGGATTCGCCCCCTGCAATCCAGGTCCGGCGACGAATTGCGCGCCAACGTATACGGACGCGAACGAAACAACGTGCGGCGCTCCTGATCCGAACAAACCGTGCACCACCCCGGCCGCGGATCCAACGGGATGTGGAGCCGAACTGACGTATCTCCAGACCAGCGTCTACACGTTCATGGCCACACAAAACCCGACGCGTGTCTACTGCTACAAGCCTGGTATCTACGACCCTGCATCGAACCCGAAGCGGCTCGTTGTCGCAAACGGTGACGTTGCCCTATTGATGCCCGGCGCCTATTACTTCAAGAGTCCCAACGGCGGCCTCGATATCAGTGGGCGAATTCTCGGCGGATATCGGCCGGGTAGCCAAGGCGTGGCCCTCATGTTCGATGAATGCAACAACCAGTGTCGGTTCACTGGCAACAATGCCGTCACCATTGCCCTGAACGTTGGGACGAAATTTCCTCCTGGCACGAGCGGAGCGTCCGCCACCGCTGCACACGACTGGAACGATCAGGCAGTCCAGACGAGCGGACCAAGCTCGCCGACGCCGCCGATCCTCATGACTCTCCTCGTGAAGAAGGATCCAGGCTGCCCCGTCCCCGCCTACCCGGGCCGCGAACCTTCCTCGTGCGATGCCAGCAAGAACATCACCTTGTTCGTGGCGGGAGGTGGGAGTCTCGCCGTCGAAGGCGTCCAGTACGCGCCAACTGACAACATTGAAATCAGGGGCGGGTCGATAGGTGTGGGTCAGGTCGGCCAGATCTGGGCTTGGACGATAAATTACACAGGCGGCACCAAGATCAATCAGCAAGGTGCGGGCAGCCTGGGGCCTGGAGTACTCCGGCTCGACAGTGCCTGTACGGCGCCCGGGACGCCCTGCAATCCGTAACGCGCGGCGATAGTACGGAAGTCATCCCGCCGGCGGAGGCTTACAAGACCAGCCGCGGCACCTGGGTCTCGAAGCCGCGTGAGCAGTACCAACGTACGCTGGCGACGACCTCCGCCGAACCGCACTGTTCCGAGCATGAACAAGCGCACGCTCGCGACGTTCCTGTGGTTCAACGTCGGTTGGACGGCTGGTGCGATGGCGACGTTCTTCCTCGGCATGCCCGACGGCCTTAGCTGGGTCGTGGCGATCATCCTCGCGGCCGTCGTCTGGTGGGATCCGACCCACCTGCTGTGGCCGCAGGGTCGCCGTATCGTGAAGACCGTGCCAACTCGCCAGCTCGTCGGCGGCCGTCGAGTCGTCGCCGACTGACGAACGCGTCGAGCGGGCTCCTACCCGCTCGGACCCGGCGCGGCCTCTTCTCACGCGCCGAGGCGCCCGTCGCACAGCCGAAACGCCGCGCTCCTCGCGGTGACCCGCCGCGTTGCCGCCGGGTGGTAGAGTCGGCTCCCGCTCGCCGCGAGCAGCGAGCGCCCGAGCATGAGGGAGACCCGTGGCGCGCTCCATGTGGAAAGGGGCCATTCAGTTCGGCCTCGTGACCATCCCGGTCAAGCTCTATCTAGCCACCGAATCCCGCGCCGGCGTGAGCTTCAACATGCTCCACGAGAAGGACCTGTCGCGGATCCAGATGAAGATCTTCTGCCCCGTGGAGGAGGAGATCATTCCTCGCACCGACACGGTGAAGGGCTACGAGTACGCGCCCGACAAGTACGTCGTGATCACCGACGAGGACCTCGAGAAGCTGCCGCTCAAGACCGTCCGCTCGATCGAGATCGAGCAGTTCGTCGACGCGACGGAGGCCGAGAGCCAGACGAAGTTCGTCAAGCAGGCGTACTACCTCGAGCCCGATCGAGTCGGCCGGAAGGCGTTCCAGCTGCTCAAGGACGTCCTCCAGGACAAGGGCCTCACCGCGATCTGCAAGATCGTGATCCGCGACCGCGAGGCGCTCGCGGCACTGGACCCCTTCGAGAACACGATGCTGCTCTCGACCCTGTACTGGCCCGACGAGATCCGCGCGATGAGCGAGCTCGACCTGCCCGACGAGGAGCCCGAGATCAAGCCGGCCGAGAAGAAGATGGCGGCGCAGCTGATCGAGGCGATGACCGGCGAGTTCGACCCGGCGGCGTACCACGACGAGTACCGCGAAGCATTGATGCAGGTCATCGAGTCCAAGGTCGAGGGCCGCGAGACGGTCGAGGTGGAGGCGCCTGCCGAGGCGACCAAGCTGGTCGACCTGATGGCTGCACTGCAGGCCAGCGTCACCGCCGCAACCTCGGCGCGCGACGCGAAGGGCAAGCCGGTCTCCGTCGCCGAGGCGAAGGAGAAGCGCGCAGCCAAGGGCAAGGTCGCCGCGAAGGAGACCAAGCCCGAGGCCGAGGAGGAGCGGCCGGCTCGCCGGCGCAAGAGCGCCTAGGGCTCGAGCGGAGGACCTGATGCCCGAGGTCGCGCCGCGCATCCGTCGCCTCGGCCGGGAGATCGTCAACTCGTACCTCGTCGAGGACGGTGGGTCCGTCGTGATCGTCGATGCCGGGGCGCCCTCGTACTGGGGTGAGCTCCCGGCGGAGCTCGCGGCGATGGGCCGCTCGCTGGGAGACGTCCGCTCGGTGCTGCTGACGCACGGGCACTCCGATCACATCGGCTTTGCCGAGACCGCACGCCAGTCGGGCATCGAGATCCGCGTGCACGAGCTCGACGCCGCGCTTGCCCGCTCGGAGGTGCCCAACCCTGCGCGGGGCGTCGGTCCGTTCCGGCTCGGGCCGCTGCTCAGCTTCCTGTTGTTCTCTGCGCGCCATGGCGCCCTTCGGATCCCGAAGATCCAGCAGGTCTCGACATTCGGCGACGGCGTCGTCCTCGACGTCCCGGGAGCCCCGACGGTCATCCACCTGCCGGGTCATACACCCGGCAGCGCCGCGCTCCACTTCGGGGGCCACGACGCCCTGTTCGTCGGCGACGCCTTCGCGACGTATGCCGTGACGACCGGCCGGACGGGTCCACAGGTCGCGCCATTCACGGCCGACCCGGTTCAGGCGATCGAGTCGTTGCGGCGCATCGAGCACCTCGAGGTGCCACTGGTTCTCCCTGGACACGGGCCGGCCTGGCACCAGGGGATCGCGGCCGCGGTCGCAGCGGTGCGAGCGCCGAGCTGATCAGCGCGGCTGGTTGAGCCCCTGGACGAGGTCCGCGGTCGCCTGGACCTGCAGGCCTGTGGTCGAGATGGCCACGCTCTTGAGCCGCCACGGATCCCCGGCCGACGGCCCGAACAGCACGATCTGGCCGCCGGCCAGCGCGCCGGCGATGGTCAGCGAGCCGTCGACCGCGCCGATCGCGACGTCGGTTCGCTGCCCGAGAACCTGCAGTCGCACGCCACCGTCGATGAGCTCGATCTCCCCGACCGGCAGGCCGGCATCCGCCAGGGCGCCGCGGACGAGTGCGATTGCCGCGTCGTGGGTGATGTCGGCCGTCACGTCGACTGCGGTCGAGGGTCCGGACAGCTGGATCCGGTCGACGTGGACCGTGCTCCCATCGTCGCGCGTGATGACCACCGACCCGAGCGAGCCCTCGACCGCTTGGAAGGTGTGGTCGCCGATCGCGACGTCGTTCGCGGTCACGTCGAGGGCACCGATCGTCATGCTCCCGGCGTGGAGGTCGGCGCCGGTGACATGGACACGATCAACGGTGCCCCGGAGCAGGCCGAGCGGGTCGAGTGACACCTCGATGGCGAGCGGCGCGGACCCGAACGGCGACGCCGCACGAACCGCGTCGACGACGAGCGGGCGCGCGGCGACGGGAGCGACGACGAAGGCAAACGCGCCGAAGATCGCCGCGAGCGAAACCCAGCCGAGGAAGCTACGCACGAGTCGTCGGCCATCCTAGCGGCGATCGCGAGATCGCCGGTGCTGGCGACCTACTTGACCAGGCCGTAATCCTTGGGGCGGGCGAAGTCAAGGTCGCTGTAGAAGAACTCGAACGCGCTGTTGCCGGACAGCTCCAGGTCAAAGGCGATGAACTGGACCGTCAGGTCAACCGCGGCGCCGCCGCTGCCGCCGGAGTTGCCGCCCATCAGGACCTTCGCCTGTGGCGCGTAGACGGTGCCGCTGATATCGACGGAGCCGCCGCCGCTCAGCTGGATGATCGGCTGCGAGTAGGTCGACGAGGCGGCCGGGCTCGAGTCCTGCCAGATCAGGATGTTGCGGTACTCGTAGTACTGGTTCGAGTTGGCGCGATCGTCGTACGCCTTGAGCTTGAGCGTCGCGCCGGAGCCGACGGTGAGCTGGCCCATCGCCCCGCTGCCGTTGGTCGTGCCCCGGTTGAAGAGGAGGACGCCGCAGGTCGTATCCGGGCAATCGGTCGCGAACGATGAGCAGTTGGTCGCGGTCGAAGTCGCGCTGATGGAGCAGAACGTCGCCTGGGCGCCGATGTCCACCCCGCCGCCATCGATGACATAGATGCCCGGGCGGAGCAGCGCGATCGACGAGTTCTTGAGCTGGATCCCGCCCTGGTACACACCGGGACTGAGCACCTGCGTGGTGTTGTTGAGCACGAGCTTCGAGCTCGACCGGACGGTCATGCTGCCGTAGCTCAGCGGCTCGATCGTCAGCAGCGGATCCTCGATGGCGGTCGCGCCGGTCACGGGGGACGGCGTGATGGTGAGCGGCCCGAGGAGGTAGCCGCCGACGATGTTGATCGCCTTGCCGCTGGCCATGGTGATCGAGGCCGAGTTGCCGTTCGCGGCGAGTGCGCCGCCGTTCGAGGCCGTGCACGTGGAGTTGATGATCACCGAGCCGTCGAACCTGATCGTCGGGCCGCCGCTGATGAGGAACGCGGGACAGCCGCGCCGGCCGTTCGGCCAGGACGAGTTGGACGGGTCGAGGAGCACGACCGAGTAGGTCGAGCCGGTGACCTGGCCATTCACCGCGACCGACGTCGTGGCGACCTGTGGCGGCGAGAATCCGATCGCGCTGCTCACGAAGCTGGCCGATGCGACATGGAGGTCGACCTGGACGGCCTGGTTGTCCCACCCGGTGGCGCAGGTCACGGTGACGTTGCCGGATGGGAAGTTCGGCCAGTTCGAGGCGAGGCTCGCGGTGACGGCGGCGACGATGTCGGAGCGGGGCGCGCCGGGCGGTGAGCTCGACACGGTGCTGCAGACGTGCGCCGAGCCGAGCGTCTGGAGCGTGTTCGCACCCGCGATTGCGGCCGCATCGCTCGCGTTCTGCAGGTGCCGCCGGGTCACGAGCATGCCCGCGCCATCGAGGACGAGCGCCCCGACCGAGAGGATGACGATCATCGACAGCACGAACATCGGCAGGATCTGGCCCCGCTCGGACGAGCGCGACATCAGTGGTTCACCAGCATCGTGCTCGTCCCGCTCACATTGATCGTGCTGTGACCCAGGAGCGAGGCGAGGATCATCGGGACCTGGCTCGTGACCACGACCGTTACGGCTGTGCCCCGGAGGTTGTTCGCGCCGGAGGTGTCGGTGTCACCCGAGCAGGAGGTGCCGTAACACACCGTGACCGTCACGCCCGTGCCGCCGGCGACGAGGAAGCCGGTCGCGATGTTTCGGACCGCGGTCTTGGACGGCGACGGGTACGGGCAGAACGTGCTCGACGTCGGGACCGCGGTCTTCGGGCCCGGCGGCCCGACGGGGCAGTACGTGGAGGTGGAGCACGAGCCGCTGAAGTCCTTGCAGCTGCCGCCATGGACGACTGCGAACCGTGCGGCCTCGCGGGCAGCGTTGCCGACGTTGTTGTTGGCCCACACGGCCCGGCCGAGGTCGACCATGCCGATCAGGATCGCCATGAAGACGGGCAGCACGAGCGCGAACTCGACGAGGCCCTGTCCGCGCGAGCGGCCCCGGCGGTGCAACGCGGCCATCACGACCGGCCCTGCGCGATGCTGAACGTCGCCTCGGTGATGACGGTCCAGGTGCCGTTCTGGGTCAGGAACGGATAGGCGAACAGCGGGTGGAACGGCAGGCTCGAGCGGACTGTCACCGTGCCGATCGGGTGTTCGTGCGACGCGCCGGCGGCCGTCTCGCTCAGGTTGTACGAAACGATCGTCACGGTCGGGCTGGCGCACTGCTCGACGTCGTTGGGCGACGTCGCCGTGCTGCGCTGGAAGCCCGGGATGTTCTGCGACTGCAGGCAGATCGTCTTCTTGGCCTTGGTCAGGGCGTCTGAGCTGCTGCTCCCGCCCGTCGCGGCGTACTCCGCGGCGTCCCGGGTCGCCGACTCCATCGTGATCCACGCCTGGAAGACCCGGGCGAAGTCGATGGTCAGGCCCAGGAAGGCGAGCATCACCGGTAGCAGCAGGGCGAACTCGGCCACGGACTGGCCCCGGCTGCGACGGTTTCGACGGCGCAGCGAGACAGCGTTGGAGTCGCCGTGGCGGGGCTGGTGGTGGGGCGGGGAGGTGAACATCTGAGCGGAAATTAGCCTGACCTTCTCATGCGTACGGTGACCCGGAGGTACCCGGCTGGGCATGACGAAGGGGCTGTGCGCCGTCGCACCGCAGCAATGCTGGCTGCAAGGTATCTGTGGGGCGCCGTTCGACCTGTGGTGCCAGGACGCCCAAACCTTGCAGTGCCACCGACAAAGTGGCCTAAACGCCGCCAAACTTGGCGCGATGCCCCTCGAGGAATACAAGCGCAAACGCGACTTCGGGAAGACCCCGGAGCCGGCGGGCGCGAGCGTCGCCGGGGCCGCGGCGCGCGGCGGCCGGTTCGTCGTCCAGCGCCACCGCGCGACCCGCCTGCACTACGACTTCCGGCTCGAGATCGACGGCGTGCTGGTGTCGTGGGCCGTGCCGCGTGGGCCGACGCTCGACCCAGGGGCGCGCCGGATGGCGATCCACGTCGAGGACCACCCGATCGAGTACCTCGACTTCGAGGGCGTGATCCCCAGGGGCGAGTACGGGGGCGGCGACGTCATCGTCTGGGACTGGGGCACGTGGCAGCCCGAGCCGGAGACGCCCGACGGCCGCCGCGCGGTCGAGGACGGCGAGCTCAAGTTCACGCTCAAGGGCGAGAAGCTTCGGGGGCGGTTCACGATCGTCCGCACCAGCGGCCGGGGGAGCGGGGGCACGCGCTCCCGTGCAGGCGCAGGCTCACGTGCCGGCTCGGGTGCCGACGACGATAGAGGCGACCAGTGGCTGTTGATCCACAAGCGCGACGATGCGTCGGTGCCGGGCTGGGACGCCGAAGAGCACCCGCAGAGCGTCAAGACGGGGCGGACCAACGACGAGGTCAAGGCCGACCGCGACGCGATCTGGATCAGCCGCGCCCCGGCTGCGGTCGCCGAGATCGACCTGAGCGAGGCGAAGCCGTCAAAGCTCCCGGCGTTCATCCCGCCGATGGCCGCCACGCTCACCGACAAGGGCTTCACCGACGACGACTGGCTGTTCGAGATCAAGTGGGACGGCTACAGGATCGAGGCCGTCGTCCGAGACGGGACGGCCCGGATCTTCACGCGCAACGGCAACGACGGGGAGACGTACTTTCCCAGGCTCCTGACGAAGGCCACCTGGATCGAGGCGCAGGAGGCGATCGTCGACGGCGAGGTCGTCGCGATCGGCGAAGACGGGCTGCCCGACTTCAGCCTCCTTCAGGAACTGACCACCGCCCAGTCGACGCGGCTCGTGTACCAGGTGTTCGACCTGCTCCACCTCGACGGCCGGTCGCTGCTCCACGTCCCGCTCGAGAGCCGCAAGCAGCTCCTCCGATCCATTCTGCGCGCCGCGGACACGCGTGTCCGCTTCGCCGATCATGTCGTCGGCGAGGGTCTCGTCTTCCTCGAGGCGGCGCGGAAACAGGGGCTCGAGGGCGTCATCGCCAAGCACCGCCGCTCGGCCTACGAGCCGGGTCGCCGGGCTCGAACCTGGCTGAAGATCAAGATCCGGCCCGAGCAGGAGCTGGTCGTCGGCGGCTGGACCCCAGGCGAGGGCGCCGCGAAGGACCTCGGCGCGCTGGTCGTCGGCTACTACCAGCGCGAGGGCCGGGGCAAGCCCAAGCTGCGCTTCGCGGGCAAGGTCGGCTCGGGCTTCAACGCCGCCACGCGCAAGCGCCTGCGCGACCGCCTGGCCCCGCTCGCGACCGAGGACTCGCCGTTCGCCCCGCCCCCGCCGCGCGACTATCGTGGCCGCTGGGGCGGCGAGCTCCGGAATGTGGTCTGGGTCAAGCCCGAGATCGTGATCCGGGCCGAGCTCGGCGGCTGGACCCGCGACGGGATCGTGCGCCAGGCGGCGTTCAAGGGCTTCGACGAGGGCGGCAAGCCGCCGACCGAAGTCGTCCGCGAGACACCCGTCCCAACAGATGCCA
>Ga0066709_100001855_pt1 | contig 14627 bp, 15 predicted proteins | sample GraSoiAngelo_158_FD_79665 | JGI IMG/M metagenome (GOLD analysis project Ga0066709, IMG submission 79665) | Grasslands soil microbial communities from the Angelo Coastal Reserve, California, USA - 14_1009_16_30cm | ecosystem: Environmental > Terrestrial > Soil > Grasslands | place: USA...
CGGGGTCACGCCCCAGGCCGTCCCGCTCGCACCCATGCCGCCATCCATGATCACGCACAGCCCGGGGCACATGTTCATCACGGACCTGCCGAGCTCCGCGCTGTCGGCGATCTAGCGCGTTGCGGTTCCTGCCGGCGGGCGATCTCGCCGTCTCCGTCGAGCTCGGCGAGGAGATCAGCGTGGAGGTCAACACGCGTGTCCGCGCGCTCGAGTTCTTGATCCAGCAGAAGGGGCTGACCGGCGTCGTCGAGACGGTCCCGACGTATTCGTCGCTCCTCGTCTACTACGACCCGCGCGTGGTCGCGTACGACGCGTTGTGCGCGTCGATCGCGGAGCTCGTGCCCCAGGCGACCACCGCCGTACTTCCACCGTCGCGGGCGGTCGAGCTGCCGTGCTGCTACGACGACCCCGAGCTCGGCTTCGAACTCGAGGCCGCCGCGCGGCGCCTCCGTCTCTCGACCGACGAGCTGGTGAGGCTCCACGCGGGCGCCGAGTACCTCGTGTACTTCATCGGCTTCACGCCGGGGCTGCCGTACATGACCGGCATGCCCGAGCGGATCAACATCCCGCGCCTCGACACGCCGCGCACGAAGACCCCGCCGGGCAGCGTCGGCATCGGCGGCATCCAGTGCTGCATCTATTCGGTCGAGAGCCCGGGCGGCTTCTGGATTCTCGGGCGCACGCCCCTGGCCCTCTACGACCCCGCCGCATCGGCGCCGACGCTCTTGCATCCTGGCGACCGGGTGCGATTTCGGCGGATCGATCGCGCGGAGTTCGACGCCATCGGCCGCGCGGTCGCGGCGCGCACGTACCGACCGGTGATCTCGTGATCAAGATCCTCGACGCCGGCCCCCAGACCACGGTCCAGGACCTCGGCCGCGCCGGCCAGATGCGCTACGGCATCCCGCCGTCGGGCCCCCTGGACCGGATGGCCTTCGTGCTCGCCAACCGCCTGGTCGGGAACCCCGACACGGCCGCCGCGCTCGAGTGCACACTGATCGGCCCTCGCTTCGAGGTCACCGAGGCGTGCACGATCGCAGTGACGGGCGCCGACGCGCCCCTGACCGTGAACGGCCGGGACCGGCCCCGCTGGGCCTCGATCGCGCTCGAGGCCGGCGACGTCGTCAAGCTCGGAGGGGCGCGCACGGGCGTCCGCGTCTACCTCGCCGTCTCGGGGGGACTCGACGTGCCGCTCGCGCTGGGCTCGCGATCGACGTACCTGCGCGGCCGGCTCGGCGGGATCGAGGGGCGCGCGCTCCGGAAGGGCGACGCGCTCGGGTTCTTCCCGGCCGGGGACGTCCGGCCCCGGCGCGTCGAGCCGCGGGCGATTCCCGACTACACGAACGAGGCGCCCCTCCGCGTCGTGCTCGGGCCGCAGGCCGATCGCTTCACGGACGACGGGATCCGAGCGCTGCTGGAAGGTCCGTACCAGGTCCTGCCCCAGTCGGATCGGATGGGCACGCGGCTCTCCGGGCCTCGAGTCGAGCACGCGCGGGGCCACGACATCGTCTCCGACGGGATCGCGCTCGGATCGATCCAGGTCCCCGGTGACGGGCAGCCCATCGTGCTCCTCGTCGACCGGCAATCAACCGGCGGCTACACGAAGGTGGCCACGGTCTGTTCCTGCGACGTCGGCCGCGTCGGTCAGGCGAGACCTGGCCAGTCGCTTCGCTTCCATGCGGTCGGCGTGGCCGAGGCGCACCGACTGCTGTACGAATCCGACGCGGTGCTGGAAACCGCGGTGAAAGAGGAGATCGCATGAGCGTCGACAAAGAGCTGAACGAGTACACCGCGAAGACCGCCCGCTCGCGCGTCCTGCACGAGGAGGCGCTGGCCGTCATGCCGGGCGGCAACAGCCGGACCACGACATTCTTCGATCCGTACCCGTTCGCCATCCAGCGAGGCCAGGGGGCCCACATCTGGGACGCCGACGGGATCGACCGCCTGGACTTCAACGGCAACTACACGAGCCTGATCCTCGGCCACGCGCCGCCGGAGGTCGTGAAGGCCGTGCAGCAGGCGGCGGAGCACGGTCTGTCGTTTCCGGGGCCGACCGAGCACGAGGTGCGCCTGGCCGAGCTCTTGACGCGCCGGGTGCCGTCCGTCCAGGCGATCCGCTTCACCAACTCGGGCACCGAGGCCACGATGAACGCCGTGCGACTGGCGCGCGCGTTCACCGGTCGGCCGAAGATCGCGAAGTTCGAGGGCGCCTACCACGGCACCCACGACTGGGTGATGGTGAGCGTCAGCGGCGACGCCAAGGCGACGGGCAGCCGGAAGCGGCCCAAGGCGGTCGCGTGGTCGGCCGGCCTGCCGCCGGCGGTCCTCAAGCACGTCGTGGTGCTGCCCTGGAACGACGCCGACGCGTGCGCGGAGATCCTCGAGGCGGAGGCGACACAGCTCGGCTGCCTCATCGTGGATCCGATGATGTGCAACGCCGGCCTGCTGCCGCCCGCCGAGGGGTTCCTGGCGCGGCTGCGCGAGATCACCGAGCGTCACGGGATCGTGCTGATCTTCGACGAGGTCATCTCATTCCGCACCGCCTGGGGCGGCGCCCAGGAGCGGTTCGGCATCCGGCCCGATCTCACGACCTTCGGCAAGATCATCGGCGGCGGCCTGCCCGTCGGCGCCTTCGGCGGCCGACGCGACATCATGGACTTCTACGACCCGCGCAAGGGTGGCGCCCGGATCAGCCACGGCGGCACCTTCAACGCGAACCCGGTGACGATGGCCGCCGGTGTCGCGACGCTGAACGCGCTGACGCCGGAGGCGTACGTGCGGCTCGACACGCTCGGCGAGCGCCTCCGTGGCGGCGTCACCCGCCTGCTGGCGGGGACGCGGCGCCGCGGCCAGGTGACGGGTCTGGCCTCGCTCTTCTGGTTACACTGGACGTCGGAGCCGCTGACCGACTATCGCTCCGCGCGCTCGAAAGAGGCGGAGGCGCCGTTGCGCGTCTTCCTGGGGCTCGTGAACGAGGGGATCCTCATGACCCAGCGCGGACTCGGCGCTTGCTCCCTCGCGATGACCGACGAGGACGTGGACCGCTTCATCAATGCGCTCGCGCGGGTGCTCGCGCGGGGATAAGGAGCTTCAGCATGGCGAAGTTCATCGACCTCAACTGCGACATGGGCGAGAGCTACGGCCGCTGGACGCTCGGAGCGGACGAGGAGATCATGCCGCACATCACGTCCGCGAACGTCGCCTGCGGATTCCACGGCGGTGATCCGCACGTGATGCGCAAGTCGGTCGCGCTGGCGCTGCGCCACGGGGTGGCCGTGGGCTCGCACCCCTCGCTGCCCGATCTGATGGGCTTCGGCCGGCGGGTGATGGACGTCTCGCCCCAGGAGCTGAAGGACTATCTCTGCTACCAGACCGGTGCGCTCCGCGAGTTCGTGCGGGCCTCCGGCAGCGAGCTGCAGCACACGAAGCCGCACGGCATCCTCTATTCGATGATCGAGAAGGACGAGCCGCTCGCCACCGCCGTCGGCGAGGCGGCGCGCGAGTCGGGCCGCGACCTGATCCTGATGGCGCTCGCCTCCGGCCACTACGATCGGCTCTGCCGCAAGATGGGCGTGCGGGTGGCGTCGGAGGGGTTCGCCGACCGCGCCTACAACGTCGACCTCACGCTCGTCTCGCGCAAGCTCCCCGGCTCGCTCATCACCGATCCCGAGCGGGCCGCCGCCCAGGCCGTGAAGATGGCCATGGAGGGCAAGGTGCGCACGATCGACGGCGTGGAGATCGACATCGCGGTCCAGACCATCTGCTGCCACGGCGACACGCCCGGAGCCCAGAAGATCGTCCGCGCCGTTCGCGAGGCGCTCGACCGCGCGGGATGTCAGGTCAAGCCGCTCCGCGACTGGTTGCCGAAGGCGTGAGGGCGACGGTCGATTGAGGCGACCGTGAACACGCCCCTCAAGCGCACACCCCTCTACCATGCGCACGTCGCGGCCGGCGCGCGCATGGTGCCGTTCGGCGGATGGGAGATGCCGGTGCAGTACGCCGGCATCATCGAGGAGCACCGGACGGTGCGCACGGCCGTCGGGCTCTTCGACGTGAGCCACATGGGCGAGTTCGAGGTCGAGGGCGGCGGCGCGTTCGCCGCGCTGCAGTCCCTCACCACCAACGACGTGGCCGCGCTCGAGGACGGGCAGGTCCAGTACTCTCTTCTGTGCTACCCGAACGGCACGATCGTGGACGACCTCACCGTGTACCGGCTCGCCCGCGACCGGTTCATGCTCACCGTGAACGCGTCCAACATCGACAAGGACTACGCCTGGGTCACCGAGCACGGAAGAGGCGCGCGCTGGCGCAACGTCTCCGCCGAGACCGGGCTCATCGCCGTGCAGGGCCCCAAGGCCGAAGCGCTGGTGGGCCGCCTCGCCGAGGGGGACGTGACGAAGATCGGCTACTATCGCTTCGCGCGTGGCGCGGTGGCGGACGTCTCCGCCCTCATCTCGCGCACGGGCTACACGGGCGAGGACGGATTCGAGCTCTACACGGCCGCCGGCGACACGACGCGCCTCTGGGCGGCGCTGCTCGAGGCCGGGCGCGCGGACGGCGTCGCGCCGATCGGCCTCGGCGCCCGCGACACGCTGCGGCTCGAGATGAAGTACGCGCTCTACGGCAACGACATCGACGAGACGACCAACCCGCTCGAGGCGGGGCTCGGCTGGGTCGTCAAGCCGGCCAAGGGTGAGTTCATCGGCAAGGACGCGCTCGAGAAGATCCGCGCAGCCGGGCTGCGTCGCCGGCTGGTCGGGATCGAGATGGTCGACAAGGCCGTCGCGCGCCACGGCTACCCGGTCCTGAAGGACGCACGGCCGGTCGGGAGCGTCACCTCGGGCTCGTACGGCCCCTCGGTCGACAAATACATCGCGATGGCGTACGTGGAGGCGGCGCACGCGGCCGTCGGCACGACGCTGGAAGTCGAGATCCGCGGGCAGGACAAGGCCGCCCGGGTCGTCCGCACACCGTTCTACCCGTCGAAAGTGAAGAAGACGGCTTGACAGCCCGACCGTCGGGCGCCGCAGGCCCTGCGAAGGCGCTCCGACGGCGAATCACGAGGACAAAGGGGTGACGATGTCCAACGTTCCCAAGGACCTCAGGTACACGCGCGAGCACGAGTGGGCCAAGCAGGACGGCGACCGGGTGCGCGTCGGGATCACCGCGTACGCCCAGGAGCAGCTCGGGGACGTGGTCTTCGTCGAGCTGCCAAAGGTGGGCACGAAGGTGACCGGGAAGAAGTCGTTCGGCGTCGTCGAGTCGGTGAAGGCGGTCTCCGACCTCTTCGCACCCGTCTCGGGCGAGATCGTCGAGGTCAACGCCGAGCTGCCCCAGAAGCCCGAGACGGTCAACCAGGACCCCTACGGCAAGGGCTGGATGATCGTCGTCAAGTCCTCGAACAAGGGCGAGTGGGACCAGCTCCTCACCGCTCAGCAATACGAGGAGTTTCTCGCGCAGGGAGGCCATTGATGGCCTCGCGCTACATCGCCAACACGCCGGACGAGCAGAAGCGGATGCTCGGCGTGATCGGCGCGGCGTCGCTCGAGGAGCTGCTCGTCAAGATCCCCGCCAAGGCCCGGCTCGCGCGTCCGCTCGGGCTGGCACCGGCGCTCGCCGAGACCGACCTGATCCGCCACATGAAGGCGCTCTCGGCCCGGAACGCCGACGCCGACTCGCACGTCTCGTTCCTGGGCGCGGGCTCGTACGACCACTACGTGCCGAGCCCGATCAACCACCTGATCTCGCGCGGTGAGTTCTTCACCGCGTACACGCCCTACCAGCCCGAGGCCAGCCAGGGCACGCTGAGGACGATCTACGAGTACCAGACGATGATCGCCGAGCTGACGGGCATGGACGTCGCCAACGCATCCATCTACGACGGGGCGTCCTCTCTCGCCGAGGCGGCGCTGATGGCACACGCGGCGACCGACCGTGGGGAGATCGTGCTGTCGCGCGGCGTGAACCCCCTCTACCGACGGGTCACCGCCACCTACTGCGAAGGCCCGGGGATCCGTCTTCGCGACGCGGCCGCGCCCGACGGCGTCACCGATCTCGCGGCCGCGAAGAAGCTCGTCGGCCCCAAGACGGCGGCGCTCGTCATCCAGACGCCGAACTTCTACGGCTGTCTCGAGGACGTGGCCGCCGCCGCGGAGGTCGCGCACGCGGCCGGCGCCCTGCTGGTCGTCGTCGCCGACCCGGTGAACCTCGGCGTCCTCGAGGGGCCCGGCAAGCTCGGCGCCGATATCGTCGTCGGTGAAGGGCAGGGGCTCGGCGTGCCGATGAGCTTCGGCGGGCCGAACCTCGGTGTGTTCGCCGCCAAGAACGAGCTCGTGCGCCGCATGCCCGGGCGCCTCGTCGGCGCCACCGTCGATCGGGACGGCCAGCGGGGATTCGTGCTAACGCTCCAGACGCGCGAGCAGCACATTCGCCGGGCCAAGGCGACCTCGAACATCTGCACGAACGTGGCGCTCTGCGCGCTCATGGCAACGATCTATCTCGCCACGCTCGGCCGCCGGGGGCTCGTGCGGGTCGGCGAGCTGTCGACGGCGAAGGCCCACTACGCGGCCCTGCGCCTGACCACGGTGTCCGGCGTGTCGCTCCGCTTCGCCGCGCCGTTCTTCAAGGAGTTCACGCTGAAGCTGCCGAAGCCGCCGGAGCGTGTGGTGACGCGACTCGCCAGGCAGGGCTTCCTCGCCGGGGTGCCGCTCAAGTCCTTCGACCGCGGCCTGGTCGACTGTCTGCTGGTCGCGGTGACGGAGAAGCGCACGAAAGCGGAGATCGACGCCTTCGCGGGCGCCCTCGAGAAGGCGGTGGCCTGATGGGCGCCAACGCCTACGACAAGCTGATCTTCGAGCTGTCCTCGCCCGGGCGCGTGGCCTGGTCGCTCGGCGAGGCCGACGTTCCCGAGGCCGACGCGCGGAAGCTCCTCCCGGAGAACTATCTGCGGAAGGACGCGCCGGCGCTGCCCGAGGTGTCCGAGTTCGACATCGTCCGCCACTACTCGCGGCTCTCGCGCATGAACTACGGCCTCGACACCCACTTCTACCCGCTCGGCTCGTGCACGATGAAGTACAACCCGAGGCTCAACGAGGACATGGCGCGGCTGGCCGGCTTCGCGAAGGCCCACCCGCTGGCGCCCGAGGCACTCGCCCAGGGCGCGCTCCAGCTCATGCACGAGCTGGCCCAGGACCTCGCCGAGATCGCGGGGATGGACGCGGTCTCGCTCCAGCCCGCCGCGGGGGCCCAGGGCGAGTTCGCCGGCGTGCTCATGATCCGCGCCTACCACCTGGCGCGCGGCGAGAAGCGGACGAAGGTGCTGGTGCCCGACTCCGCACACGGGACCAACCCCGCGTCCACCGCGATCGCCGGCTACGAGGTCGTTGAGGTGAAGTCGCTGCCGAACGGCGAGGTGGACGTGGACGCGCTCGCGCGGACGCTCGACACCGACGTGGCCGCGTTCATGATCACGGTGCCGAACACGCTCGGGATGTTCGAGCCGCGCATCGTCGAGATCACCGAGCTGTGCCACGCCAAGGGCGTGCAGGTCTACATGGACGGCGCCAACCTCAACGCGATCCTCGGAATCACCCGCCCGGGCGACCTCGGCTTCGACGTCTGCCACTTCAACCTGCACAAGACCTTCACGACGCCGCACGGCGGCGGCGGTCCCGGCGCCGGCCCGGTCGGCGTCAAGGCGCACCTCGAGCCTTTCCTGCCCGTGCCCGTCGTCACGAAGAACGGCGACGCGTACGCGCTCGACTGGAAGCGGCCGAAGTCGATCGGCAAGCTCCAGGCCTTCTGGGGCAACTTCGGCATGCTCGTGCGCGCCTACACCTACCTCCGCACGATGGGCCCCGACGGCCTCCGATCCGTCTCCGACAACGCGATCCTTAACGCGAACTACATCATGAAGCGGCTGGAGAAGGACTACGACGTGGCCGTGCCCGGCCCGTGCATGCACGAGTGCGTGCTCTCGGCACGGCGGCAGAAGAAGCTCGGCGTGACCGCGACCGACATCGCCAAGCGCCTGCTCGATCTCGGGTTCTATGCGCCGTCGACGTACTTCCCGCTGATCGTCGAGGAAGCGCTGATGATCGAGCCGACCGAGACGGAGGCGAAGGAGACGCTCGACCAGTTCTGCGACGCGATGATCCAGATCGCGCGCGAGACGGAGACGAACCCCGCGGTGAACCACGACGCGCCGGTGACCACGCCGGTGCGTCGCCTCGACCAGACGAAGGCCGCGCGCGAGCCGAATCTCCGCTGGACGCGCCGACCCTAGCCTTCCGTCTGGGACGGCCCGGAGGAGCCGGCCAATGAGCAATCCCGAGTTGCAAGCTCAGATCGTGGCCGCGACCGGACGGCGGCTACCGCAAGCTGCGTGAGGACGTGCTGCGCCCACCGTTCCATCCGGTCGCGTTCCCGCCACACGTCACGATCGTCTATCCGCGAACGTCGCCTCGCGGCCGCGACTTCTGGGACACCGGCGGGTACCGGCGGGAAGCTCAGGAGTTCACGGCGGCGAAGGTGACGTTTCACCGCGTTCGATGGCACGGCGTGGGTGGTGCTGACGAGGTTCGCGCTGGGGGAGGGCAGGGGAGCCGGTGTTCACATGCAGGCGCGGGCGCCGCGGTCCCGTGCGATGCTAGGGCCGTGACGGACAACCCGCGCGGCCAGACGTGGCGCCTGCTCGTGACCGAGCCCATCGACGGTGCGACGAACATGGCGATCGACGAGGCGCTGTCGCGGGGCCGGCGGGCGGGCACCGCGCCGCCGACGCTCAGGTTCTTCGCGTGGGATCCGCCGACCGTCTCGCTCGGCTTCGGCCAGCCCCTCGGGCGCGATGTCGACCTCGGCGCCTGCCGCGAGCTCGGTGTCGGGCTCGTCCGGCGGCCCACCGGCGGAAGCGCCATCTACCACGACGGTCCCGAGCGCGAGCTGACCTACAGCGTCGTCGCTTCGGCCGAGGACCTCGGGGGCGTGGCGGGGCTGCTCGAGACCTATCACTGGATCGGGCGCGCCCTGCTCGCCGGCCTGCGATCGCTCGGCGCCCCGGCGGAGATGGTCGCCGTCGCCGGCGGTGAGGAGCCGACCCCCGCCTTCTGCTTCGCCCGCACGGGCAGCTACGAGATCGAGGTCGACGGCAAGAAGCTGGTCGGTAGCGCCCAGCGACGTCGCGGCTCGACCTTTCTCCAGCACGGCTCGGTGTTGCTCGGTGTCCACGAAGCGCGCCTGCGCGTACTCTTTCCCACCACGGCGGACCCGCTCGCGACGCTGACGACCCTCGAGGTGGCGCTCGGCCACCGGCCGAAGTTCGACGACGTCGCCGCGGCGCTCACGACGGCCTTCGAGACGGAGCATGGGCTCACCCTGAGGCCCGACGGCCTCACGGCGGACGAGACGTCGCTGGCCGGCCGGCTCGTCGAGGAGAAGTACGCGACCGCCGAATGGCTCACCGGGCCCGCGTGAGCCGCGAGTATCCGGACTACCCCCGAGTGGGCGTCGGCGCCGTCATCCTGCACGAAGACAAGGTGCTGCTCGTCAGGCGCGGCCAGTCGCCCTCGTTCGGAAAGTGGAGCCTCCCCGGCGGCCTCGTCGAGCTCGGCGAGTCCACGCGCGAGGCGATCGCGCGCGAGATCGGCGAAGAATGCGGGATCAAGATCCGCATCGTCGACGTGGCGGGAGTCATCGACCGCGTCGTGAAGGACGACGCGGGCCGCGTCCGCTATCATTACGTGCTGGTGGACTACCTGGCGCACCCGGACTCTACCGACGTCACGGCGGGGAGCGACGCCGCCGAAGCGCGCTGGGTCGCGATCGACCGCGTGGCCGAGCTCGACACGACCCAGGGGCTTTTGGACATGATCCGGCGGGCCGAGGCGCTGAGAGGAGAACAGAGCGCGTGAAGGTCGAGATCGTCACGAAGCGGCTCGAGGAGGTCGACGCCGACGCGCTCGTCGTCGGTCTGTATGTCGGGGAGACGAAGCTGCCCGAGCGGCTCGCACGCCTCGATCGCGCGACGCAGGGCCAGCTCAAGCGCGTGCTCGACGCCGAAAAGTTCCAAGGGAAATCGGGGCAGGTCACGCATGCGCACGCCGATGGCCGTCGTATCGTGGTCGCCGGGCTCGGCGTCCGAGGCGAGACGACCTCGGAGGTCCTGCGGCGGGCCGCCGCGGCTGGGGTGCGCCGCGCGCGCGACCTGGGCGCCCGCACGGTCGCCGCTGAGGTGCTCGGCGACCGACTGACCGCGCGGCACCGGGCGCAGGCCGTCGTGGAAGGCGCCATCCTCGGCACGTACAACTTCGATCGCTACAAGCGCGAGAAGCCCGACAAGACGGTCAGCGAGCTCCGCGTCGTCGAGCCCGACGCGCGTCGCGCCCGCGAAGCGAAGGACGGAGCGCGGCGCGGCGAGACCTTCGCCCTGGCGACGTCGTTCGCGCGCGACCTGATCAACGCGCCGGCGAACGAGCTGCACCCGACCGACCTCGCGCGCGCCGCCACCGAGCTCGCGAACGGCTCGCGGCTCGACGTCAAGGTCTTCGACCGCGCCGAGTGCCGGAAGATGGGCATGGGCGCGTTCCTCGGCGTCGCGGCGGGGAGCGAGCAGCCACCGAAGTTCATTCACCTGACCTACAGCCCGCCTGGCCGGCCCCCCGCCGGTCGCAAGCGCAAGAAGATCGTGCTCATCGGCAAGGGCATCACGTTCGACTCCGGCGGGCTCGACCTCAAGCCTCCCGACGGCATGCTGCGGATGAAGTACGACATGGCCGGGGCCGCGGCGGTGCTGGGGATCATGCGCGCTCTGCCAGCGCTCAAGCCGCCGGTCGAAGTCCACGGCTTGGTCGCGGCCACCGAGAACATGCCGTCGGGCTCGGCCATTCGCCCGGGCGACGTGCTGCGCGCCATGAACGGCACGACGATCGAGATCGGGAACACGGACGCCGAAGGGCGCCTCACGCTGGCCGACGGGCTCTGCTACGCCAACGCGCACGTGCAGCCCGACGAGATCATCGACATGGCCACGCTGACCGGCGCCTGCGTCATCGCCCTCGGCCAGCTCTGCTCCGGACTCCTGGCGAACAACCAGGCGCTCGCCAACCGGCTGCTGAAGGCCGCCGATGCGGCGGGTGAACGGCTCTGGCAGCTCCCGCTGATCGACGAGTACCGAGAGAACCTCAAGAGCGAGGTGGCGGACCTCAACAACGTCGGACCACGGGGCGGCGGCGCGATTACGGCCGGGCTCTTCTTGAAAGAATTCGCTGGCAAGACACCGTGGGCGCACCTCGACATCGCCGGCCCCGCCTTCACCGAAAAGGATTTGCCGCTCGCCCCGAAGGGCGGGACGGGCTTCGCGGTGCGGACGGTGCTGACCTATCTCGGGGAATAGCGTGGGCGGCGCGGTCGATCTGCACTCGCACTCGACCGCGTCCGATGGCACGCTCACGCCGCGTGAGCTGGTGCGCGAGGCGGTGCGGCACGGCGTTCGCGTCCTCGCCGTCACCGACCACGACTCGACGGAAGGCCTGGCCGAGGCGATCGACGAGGCGGCGCGGCATCCACCCCTGCAGATCGTGCCGGGGCTCGAGATCAACTGCGACGTCGAGCGGGGAGAGATCCACGTCCTGGGCTACTACGTGGAGTATGAGGCCGCGTGGTTCCGCGACTTCCTGCGCGAGCAGCGCGTCGAGCGCCGGGCGCGCGTGACGCGCATAGCCGCGCGTCTGGCCGAGTTGGGCATGCCGATCGACCCGGGCGAGGTCCTCACCCTTGCGAAGGAAGGCTCCGCCGGGCGCCCCCACGTCGCGCGGGTGATGGTGAAGCACGGCTACGTGAAGTCCGTGCGGGAAGCGTTCGACAAGTACCTGCGCGCGGGCGGCCCGGCCAACGTCCCGCGCAAGCGCCTCACGCCGGTCGAGGCCGTCGCCACCATCCGGCGCGCGCACGGCGTGCCGGTGTTCGCCCATCCCGGACTGGCCGACCACGACGAGATGATCCCCGAGCTCGTGCGCGCCGGGCTCATGGGAATCGAGAGCTGGTACCCGGAGCACTCGGCGAGTCAGACCGCCGACTACCTCGCCCTCTGCCGCCGGCACGATCTCGTGGCCACCGGAGGGTCGGACTACCACGGACCGCAGGCCGGCCGAACGAATCCGCCCGGCAGCCCCGCCGTCCCGATGAGCGCGTTCGACGAATTGAAGGCGCGCGCGGCGCACGCTCGCGCGTCGGTGCCTCTCGCCTCAGACTCAGGCCACCCTCGATAGAGGGCGTGCTCATGGCCCCCGCTACAACACCCCAGATCTTTGGCTTCGACGACTGCCAGGCCACCCGCAAGGCGCTCCGCTTCTTCGCCGAGCGACGGATCCCGGTGCACTTCGTCGACCTCGAGGAGCGACCCGCCGCGCGCGGCGAGCTCCGGCGCTTCGCCGACAAGTTCGGCGCCAGCGCGCTGATCGACCGGGAGAGCCCGCGCTTCAAAGCGCTCGGGCTCCACGTGGCGGGCGATTCGCCGCAGCGGCTGCTCGAGCGCGCACTGACCGAGCCGCGCATCCTGTTGACGCCACTCGTACGCAACGGCTCACGCGTGGCGATCGGCCTTCGGCCCGAGGAATGGCAGGCGTGGATGGACGCGGCCAGGAACGCCGGAACGGCCACGTGACCCCGCGCCCGTTCTCGATCCACGTCCCCGACGACGTCCTGGCCGATCTCTTGGCGCGACTCGCTCGTGTGCGCTGGCCCGACGAGCCGCCGGAGGCCGGGTGGCGGTTCGGGACGAGCCTCGCGTACATGAAGGAGCTCGTCGCGTACTGGCGCGATCAGTACGACTGGCGCGCTCACGAGGCGCGGCTCAACCGGCTCCGTCAGTTCACGGTCGCGCTCGGTGGGATCGAGCTCCACTTCATCCACGAGCCCGGCCGGGGCCCGAACCCGCTGCCGCTGCTCCTCTCGCACGGTTGGCCCGGCTCCATCGTGGAGTTCGAGCGCCTGATCCCGATGCTGACCGATCCCGGGCAGTTCGGTGCCGACCCCGCCGACGCGTTCACGGTCGTCGCCCCGTCCCTCCCGGGCTACGGGTTCTCGTTCGCTCCGAACCAGCCACGGTTCGGCGTGGAGGAGATCGCCGACGTCTTCGCGCGCCTCATGACCGACGTCCTCGGGTTCCGCCGCTGGGCCGCGCAGGGCGGCGACTGGGGCGCGTTCGTCACCTCTCGGCTCGGCCTCGAATACCCCGACCGCGTGGCGGGAATTCACCTGAACCTCCTGGCGGTGCGTCGCGATCCGGCGCTTCCGGACACGCCGACCGACGAGGAGCGCGCCTACATCCAGCAACTCCAGCACTGGCAGCGCGAGGAGACGGGCTACCAGTGGATCCAGGGCACGAAGCCGCAGACGCTCGCCTACGGCCTCAGCGACTCTCCCGTGGGATTGGCCGCGTGGATCGTGGAGAAGTTCCGGACGTGGAGCGACTGCGGCGGCGAGGTGGAGCGACGCTTCTCGAAAGACGCGCTGCTCACCAACGTGACGCTCTACTGGGTGACCGGCGCGATCAACTCGTCGTTCTGGCCGTACTACGCGCGCTTCCACCGGCCGTGGCCGATTCCCGACGGTCAGCGCGTCACGGTGCCGACGGCGTACGCCGCGTTCCCCCGTGAGATCTTGCTGCCGCCGCGCGCCTGGGCCGAGCGGACGTACAACATCCAGCGCTGGACGGTGATGCCGGCCGGCGGCCACTTCGCCGCCCTCGAAGAACCTCAAGCGCTGGCCGCCGACATTCGCGCCTTCTTCCGCCCCCTCCGCTCACCCAATCCTCAACGCTGACCGCGAGCGGCGGACGGCCGGGGACGGGCGCAGGGCCGGGGCGCCGGCTGCGACCCGACTGCTGATATCACGTGGCGATGAGATCAGTCGCTGAGCGCGCGAGCAACCCTGACTACACGGGTCGCAGCCGGCGCCCCGGCCCTGCGCCCGTCCCCGGCCGTCCGATCCTACCCGATCAGGCGGCGGGCCTTCGCGGCGTTGGAGACGGTGATGACGACGGTTGCACGGCGACCCGCTGTTGTCGCATAGGCAGACCGGATGTTGATCCGCCCGCGTGCAAGCTTCTCGACGACGCGCGCCAGGGCCCCGGGCTTGTTTCCGACCCGCACCGCGAACGCTGGCTCCTCGCTCACGCGGTACTTCACCTTCTTCAGGGCGCGCTTGGCCCCTCCCGGATCGCTCACGACCATGCGGATCTTCCCGCGTCCGGCCGACTCGGCGGCGGAGAGGGCGACGATGTTGACCCGTGCGTCAGCCAGCGCGCGGCTGATACTGGCGAGGACGCCGGGCTTGGACTGGAGCGTCAGGACGAGCTGAGTGGTCTTGGCCATCGCACGTCTCCTTCTTTCTCACCACGTTTCAGTGAGCTGCACGCTTCCAGATGTTGCGGCACCGCGTCTCGGTCACGAACAGCGTCGACACCAGTGAGCCCGCCGCCACCGCTAAACATACGACGAATGCGGCCCGATAGCCTGCCTCAGGATAGATCCGCACACCCCCGGCGGCGAGGCCCGCCCACTTCGCGTCCAGGATCGCTCCCGTCAGCCACTGGAGCAGTGCCAGGGCCAGGAAGATGGGCGCGTTGCAGA
>Ga0066709_100001857_pt1 | contig 14626 bp, 15 predicted proteins | sample GraSoiAngelo_158_FD_79665 | JGI IMG/M metagenome (GOLD analysis project Ga0066709, IMG submission 79665) | Grasslands soil microbial communities from the Angelo Coastal Reserve, California, USA - 14_1009_16_30cm | ecosystem: Environmental > Terrestrial > Soil > Grasslands | place: USA...
GGACAAAGCGCGCAGTCGCGGGTTGGCGGATCGAATTGGCCCGTCTCGCTCACACCTCTCGCTCACGCCGTCTCGACCGGTTCGCCGCGGGCGCGCGGAACCTCGTCGCGGGACACGTGATTGCGCGTGATGCTCGGGGCCAAATCCTGCAGCTCGACAAAGCTGTCGGCCTGACGGCGCAGATCGTCCGCGACCATCGGCGGCGAGGAGCGGATCGTCGACACCACCGAAACCCGGACGCCGCGCCGCTGCACCGCCTCGACCAGGCGGCGGAAATCGCCGTCGCCGGAAAACAGGATGGCGTGGTCGATGTGTTCGGCCATTTCGAGCATGTCGATCGCCAGCTCGATATCCATATTGCCCTTGATGCGGCGCCGCCCCATCGAGTCGGTGAATTCCTTGGTCGGCTTGGTCACCATCGTGTAGCCGTTATAGTCGAGCCAATCGACGAGCGGCCGGATCGGCGAGTATTCTTGGTCTTCCATCAGCGCTGTATAATAAAACGCTCGAATCAGGCGCCCTTTCGAGCGAAACAGATCGAGCAGTCGCTTGTAATCGATGTCGAAGGCGAGGCCGCGGGCCGCAGAATATAGGTTGGCACCGTCAATGAATATGGCAATACGTTCCTCCGGATAGAAAATCATTGGTTACCCCAGCAAGATCAAAAATGTCGTTCAGTCTCCTGCCCCACAGATCTGCCGTCAAGCCGGGTGCCGTCAAGGACAGTCATCGGTGATCCTTGTCGGCATCGGCAGCAATCTGGCGGCGCCCGGGTACGGATCGCCGCAGGACACGGTTGAGGCCGCGGTGGCGGCGCTGCCAAGGGTCGGTGTTGCGGTGGTCGGGCGCTCGCCATGGTACCTGTCCGAACCGGTGCCGGCCTCGGATCAGCCCTGGTTCGTCAATGGCGTTGTCGCGGTGGCGACCGAATTGCCGCCGCCGGTGCTGCTTGCCCGCCTGCTTGCCTTGGAAGCGCGGTTCGGGCGCGAGCGCGGCGCGCGCGACGCCGCCCGCACGCTCGATCTCGACCTGCTCGACTATGACGGCCGCCAATGCTCGACCGCGACACTGGAGCTGCCGCACCCGCGCCTGCACGAGCGTCGCTTCGTGCTGGTGCCACTCTGCGACATAGCGCCCGAATGGCGGCATCCGCGGCTCGGCCTGACCGCGTCCGAGCTGCTTCGGCGGCTGCCGCCGGGCCAGCCGATTCGCCGAGTTATCGACCCAAAGGCGGGACCGACCTGATCCCCGGTGGGTGATTGTGGTTGACGAAGGGCGCCGATATAAACGCCAGCGCCCGGCCTTGCGAGCCTCTGCCCCGCCTCCCTCTGGTGATCGATGAGCGTCCACGAGACCGCCCGCGCCAACATGATCGAGAGCCAGCTTCGTCCCAATAGGGTGACCGACGAGCGCGTGATCGAGGCGTTCTCGCGCTTGCAGCGGGAATTGTTCGTGCCCGCGCATCTGCGCGGGGTCGCGTATGTCGACGAAGACCTGCCGCTCGGCCGCGGCCGCTATTTGATGGAGCCGATGGTGGCGGCGCGGCTGCTGCAGGCGCTGATGCCGGACCGCAAGGAAACCGCCCTCGTCGTGGGCGCCGGCGTTGGTTACGAGGCGGCGCTACTGGCGTCACTGACGCGCAGCGTCATCGCGCTCGAGGAGGACGAAGAGCTGGCGCGGCTAGGGCGGGCCGCTCTGGTCGATCACCGAATCGCCTCGGTCATTTATGTCGAGACTCCATTGGCCACCGGACATCGCCAGCGCGCGCCTTACGACGTGATCCTGTTCGGCGGCGCCGCTGCCGAGATTCCCCCGGAAGTCGCAGCACAGCTAGCTGAAGGCGGGCGCATGGCGGCGGTGTTGCGCCCAGGCGCCGGCATGGGACGCGCTACTCTGACGACACGTACTGGCGGAGTGCTCGCGCTGCGCGTTATCTTCGACGCCGCAACGCCGCTGCTTCCGGGTTTTGTCCCGAAGTCTGCCTTTGTGTTCTGAGGGTTCGATGCCGCAGCCGAGGGGGTGCCAGAAACAGCGACCGCTGCGCGCGGGAGCGACCCTGGCGATGGTAGCGGCGGGAGTGTTCGCCGCATCGCCCACATCGGCGCAGACGCTGACCGAGGCGTTTGCCTATGCCTACAATAACAATCCGCAGATCCTGGCCCAGCGTGCTCTGCTGCGGGCCACCGATGAGCAGGTGCCGCAGGCCCTGTCGAATTGGCGGCCGACCGTCACCCTGACCGGGCAGGCCGGCGTGGAACGCGCCGGCACCGCGGCCAGGGGAACCTCGACCGTCTTCTCCACTTTTGAGCCGCGATCGCTTGACCTCAAGCTCACTCAGCCGCTGTATCGCGGCGGCCGCACCGAGGCGGCGACGCGGCAGGCACTCAACACGGTGCAATCGACCCGTGCACAGACCCTTGGTGTCGAGACCACGGTCTTTCAGGCGGTCGCCCAGGCCTATCTCGACGTGGTCCGCGATCAGACGCTGGTCGAGGTCAACCGCAACAACGAGCAGGTGCTGCGGCGGCAGCTCGAAGCGACGCAGGACCGGTTCCGGGTCGGCGAGGTGACCCGGACCGATGTCGCTCAGGCCGAGTCGGCGCTGGCCCAGGCGACGGCGACCCGGATCTCCTCCGAAGGCACGCTCGAGATCAGCCGGGCCAATTACACGCGTGCGGTGGGGCATCCGCCCGGCCGGCTGGTGCAGCCGCGCGAGCGCCCGGTATTGCCCGCAACACGCGACGAGGCGTTGACTCTCGCCGCCCACAACAACCCGAATGTCATCTCGGCCAATTTCACTGAGCTTGCGGCGCGCGACAACATCGACGTGGTGCGCGGCCAATTGCTGCCGACGATCTCGCTGGTCGGCGATCTGAACCGCAGCTATGCCCCCTCTGTGTCCCTGCGTGGCTCCCGCCAGGATACCGCCTCGCTCGTCGCCCAGCTGACCGTGCCGCTCTATGAAGGCGGGTTGATCTGGTCGCAGACCCGCCAGGCCGAACAGACGGTCGGCCAGCGCCGCAGCCAGGTCGACGATGCGCGGCGGCTGGCGGTACAGCAGGCGACATCGGCCTGGGAAAGCCTGCAATCCGGGCGGGCTGCGATTGTCTCTTTCGGAGCCGCCGTGAGAGCGGCCCAGATCGCGCTTGAAGGCGTGCAGCAGGAAGCCCTTGTCGGCTCGCGGACGGTGCTCGACGTGCTGATCTCGGAACAGCAACTGTTTACTACCCAATCGCAGCTGATCACCGCTCAACACGATGCTGCGGTCGCCGAATTCAATCTCGCCGCGGCAATGGGCCGGCTGATCGCGCCCGAGTTGCGGCTGCCCGTGCAGCTCTACGACATGGAGCGTCATTACCGAGGGGTTAAGGACAAGTTATTCGGCTTTGGAGGCGGGCTAAAAGAGTAACTTAATCGCAAGGTTTTTCCGGCAAATTGTCTGAGATATGCCTGTCGAAGCGGGCGCCGCCGGATTAGGTTCAGCACATGTCGGATGCTAGCGTAACGCCCGAACCGTCTATGGACGAAATCCTCCAGAAGATCCAACGGATCATCGCGGAGGATGAGAAGCCGGAAAGTGCGCCCGCTCCGACCCCGCCGCGCTCGGCCGAGATCCTGACCCTGACCGAAGCGGTTGGCGAAGGCGGAACGGTCCGCCGCCTGACCCCGGTCGAGACCGCTCCCGAACCGATCCCGATGCCGCCGCCCGAACCGCCACGCCCGCAGGAACGGCGGATCGAAGCGGTTGCGCCCGCTGCCGAGGCGCCGCCCCCAACCGCTGATCGCGTGCTGTCGGAGTCGACCGCGGGAGCCGCGGCCGCGGCCTTTGCCCAGCTCGCCGCGATCCAGCGCGAGAAGCGGCGCGCCGACGAGTTCCCGATGGGCCTGCAGGCCCGCACCCTCGAAGATCTCGTGCGCGAGCTGCTGCGGCCGATACTGCAGGGCTGGCTCGATCAGAAGCTGCCGGAGATCCTCGAACGGCTGGTCAAGGCCGAGCTCACCAAAGCGCTCCACGAGGCAGGGATAGAGTAAACAGCCGGTTAGCGTTGCGACCCGCCTGGTTCGGCAATCGGGCTGAAAAACATCCGATCCAGCGCCCACCATCCCACCGATTGACAATTAACTCCCGCCGGCACCAACTGCGGCCGGTATCGCCGGAGCGATGGCCGCGGGGCCTGCGGCCGCGCTCCGGCGTTTTCCGAATGACGGTTTTCTGACGGACGGTTCAGCGATGCTGGACAAGACCTATCGCTCCGACGCGGTCGAGCCGCGGCAATACGACGCCTGGGAACGCGCCGGCTGCTTTGCCGCCGATCCGCGCAGCAGCAAGCGCCCTTACACGATCATGATGCCGCCGCCAAATGTCACCGGCAGTCTGCACATGGGGCACGCGCTGACCTTCACGTTGCAGGACATCCTGATCCGCTTTGAGCGGATGCGCGGGCGCGATGCCTTGTGGCAGCCCGGTACCGATCACGCCGGCATCGCCACCGAGATCGTCGTCTCGAGCCAGTTGGCCGAGCGGCAGATCGACAAGCATGCGCTCGGCCGCGCCGGCTTCATCGAGCGGGTCTGGGCCTGGAAGGTGGAATCCGGCGGCACGATCACCAACCAGCTGCGCCGGCTCGGCGCCTCGGCCGATTGGGCCCGTGAGCGCTTTACGATGGACGAGGGCCTATCGGCGGCGGTGCGGCGCGTCTTTGTCACACTGTACCGCGAAGGGCTGATCTACCGCGACAAGCGCCTCGTCAATTGGGATCCCGAGATGCACACGGTGATCTCCGATCTCGAGGTGGAGAGCCGCGAGACCAAGGGCTCGCTGTGGCACATCCGCTACCCCGTCGAGGGCGAGCCCGGCCGCTACATCACGGTAGCCACGACCCGGCCCGAGACGATGCTCGGCGATACCGGCGTCGCGGTCCATCCCGAGGACCCGCGCCATGCCGATGTGGTCGGCAAATCGGTGCGCCTGCCATTGGTCGGGCGTCTGATCCCGATCGTCGCCGACGAATACGCCGATCCGGAGATGGGCAGCGGCGCGGTCAAGATCACCCCGGCGCACGATTTCAACGATTTCGAGGTCGGCCGGCGGCACGGTCTCGAACTGATCAACATCTTCGATCGCGACGCCCATCTGACCGATGCCGTGCCGGCGGCCTATCGCGGGCTGGAACGGTTCGAGGCGCGCAAGCGCGTGCTCGCGGATCTCGAAGCGGCCGGACTGGTCGAGCGGGTCGAAGATCATGTGTTGATGGTGCCGTATCACGACCGCTCCGGCGTCGTCATCGAGCCCTGGCTGACCGACCAGTGGTATTGCAACGCCGCCGAGCTGGCGAAACCCGCTATTGCGGCGGTCGAGAGCGGTCGCACCCAGTTCGTGCCGCGGCAATGGGAGAACACGTTCTTCGAGTGGATGCGCAACATCCAGCCCTGGTGCATCTCGCGGCAATTGTGGTGGGGCCACCAGATCCCGGCGTGGTATGCGCCAGACGGTACCGTGTTTGTCGCCGAGAGCGAGAAGGAGGCGGCGCAGGAGGCGGCCGCGAAATTCGGCGCCGAGGTGCCGCTCCGCCGCGACGAAGACGTGCTCGACACCTGGTTCTCCTCCGGGCTGTGGCCGTTCTCGACCTTGGGCTGGCCGGAGAAGACCCCGGAGCTGGCGCGCTACTATCCCGGCGACGTGCTGGTCACCGGCTTCGACATCATCTTCTTCTGGGTCGCCCGCATGATGATGCAGGGGCTGCACTTCATGGGCGACGTGCCGTTCCGCACCGTCTACATCCACGCGCTGGTGCGCGACGAGCGCGGCCAGAAGATGTCGAAGTCGCGCGGCAACATCATCGATCCGCTCGATCTGATCGACCGCTACGGCTGCGACGCGCTGCGCTTCACATTGGCTGCGTTGGCCTCGCCCGGACGCGACATCAAGCTCGCCGAGAGCCGGGTCGAGAGCTCGCGCAATTTCGCCACCAAGCTGTGGAACGCGGCCCGCTATGCCGAGATGAACGGCTGCGCTCCGGTCGCTGGGTTCGATCCGCGGTCGTGCCGGCTGACCGTCAACCGCTGGATCGCCGGCGCGACCCGGGATTGCGCCGCGGTGGTGACGACGGCCCTCGAAGCCTATCGCTTCGACGAGGCGGCACACCGTCTCTACCATTTCCTGTGGGGTACCTTCTGCGACTGGTATCTGGAATTCACCAAGCCGATCCTGCAGGGCGACGATCCCGACGCGCGCCGCGAGACCCAGGCGACGACCGCTTGGGTGCTGAGTCGGGTCGTCCATCTGCTGCACCCGGTCATGCCGTTCATCACCGAGGAGCTGTGGCCGCAGATCGGCGGCGAGAAGGCCGGCATGCTGATGGTCTCGAACTGGCCCGACCTGCCGCCCGATCTGCACGACCCCGAGGCCGCAGCGGAGATGGAATGGGTCGTGGCGGCGATCTCGGGGATCCGCGCGATCCGCACCGAGGTCAATGTGCCGGCCGGTGCGCGGGTGCCGCTGCTGGTCAAGGACGCCGACGCCACCGCGCTGACCCGGCTCGAACGCCACCGCGAACACTTCCTGCGCCTGGCGCGGGTCGAAGACATCACCCCGGTCGAGGCGGTTCCGGTCGGCGGGGTCGCGGCGTTGGTCGAAGGCACGATTTTGATCCTGCGGCTCGGCGAGGTCGTCGATCTTGGCCGCGAGAAGGCGCGGCTCGCCAAGGAGATCGGTCGGCTCGACGCCGATATCGCCAAGCTCGCGACCAAGCTCGCCAACCCGGCCTTCGTATCGAAGGCAAAGCCGGAAGTGGTCGATGAGCAACGCGAGCGCGAGGCCGACGCCCGCCGCGACCGCGACCGCCTCAAGGCCGCCTACGACCGGCTGGAGGCCGTCTAAAAATCAGCCCGCCTTCTTTTCGTGCTCCATCGCGGCGCGAAGAATCGCGTTGATCCGGGTCTGGTACCGCGGGTGGCGCCGGAAATGCTCAAGCACATCGCGATCCAGCCGAATACTGATCTGCTCTTTCGGCTGCGGCAAGACGAGCGTCGCCGAGGCGAACCAGTCGTCATCCACAAGTGGCGGGGCGTCAGGGTCGGCACGTACCGAGGCCTCTATCTCCTCGTCCGTAGTCGCGTCGAATCGCGACCAGTCAATCTCCTTGCGATGTGGGTTAGTTGCCGATTTGGGTTTCGAAGTGCCTTTGCTCACGCCGATTAGCCTTTCGAGCCGAGATGATGCGGCGATTTGCTCCTCGCCACGTAAAGAGGGCAGCCATTAGACGGCCATCGACGGTTCCGAATGCCAATATGCGTGTTTCGCCATAATCACGTCGGTCATCTATTCTTTCCAAGACCTGCCCACCCCAAATCCGAGAGGCTGTGCGGAAATTGATGCCTCGCTCTCGGATGTTTCTCTCCTCCTTCGCCGGATCCCATTCAAAGCCTTCCGGCTGCGCTGCTCTCATCCCGGAATTCGGCACCGCGAAGGTTCTCTTTCGCGCGCTCGCAGCGCGGCTCGGATATATCTACAATTCGTATCTACGCTCGATTGTGTCAAGGCTGCGGGCGCGATGATTACGCGTGCCGACGATCTGGTGGCCCACGGCATCGTGCCTCCGGAGCGGCTCGACGAGTTGCGCCGGGTCGCCGAGGATTTCGCGGTGGCGCTGACCGAGGATGTCGCCGCGCTGATTGACCCCGTCGATCCTGATGATCCGATCGCCGCGCAATTCGTGCCCAGCGCTGCCGAGCTGCAGACCACCCCCGAAGAAAGCGCCGATCCGATCGGCGACGTGCGCTGGTCACCGGTGCCCGGCATCGTGCATCGCTACCCCGACCGGGTATTGCTGAAGCCGATCCTTGTTTGCCCGGTCTATTGCCGCTTCTGTTTTCGCCGCGAGCAGGTCGGCGGCAAGGATGCGCTGTTGTCACCCGAGGTGCTCGCCGCCGCGTTCGACTACATCCGCGCGCGGCCGGAGATCTGGGAGGTCATCGTCACCGGCGGCGATCCGTTTCTGTTGTCGCCGCGCCGGATCGCCGCGATCGTCAAGACGCTCGACGCAATCCCGCATGTTGCGGTCGTCCGCTTTCATACCCGGGTGCCGATCGCCGATCCGCGGCGGGTGAGCCCGGCCTTGGTGGCGGCGCTCGCGGCCGAGAAGGCGGTCTATGTCGTGGTGCATGCCAATCACTCGACGGAGTTGACCGAGCCAGTGCGCCAATCGGTCACTCGGCTGCTGCGCGCCGGCATCCCGGTCTTGTCGCAAAGCGTGCTGCTGCGCGGCGTCAATGACGATCCGGCAGTGCTCGAAGCGCTGTTCCGCGGCCTCGTCGCGATGCGGGTCAAGCCCTATTACCTGCACCATCCCGATCTCGCGCGCGGCACCGCGCATTTCCGGCTCGGGATCGACGAGGGGCAACGTCTCGTCGGCATATTGCGTGGCCGGGTATCCGGGCTGTGCCAGCCGAGCTATGTGCTCGATATACCGGGTGGCCACGGCAAGGTGCCGATCGGCCGATGCGCCATACAGCCTCACACTGAAGAAGGCCGCTGGATCGTCGAGGATCCGTCCGGCGCGCCGCACCTCTACCCGCCTGCCGCAGACAAAGCGGACTGACCCGGGCTGCGAATGCCGGCGCCGGAAAAAAATCTGCTGATGATCATTGTCGGCGGCGACGCGTTGGCGCTCAACACGGCGCGTGAGCTGTGCCAGCTGCGTGACCGGCGCATTGTCGTGCTGTGGCCCGCCGATGCTGAATTCGCCCATGCGGTCGAGGGGGTGGGCGCCGAATTTGCCGCCGGCCGGCCGGACAGCCGTGACGGTCTCGAAACGGCCGGGATCGCGGACGCGGTCACGATCCTGGCCTTATCGCGCGACGATCAGCTCAATCTACAGGCGGCTCTGAGGGCACGCGATGCCAATCCGAATATCCGCATCGTGCTGCGCCAGTTCAACCGCACCCTGGCGGCTAAGATCGAGCAGAACCTCGCCGACTGCTCGGTGTTGTCGCTGGCCTGGCACTCGGCGGCGACTTACGCCGCGGTGGCGCTCGACCCGTCCTGCTTCCGCGGCTTGCAATTCCCCGAGCCCGACGGGCCGCTGACCGGCTTCGCCATGCGTCTGGCCGAGGGTGACCGGGTTGCCGGGCGTACTGTCGCGGAGGCCGAGCATGCGCTCGGCGCGCGCATCATCGCGATCGATCGCGATACTGAGGTCGCCGGCGACGAGCGGATCGCCTCGGGCGCGAGGCTGGTCGTCTACGGCACGCTGGACCGGCTGCTCGCATCGGCGCCGCGTCAGCCGCAGCCGGAAGACCTCCCGTCGGCCGCGCGCCGGCTCCACCGCTGGATGCACCGCAGCCATTGGCGGCTGCGCCGGCTCGACCCGTACATTATCGGTTTCGTGGCGGCGGTGCTGGCGCTGTTCGCGCTCGGCACCTGGTATTTCCACAGTTCCTTCGGCGGCGATTGGTTGACGGCCGCATATTTCGTGCTGTCGACGATGACGACGACCGGCTTCGGCGACATCGCGCCCGATCACAACCAGCCGCTCGATCTCTGGATCACGATGATGCTGATGCTGCTCGGCACCGTGTTCACCGGCTTGTTCATCGTGTTCGCAGCGGCGCGGCTGACCCGCGGACAATGGGTGCGGATGCAGGGTCTGCGCCCAATCCACCGCCGCGGTCACATCGTCGTCTGCGGCTCCGGCAGCATCGGCACCGGGGTAACCGATCTGCTGCTCGATTTCGACAAACCGCTCGTCGTTGTCGAGCAGAGCCCGGACGCGGCCTTGGTCGAGCGCGCCCGCGACCGCGGCTTCGACCTGCTGACCGGCGATGCGAGCCGGGATGATACCCTCGATTTATGCAATCTCGGCGCTGCCCACAGCCTGATCGCGTTGACCAATGTCGATACGCTGAATCTTGAAATTGCGCTCGGCGCGCGGGCTCGCAACCCGAGCATGCCGATTGTGCTGCGCATTGCCGAGGCGACTTTCGCCGACTCGATCGCCCGCCATTTCGATTTCAAGATGACGTTCTCGGTCGCGGCACTGGCGGGGCCGGTGTTCGCCGGGTTGTCGCGCCTGGCCGGGGCGCGCGGTCATATCGAATTCGGCGGCCGGGATTTCTCGATCGTCGCGCTCGATCTCTCGGAGGAAGTCGAAGCGCAGCTGCCGCCCGGCGCCATCGTGCTTGCGGTCGGCGAGGACGATGGCGAGTTCAAGCTGATCCGGGATTTCGCCGGTCTCGGCCGCGGTGCGCGGGTCCTGGTTCTCGTGCCGCTGAAATCCTTTCGGCGCGAGGGGGAGGGAACTCTCGCGACCGTTCAGGAACGCGCCTACGGCGCGTGAGGTAAGCGGCTAGTCCCGAATCGTCTGCCGGAACTCGATAGGGCCGCAAAGGGTTTCACATACTCCGGTCTTTCGCCGGGGAGGCAAAACGCGACCATGAAAACCCCAAAATCCGGCGTGGAAATATGGGATCTCGACGGCCGCGGCATCCGTTGCGCGCTCGCCCTCGATGGCGTCGTCCGCTATGTCGGTGCCCGCGACCAATGCATGCGGCGCGCGGAAATCCTGGTAGCGGCGAATGATCGCGCCCTCCAGGATCTGATGCTCGTCCGAGCGCTGCAATAACGGATAGAAGCGCGAACGGAAACGGGCGTAATGGCCAGCAGATCTGAGCTCCGCGAGCATCACGAACGCGAGGTGGCTCGCTTGCGGTCTTTGGCCGCGACGGTCACGACCAGTCTGATGCGGGAGCGGCTCCTGGACGAGGCCGAGAAGCATCGGCGGCTCGCCGAGGCCGGCGATCAGCTCGTCGCCGAGGAGATGCGGTAGTTCGCTCCTCCCGCCGCGAGTCGCGGCAGGGGCATGCCGGTATGGCCCTTTTGCCGGGAGGCTAATCGCCCGAGGGTTTTACGTTGCCGCAATCCGCGCCGAGCCATTTGCCGTCGAGCGTGTGTTTCGACGTCATTGCCTTGTCGCCGCTGGCGAGCACCATGCTCACTTCGCCGCGGATGGTTTCCCGCGACAGCGCCTGAAACCGGAACGTGCCCGACATCTTCTGCGGTCCGCTGCACTCGATGCGCGTCTCGACGACGCTGGACGTGCGCGTAACGATTGTATGCTTGCACGATTTGTCGTGCTGCTCGGCAAAATTCGGCGCCTTTTCGAGCTGCTTCTGGGTGATGCAGCTCTTTGAGACATGCGGCTGATTGTTTCGGCTGATCGCCGCCTGCATCGCCGATTCCATCTTGGTGCGCTGCTCCGGCGTCATTTGCGCGAGCGCCTCCGGCGGAATGGGCGGCGCGCCGGTCGTGGCTCCGGTCGAGGTAATCTCCCAAAGCCCGGTTTTTACATCCAAGGATGGGCCGGCGGCGTGCGCCAGCAGTATCGAGCCGACGGTCACGGCGAGACCCAGCACAATCGTCCGAACAATTGGCATGGCAGCTCCCCTTATGCGGTAAGTGGCTCCGTGCCACTCCGACAAAATGCGTTGAGGCGCCGATCGCAGCATGAGGCGACGCATCGGCGTGCCGAACCTGACAGCGAGCCCGAGGAGCGTCAAGTTGAGACCGGATCAGACCGAGTCGCACTGAGCATTTCGTACCACCGGGGCGGCAAACCGGCGGCATCGCGCGCTTCGCGATTGAATGGCGGTTTCAGAGCGCCGCTGAAATAGCGCCGCACCCGTTCCTGGAACACGGTTTCCGGCTCGAGGCCGCGGCCACGGCACAAGCGTCCGAACCAGCGCATCCCGACCGCGACATGGCCGATTTCGTCCTGGTAGATGCGGCTGAGGATGGTCGCGCTCGCCGCGTCGCCAGTCCGTTCGAGGCGGGCGATCATTTCCGGTGTGACATCGAGACCGCGCGCCTCGAGCACCAGCGGCACAACAGCGAGCCGGGCGAGCAGGTCGTGCGCGGTGGCGGCGGCCGCTTCCCACAACCCGTCATGCGCAGGCAGGTGGCCATAGGCGGCGCCGAGCGCGCCGAGCCGATCGACGAGCAACGTGAAGTGCTCGGCCTCCTCCGCCGCGACGCCGACCCAGTCGTCATAGAACGCGCGGGGCAATCCGTCATGGCGAAATCGCGCGATGATGTCCCAGGCCAAATCGATCGCATTGAGCTCGATATGCGCCAGCGCATGAATGAGCGCGATCCGCCCGGCGAGCGAGCCGAAATTGCGGCGCCGCGGCATGTCGCGCGGCGGGCATAGCACGGGGCGCGTGGGCCGTGCCGGGCGGGGCGGCGGCATCGCATGGCCGACCGTCATGCCGCCGGCCCGCCAACGGGCGGCCAGCGCTCGGCTCAGCGCGACCTTTTCAGCCGGCTCGCCGGCAGCGAGGATCGCTGCCGCCGCTTCGGCAAGGAAATCCGCGGGTTTCATGATGATGGGCCTTTGGTTTCAGCGCCGTATTGGGAGAGATCGGCTATCCGGGGATGCGATCAACCCCACTGCCGTACCATCCTAGGGTGTGGTCAATCGTCTCACCTGATCGGGCCGGCTAGATGCCGCGCCTACACCATGAGGGGCGAACCCTTACAGGGGCCACACCGTGAGAATTGCAGCCGCGAATGCGTGCTTGCCTTACAACGGGGTCCATCATGGGACGAAAATTTGCACTCTCAGTTTTTGTGTGTGTAGCCGCTTGTGGCATCAGCGCAAGCGTTGGCAACGCCAATCCGCTAGAGGGGGTTTGGCAAGGCACCTACAAATGCGGGCAAGACCGCTTTAATGTGCATGGCGGGCCATTCGAGTGGAAACTGCCGTTCAGCATCCAAGACGGCAGAATCACCGCGACCCGCGAATATATCTCGCTCAGTAGCCAACCGGCCGTAGCCCAGTTCCACGGGCTTATCCAAGGGGATGGGCTGGTTGAGATCGGCGTTAACGCGGGGGTCGAGCGCGCGTTTCATCCGGCCTATCACGGCACCTACACCGGCCGGGTGGACGGTGACCGAATAGATTTCCAAGGGCCAATGCTGGGCAAACGGAACGTCATGGTTCGGCAATGCGAGCTTCACCTATCGCGTGGGTGACATTGAAGCAGTTGATTTTTCGGATGGATCGAGATACCAGCGCAGCAAGTCGCGAACGGTTCGAGCGTGCCACCTCCGATCCCGGAGGGGTCTTTACCCCGTCGCGTTCAACGCGGTCGCGATACCGCGATAGGTACTGACACCGGTAACCGCTCGTCAAAGCAAGTTCATCCCGGTCATCACAGAGCTAACTTGCGAGCGCCTTCGCCGCTTTCAACACTTCGGCGACATGCCCGGGCACCTTGACCTTGTGCCACGCGCCGCGCACGACGCCGTCCTTGTCGATCAGGAAGGTGCTGCGGTCGATGCCCATGTATTTGCGGCCATACATGCTCTTCTCGACCCATACGCCGTAGCGCTCGGTCACCTTGCCGTCCGCGTCGGAGGCCAGGATGAACGGCAGCTTATGCTTCTTCTTGAACTTGTCGTGGGAGGCGACCGAGTCGCGCGACACGCCGATGACGACCGCTCCCGTCTTGCCGTAATCCGGGAAGGTATCGCGAAAGCCGCAGGCTTCTGCGGTACAGCCCGTCGTGTCGTCCTTGGGGTAGAAATAGAGCACCACCGGCTTGCCGCGCAGCTTCGACAACGTGACGCTGCCATTGCCGTCGGTGGGCATCGTGAAATCGGGGGCCTTGTCGCCGACCGGGACGCTCATCGCGCGGTCTCTCCTATCGTGTGTTGCCGGGGTAGCGCGCCGCGCCGCGCCGGCCGGGCGATCAGCCGCTCGTACCAGGCGCGGACGCGGGCACTGGCGGCAACCATATCCGCGTCGAGCCGGGTGAAGTCAACTGCGCCGGCGCAACGCGCCAGGGTCGCACCGGCCGGGCCGGCCAGCGCCGCCGGGTCGGGCACACCCGCGAACAGCAACGCCAGCAATGCCCGCAGATGCCGCAACAGCGCGAGTGCTTCACTGAGTTCTCGCACGGCTTGCGGCGGCAGGATTCCGGCCGTACCGAGCGCGGCGAGAGCGGCGCCGGTCTCGCGCCGCAAGACCTCGGGCGCCCACGCCGCCTCGCGCAATATCAGGTACTGCACGGTGAATTCGAGATCGATCAGTCCGCCCCGCCGGTTGCGCAGATCCCACGACGAGGGCCGCGGCACGGTCTCGGCGATGCGCCGCCGCATATCGGCCACATCGGCGACCAGCCGGCGCGGGTCGCGCGGCTGGCGCAACGCTGCTGCGATCGCCTCACGGACCCGCTCCTGCAATTTCTCCTCGCCGGCGATCGGCCGCGCCCGGGTCAGCGCCATATGCTCCCAGCTCCACGCCGACTCGCGCTGATATTGCGCGAAGGCCGCGAGGCTCGATGCGATCGGCCCGGAATCGCCCGATGGGCGCAGCCGCATATCGACCTCGTAGAGCTTGCCTTCCGCCGTCGGCGCGGTGATTGCCGAAATCAGTCTTTGGCCGAGCCGCCCGTAATAGGTGCTGACCGCGAGCGGCCGCGGTCCATCTGAGCCGGGGCTGTCTTCGGGGGCGTCATAGATCAGGACCAGATCGAGATCGGAAGCGAGGCTCATCTCCCGGCTGCCGAGCCGCCCCATCGCGACAACAACAAAGGCGCCGCCAGGTACCTCGCCATGCACCCGGGA